>Ga0214472_10001329_pt1 | contig 27977 bp, 20 predicted proteins | sample RVTome_6_FD_207662 | JGI IMG/M metagenome (GOLD analysis project Ga0214472, IMG submission 207662) | Soil microbial communities from uranium-contaminated site in the Upper Colorado River Basin, Wyoming, United States - RVT140D175 | ecosystem: Environmental > Terrestrial > Soil > Contaminated >...
CGCGGTAAAACCAAGTAGTAAACTTACTGTTGCGCTCAGGTTGCCAGAGCGCCGGATATTCCCATAACTTGAGAAAGGCGTCTTGAACCACATCTTCGGCGCCTTCCCTGCTTTGCAGATAACGAAAAGCCAGCCGGTAAAAGCGGTCGGTGTGGCGCTCGACCAGGAGGGCAAAGGCCTGGCCATTGCCGTCTTGGATGAGCGCGAGCAGTTCGTGGTCGGTTTGGTCTGGCCCAGCCGTCGCCATGATGTTGTCGGGGGTGAATATAAAATACGATTTAGAGACTTAATCATACAACCAGCGGGCTCCAAAGATAAGGCCGGCTCGACTGCCGCTCCATGGTTGATACGATCGCCCGCGCCAAAGTCTTCGGCGCGGCGGAATTCTTATATTTTTGCTAGGTTTCGCCCGGGCAGCCGATTTTCGAGCAAGGCGAGAAAGTGCTCGCAGTGAGGCCCTATGGAGACGTCGAGGGAGCACCATGGATAGGCCTCGGCGTAAAGCCGCACGGTAGGCCTAAACCCGTGAAGCGGCGGAACTAAATCGCGTAGCGTGTCGTACCAGGCGCGGCGCTCATCGCGGTCGAAGGGCTGGTCATCTCTAGCGTCGACCGCTCGGCAAAGCTCGCGCCAACGAGACAGCGAAAAACCGCTGTCGAGATTTTCCGGGTAGAGCGCGAGGGTAACCAGCCGCGGGCGGCTAAAGTGTTGGCTCTCGTCGAATTCTAGGATAAAAGGCGGGTCGGGTATGAAGTAGTCGCAGGGCGGCATCTGCGCGCTTTTGATGAAGTCGCGATGGCCACGCCAGTCTCCGAGGGCGCTACGGATGCGCTGCAAGAGCTCGCCGGCGGTCGTGCTCGCATAGGCCGCCGGATGAGACGGCCAGGGAAATTGAACGTTCGCGTGGCAGTCACCGTAGATGGTGGTCAGCAGTTCACGCAGGCGCTCTTTGCAAGCGCGACAATGAGCCGAATGTTGGAATTTCACAGTTGATCAATTTGCCTGAATAACAATTACGATTCCATAACCCGACAGAACCAAAGGAGAACCAGCATGGCGAAGACGGCACCAATCATCGGCGCAGCGGTGGGGCGCGTTGAAGGCGCGCACAAGGTTAGCGGAGCGGCGATTTATGGCGCGGACGTACATTTTCCCGATGCGCTGTGGGGCAAGATTCTGCGCAGCCCCTATCCCCATGCGCGGATCAAGAGCATCGACACCGCTAAAGCCTGGAAAGTACCGGGAGTAAAAGCGATCGTCACCGGCAAAGACGAGCCGGAACACTATCAGGGCAAGAGCATCCGCGATATTCCAGTGCTTTGCTGGGACAAGGTGCGCTTTGTCGGCGATCGAGTCGCGGCGGTGGCGGCTGAGGACAAAGACGCGGCGGAAGAAGCGCTCACTTTGATCGACGTTGAGTACGAACAGCTGCCGGCCGTGTTCGACGTGCTCGAAGCAATCAAGCCGGGCGCGCCGGTGTTGCACGAAAACGCGCCCGCTTATGACGGCGCCCCGGCGGGGATCATGGCGCCGGCGGGCGGCAATGTGGTCAACAAACTGACTTTTGGCAAGGGCGACATCGAAAAAGGCTTCGCCGAAGCGGACTTGGTGTTGGAACATAGCTTTCGCATGCCGATCCATCATCAGGGCTATCTCGAGCCGCAAGCGTTTCTGGTCAAGCTTGATGATGATGGGACCGTCAACGCCTGGGCTTCGACGAAAGGGCCCTTCGGCACGCGCGGCCAATTCGCCAAAGCGGTGGGCATCGCGCCAAAACAGATTCGCTTGCAGGCGGTGCATGTGGGCGCTGATTTTGGCGGCAAGAGTGGGGCGGGGGAATTGCCGATTTGTTATTTCCTGGCCAAGCAGGCGAAACAGCCGGTAAAAATTGTCCTGACCCACACCGAAGAGCTAACCGCCATGAACCCGGATCATTATACCGTGCTCAAAGTGAAAACTGGCGTGAAACGCGATGGGCGCATGACCGCGCGCTACCTGCAGGCGATTCACGGTACCGGAGCGTACGCCGGGATGAAACCGGGACGAGCGAGCATCGGCGGCGCCGGCTCGGCGACTCCTTACAAAATCGACAACACTTACATGGAAGCGCTGCAAGTCTATACCAACACCGTGCCCTGCGGTTTCTGGCGCGCGCCGGGCGCGATCCAAGCGGTCTTCGCCACCGAGTCGCATATGGATCTGATCGCCAAGGAATTGAAAATGGACCCGGCGAAGTTTCGCATGATGAATCTCGTCGGCGAAGGGGAAGAAAACGGGCTGGGTAAATCTTGGAGCGGTGTGAAGGCGAAGGAAACGTTGAAGGCGGCACTCGACGCGGCGGGGTGGACAACCCCCAAACGCGCCAACTTCGGCCGCGGTGTGGCGATGTACGAACGCGGCACGGGCGCGGGCAAAGTTTGGGTGAACCTTACCGCTGAACTCGACGGCAGCTTAACCGTGTTCACGGTCGCCGGCGATCAGGGAACCGGATTGCAAACCATATTATGCCAAACCGTCGCGACAGAGATGCAAGTGCCGTACGAACAAGTGCGTTGCCGCATCGGCAACACCGCGGACGTGTCCTACAGCGTCGATGTCGGTTTTGGCGGCAGCCGCTCGACCAATATTAACAGCGCCGCGGCGTTTCAGGCCTCGGCTGAATTGCGCAAAAAACTCAATGGCCAAGCGGCGACTCTGCTCGGCTGCGCGGAAGATCAAGTGGTTTATAAGTCGGGGCAGTTTTCCACCAAGGGTAGCAAACGCAAGTCGTTGACCTTGAGCGAGGTGGTGAGTTCGACCGACGCGCCGGTCGCTGTCAGCGTGGAAACCGAAGTGCCGCGTAAAGGTTCATCGACATCGTTCATTGCCCAAGTCGCTGAGGTCGAAGTCGATCGCGAAACCGGCCGGGTCAAACTGCATAAATTCGTCAGTGCGCACGATGTTGGCACGATCATCAATCCGCTCGGTCATCAGGGTCAGATCGATGGCGAAGCGATCATGGCGATCGGCTCCAGCTTGATGGAAGAGCTACTCGAAGATCAAGGAAAAGTCACCACGACGAATCTCGGTGAATATAAAATTCCCAACATTCTCGATATTCCAAAGTTCAAAACGGTACTGGTCAAAGGCAAGAACGGCCCTGGACCCTACGAGGCGAAGGGCATTGGCGAGCATGCCAATGTGACGCCGCCCGCGGCGATTGCCAACGCGGTGCACGACGCCTGCGGTGTGCGGCTTTTCGATGTGCCAGTGACAGCGGAGAAAGTTTATCGGGCATTGCGCGCGCAACGGTGAGGGAGTTCGCAGCGTAAAGAGTGTAGGAAACCAGCCGGGGGCACCTCAAGTCTCATGGCCAGTATGCATAAAGGAGAGCATATGACTCACAGAAGTTACGGTTATCTTAGTCTACATTGTTCCATTCTGTTCTTGCTTCTCGCCGTCTGGCCGCTGGCGGCGCAAGCGCAGGAGAAAATTAAGATCGCCTACAGCTCGACGGATACCATCAACCAGGTTTGGACTATCGCCCAGGAAGCGGGTTTCTATAAAAAACACGGCCTAGACGTGGACATGGTCTATATTGGCAGCACGACCATTGGCATCTCCGCGATTATGGCCCAGGATATTCAAGTGGGAAACGCCGCGGGTAGCGGCGTCGCCAACGCCAACGTTAGGGGCGCCGAAACTGTGTCCGTCGCCTGCGTGATCAACGTTTTGGCTTATGAGCTGGTCGTGCTCGACAGCATCAAATCAGCGGAGGATTTGAAAGGGAAGTCGATCGGCATCAGCCGGTTCGGCAGCGTGTCCGATGTCGCCGCGCGTGAGCTGCTCAAAGGGTTGGGTCTGCGGCCGATGGAGGACGTGAAAATCTTGCAGGTGGGCGGCGCCTCGGAACGCGCCGCCGGATTTAGCCGGGGCGTCATCGCCGGATTTCCCTCGCCGCCGGGAAACGTGCACCTGATTCCGGGCGGCCTGCCGCATCGCATCCTGGCGAACATGGCCGACATGCCGAAGCCCTATCCTTTGCCGTTCATATGCGCGGTGACGACCAAAAGCTACCTAGCCAAAAAGCGCGACACGGTGAAAAGAGTCGTCATGGCATTGATCGAAGCGTCGCATTACTTCAAGACCAACAAAGAAGGAACGCAAAAAATAGTCGCCAAGTATCTGCGGGGAGCGAACAAGGCCTATTTGGACAGCTCCTATCAATCCACCGCCAAGATCATCGAGCGGGTTCCGTATAGTTCGCGGGAAGGGATGAAGATCCAGCTCGATGAGGCCTTGAAGCAAACTCCCGGCAGCAAGGTGACGGTGGACAATCTGATTGACGACAGCATCGTGCGGGAGCTCGAAAAAGAGGGGTTCATCGATCGGGTGTACGGCAGGTAGGCGTAAGGCATCAGGCCGAGCAAGAACGCGAACCCTTGATATCTCTGGCACAGGCGACGGCGTAAGCTGGCGACCTGCCACTAACTGATTTTTTTTGAGCGTAATCTTGATCGAATCACTGTTATTGGCGGTAACCCGGGTCTCGACCTCGTCGGGTCAAATGCCTTTGACCAACGCCACCGGTTTTTTCTTCGAGCGCGCTGACCGGTTGTTTTTGGCGACCAGCCGGCACGTCGTGTTGGATGAGGCGAGCCAGCACCGTCCGGATCGGCTCGAAATCGAGCTGCACGTGGACCCGAAAAACATCGGCAAAGTTATTCGCTGGTCGATTCCACTTTACGATGGAAACCAACCGCTTTGGCGCCAAGGCGTTGACTCCGGCGGCAGCGTCGACATCGTCGCCGTGGAGATTCACCGAAGCGCTCTGCCCGAGACAATTCTTCTCTCGGCGTTTACTCCGGCTCATCTGGTCGCTGAATTGGATCAGATCGAAGTGGGAAATCCGGTGCTGATTGTCGGATTTCCGTTGGGGTTTCATGACAATTTGCATCACCTGGCGGTGGCGCGCCAAGCGGTGATCGCCTCGGCATTTGGCATCCGCTTTCAGGGGCAAGGTTATTTTCTTACGGACGCCAGGATGCACCGCGGCACCAGCGGTGCGCCGGTGGTCGCGCGTATGACCACCGAGCGCTCCGGTCGGGGCGATTTCCCGTGGATGTTGTTGGGCGTACACGCCTCCCGTATGGATGTGAGCCACCGTGATATCCACGAGGATGAGCGGCTGGATCTCAACTGCGCTTGGTATGCCGATGTGCTTCTGACGCTGACTGAAGACGTTGAAGTTGCGCTGTAGGTAAGTGGCGCTTGATGACCTGAAGGGGGCCAATCAGGGCGCAATGAATTACGCCCCTACAGAGGCACGACAGTCACCTTGACTTCCAGGGTTTGCTCGCCGCCGCCGTTGATCACGCCGCGCAGCGGCGTCACGTCGGAGAAGTCGCGTCCCCAACCAATCGTGATATGCTCTAATGACGGCGTCATGTTGTTGGTCGGGTCAAGATCGACCCAACCGTTGTCGGGAATAAATAGAGACACCCATGCATGGGAAACATCAGCGCCGACGCGCCGCGGCTGACCGGGCGCCGGGCGCGTGAGTAAATAGCCGCTCACATAACGTGCCGCCAGCCCGGTGGAACGCAAGCATGAAATCATCAAGTGGGTAAAGTCTTGACAGACACCGCGCTTCTGTTCGAAAAACGTCATGACCGGCGTGGTGACGCTAGTCGCGGCCGAGTCGAATTTAAACTCGCCGTGAATTTTAGCCATCAGCGCCGTCGCTGCTGCTAAGATCGGCCGACCCGGTTCAAAGCAATCGCCAGCGTAGGCCCTGAGACTGCGTTTCACCCGGGCGTAGGGTGATTCGAAAAGAAACTGCGTGGCATCGAGAGTCGCCGGCTCGGGATGCCAGGCGGCGCGGTAGGCGAGCGTGTCTTGAACGATCTCCCAGGCAGGGGTTTTCGCTGCCTCGATCATCGGCCGTTCCGACACCGCCACGGTGGTTTGGGCGATGATAGCCAAACTACTGTGAGCCGCTTCGATGGCGATCTCGGTCAATGGGTTGCCGAAGGCGTCGATGATATTGCGCTTTTGTGCGGGCGCCGGGTTAATGATGACTTCATGCGCCTCGATCTGTTGGTAGTCTAAGGCCCGCGGCGTCAAGTGCAGCTGCTGATGCGATAGCATCACCGGCTCCGAGTAGCGGTAGGCGGTCTGGTGCTCGACTCGGTAGCGGCGCGCGCCGTTTTGACTCATGCCGCCACACTCGTCTGCGGGTGCTCGCCGGCGTGAATGAAAAACCTTTGGGTGAGCTCGTCGGACAGTCCGTAGACGCAGCGGTCGCAAGCTGCCAGCAGCGCGGCGAGCGGGTCGCCTCGGGGAAAGCGTGGATCTTCGAATTCAGCGAGATCGAATCCTCTGAGCGTCTGCAGCAGCGACGCCGGATCGTTGACTGGCTGGAATTCTAGCCGGGTGCCGAGTTGTTGCAGATGGTTGCCAAACGCCGCCAACTGAAAACAGACCGAGTGCGGATTCAATTCGTCGAATACCAACAGATCGAGAACCGGCAGCAGCTCGGGGTGGCGTTGGTAGCGCGCCCGGTAGGTCATGCTGACGTTGCCGATTTCCAACAACGCGCCTAGCACAGCATCGCAATCTTCGTCCGGCAGCCCGAGCACCTGCATCGCCGCCGAGCTCAAAAACGCCATGCGTTCCAAATTTCGTCCCATTACGAGGAAGCGCCAGGCCTCGTCCCTGGTCATATCGTCCAAGGCGTAGCCGGCGAGCGCCGTGCAGACCGGTATCACGCGATCGAGAACGGCCAGCGCGGCTTCCAAGCTCTGCGGCGTAGGCTCGTGTAAGTGCGCGAGCCGCTGCACGGTGCGCCAATGATCGAGCGACATGCGCTCCCGCAGTTGGCTCGCGCAGTAATGCAGGCGCGCGGTGTTGGCGGAGATCCCGTTAAGAGCTTTCACGTCTCCCACCGCGGCGATCACCCACTCCGGACCGACGATCGGCGGTAATCTTTTCTTGAGGGGTGCGGGCGAACTCGCGGTCGTTACCGGCTCGCGCAAGCGCGCTTTATCGGCCAAGAGGTTTAGCACCTTGAGCGTGGCGAAATGCGCCGGATCGCTTTCGGCGAGCCGTTGACCGACGGCGCGCAGCAAGCGGCCAAGGTTCTCGACGCGCTCGGTGTAGCGCCCCATCCAAAACAAATTTTCCACCGCCCGCGAAGGCGAATAGAAACCGCCGCGAACGATGTTGCCGGCGCCGAGCCGCGGCACTAGCAGCGACTGCCACGGCGTCGGGCCGTCACCGATCACCCAGACGTCCTTGCTCGAACCGCCCCGTTGCATGGTAATGACTTCGATGGCCGACTCCGGAGCGACGCGGGCGAGCCCGCCGGGCATGACATCATAACCAGCGCCGTTGGCGGTCGCGTAAAGTCGCAAGCCGACCACCCTTGGTTCGAACTGCTGGGTCTCGTTCGACCAGGTGGGAGCCTGGGAGAGCCGTACCCATTCCTGAGCAACGAAAGCGTGGGGCGTGGCGCGCAGACGCTCCACCATCGCTGCGCGCCCGGCGCCATCGAGCTCGTGACCAAAAGTTGGTTCTAGTTTCATCGATGCGAAGGCCGGTTTAATGACCAGCTCGGGAAGATGGTCGATCACATGCTTGAGCGCCGGTGCTTCGCCGCACCACCAGGTGGCTACGGCCGGCAAAGCCAGCGGCTCACCGAGCAGGTTTTCGCAGATGGCCGGCAAAAAGCCGAGAAGGGCCGGTGATTCGAGAACGCCGGAGCCCAGCGCATTGGCGATCAGCACGTTGCCGGCGCGCGCTGCGGCGATCAAGCCCGCGACGCCGAGGGTCGAATCGGTGCGCAAGCCAGCCGGGTCGCAGTACTCATCGTCGAGGCGGCGCACGAGCGCATGGACGCGCTTCAGACCTTGCAAGGTCTTCAGAAAAACATGGTTGTCGCGCACCGTCAGGTCCGATCCTTCGACCAGGGGAAAGCCCAGATAGCGCGCCAGAAAAACATGCTCAAAATAGGTTTCGTTGTACGGCCCCGGCGTCAATAGCGCGACCAGCGGCGGCTCGCCGTCGGTCGGCGCCAGGTTCGCGAGCTGCTGCTGCAAGGTGCGAAAAAAATTAGCCAACCTTTGCACGCCGAGGGACTGAAAGATGTTTTCATACAGAGGCGTCACGATGAGCCGGTTTTGCACCGCATAACCCGCCCCGGACGGGCCTTGGGTTCGGTCCCCGATGACCCACCAACGGCCATCGGGCGAGCGCGCGAGATCACAAGCGTATAGATGCAGAAAGGTTCCGCCCGGAGGTTCGATGCCGCGGCAGGGCCAGAGGTAATTGTGGTGGCCGTGAATAGTCGCCGGGGGGATGAGCCCTTCGGCGAGCAGCCGGTTAGGACCATATAAATCGGCGAGCACGAGATTCAGCATGCGCGCGCGCTGCGCCACGGCTTTGGCAAGAAACTGCCATTCCCCCGCGGCAATCACGAACGGCAGCAGATCCACTGCCCATGGACGGTCGGTTCCCTTGGGATCACCGTAGACATTGTAGGTGACGCCGTCCTGCTCGACGGCCCGGCGAATCGTCGTCGCGCGACGCAACAAAGCCGTGCGGCTCGCCCGCCTTGCCGCTTGGGCCAAACGCGTCCAATGCTGGCGCGGCCGCCCTTGGGATTCAAAGACTTCATCATAACGATCGGGGTTGAGTCGGTAGTTCATAAATGCTTTTGAACGGGCCATAGGGGCGAAATGCTGGTTTAGATTTTCGACGGTGTAAGTTTTCGCTGCGCTGGGTCGATTGTTGTTGCCATGGGAAGGGCGGCGAGCGGCGGGTCGCTTCTAGGAGATTTTACGTAAATCGAGGGTAAACGGAAACTCCGGGTCGACTCGCGCCGGCCTGGTTTCGATGATCCCCGGTGTGTGACCGATGCGGAAAAAACGCTCAAGGCGGCGGCTCTCGGCTTCGAAGGCGTTAACCGGAAAGACCTCGTAGCTGCGGCCCCCGGGATGCATGACATGGTATTGACAGCCGCCCAGGCTCCGTTTCATCCAGCGATCGACGATATCAAAGGTGAGCGGGGTGTGCACGCCGATGGTCGGGTGCAAGGCCGATGGCGGTTGCCAGGCGCGATAGCGCACCCCGGCGATGAATTCACCGACGGTCCCCGTCGATTGCAGCGGCAGCGCCACGTGATTGCAGGTGATGGCATAACGATCGGGCGGCAGTCCGGTCACTTTGACTTGGATTCTTTCCAGCGACGAGTCGACGTAGCGCGCCGTGCCGCCGGGGGCGCCCTCTTCGCCTAACACATGCCAGGGTTCGAGGGCAGCGCGCAATTCCAATGCGATCCCCCTGGCGGCGAAGTCGCCGTACTTGGGGACGCGAAATTCAAGATGCGGCGCAAACCAGACGGCATCAAAAGCATAGCCGGCCTGATTCAACTCGGTAATTACGTCTTCGAAGTCGAGCCAGACGAAGTGCGGCAAGAGAAAGCGGTCATGCAGTTCGGTGCCCCATCGCGCCAGACGCGGCGGCGCGTACGGGGTTTTCCAGAAGCGCGCGATCAGCGCCCGGATCAATAACTGTTGGGTCAGGCTCATGCGCGCGTGCGGCGGCATCTCGAAGGCGCGCATCTCAAGCAGCCCCAAGCGCCCGGTGGCGCTGTCCGGCGAATACAGCTTGTCGATGCAGAACTCGGCGCGATGGGTGTTGCCGGTGACATCGATAAGCAAATGGCGCAACAGGCGGTCGATCAGCCAGGGTGGGCAATCTTGCGCGCCCGTGCGGCGTTCCAACTCGCGGAACGCCACTTCGATCTCCCTGACCGAGTCGTTGCGCGCTTCGTCAATGCGCGGCGCCTGCGAGGTCGGCCCGATGAACAGCCCGCTAAATAGATAAGACAGCGACGGATGATTGTGCCAGTAGCTTAAAAAGCTGCGCAAGAGATCCGGCCGGCGCAGCCACGGCGAATCCGCCGGCGTGGCGCCGCCGAGCGCGAAATGGTTGCCACCGCCGGTGCCGGTGTGGCGCCCGTCGACCATGAACTTTTCCGTTGATAGGTGGGATTCCCGCGCGGCATCGTAAAGAAACGTGGTGCGTTCGCTCAGCTCTTTCCAGCTCGACGAGGGATGGATGTTGACCTCGATGACGCCGGGGTCGGGGGTGATACGAAAGTGCGGCAGGCGGGGATCGCGCGGCGGCTCGTAGCCTTCGAACAGAACCGGCTGATGCATCGTTTCCGCGGTCGCTTCCACGGCGCTAACGAGTTCGAGATAATCTTCCAAAGTGGCGGTCGGCGGCATGAAAATGTAAAGCACGCCGTTTCTCGCCTCGGCGCAAATTGCCGTGCGCGAGATCCATGCCGCGCTCTCATGCTTGGCGGGAATGCGCTCGTGATTACCTAGCTCGGCCGCGCCACCGCCGCCATGCCCTGAGACGGTGCTAGCCAAGGGCTTGTGTACGCCAACCTGAAAGCGAATTTGCCCGTGACTCGCAAGCAGCGGCAGCGACTGAGTAGGATCCGGCGGAAAAACCTGGGGGTAATCGTTGGCACGGGTCCATGGCAGCGAGTCAAGCGGCAATCGGTATCCCATGGGCGAATCGCCGGGAATGAGATAGCAGCGCTCACCGCGCAAAAACCACTGTCCGCTGCGCCAATGTTCAGTCTTGGGATCGCGCGCCACCGGCAGGACATGACCCACGACGTGGTTTAAGCCTTGGCCGAACACGCGTGCGAGCCGCTCGCGTTCAAGCGAATCGTCGAGCCGCGAGTCGAAGGGATCGACGTTGGCAGGCAAACGGCGCTCGCGCCACAAGTAGTAATAGAGATCTTCGTAGGCTGGAAAAATATCGCGCTGATCCAAGCCGAGTCGTAGGGCGACGCCTTGGAGAAACTCGCCGGCGATCTCAGCCGTGACCCGACCGGACCGGGTCTCGTCGGCGATTAATGATTCGTCGCGCCAGAGCGGCTCGCCGTCGGCACGCCAGAAACAATTGAGCGACCAGCGCGGCAGTTGCTCGCCGGGATACCATTTCCCTTGGCCGAAATGAACTAGACTCCGCGCGCCGTAGCGCGCCCGCAGGCGATGATAAACCGCCATTGCGACTCGCCGCTTGTTGGTTCCGAGCGCCGCCGTATTCCACTCTTCGCCCTCTGGATCGTCCATCGATACAAAAGTCGGTTCGCCGCCCATGGTGAGTCTGACATCGTTTTCCTTGAGGTCGACATCGACTTTATGACCGAGTCGGTCGATCGCCTCCCACTGTTCCTCGGTGTAGGGTTTGGTGACGCGCGGCGCTTCCCAGATTCGGTTGATCGACATTTCATGGGAAAACTCTACGGTACATTCGTCGACCTTGCCGGTTACCGGACACGCCGAGCCCGGCTCGGGCGTGCAGGCAAGCGGCAAGTGACCTTCGCCGGCGAACAAGCCCGAGGTCGGGTCGAGACCGATCCAACCTGCGCCTGGCAAGTAAACTTCGGCCCAGGCGTGCAGATCGGTGAAATCTTTTTCCGGACCAGTGGGCCCGTCGAGAGCTTTCACATCCGCGGTGAGTTGAATCAAGTAGCCCGAAACGAAGCGCGCGGCAAGCCCGAGATGGCGCAGCAGCTGGACCAGTAACCAACCGGAATCTCGGCAGGAGCCGGAGCCCTTGGCAAGGGTTTCTTCCGGTGTTTGCACGCCTGGTTCAAGGCGGATCAAATATTTAACGTCGCGCGCCAATTGCGCGTTCAAGCTGACGAGAAAATCAACACAGCGCCGGGGCTCGCGCGCAATCGCGCCAAGATAGCGCTCAAAAAGCGGCGTCAGCGAATCCCGCCGCAGATAGGGCGCCAACTCGGCCCGTTGCCAGGGCTCGTATTCGAATGGATATTGCTCGGCTTGCGGCTCCAGGAAAAAATCGAAGGGATTGATCACCGCCATCTCGGCCACCAGATCGACTTCAATGCGGAATTCGCTAGTGGTCTCGGCAAACACTAGGCGGGCTAAATAGTTTGCCTGCGGGTCCTGCTGCCAGTTAATGAAGTGTTTGTCAGGCGAGACCCGCAGCGAGTAACTTAATATGCGCGCGCGGCAGTGCGGCGCCGGACGCAAGCGAAGGACTTGCGGTCCAAGATTGATCCGCCGGTCATAGCGGTAGTGGGTAACGTGATGCAGCGCGACGTGTATGGACATGATTTTGTCGGGGCAAAGCTTTGCTGTTTCAATCTAGAGTAGGGTGCCAACGGGGTCAAGCAGTAGGGACCGCGGCCTCGGGTTGTTGGCCATCGACGACGGAGATTGTAGAGGAAGGCGCAGCGATAAACCGTGCCATTTGCCCTTAAGGTCTGGCATGATCATCCCCGGGCCTTTGCGGCACCGCTACTCCTTGGTCGGCGGCGTTGGGCTTTATTGCTGGTTCGGGCGAATTTCTGTAGCGATCACGAGATAATCGTTCCGTCAACCATTTCTCGTGCCAGCTCACATTTCGCTTTTAATTTGAGCCCGCACGGGCAACCTGCTGCGACGAGAATCGCAGGATGCGTCTAAGTGGCGACGCCAAACCTTGTGCACGCGAATTATTGCGCTAGGCTAATCCTTCGACACCAGAGCAAATTTTGACCGGGTTCTTGTCATAGGAATAGCTTGCCTAAATATTGAGAACGCAGAATGTGTACCAGGTCGAAAAGCGCGGATTTTCCGCCCGGGGCAAGCTTCGCACGAGCCGATTAACAGCGCCTTTGATCAAAGCTCAGGCAGCCGATTGCCAAAAAATTAGTCGTTCGCCGCGCATATAGGCAGTTAACTACCGAAAATCCGGGAGCCGCCGCTATGGCATATTCGTTGCGGTAGACAAGGGGTGCTGAGGTCGTGTTAGCTTATGCTGGTATCGACGGCTTTGGCATTTCTCTAGGACCGGCTATGAAATTTGAACTTTACGAAACCGCTGATTTCTATGACGAGATGTTCATCTCTGACAGCACTCCACGCGCTGGGGCGCAGCTGTTGGCGGAACGGATCGAAGCGCTGCCGGATGGTGAACTGCTCGCGCGCCAAGCTGCCGCCGAAAGCCTGCTGCTGCAGAACGGTATCACCTTCAACGTTTATAACGACAGCGCTGCCACCGAGAAAATTTTTCCGTTCGATGTCATACCGCGGATCATCGAAGCCGCCGAATGGGAATGGATCGAAAAGGGCTTGAAGCAGCGGGTTTACGCCCTCAACTTATTCATCGACGATATTTACCACCAACAAAAAATCGTCAAGGACAAAGTCGTTCCTGAATATTTAATTCAATCGGCGAGCTCTTTTAGAAAAGAATGCGTCGGATTGAATCCGCCGCAGAACATCTGGTGCCATATTACCGGCACCGATCTGGTGCGTGACCGCGACGGCCAGATGTATGTGTTGGAAGATAACCTGCGTTGTCCCTCCGGCGTATCCTACGTCCTGGAAAACCGCCGAATCATGAAGCGGACTTTTCCGCAGGTCTTCGAGGCGTCGCGGGTCAGGCCGGTGGATGAATATCCCAGCCGCCTACTGTCGACGCTTCAATCGCTTTTTCCGGTGGCGATGGACTCGCCCAAAGTCGCTGTGCTGACGCCGGGGATCTATAATTCGGCCTACTACGAACATTCTTTTCTGGCCCAACAGATGGGCGTCGAATTGGTCGAGGGGCGCGATCTGGTGGCGGTCAACAATCGGATCATGATGCGCACCACCAAAGGGTTCCAGCCCGTCGATGTGCTGTACCGGCGCATCGACGATGATTTTCTCGACCCGCAGGTTTTTCGCGCCGACTCCCTGCTTGGCGTGCCCGGGCTCATGGAGATTTATAAGCGAGGCCGGCTGGCGTTGGCCAATGCGCCGGGGACCGGCATTGCCGATGACAAATCGATTTACGCCTACGTGCCGAAGATCATCGAATACTACCTCGGCGAAAAAATTCTGATCCCCAACGTGCCGACCTATATCTGCGCCGAGCCCAAGGAACTTGCTCATGTGATTGGCAACTTGGACAAGTTAGTGGTCAAAGCGGTGAACGAATCAGGGGGTTACGGCATGCTCGTGGGGCCGCACGCGGCGCCGGAGGAACGCGCCGAGTTCGCCCGGCGGATACAAGAAAATCCACGCAACTACATCGCGCAACCGACCTTGGGTTTGTCACGGGTGCCGGTTGTCTCCAACGGGCGCGTCGTCGGGCGCCACGTCGATTTAAGACCCTACGTGCTCTACGGCAGCGACATTTACGTGCTGCCCGGCGGACTCACTCGTGTGGCGCTCAAACCGGGCTCCTTGGTGGTCAACTCATCTCAGGGCGGGGGCAGCAAAGATACTTGGGTACTGATGCATTGACGGCAATTGTTTACATAGGGAGCGGCCGCAGGTGCGGCGGATTGAACCATGCTGAGTCGCGTCGCTAATTCGATATACTGGCTGAGCCGTTACATGGAACGAGCGGAAAACGTCGCCCGTTTCATCGATGTCAATTTGCAAATGATGCTCGATTTGCCTAGCGGTTTGAACGAGCAGTGGCAGCCGCTCGTGAGTATTTCTGGCGATGAGGTTGGCTTTCAAAAACGCTATACGGCGCCGACCCGGGAAAACGTCATCAAGTTCCTCGCTTTGGACAGCGAAAACCCCAACTCTATTTTATCTTGTTTCCGCGCTGCCCGGGAAAATGCCCGCACTGTTAGAGAGGTTATTTCCTCGGAACTGTGGGAACAGGTCAACACCAGTTATCTGACGGTGACTGCCGCGGCCGCCGGCCCGACGCTAGTTTACTCACCGCATGTTTTATTTACCGAGGTCAAAAAGGCCAGCCATTTGTTCGACGGCGTGGCCGAGGCGACCATGTTGCACGGCGAAGGCTGGCATTTTTACCGCATGGGCCGCATGCTCGAGCGCGCCGACAAAACCTCCCGCTTACTCGACGTGAAATATTTTATCTTGTTACCTTCCCTCTCCGACGTCGGAACGCCGTTGGACGATATCCAATGGGCCGCCGTACTTCGTTCAGCGAGCGCTCTGGAAATGTACCGCAAACGGCATGGCCATATTGTACCAGAAGACATCGTTGAATTTCTCGTGCTCGACGGGGAGTTTCCCCGCTCCATCGATTTCTGTCTGGGCGCGGCTAACTACTCGCTCCACGCCATATCCGGCACGCCCATCGGCACGTACCATAATTCCGCCGAGCAGCGGTTGGGCCAACTACGCGCCGAGTTGGCCTACACTGATAGGCAGCAGATCATGTCGCGCGGCCTGCATGAATTTCTCGATGCGTTGCAGACCAAGTTGAATCTGGTGGATCAGGGTGTCTTCGAAACCTTTTTCGCGCTTCGCCCATTGGGTTCGGATGCCCCCGATCGAGCTGGCCAATAAACCGCGGCGCTCTGGGGCCGCAACGCTATTTGGAAAGATAACCATGTATTTCGAAATCAGTCACAAAACCACTTATACCTACAGCCGGCCGGTTTTTCTCGAGTCGCATCAACTGCGCCTGCGTCCTCGCTGCGACGGGGTGCAAAATTTGACTGGTTTCGATTCGCAGATCGAGCCGGAGCCGGCCGGGTCATCGGACGGGATCGATATCGACGGCAACGTGACTGCAAATGTTTGGTTTCAAGGCTTGACGGAAGTTTTGGTGGTGCAGAGCCGCGCCAAAGTATTCACTCAATACCGCAACCCGTTTAATTACATCCTTACCGAACGGGCGGACAGACTGCCGGTCAGCTACTTGGAGCCCATTCAGGCCTACCTCGCGCCCTATACCATGCGCCAGCACGAGAGCCGTCATGTCGAGCAATTCGTGCGTCACATAGCCAACAAGACCGAATGGAAAACGCTACGCTTCCTGACGATGCTGACGCGAGAAATTTCCGAAGGATTTCAAAAAACTGTTCGGGGCATTGGCGCGCCGCGCAGCGCCGAGGAAACCTATTTGAGCCGAGTCGGATCATGCCGCGATCTGGCCGTTCTGTTCAGCGAGGCTTGCCGCTACGTCGGCATCGCGGCCCGCTTTGTCAACGGCTATTGCGCAGGCGGTGCAGCTGCGACGAGTGGGAAACTCTCGCTGCACTCTTGGGGCGAAGTCTATCTCCCGGGTGTGGGCTGGCGCGGCTACGATCCGAGTCGAGGTCTGGCGGTCACCGATCAGCACGTGGCGCTGGCGGCCGGCGGTAGTCCATTATTAGCCGCGCCGGTGCTCGGCACCTTTCGCGGCAACGCGGCAACTTCGGAGCTCGACGCGGTGATCGAAATCCGTGTCGTCGGCGATCATGAAAACGCTTCGGTGGCCGGCGCCGCCGGGTAAGTTTTCCAAGAGTCGCTCTAAAAGATTAGCGACGGCTCATTCAACAGCAAAATCTTTGGCGACAATGCGGTAGAGTAGGTGAACCGTGCCGCGGTAAATCAACCGTGAGCCTTCCGGAAAATCGATACTCCACTTGGTATGCCTTCTCTGAGACCGGGCCCTCGTGCACCATGGTTAAATTCCGTGAATTTTACAGGTAAAGATTTGACACTAAACCATAATTTTGACATTTGTATTGTCGCGTTGATAAGATGCTTAAAATAGTAGATAGACGTTCTTGTGAACACTTATCTCGTACCAGCGTTTTAAGGCGGGGTACATTATGCCGCTAGGACGTGGATGCGGGATAAGGATCTGAAATACCCCTTGGTTTTTCACAAGCAACGGCGGTTGATTCTTGCGAGCTAGCACCGAGATTTTTATGTTAAATACCAAGATCGAGCAATTAAGGTCTCTGCTCCGGGAAATGGGAGATGTGGTGGTTTGTTTCTCTGGAGGTGTGGACTCAAGCTATCTGTTGGCTGAATCTGTCCGAGTCCTGAAAGATCACGCGCTCGGTCTAACGGCAGTCTCGCCAAGTTTGGCTCCGGAAGAGGGAGCGGAAACAAAGCGTTTGGCCGAGCTATTAGGTGCACGCCATTTGTTAATCGAAACCCACGAAGTTGACGATCCTCGCTACGCAGCCAATCCAGTCAACCGCTGCTATTTCTGCAAGACAGAACTCTACGGCGTAGCAGTTGAGCACGCCAAGCGCTTGGATATTCCCCACATCCTCGACGGCTTTAATCTGGACGACCGGGGCGATCACCGACCGGGCCGCAAAGCCGCCCAGGAATTCGGCGTGCGTTCTCCACTGGATGAGCTAGGCTTCACGAAGAACGACATTCGGGAATCAGCCCGCCTAATTAATCTACCCGTCTGGGATAAACCAGCGCTGGCGTGTTTATCAAGTCGCTTCCCTTACGGCACGCAAATAACACCCGAGCGGCTCACACAGGTCGCTCGATGCGAGCGGGCCTTACGGGATTTAGGCTTTCGAGTCTGCCGGGTACGCTACCACGGACCGGTTGCGCGGGTCGAGATTGAGCCTGAGATGTTTCAACGATTTCTCTCTCCCGAAGTTCGTCATGACGTGACAGAAAAATTCAAAGAAGCAGGGTTTTCTTATATTACGTTGGATTTACAAGGGTTTCGAAGCGGTTCACTAAACGAGGCCGTGCGATCTAAAGAAACTTGCGCAATTCGCACACAAGATTCGTCGCATCCAACATAAAAAGGAGGAATGCTCATGAAGATCGGAGAAGCTAATGCGTCGAACATCTCGGGGCTTTGGGCAAAGGTAGAGCCCAACGTGCAGCAAGCAAAAAACTTTAGGTGAGGCCGCGCAGGCACTGACGAGCGACATTTATAATCAATTTACCGAATCGGTAGTGCTCGCCCGGCTCTTTGTCACCGTCCCTTTAGGTGATTTGCCGCCAACCAACAAACAATTTGTCCAAAACCTTGCTAAATCAGCCGGCGCAGACACGGGACTCAAGGATACAACGCCGGTGCTCTCTCTGTTGGGAACCAGCGAACAGGAAACAGACTGGAACAGCCCGAGCAAATCGAAAGGCCATCTTGGCATTCCGCTGATCTCCTCGGCCTTTGTCAGTGCCATTCCAGTGATCTCTCGCTTATTAAAAAAACTTGGCGTACCCATTGATTGGATCGACAGCGACGATTCGGAATTCATCAAGAAAAGCGTGGGAACCTCCGCCGGTCTCTTCTTGGTCGTCGACGCAGCTCAGGCTACCGACAATGAAGGGAGAAAAATCGTTGCCGCCCATGACTTTGTCGCGAAATATTACGTCAAGAGCGTATTTGGCACCGGTGAAACTTACGCAAATGGCCAGATTGCGGCTAACATCGTTTTCTGCCGTGACAGTTTTTCTCGAACTGCGGCGGAACTATTTCTTAATCTCCTAGGCTCTTTCAAGAGCAGAAGCGCACCGCTTGTGGCGAACTCGAAGCTATTTGCTTAGTTGTGTCTTTACACCTGATTCCTTGCGGAATCGGTAGCCGAGTTTGTCAATCGATAAAGTGCGGCAAGAAGGTCGATCGGCAGACAACCAATGGTCATGAAAAACGGCGGTCCACATCGGGCCGCCGTTTTCTATTCTGGCGCACACCTGTTCCCGAGTTTTTCACGCGTAGGATTGAACTGTTTTCTCCGTCAGTCGAATCCTAGACGGACCTACTTTTGTCCGTGTACCTGAAACAACAAGCCCCGAGAACTACCGTTTTCGTTTCCGCTTGCGGCAGCACTCGGGGTTTGGTTTAGAGGTGGCGAATTCAGTTGTTATCTCTAATTATTTTATGACCATGCTGATTTCAGCGTGAAACCGTTAAATGGGGTTTCCGAAGGGAGTGGAACATGCCCTTTGCGATATTTTAATTGGCGCCGGGGTCAATACCCCGGCCGCAAAGTGGCTTTGTTTATTGAGCGCTAACGAGGATTGAAATCGCTCAGCACTAGGTCGATGACCGTTAGTTTTTTTTCCTTCTCACATTTTAAAGCTTGCTCGATGGCGCAGGTGATTTCCTGCGGTTTGGTAACCCGGAAGCCTTCGCCGCCGTGGGCTTTGGCGTAATGTTGGTAATCGGGCCGGGGACCGATCTCGGCGCCGAAGTGAACGCCGGTTTTTTTCGCCGCCCCATCGGGGAAATATTTGATCAAGCTGGTTTCCATCGAAAGATAGCGGCCGTTGTTAAAGATTACACAGTGAATGGGCAGGCCATATTCTTCCGCAACGCCGAGGCAAGACGGCACGGCGTTGTAGTGAAACGCGCCGTCGCCGATGAGCGCAAAGACAGGGCGCTCGGGCATCGCCAGCTTTATGCCGAGCGCGTAACTCAGACCGACCCCGAGGCCGCCGGTGACGCGGGCGAAGTAAGACTGGGTTTGATCGCGTGGAATCATTTCTTGGATCAAGCCGCGGTACACGGTAGTCTCCTCGGAAATTACCGAGTTTGCCGGCAACGCCTGCCCAAGCGCGTGAACCGCCCAGCGCGGGTCAATGGGCTGGTCGTCGGCATGTTTCTGCGCTTCTTCTTTCAGCTTGGCAAAATAATTCTCATGTTGTTGGCGCGTGCGCGCTGCACGCTGCTCGTAGCTTGCCCGATTGGCCGCAACCTGCTCCGACGCTTTAGCCTTCTTCACCAGCTGCCCCAGGGTCGCGGCCGGCGGTGCGACCAGGGCGAGGTCGACGTTGTAGCCCCAGTAGGGCAAGCGCGAGTTGGGAAACTCGTCGGCGATGGCAATCACTTTGGCGTTCTTTGGAGTCTTGCTCGCCGGATACCAGGGTGTAACAGCGTCGACCATCAAAATAAGATCCGCGGCATCGACGGCCTTGGGATCGTGATGCAAGTAGAGCGGATGAGTGCGCGGAAAATTCATGAATGCCGGGCGGTAGCATTCCATCACCGGGATCGCGAACAGTTGGCAGAGCTCGACCAAGCGATCCACGGCGCATGGATCGCCGCCGACATGTTCGGTGAGCGCGATGGGATTTGTCGCGGCGGCGATCAGATGCAGCGCCCGATCGATGCTCGCTTCGTCGACCGCCTGCGCGCGCACGACCTCATTGGCTTTACCGTGATCAAGATCGTTGACCTGTTCCATCATGCACTCGAAGGGAATACCGATCAGCACCGGGCCCGCCGGGGGTTCCACGGCGATGCGCACGGCGCGCTCGATGGTTGGCCCGAGCAACTCCGCCGACGCGATGCGGTCGGCCCACTTGACACAACTGCGCAGCAGATCGGGCGAGCCGCCCAGATCGGTGAGATCGTGCAGCCACTGGCCGCCGGGATCGGCGACCTTGGTGTTCTCGCCGTAGGCGGCGATCTCGCCGGTGAGAATTACCATCGGCGTGCGCTCGTGCAGCGCGGCGCGCAGCGTCATTGCGGCATTCAAGGGTCCTGCGGTAGCGTGGAGCATGACGACTTGCGGCCGATTGGTCACCTTGGTGTAGCCCGCTGCCATGGCGACGGCGACCGCTTCGTGTCGGCAGTTGATGTATTTCGGGTTTGTCGCGCCACGCGCCCCGGCTTCGGCGAGCGCTTCCCACACCGGCGGCCATTCCGAGCCGGGTGAAGATAAAATATAATCGATGCCGCTCCGTTCGATCGCTCTCAACATCGCTTGTCCGCCGTGCATGCTGATCTCCTTGTGCGTCGATTTCGTCTTCGGCTGCTCTACCACACCGTAAGGGGTTTGCCCAGGCTGGAATCCTCTAGAGGCTGGTTGGGTCATTGACAAGTCGTGCTGTTGTTGGCATAGAATGCCGTCGCTCGGGTCGTACGCGACTTTTTGCTTGAGGAATCTATGCTCAAGAATGGTTCTAAGCGTTTCGTCGATTAACGGAGATCGGAAGTGGAGCGGGGAATTACGGCTGTCGTGGGCAAAGGGCCAGTGGAAAAGTTGGCGCCGCCGGTGCAAGTTTTCAGGTATGGCCATACGAATAGCCTAAAGCTAAACAATAAAGGAGGATGTAAAGATGGCGACCGTATACAATCCAGCTAACAATTTCGAGATCAAGACTTGGGATGTCGAGTTTCGCAAGACACCGACGCGGATGTTGATGGCGCGGATTTATCAGCCCCAGGGCGACGGACCGTTCCCGGCATTGCTCGATCTGCATGGCGGCGCCTGGAACAACCAGGACCGCACCGCCAATCAGCCGATGGACGAAAGTTTGGCGCGGAGCGGGTTGCTGATGGTCGCCATCGACTTGACCCGTGCGCCGGAGGCTCCCTATCCGGCTTCGGTCCAGGATGCCAACTACGGTGTTCGTTGGCTCAAAGCGCGGGCGCGGGAATGGAACGGTGATCCGGCCACCGTCGCCGCGCTGGGTAGTTCCAGCGGCGGTCATGAAATCGAATTATGCGCCATGCGTCCTCACGATCCGCGCTATAACGCGCATGCTTTGCCGGAAGCGCCCAACCTCGACGCGAGTCTACCCTTCGTCGTGGCGCGCTCACCGGTAAGCGACCCCTTCGCTCGTTTTCAGCAGGCGGAGCGGCGACAGTGGGCGGAAATGATGCAGAACAGCAAGACTTACTTTAACCCGTGGGAGAGCATTCACGAAGGCAACCCGCAAAAAATCCTCGAGCGCGGCGAGAAGGCTTCCTTGCCGCCGATGTATATTCTCCAGGGTGAGTTGGACGACAACGTGCTGCCCGCCGTGCAACAGCGGTTCGTTGACACCTATCGAGCCGCCGGCGGCGAATGCGAGTTCGAAATCTTCAAGGGCAGTGAACACCGCTGGGTCGCCAAGCCTGGCCCGCAGACCGATCGCGCTTATGTCCAGATCAAGGCGTTTATTGCACGGCAGTTACGCGCGAAAAAATTGGTGGCGTGAGCGCGCACTTCGTGCACGGTTTCGAGTTTCGGGTTTCGCGTTCAAGGTTTCCGCTCATGAACCCGAGACTCGCAACTCGAGACTCGCAACTCAAAACATTCTTAGCTGCCGGCGAACCGCCGGTGGTCGACCATCAGTCAACGGTCTTGCACCACCTTAATTCCGGCCTTGGCGAAAATTTCCGCCGCAGGGTCGTTGCGAATGCCGGACTGAAACCAAACCGACTGGGGTTTTTTCGCTAAGATGTCTTCGACGTGGCCATTGATGTCGGTGGGCCGGCGAAAGACGTCGACCATGTCGATAGCGCCGGGAATTTGGTCGAGGCTTCGATAAACCCTCGCGCCAAGAATCACGGTAGCTTCTGGATAGTAGACCGGCACCGGAACGATTTCGAACCCCGCCCGCTGCAGGTACAAAGGCACATAGACTGACGGCTGGTCGGACTGCGCGTCGGTCTTGATGCCGAGCACGGCGATGCGATGCGTCGCTTTGATGAGGTCACGAATCTCATCCGTGGAGCCTAACAGATTATCCTGCCAATTCATGGGGCAAGCCTAGCAGAGCCGAAATCCCCGGTCGAGAGCACGAAAAGTATCGACGTGGCGTTGGCGTTATTCCATCATCCAGACATTAGTCAGATGGCTCTTTCGGGCGCGCCGCCGCCGCCCGTCATCTTGGCTCCAGCCGTCGATGCTCTCTCGGATATCCGCGTTCACCTTGCCGGTAAGATAATAGCTATGCTCGGCAATGCCATGCACGATGGGAGTGCAATCGATCTGATGAATCTTGCTGTGTAATAGCGCGGGGTGAGCCGCGCCGTAGCCGCCGAGCCGTTCCGGGTTGCCTTTGGTATAGTCGGACACCGTCATCGCGGTATCGCCATGGTTATGGTAAACGCTCACGCTGCGAGCGATCTCGTGAACTTGGCCGAGCGGCTGGCCCGCTTCGAGGGCGTTATCGTCAACGTCCGGCGCGCACAAGAAGACCTGTTCGAAGAGCCGTGGCAAGGCGCTTCCTGGGGTGTGTTCGGCCATCCGTGCCAAGGCGTGCTGCAGCAGAAAATTGCCCATCGAATGGCACAGAAGGTGAATGTCTTGGCGGCATAGTTGTTGACCGGCGTTTTTCGCGCGGTCGCGCAGGGCCGCAAGAAAATCGCGAGCCTTGAGGAAGGCTCGGCCCACGGCGGCACCGGAGCCGATGGCTTCGGAGCGGTCCGATTTATAGGAGACCCAAGGAAGCGCGAGTCCGTCTGAGGGCCAGGTGAACAGCACCACCAACAGGCCTTGCTCAGGATCGCGCGCCGGGCTGTTCTGCAGCATCAATTGCAACGCCAGCGCCGCGCCTACGGCGTCGCGCCAACTGACATTGAAGCCGTGGATGTAAATCAACACATCGCTGCTATTGAACATCGCGGTCTGAAGTTCATCGAACATCGCTTTCGAACCGAGCTTGGCATCGGGTTGAGCCGACTCAGCGATCTCTTTCTTGATATGCTCTTCGAAAGCATCGATTCTGGCGCTCTCGGCGCAAGTTTTAAGATAGCCGCTCAGGGCTTCACCGTTGCCCGTGCCGCTGTCTTTAACGTCGGCGTCGAGATGCTTTCGCACTCGGTCTTCGTCGGCGTTGACCGTGACCACGCCGAAACGCAGATTTTCCATTCCGTCATCGCTGAATTTCGTGCCGTAGGATTGCGGTTGCCAGCGATCTGCACCGATGTGATTGCGGTTGGTGGCGTAATACAGTTTGTAGGCGACCATCATGAGTTCTCCTCTCAACCCGACTTCCGCATTTGAAGTGAATCCGAGAGGCGCGAGCCTTAAAGAGCTTGGACGAGTGAAGACACCTAACGCTGCGGTCACGGAGTCAATTGGTTTGCTCGGCTAGCCATCACCGTGGATTTTTTGCAGGGTTTAATCAGCACCGGTGATTCTTGACCGCTCAGAGGTACAGCCCCATTGTCTTCACTCTGGAAGGGTAGTGCCTCGCGCGCGCTATCTGAATTTTGACGCAGCGACTGCGCGCCATATTACCGAGTTGCCTCCGCCTTGCGAATGAGTTCCCACAGCTTGGGCGCGGTGTAGGGCATGTCGACGTGATCGATGCCAAGCGGCGCGAGGGCGTCCATCAGGGCATTGGCCACCGACGGCGGGGCGCCGTTGGTGCCGCATTCGCCGACGCCTTTTACGCCGAGCGGATTAAACGGATTGGGCGTAATCGTCTCGCCGAGGGTCATCGGCGGCATGTCGCCGGCGCGCATGATCGCGTAGTTCATGAACGTGCCGGTTTGTACCTGGCCGTCTTCGCCGTAGAGCATCTGCTCGCGCAAGGCTTCACCCAGGCCTTGAGCAACGCCGCCGTGAATTTGCCCTTCGACGATCATCGGGTTGATGACCACGCCGCAGTCGTCGACCATGACGAGCTTTTCAATGGTCAACTTGCCGGTGTCGCGATCGATACTGACCATGGCGATATGTGTGCCAAAACCCCACGCTTCCCGTTGGGGATCGAAGAAACAAGTTTCTTGCAGACCGATTTCCATGCCCTTCGGGACTCTGCCGCCGTAGGCGGCGCCGGCGATTTGACGCCAGCTGATTTTCTTGTCGGGCACGCCCTTGACGGCGAAACCGCCGTCGGCTTGGACGATGTCTTCCGGCGCGGCTTCAACCAAATGCGCCGCGATGCGTCGGCCTTTTTCGATCACGCGTTGGCTAGCCGTTGCCAACGCGCCGCCGCCGACCACGGCACTGCGGCTGCCGAAAGTGCCGGTGCCCTGCTGGCTCACATGGGTGTCACCGTGAAGAATCGTCACATGATCCATGGTCGTCTTCAATAGTTCAGCGGCGATTTGCGCCCAGGAAGTTTCATGTCCTTGGCCATGGGAGCTTGAGCCGGTGAGCACGGTGATCTCGCCGGTGCGTTCGACGCGCACGGTGCCGCTTTCAAAGCCGGCGCCGCCGCTCGGTTCGACGAAGGTCGAAAAGCCGATGCCGACCAATTGGCCTTTCTTGCGCCGCTCATCGCGTTGGCGCAGCAAGTTATCGTAATTGGAAATCTTTAGCGCCTCGCGCAGCGGCTTTTCGTAATCGCCCGAATCATACTCGACGCCGGTACCCGTGGTGTAGGGAAACTGATCGGGTTGAATGAAATTCTTGCGGCGAACCTCCAAGCGATCGATGCCGAGCACGGCGGCGGCTTTGTCGAGCAGCCGCTCGATGTTCAACACCGACTCGGGACGACCGGCGCCGCGATAGGGACCGGTCGGGCAAGTGTTGGTGAATACCGAAACGATCTCGACGCGGCAGTCCTTGATCTGATAGCTGCCGCACGCCATGCCGAGCATGCGCTGCGGCGGCCCGGCCGTGCTGGAGTGAAGATAGGCGCCGAGGTTGGCGACGACTTTCACTTTCAAGCCCAAAATCTTACCGTCTTTTCTGAGCGCCATCTCTGAAGTCATCGCTTGGTCGCGGCCTTGGATGGTCGTCAAGAAATCTTCGCTGCGGCTAGCGACCCATTTGACCGGCTTGCGCAATTTCAGCGCAAGATGGCAGGCGATAATGTCTTCGCGGTAGACCGGGCCCTTGCTGCCAAAGCCGCCGCCGACATCGGGCGCGAGCAGATGAATGCGGTGCTCGGGAAAGCCGAGTACGTTGGCGATCTCGGCGCGAGCGCGGTGCGGTCCTTGGGTGGAGAGCCAGATGGTGAGATTTTTGCCGAAGGGATCGGGGTTCGCGACGATACCTCTGGGTTCCATCGCCAAGGCCACCTGGCGCGGGCTGGCGATATGCATGGTGAAAAGATGGTCCGCCGCGGCAAACGCTTTGTCGACGTCGCCGCCGGTTTTGGTCAGTTTGTAGCAAATATTACTATCGAGCTCTTGATGCGCCATCGGCGCGCCGGGTTTGAGCGCCTGCTCGGCGTTCGATACGCCGGGCAGCGCTTGGTATTCCACGTCGATGGCGTGGGCAGCGTCTTCCGCCTGGGCGCGAGTTTTCGCCACCACGGCCGCGACTGGCACGCCAACACAGTGCACCGCGCCGCGCGCCAGTACCGGATGCGCGGGTATTCTCATGTTCGGCAAGGACTGTGACGGCGCCAGGTTTAATTTCTCACCGAGATCGCTTCCGGTGATGACCGATTCGACGCCGGGCATCGTCTTGGCTTGGCTGGTGTCGATGGCAACGATTTTCGCATGCGGATAGGGGCTGCGCTGAAATGCTAGATAAAGCATGCCGGGTAAATTGATATCATCGGTGTAGCAGCCTTTGCCGGTGATCAGCGGTGGATCTTCGACTCGTTTGGGCGATGCGCCGATCAGTCCGGTAATTTCGTGTTCGATGGCCATCGGTTACCTCATGTTGGTTATTAGTCTCGGGTCTGGGCTCTCGAGTCTAGCGTTTAACCAAACGATCGAGACTCTAAACACGGAACGCTGGACTCTAAAATGCGGCGCGCTCTAGCGCTGCCTCGATCGCCTTGCGCGCGTAGACGGTGGCGACATGGCGTTTGTACTCGGCGCCGGCGTAGGAATCTTCCACGGGATCCGTCTCTTCGGCGGCTTTCGTCGCAGCCGAGGCGATAATCTGCGGTGTCAACGGCTTTCCTTGCAACTCGATTTCCGTGGCGATGGCGCGGCATGGGCCGCTGCCCAACCCGCCGATGGCAATACGAGCGGCGGTACAAGAGCCGGAGGCTTGGCGCGTGATCAATGCGCCGGCGCTGACGACGACGTAGCCGGAAGCAGGATGCGGTAACTTGGCGTACGCCGACCCCGACCCCGCCGGTGGAATTGGCACGCGGATCTCGGTGAGAATTTCATTGGCGTTCATCGCCGTCGTATAAAAGTCGGTGAAGAAATCGTCGGCACCGATGGCGCGATTGCCGGATGACGATTGCACGACGAAAGTTGCGTTGAGCGCGGTCAGCATCACCGGAAAATCCGCCGCGGGATCGGCATGCGCGACGCTGCCGCCGATGGTGCCGCGGTTACGCACTTGCACATCGCCGATCACCGAAGCTGCTTCGGCCAGGCCTGGCACATGTTTACGCACGAGATCGGAGGATGCGACGTCAGTGTGAACGGTGAGCGCACCGATGACGAGATGGTTTCCGTCGGCACGCACACCACGCAGTCCGGGTACGGTGCCGAGATCGATTAACGTTTGCGGCGATTGGAGCCGGAGCTTCATCGCCGGAATTAGACTATGGCCGCCGGCGAGCAGTTTCCCTTCTTCGCCATGCATGGCTATCAATTGTAAAGCTTCTTCGACGGAGCGCGCTGGGACGTAGGCGAAATTAGCGGGAAACATGGTCACCTCTCATCGTCGCCAGGCAAAAGTCAAAAGTAAAAAGGCAAAGAGGCCTGGTAGTTTTTTTGCTCGCGTGGAGTTTCATCCCTTAACCTCTCATTTTATCGGCCGCCCACTGGATCGACTCGACGATGTTGACGTAGCCCGTGCAACGGCAGAGATTGCCTTCGAGCGCGTGCTTAATCTCGTCTTCAGTCGGACTGGGATTGGTTTCCAGCAAATGCAGCGCGGTCATGATCATGCCCGGGGTGCAGTAGCCGCATTGCAGTCCATGTTTTTCGCGGAAACCTTCTTGCACCGGATGAAAAGCGTCACCCTTGGCTAACCCTTCGATGGTTTTGACTTCGGCGCCGCTCGCTTGCACCGCCAGCACCGTGCAGGACTTCACCGCGCGGCCGTTCAAATGCACCGTGCAAGCGCCGCACTGGCTGGTGTCACAACCGACGTGGGTGCCGGTCAGGTGCAAGTGCTCACGCAAAAAATAAACCAGCAGCGTGCGCGGTTCGACCAAGGCGTCGTGCTTGACGTCATTGACCGTTATGCTCACCGGGAGCGCTGCGTACTGGACCTCAGCAGCCATGCTTGTGATTCCTCCGTCAGTAAGTTGGTAGAACTGATCTCGCACAAGGTATTGCCGTCGGTTGCAGCAACCCGGCACAGAGAAGTGCAGCCCCGACAGTCATACAACGAGATGGATGCGGTCTCAAGAGATCGAGCGAGCCCTCGGAGCTTTAGTTACTGGTTCTTCCGGGTTTACTGTGAAGATGTTTTCACCACGAAGTGATTCACGAGCTTACGCTCGGCCACAGATCATGAAAATGGAGGAATTTCCCTCTGCAAGGTCATCTCCTCGACTCGTCATTCCCGCGCACGCGGGAATCGTGCGCCCGTGAGGGCGCCACATCAGCACGGTGAAAGTCCGTGTCGGAGTATGCCACAGCTCCGTAGCCGAAGGTAACTGCGTCGCCGCGAGGCGGGGTGGAGAGCAACCGGAGGCGAA
>Ga0214472_10001330_pt1 | contig 27959 bp, 23 predicted proteins | sample RVTome_6_FD_207662 | JGI IMG/M metagenome (GOLD analysis project Ga0214472, IMG submission 207662) | Soil microbial communities from uranium-contaminated site in the Upper Colorado River Basin, Wyoming, United States - RVT140D175 | ecosystem: Environmental > Terrestrial > Soil > Contaminated >...
TCCCGCAGCAGCTCGGTCAGGGCCTCCAGCTTCTCCGGCGTGCCGGTGCCCTCGATCGTGATCGTCCGGTGGGTGACATCGAGCACCCGGACCCGAAACACCTCGCAGATCTCCAGGACCCGGGCCCGGGCGTCGCCCTCGGCCCGGACCTTGATCAGCGCGAGCTCCCGCTCCACGGCCTCCGCGGGCTCGTGCTCCAGGACCTTGATCACGTTGATCAGCCGGTTCAGCTGCTTCGTGACCTGCTCGAGCGGCTTCCTCTCCACGTTCACCACGATCGTCATGCGCGACAGGCCGGGCTCCTCGGTGGGCCCCACGGCCAGCGAGTCGATGTTGAACCCGCGGGCGGCGAACAGCCCGGCCACCCGGGTCAGCACGCCAGGCTTGTCCTCGACCAGCACGGAGAGGGTGTGCAAGCTCATGCGATGGGGGCCTCCGCGGGATCCTCGGTCGGCCGGATGCCGCCGGGGCCGAGGATGATGTCGTCGTTGGACGTGCCCGCGGCGACCATGGGGAAGCACATCTCCTTGGGGTCGCACCGGAAGTCGATGACGACGCTTCGGTCCTCGACCGACAGCGCCTTCTCGATCACGGCGTCGACCTCGTCGGGGTGCTCGGCCCGCAGGCCCACCGCCCCGAACGCCTCGGCCAGCTTCACGTAGTCCGGCACGTCGTGCGACAGGTACACCTGGGAGTAGCGCTCGTTGTAGAACAGCTCCTGCCACTGCCGGACCATGCCCAGGTACGCGTTGTTGATGATGGCCGTGACGAACGGGATCTTCTCCATCGTGGACGTGGCCAGCTCCTGTGCGGTCATCTGGAAGCAGCCGTCGCCGTCGATGGCGACGACGCGCCGGTCGGGCCGGCCGGTCTTGGCGCCGAGCGCCGCCGGCACGGCGAAGCCCATCGTGCCCAGGCCGCCCGAGTTCACCCACGTCCGGGGCTCGGTGAACTTCCAGAACTGCGAGGCCCACATCTGGTGCTGGCCCACGCCGGCCACCACGATGGCGTCGCCCTTGGTCAGCTCGTAGAGCCGCTGGATGGCGAACTGCGGCTTGAGCGGCCCGTCCTCCGGCTGGTCGTAGCTGTACGGGTACTTCTCCTGCCAGGCCCGAAGCGTGGCCAGCCACTCGGACCGGTCCGGCGGGCCGCCAAGCTCCTCCTGGCGCCGGCGGAGCTCGGCGACCATCTTCGAGATCACGTCTTTCGCGTCGCCCACGATCGGAACGTCGGCCACGCGGTTCTTCCCGATCTCGGCCGGGTCGATGTCGGCATGGACGATCTTCGCGTTCGGGGCGAACGTCGCGAGCTGGCCGGTCACCCGGTCGTCGAACCGCGCGGCCAGCGCGACCAGCAGGTCGGCCCGCTGCATGGCCGTAACCGCGGTGTAGCCGCCGTGCATGCCGGGCATCCCAAGGGCGAGCTCGTGGGTGTCGGGGAAGGCCCCCCTGGCCATGAGGGTGGTGACCACCGGCAATCTGCCCTCGGTGGCCAGCTCGAACAGCTCCTTCCACGCGTTGGCCTTGATCACGCCGCCGCCCACGTACAGGACCGGGCGCTTCGATTCCAGGATGAGCTTCACGGCCTCCCGGACCTGCTTCAGGTTGCCCTTGGTGGTCGGCCGGTATCCCGGGAGGTCGACCGTCTCCGGCCACCTCCACGTGGCCTCCTGGAGCAGGACGTCCTTGGGGATGTCCACCAGCACCGGACCGGGACGGCCGGTGCTCGCGATGTGGAACGCCTCCCGGATCGTCTCCGCCACCTCGTTCGCGTTCGTCACCAGGAAGTTGTGCTTGGTGACGGGCATCGTTATGCCCGTGATGTCGGCCTCCTGGAACGCATCGTTGCCGACCACCGGGGTGGGGACCTGTCCGGTGATGGCCACCACCGGGACCGAGTCCATCTTGGCATCGGCGAGCGCCGTCACCAGGTTGCAGCCGCCGGGGCCCGAGGTGGCCATGCATACGCCGACCCGGCCGGTGGCCCACGCGTAGCCCTCCGCCGCGTGGCCGGCGCCCTGCTCGTGGCGGTTCAGGACGTGGCGGATGGAGGAGTCGATCAGGGGGTCGTACGCCGGCAGGATGGCCCCACCGGGGATGCCGAACACCACGTCCACGCCCTCGCCCTCGAGCGCCTTGAACAGGGCCTGGGCGCCGGTGACCTTCATCTCGCCGAGACCTCCTCGGGCCGGTCCTCCACCGGGCCGGTCTCCACCCGCCGGACCGTGCACCCCAGCCGGTGGGCCAGATTCCGGCACGACCGCTCGAACTCCCAGGGCGTCCAGTCCCGACGGCGGGTGGTGAGCTCCTCCTCGGCCCCGCCGAAGTCGATCCCGGCCGAGAGGTAAACCACCTCCGAGCCGAAGAACCGGTCGAACTGAGGCCGATCGGCGGGATCGGCCACGTCGATCGTGACCTGGCCGGGGCCCTCCCACAGCACGCTGGCCACGATGCGGCCGTCTCGTTCGAACTCGTACCTCACGGGGTGCTCCTCTCGATCATGTTCTCGGTCCGCCTGGCGGCTTCCTGATTCGGGGGTACAAAAAACCCCTCGGGGCCCCGAGGGGTGTCCGGCGCGGCGCAGGCCTCGAGGGGCCCGCCCGCGCCTAGCGAATAAGTACGAGGTCGTTCTGTTCCCGGGTCCTTCCTCCGGTGGTCATGGTGCCCCAAGTGTACGGACGCATCGTCCCTTGTCAACCCGCCCGACCGGCGTCACCCGGGCCGGGCTCCCCCGCTTCCCGCCTCGGGGAGGGGGGCCAGTCGCTCGGATCGCCCTCGTGGACGGGGGGCCGGGGTGGCCCGGCCTCGTCGGGGGCCGGGACCAGGACCGGGAGGCGTACCTCCCTCGTGGGTACGAGTCGCCGGGAACGCAGCAACACGAAGGCCATCCCGGCCAGGGCCGCGAGAGCGACAGCCGCCGCGACCACCATCCCCCACACCCACCCCGAGGTGCCGCCTTCCTCTGCCGGTGGGGCGGGTGTCGTCGTGGGAAGGAGCGTCGGGCTGGGTCCGGCAGGCTCGGTGGGGCTCGGCACCGGCGTCACGGCGGGGGGCAGGAGGGTGAGCTGGAACGTGGTGAGCCCGAGGAGCTGCTCGCCATTGGAGTCCGTCTGGGAGGCCGAAACCGACTTCAGGCCGGGCTCGAGGCCGCCCGGCACGGTCAGCCGCAGCCGGAACGCGCCGTCCTCGCCCACGGCGATCGCATCCTGGACCAGGATCCCGGCGAACGAGAGCTGCACCGAGGAACACGCCGCGCTGCCGCAGAACCCCTCACCCCGTATGGTCACGGTGGTGCCCACCGTGCCCGCGGACGGCCTGACGGTGAGGGTGGGCGGTGCCTGAGCGAGGACGGGGACAGCGCCCAGGGCCCACAGGGAGAACCCCGTGGTCCCGAGCACGACGATCCTGCGCGCGGCGCGCATCCCTCACCTCCGTCCCGGTCGCCGGCCCTCAGCCTAGGAGGTTTCCGGGGGACGCGTGTGGGTCCCCTCCTCCTTGACCCCGCGCGATCGGCGAACGTAGCCTTCGCGCCGTGGCGGGCGCCCTGGACCCGGACCTGGCCGCGGTGGTGGCTGCCGTCCCCGCGTGGGCCGGTGCCGAGCCGGCCGTCTCGCCGCTCCAAGGCGGCATCACGAACCGGAACTTCCGGGTGGACGCGCGGGGGGAGTCCTTCGTGGTCCGGCTGTCCGGCAGGGACACCGAACTCCTCGGCATCGACCGAGCCGCCGAGCACGTCGCCGCCACGGCCGCCGCCGAGGCCGGGGTGGCCCCGGCCGTGTTCGACTACCTGCCCGAGCTGGGGGCGCTGGTCACGCGGTTCGTCGAGGCCGACCCGCTCCCGACCGGTGACCTGGAGCGGCCCGAGGTCATGGCCGAGGTGGTCGCGTCCGTGAAGGCGATCCACGGCATGCGACCCCTCCCGTCCACCTTCGACGCCTTCGCCGTTGTTCGCGAGTACCGGACAGTGGCCGAGGATCACGGTGTGGCGATCCCCTCCGCCTACGACGCCGCCCTGGGGTTCGCCGAGCGGATCGAGCGGGCCTTCGGCCGGGCCCCCGTGCCGGTCTGCCCCTGCCACAACGACCTCCTGAACGCGAATTTCCTGGTGCGGGAGGGCCGGGTCCTGATCGTCGACTACGAGTACGCGGGGATGGGCGACCTGTTCTTCGACCTCGGCAACTTCTCCATCAACAATGGCATCTCGATGGACGCGCAGAGCAACCTTCTCGAGCTGTACTTCCGAGAGGTCACCCCGGCGCACGAGGCCCGCCTGAACCTCATGCGGATCATGTCCGACTTCCGCGAGGCGATGTGGGGAGTGGTGCAGCAAGGCCTCTCCACGCTTGACTTCGACTACATCGACTACGCGAACCGTCACTTCGCCCGGTGCCTGGAAAGCGCGGGGGCGCACCGGTTCGAGACGTGGCTCGACGACGCGGCGAAGGGGATCTGAGCGACGTGGACGAGGCCCGGGCGGTCATCGTGGGGGGTGGCGTGGCCGGGGCGAGCATCGCCTACCACCTCACGGAGCTCGGGTGGAACGACGTCGTGCTGGTGGAGAGGTCCGAGCTGACCTCGGGCTCCACGTTCCACTCCGCCGGCCTCGTCGGCCAGCTCCGGTCCTCGGTCACGCTCACCCGGATGATGATGTACGGCGTCGAGCTGTACCGGCGCCTGAAGGACGAGACCGGCGCCGACCCCGGCTGGCACGAGGTGGGCTCGCTTCGCCTGGCGTCGTCGAAGGAGCGGATCGAGGAGCTCCAGCGCCTGGCGGGGTGGGGGCAGACCTTCGGGCTCCCCCTGGAGCTCGTCTCGACGAAGCAGGCGCTGGACCTGTTCCCGCTGTTCGACCCTGAGGGCGTCCAGGGCGCGGCGTACCTCCCCACCGACGGCTACGTCGATCCCAGCGGCCTGACCATGGCGCTGGCCGCCGGGGCCAGGCGCCGGGGGTGCCGGATCCTGACGGGCACCCGGGTGACCGGCGTGGAGGTCGAGGGCGGGCGGGTGCGGGGCGTGATCCTCAAGGGCCGGGACCCGATCCATGCCGACGTCGTGGTGGACGCGGGCGGGATGTACGCGAACCAGATCGGCCGGATGGCCGGGGTGGAGGTGCCGGTGGTTCCCTTCGCCCACCAGTACCTGCTGACGGCGCCGATCGAGGGCGTGGGCGCCGGCCTTCCCACGATGCGCGACCCCGACGGCCTCGTCTATTTCCGCGCGGAGGCCGGTGGAGCCCTGGTGATGGGGGGGTACGAGCGGAACCCGGCCCCATGGTCGTGGCAGGACGGCCCCCCTGCGGATTTCAACCACACCCTGCTCCCGGAGGACTGGGAACGGTTCGAGTCCCTTGCGGAGGGGGCCTTCTCCCTGGTCCCGGCCATGAGCACCGCCGAGGTCGTGAAGATGATCAACGGCCCCGAGGCCTTCACCCCCGACGGCGAGTTCATCCTGGGCGAGTCGGAGGTCGGCGGGTTCTTCGTGGCCGCCGGGTTCTGCGCACACGGCATCGCCGGGGCCGGGGGCGTAGGCAAGGTGATGGCCGAGTGGATCGTCCGTGGCGAGCCGGAGCTCGATGTGTGGAAGATGGACATCCGCCGGTTCGGGAGGCAGTACCGAAGCCGCGGGTACGCGAAGGCCCGGGCCTACGAGATCTACGCGACGTACTACGACATCCACTACCCGAACGAGGAGCGGCAGGCCGGGCGGCCGCTGAAGATGTCCCCGACCTACTCGCGCCTCCAGGCTCTGGGCGCCGAGTTCGGCGAGAAGGCCGGGTGGGAGCGGCCCAATTGGTTCCGGTCCAACGAGGACGAGCAGTTCGAGGGCCTCCGCCCCCGAGGGTGGGCCGGGCAGCACTGGTCCACCGCCATCCCCGCAGAGCACCTCGCCACCCGGGACCGGGCCGGGCTGTTCGACGAGACGAGCTTCGCCAAGATCGAGGTCTCCGGACCTGGAGCATGCGCGTTCCTCCAAAGGATCTGCGGGAACGACGTGGACGTCCCGGCCGGGCGGGTGGTGTACACGCAGTTGCTGAACCGCCGCGGCGGGATCGAGTGCGACCTCACCGCGACGCGGCTCGGGCCGGAACGGTTCCAGCTGATCACCGGCACCGCGTTCGGCGACCACGACCTTGGGTGGATCCGCAAGCAGCTCACCCCGGAGGACGAGGTGGAGGTTCGCGACGTCACCTCGAGCCTGGCGTGCTTCGCCCTGTGGGGACCGAGGGCGCGCGACATCCTGTCGGCCGCGACGGCCGCGGACCTGTCGAACCGGGCCTTCCCGTACATGACGGGGCGGGAAATCGTAGTGGGCGACGCGCCGTGTCTCGCCCTTCGCGTGACCTACGTGGGCGAGCTGGGATGGGAGCTGTACCCGCCCATGGAGTTCGCTCCGGCGCTTTGGGACACGCTCAAGGAGGCGGGCCGCCCGCACGGCATGGTCCCGGCCGGATACCGGGCGATCGACTCGATGCGCCTGGAGAAGGGCTACCGGGCCTGGGGCGCCGACATCACGCCCGAGGACGACCCGTTCCAGGCCGGGCTGGGGTTCGCGGTGAAGCTGGACAAGGGCGACTTCACCGGACGCGAGGCGCTGGAGCGGGCCGGACGGAAGGACCCGGCGAGGAGGCTCGGCTGCCTGACCCTGGCCGACCCGCGGTCGGTCGCGTTGGGCAACGAGCCGGTGTTCTCCGGCGACCGGGTGGTGGCCCGGGTCACCTCCGGCGGTGTCGGCTATTCGGTGGGCAAGAGCATCGCCTACGCGTACCTCCCCGCAGACCTGGCCGCCGAAGGAACACCACTCACCGTGGAGGTGTTCGGGGAGCGGGTGGCAGCGGTGGTCGCGGCCGAGCCGCCGTACGACCCGAAGGGAGACCGCATCCGCGCGTAGTCATGGTGGAGCAACCCGCCCTCGGACCCGGTGAGACGCTGATCTCGACCATCCGCCACGGGCTCACCGAGCCCAACCGGGACAAGCGGGTGGGTGGGCGGATCGACCTCCCGCTCATCGACGAGGGACGGCGCCAAGCCCAGGAGGCCCGGCGGGGCTTCAACGGGACGCTGTTCGACGTCATCGTGAGCTGTTCCGGTCGGTCGGGATGGATTCGCTCGTCGGCGCGCTGGCGCTGCCTAGTCCTGCGTGAAGGAGTTGCCGTTCCAGTAGGCGCGAAGCTGTTTGCGTAGGCGCCCCCTGAGGGCGACGTGCAGCTCCTCCGGGGGCTCCCGCCCCTCCGTGTCGAGCAGCACGTCGAAGTCGTCGCCACCCATCAGCCGGAAGTCGTGCTCCGGGCCGGGCGAGTCGGTGGATGCCTCGAGTGCGAAGACGTTCCCGGCGCCGTACCGAAGTGAGACGACCCACACGAACAGCTGCCCGCGGTGCTCGCGGATGAACCGCACGGCCTCCAGGGTGGCGACGACCTTCACCCCACCAGGGTCGGCCGGGGCCGGGGTCGCGTCAATCCCATGCGGCCTCTCGGAGCCACCGGGGGAACTCCCCGGAGTCCAACACGGCGACGGCTCGGTCCCACCGCTCCATGGCCCAGCCCCAGAAGTCGTAATCGATCGTCGAGATCTTGGCCTGGATGGCCGCCCACAGCGTCCATCCCACGTCGGCCATCACGGCCTGCAGGTTCATCCGGGCCAGGAGGTCCGGGCGAGCCTGCCCGAAGTACGCCTTGCATAGCACGGCACGAAGATCCTGGTCGAAGCCGCACTCCTGCGCGGTGTCGCCGAGCTCGAAGCATGGGTCGTTGTTCCCGCTGTACTCGAAGTCGAGGATCCACAGCTGCTTGCCGTCGTCGATGTAGTTCTCGGCCAGCAGGTCGTTGTGGCAGGGCACGGTGGGCAGCGGGCGCGAGGCCAACGCCCGCTCGATCTCGGCGGCCTGAGGCAGGCGGTCCCGGAAGCCGTGGGGGATCCCGACCCCGTGCTCGTCGCAGACCCCCAGGTAGTACTCGACCAGCCGAAACATGTCGAAGTCGTGGAGGAATCGGGGCGCCGCGTGGAGCCGCCTGAGCGACTCGGCCATCCGCCGAGCCATCCCCGGCGAGCGGAGCTTCTCCCCCGACATCGTCTCGCCGTCGATGAACTCCAGGACCATCACGTCGAACTCCGGCAGGTACTCGAGGATCCGGGGCGCCACCCCGGTGGTGGCCGCCGCTTTGGCGTTGTGCCGTTCGTTCTCCCGGTCCACGGCGAGCAGCTCGGTGGAGCGGCCCGGGATCCGCACCACGTACTTCGTGCCACCCGCCTCGACCAGGTAGTTCACGTTGGTCAAGCCCCCGGAGAGCGGCGACATCGCGACTTCGCTGCCGTGCCACAGCGACACGCGCTCGACGACCTCCTCGATCGCGAGCCCGTCCGTCACGCCGCCACCCGTGTGCGCTCAGGGTCGTACAGGACATCCTCGGTGACCTCGGCAGGGACGAGCCGGCCGAACACCTCCACGTCGACCCGCGTGCCGGGGCCCATCTCCACCGGGAGGTAGGCGTAGGCGACGTTCCGGCGCACCGTGTAGCCGTAGGCGCAGCTCCGGATGCGGGCCACGACCCGCCCCTCGGCGTGAACTGCCTCGCCGCCGTAGATCGTGAGGTACTCCTCGTCGCCAACGGCGAGGGTGCGGATCCGCTGCCGCATGCCCTCGTCCCGGGCCAGGGCCAGGACATCCCGCCCGACGAAGTCGCCCTTGTCCAGGGCCACGCAGAACCCCAGCCCGGCTTCGTACGGGGTGTCGTTCGGCGTGAGATCGGTACCGAAGTAGCGGTAGCCCTTCTCGATGCGGAGCGAATCCAGGACCCGGTAACCGCCGGGCACGATGCCGTGCAGCCGGCCGGCCGCCATCAACCGGTTCCACACCTGCACCGCCCCCCCCGGGTCGAGGTACAGCTCCCACCCCAGCTCGCCCACGTACGTGATCCGCTGGGCCAAGACCCGGGCGCCCCCGATCCGGATGGCGCGGGCGGTGAGGAACGAGAAGGCCCCGTTCGAGACGTCATCAACGGTGACGGCCTGCAGCACGTCGCGGGCCCGGGGCCCCCACATCCCGATCACCGAGAGCTCCTCGGAGGCGTCATGGAGCTCGACCGGGCCGTCATCCTCGCGGAGGTTCGCCCGCAGCCACCCCAGGTCGCCGTCGATGTAGCCAGCCCCGGTGACCACCCGGAACCGGTCCTCGGCCAGCCGTGTCACGGTGACGTCGGCCACGATCCCGCCCCGCCGGCTCAGGAACTGCGTGTAGACCACACTCCCCACCCTCCGGTCGATCCGGTTGTCAGCCACGCGCTCCAGGAGCGTGAGCGCGCCGGGCCCGGACACCTCGATCTTGCCGAACGAGGTCATGTCGATGATGCCGACCCGCTCCCGGAACGCCGCGTGCTCCTCGGCCAGGCGCCCGAACCACGGCGGCTTCGTCCACCCGAAGGCCCGCTGGTCCGCCCCGGCCATCCGCCACGGCTTCCCGGGCTCGAAGTAGTCGGGCCGCTCCCATCCGTTCTTCGCCCCGAACACGCATCCCAGGTCCTGGAGCCGCGTGTGCAGCGCGGAGACCCTCCGGGGCCGGCCCCACTCGTCCTGATCGAACGGGTAGCGGAGCAGGTAGTAGTACTTGTAGGCCTCGCGGGCACACTCCGCCGCGTAGGCCGGGTCCCGGTGGTTGCGGCCGAATCGCCAGGCTCGGTACGGGGTCATGTCGAGCTCGGTGTCGCCCCCGATGATCCACTCCGCGATCGACCTCCCGATGCCTCCGGCGCCGCCGAACCCGTTCAGCGAAAGACCGGCGGCCATCCAGAATCCGTGGACCAGCGGCATCGGACCGAGCAGGGGGTTCGCGTCCGGCGTCATGGCGTCGGGGTGGCACACGAGCTTCACCACCTCGGCCTCCGCGAGGAACGGGAACCGCCGGATGGCCCCCCGCATGAGCTGCTCGAAGCGGCCGTAGTCGGGCGGGAGGGACCGGGCGGAGTGCTCCCAGGGCACGCCGTCCACCCACCGCGCCGCCGGGTTGGGCTCGTACCCCCCGAACACCACCCCGCCGTGCTCCGACTTGCCGTACACCAGGTTGTCGGGGTCCCGGAAGCACGGCATGTCTCGGGCGAGCTCCGAGCCGTGCACCGCCTTCAACGCAATATGCTGATGGTCCACGGGCGTCGACGGCACGAACGCGCCGACCATCGCCGCGACGCGCGGCGCCCAGATCCCCGCCGCATTCACCACGTGCTCCGTCTCGATGCGCCCCTCGTCGGTGTGGACGGCGCTGACCGCGCAGTCCGGCGAGAGCTCGATCCCGGTGACCCGGACCCCGGTGCGGATCGTGGCCCCCCGCTCCCTGGCCGCAGCGGCCACCGCGTGCGTGGCGATGTGGGGGTCGAGGAACCCGTCTCCCGGCATGTGGACCGCCCCGTACAGCGCCTCGGGGCTAGCCGCCTGCATCAGCGCCCGAGCCTCCCCCGCCGAGACCAGCTCGACGTCGAGGCCGATCCCCTTGGCCCGGCTGATCCCGCGCTGCAGCTCCATGAGCTGTTCGCGGCTGGACGCGAAGCGCACGCTCCCCACCGTCTCGAAAACGCCGAGCTCCCGATACAGCTCGATCGAGTACCGGCGGAACCGCATCATTGTGGGCGAGGGGTTGAACATCGTGACCAGCCCCGCGGCGTGGCTGGTCGATCCGCTCGTCAGCTCGCCCTTCTCCAGCAACAGGACATCGGTCCACCCGGCCTTTGCCAGGTGATACGCGATGCTGCAGCCGGTGATGCCTCCCCCGACAACAACGACCCTGGCTCGATCCACCGTGACCCTTCAGGCCGCGGCGGTGGGGCGGGAATGGGGCCCGCCCCACCGATCGCCGCTTCCTCCGCTACTCCGGCGGGATCTCCGCGAACGCGTACTCGACCTTGATGCCCTTCTGCGCCTTCGTCCTGCGCATCAGGAAGTACACGATGAGCCCGAACACCGCCGTCCCCAGCACGATGTAGTACGGGAACGCGTCACTCGTGTACGCGAGGCCGAGTTCGGACCGGACCAGGAACGACCCGACCATGAACGCGCCGAAGGCGAAGCCGAGCACGCCCAGGACCGTCACCAACGGGAGGTTCCCGAGCCTGTACTTGGCCCCGGGCGACGATTCGTACATCTTGGCCGCCGTGTACGGGAGTAACGCGGCCGCCAGCGCGGACAACGTCATCACGGCGCCGTTCGCGAACGTGACGCCGAGGGTCCACCGGGTCCACTCGTCGATCTTGTTGAACCCCCAGATGACCGGGAGTGCGGCGAGGAAGTACGCCAGGTGCGCGTTCACCGGCGTCTTCCACCGGGGATGGACCCGCGAGAACCAGTCGGGCAGGAGGCCGTCGAGGCCCTGCGCGACCATGATCCGCGTCGTCCCGATGTAGCAGTTACAGACGATCTGGAATGAGTTGAGGATGAACCCCAATCCGATCAGCGCGACGACGATCGGACTGCCGGTGAAGGCCATGGCCATCAGGTTCGGGAACATGGAGTTGCCCCCGATCGTCGCCTCGGGCACGCCGAACCAGTACCCGGAAGACGCCACGAGGATCCCGTCCTGACCGATACCCTTCCGCATGGCCAGCGCCAGCAGGATCAGCAGCGCTGCCGTCACGGCGAGCGAGCCCACGATGATGAAGAGCTGGTTGCGGAACACGTGGGCGTTCTTGATCTCGCCGCCCTGCTCGACCGAGTACGTGGCCCACTGCAGGCTCGTCCATGCGATCGGGGCGACGAGGAGCGTCCCGAACAACCAGAACGGCGGGTTGAAGTTCACGCCGGCCTCGGCTGCCGCCGCCTTCGCCGAGGCGAAGAAACTGGACACGCTCGGGTCGATGTCGCTCGCGAACGCGCCCAGCTTGGCCTGAGCGGTCTCCGGGCTCGTCGTCAGGAACAGCAACAGCACGATCCCGAACGAGATGAGGATCGCATACCACATCACGTACTGGAACCTGACGTAGTTCCGGAACCCGCTCACCAGCAGGACGAGCGCGATCAACGCGTTGGCGATGCTGATGATGATGATGCCATTCGACCCCGCAGCCCACGTGCCGATGTCGGTGAAGAAGTCGACACCGGTCGTCACGCCGAGACCGAGGAACGTGGGCGCGATTCCGAGGCTCGCCAGCAGCCAGCCCGACAGCGCGACCCACTGCAGGATCCAGACCACGAAGAACGCGAACACGACGGTGAACCCAAACCCGCCTCCGAAGACGCGGCTCTGGAACACATAATCGCCGCCGGACCGTGGTAAGGCAGTCGCCAGCCATACGTACGCGAGCGCGATCGGCAGCTCGAAGACGAACGCGAACACGATCCCGAGGACGAGGTTCGACCCCTGGAGCGCCGTCGGCGCCCAGATGAACGTCCAGGGGAAGATGATCCCCATCGTCAGGATGTTGTAGACGAACGCCGAGTAAGGCGACATCACCCGGACGAGCCCCGACGCCCGCCTGGTGAAGACCTGCGGCGCTACAGCTTGCGCTTCCGCCATGCTCCCTCCTTCATCCATCTCGGCGCCTCCCGGGGCGGACTACCCGGAGGTGAACTGATGCCCGACGACCTGTCCTCCTCTGATCGACACGATCACTCCCCGCAACACCCCCTCTCCGTACTCGCTTCCCGGGTTGAACGCCGGGGCCCGTCCGAACTTCGCCGCACCCCGGGACTCGTGGATGTGGCAGTGGAGGCCCACCGTGGGCTGGTACTTCTCCAGGGCGTCGGTCACGGCCTGGCTGCCGGCCCCGTAGTACACGGGCTGCCTGTTCTCGATCACCGGCGTCGGCGGCCACACCGACGCGTCGAGCTTCAGGCAGGTGTCCAGGCTCGAGTTGAGCGGGGGGCAGTGGAAGTTGAATACGGCCCGGGAGGGGTCCTTCACCTCGGCCAGCAGCTTTTCGATGACCTCGGCGATCTCAGGGTCGGTGCGCTCCCGCGGCGTCAACCATGGGGTCGGCGTCGAGTACCCCACGGTCACCATGACGTGCCCGTCGTCCAGCTCCACCACGCGGTTCTCGCAGTTCACCACCCGGTCCTGCGGGACCTCGTCCAGGGCTGTCAGCACCTCCTCGGTGTCGTCGTTCCCCCCGCACAGGTAGACCTTCACATTGCTGTCGGCCAAGCGCTCCTCGGCCAACTCCACCCAATGGGCCAGCCGGTCCTTGGCCAGCACGTCGAACTTCTGGTCGATCCGGTCTTGATGCCCTTCGTACCAGCGGTACTCCTCCGGGTCGCACTCGAACCAGTAGAACCCAAGTGTGTCCAGCTTCTTCTTGAACGCCACCATCTCCTCGGGGCTGGTGAGGTGGTGGTTCTGGCCCTGGAGCCGGGCCCGCCACGTCCCCCTCTCGTCTCGGACGATAGGGATCAGGAGCTTGCCCATGAGGTCGCCGCCGAACACGAGCGCGTCGACATGGTAGAACCTCGCCGCGTTCAGGAACTTGCGGTATGTGGGCTCCGAGCCGTGGATGTCGCTCGCGTAGAACAGGCGGGTCGGCTCGCCCTTGGGGGTCCCTCTCTTCCCGAACAAGCCCATCCCCTACAGCTCCTGCACCCGGGCGGCGAGCTCGCCCACGTCCCGGTACCACTTCTTGCGATCCCCGACCCTCGCCCGGATCTTCCAGCCCACGCTCTTGGGCTCAGCCTCGATGCGAGCCAGCGCGCCGTCCACCTGCTCGGCCACTCGTCGCTTCTCCTGGTCCGAGAGCTGCGGGTAGGTGGCGGACATCTGCTCGACCTTGGCCAGGTTCATGGTGAGGGTCCGCCACCACCCCCAGTCCCTCGCGCAGACACCGGCCACGAGGTCCAGGTTGATCGTGTCGCCGTCCTCCGCCCCGAGGGGATGCTCCAACAGCAGCATGATCGTGTCGATGATGTCCTTCTCGTTGATCTGCACGATCTGCATCTTCTGCATGAGCATCTCGGCCAGGGGAATCGTGGCCTCCTCCTGCTCGAGCCGGCCGTTCCATGGGACGGTGTGGCAGAACGAAAGCTTGTCCAGGAACACGTCGAGGTGCAGCCCTGTGACAGGATGGTTGAGGACAAGGCGAGACCCTTCCGATTCGACAAAGACCATCTCGTCGTCGGTGTACCCCTCGCGCAACAGCAGGGCCCGGATCTGCTTGGCCTGCTTCCCGTATCCCGCGAAGTCGATGTCTGTGTAGGCGCGCTTGAGCGAGTCCTGGAGGTGCGCGTGGCGGGGACAGCGCCGCTTGAACGCGAGCGCGCCGAGGAGCCGGAGGGTCACGCCCTCCGCTTCTGCTACCCGGAGCAGCCGCTCCGCCTCAGCCTCGAACGCTTCCCTCTTCATGCTCGTCCCTCGGCCCGCCTTCTCCATCTCCCCCCGGCACGGCAGCTTCTCCCGGCCAATCCCACAGTCGCCCCCGACGGCAACGGCGGGCCGGCCGGTGACCGAACCGGCGCGAGTTTGTGCTGTTTCAACCGGCCCCGCAAGCGGCCGCGGGGGGAAGCCCCACGCGGCCCCCGCGGGGCACGGCTAGTTCAGGTTGAACGTGAAGTCACACCTGGAGACGTCGTCGTCGCCGACATAGCAGTGCAGATCGATGCTCCCGCCGGCCCCGGCGTACGTCCCGGTCCCGCCGGTGATCGTCCCCACGCTGTCCGCGGTGTCGTAGAACGGCGTCTCGACGGTGATCGAACCGCCCTCCAGGAGCGTCGTGTAGACGCACTCCCAGGTCCCCTGCTTCGGGCTGATCCGCACGCAGGAGCCCTGGTCCCGCCCGACCACGTTCGCGTCCGCCTCGTCGTAGACCTTGTTGTGGAACGTCAGCAGGTCCCCGGGGCTGTCGCCCGTCTTTCCGACGTCGATCACCCTGTCGGACACCGCGTGCTCGATCACCTTGATCGCCGTCACCGGCTGCGCCGACGACGAGGCGACGAGCACGGCGATGATGCTGGCTCCAACTAGCACCATCGCCACGATGAGCGCGAGCTTTCGCCGCATGGCCCCCCCTTCCGCTGGGAAAGGCCCAGTCTCGTCCCCTCGGTCGCGACAGCGCAACTCGAGGCCGATCCCTCAGCGGGCGGGCGGGAGGTCCAGGACCCGGGGGACGTCGGGGGTGAACCGGGCGGCCACACGGGTCCCCGCCTGGAACCCGGAGGCCCCGGTGCTCGGCAGGTCGGCGGTGAGCAGTTCGCCGCTCCCCTCGGTCTCGATCTTCAGCCGCGTGACGGCCCCCAGGAACACCTGGGCTGCCACCCGGCCGACCAGCGAGCCCTCGGGCACCCCCCCGTCGGGAAGGGCTTCGACCGCCATGGCCTCGGGGCGGATCAGGACCAGCACGCGTTCGCCGGACCGGCGCCCCCGCACCGCGTCGGCCCCGATCTCCCGGCCGGCGTAGGACACGCGGCCCCGCTCGCCGTCGACCACGGTCGCCTCCAGCCGGTTCATGGTCCCCACGAACTCCGCCACGAACGGGGTGGCCGGCGCCCCGTAGATCTCGGGCGGCGTGGCAACCTGCTCGATCCTCCCCGCCGACATCACCGCCACCCGGTCGGAGATCGACAGGGCCTCCTCCTGGTCGTGGGTGACGTACAGCGAGGTGATGCCGAGGCGCGTCTGGATCCGCCGGATCTCCTCCCGGAGTTGGACCCGGACCCGAGCGTCGAGGGCCGACAGCGGCTCGTCGAGCAGCAGGACCCGGGGCTCGATGGCCAGGGCCCGGGCCAGGGCCACCCGCTGCTGCTGGCCGCCGGAGAGCTGATACGGGTACCGGTCGCCCTGCGCGGCCAGGCCCACCAGCTCCAGCAGCTCGCCGGCCCGGCGGGCCCGCTCCTCTGGCGGGCGCTTTCGCATCTGGAGGCCGAACTCCACGTTCTGCCGAGCGGTCATGTTGGGGAACAGGCTGTAGGCCTGGAACACCATCCCCATGTCCCGCCGGTTCGGCGGCACGCCGGTGATGTCCTTCCCGTCGATGACCACGCGGCCCCGATCGGGGGACTCGAAGCCCGCCACGATCCGCAGCGCCGTCGTCTTGCCGCAGCCGCTCGGGCCGAGCATGGAGAAGAACTCGCCGGCCTGCACCTCGAGCCGGAGATCGTCCAGGGCCACGACCGGCCCGAAGGCTTTGCGGACGTCCTGGAGCTCCACGTACGCCACTAGTGTGTCCCTCCGATCTGAACCTGCCGGCCGCCGATCCGCCGTCCGACCAGCAGGATCCCGAGCATCGCGAGCCAGGTGATCCCGAAGCTGATCAACGACAGGGCCGCCGCCCCCGTCGCCTGCGTCTCCCCGACGTAGTTGATGTAAACGGCGAACGTGGTGAACTGCATCAGGACGCCCATCGTGAACTCCCCCATCACGATGGCCAGAGTCAGGAACGCGGCCGATAGCAAGGCGGTCCGCAGGTTCGGGATGATCACCCTGAGGAGGACGGTCGTCCAGTTCGCACCCAAGCTCTGCGCCGCCTCGGTGAGGGTGTGGATGTCGAGCGCCCGAAGGCCGGCGTCGAGGGCTCGGTACGCGTAAGGGAAGGCCAGAACGACGTAGCCGGCCACCAGGATCAGGTACCCGCCGTAGAACCAGTTCGGCGTCCACCGGAAGCCCCGCAGGAGCCCGACCACGAGCACGATGGGCGGCACGACGAACGGCAGCACGCTGAGGAACTCGATCGCGGGCCGGAGCCTCGGCAGCTTCAGGTGGACCCAGTACGCGGTCGGCACGAGCAGCGCGAGGGCCAGGACGATCGTGTAGACCGCCAGCCGAAAGGAGAACAGGAGGCTCTCCCGGAACAGCGGGTCCGCCAGGATCCTCCGGTAGGCATCCAGCCCGTAGCTCTCTCTGGTGACCTTCAGGCTGAACTGGGCCGTGGCCAGGAGAGGGACGAGGAAGTAGCCGGCCCCCAGGACCAGCCACAGCGCGCTCCGCCAGGAGCCCCGTCTCACCGTTGCCACCTCGCCGCCCGCCGCTGGAGCAGGGCGTACAGGCCCATCGTCACCGTCAGGATCACCACCATGCCCAGCGCCAAGGCGTCCCCGAAGTGCGGGTCGGAGATCACGTTCCCCGTCTTCACCTGGCCGATCAGCACGGTGACGAGGGGGAGCTGACCGGACGTCAGCGCGGCCGCAGTAGCGTAGGCCCCGAAGGAGTTGCCGAACAGCAGGACGGCCGCCCCGAGCAGCGACGGGAGGAGGACGGGGAGGGCGACGTGCCGCCAGTACTGGGCCGGGGAGGCTCCCAGGTTCGCCGCGGCCTCCTGCCACTCGTGGCGAAGGCCGTCCAGGGCCGGGGTGATCACCAGGATCATGAGCGGGATCTGGAAGTAGAGGTAGACCAGGGACAGCCCGAAGAACGTGTACAGCGAGAACCCCGATCCGTACAGGTCGATCTCCACCGAGTCCTTGAGGAACTGGGTCACGATCCCGGTGATCCCCAAGGTGGAGACGAAGGCGAAGGCCAGCGGAACGCCGGCGAAGTTGGCGGCCACACCGGAGAACGTCGTGAGGACCGTGCGCACCCACCGGGGCATCCCCCGGGACACCGCGGCGTGGGCCATGAGCAGGCCGAACAGCCCTCCGAGGACGGCCGTGACCAGGCTGATCTTGATGCTGGTCCAAAATGCCTGCCTGGCCCCCCGCGTCAGCAGGTCCCGGACGAGGGAGAGGGTGAGGTTCCCCTCCTCGTCCTGGAACGCCCCCGCCACCAGCGAGGCCGAGGGGTAGAGGAGGAAACCGACGGCGTACAGGAAGAACGGTATGACGCCGAGCCAGGCCAGGCTTCGCCGCCTTAAGGGCGCCCGCACTTCCGCAGCGGTGTCCCTGTCCGCCAGTACCGGCGATCCGTGCCCTCCAGCCAGGTGCGACCTCCTACACGCCCGCGACCTTTTCGCCCCACTGCTCGGCCACGAGCGCCGCCGCGGCGTCCCGCTGCTCCTGCGTCGGGAACACGACGGCGGCGTAGGACTCGGCCGGGGGCAGCGGGTCGAGCAGCTCCTGCGGGATCACGCCCCGGTCGGAGAGGTCCTGGAACCGGGCGGGATGCGCCAGCCCCTTGAGCCACAGGAGCTGCCCCTCGTCCGAGTACAGGAACTCCTGCCACAGTCGCGCCGCGAAGGGGTGCGGAGCCTCGGCGTTGATGGCCTGGGCGAAGAAATCCCCGAAGACCGCGTCCGTCGGGACGATGAACGTCCAGGCGGCGATGTCCTCGAACTCGGCGGCATAGGCCTGCTGGAGGTAGTCCCAGTCGATGGTGATGGGCGTCTCCCCGCTGGCCACGGTGCCCGGTGTCGGGTCCAGCGGGAGGAAGTTGCCGCCGGCGGCCAGCTCGGCGAAGAAGTCGATCCCCGGGGTGACGTCGTCCAGGGTGCCTCCGTTCGCCAGGGACGCGGCGAACACCCCGGACAGGGCCGTCGCCGATTCGCGCGGGTCGCCGTTCAGCGCGATCTGGTTCCTGTAGTCGGACTTCAGCAGGTCCTGAAAGCTCTGGGGTACGGCGTCGATCACGTCCGTGTTCACGCCGAGGGCGATGGCCCCCCAGTAGTCGCCGACCCAGAGCCCGTCGGCGTCCTTCAGGGTGTCCGGGATGGTGTCCCAAGACGAAACCTTGTACGGGGCGAACAGCCCCTCGCTCTGCCCCTCGGCCGCGAAGGACGGCCCGACGTCGAGTACGTCGGGGGCCCGGTCCTGGCCGCTCAGGGCCTTCACCGCCGTCAGCTCTTCGGCCGAGCTGGCGTTCGGCGACGCGTTCCTGATCCTGACCCCGTGCGTGGACTGGAACGTCTCCATGATCTCCCCGTAGTTGGCCCAACTCGGGGGCAGCGCGATCGTGTTGAGGGTGCCCTCCTGCTTGGCAGCGGCGACGAGGTCGTCCATGGACACGGCCGACCCGTCCGTCGGGGGGCTGGTCAGGGCGGTCGGGGCCTCCTCGCCGTCCCCGCACGCCGCGAGGATCGGCGCGATGGCCAGGGCCCCCGCCGCCCCCACCCCTCGCCGCAGCAGATCCCTCCGGGTGAGCCGGCGATGGGCCAGGCCCTCCAGCGCGGGCCGTTCGTGGTCACGAGCCATCCGTGCCTCCTTCCCCCTCCGCCGAGCGTCGCCGGCGGGACCAGCCGTGACAGCCAGGGGTCGTTTATACATCGAGGCCCCCGGCGGCGCGACCGAGTTCGGGGGAGGTCGGCTTGCGCGCTCTAGCGGCGCAAGGCCGCCAGGAACTCGTCGAGGTCCGGGGCCACGCGGAACGTGGGCTCGAGGATCCCCTCCAGCGCCTCGACGGTCTTGTAGCCGTTGCCCGTGATCAGGGCCACGGTCTCCTCGTCGGGCCGGATCACGCCGGCCTCCCGGAGGCGCTTCAGGACCGCGACGGTCACGCCTCCGGCGGTCTCGGTGAACACGCCCTCGGTCTCCGCGAGGAGCCGGACCCCGTCGACCACCTCGGCCTCGGTGCACGCGTCGATCACGCCGCCGGTCGTCCGAGCCGTTTCGACTGCGTACCAGCCGTCGGCGGGGTTCCCGATGGCCAGGGACTTCGCGATCGTGTTCGGCTTCACCGGACGGACCTCGGTCGCCCCGGCCCTGAACGCGTCCGCCACCGGCGCGCACCCCTCGGCCTGGGCGCCGGAGATCCGGTACGGCCGGTCCTCCACCGACGCGATGTCCACGAGCTCCCGGAAGGCCCGGTGAACCTTCGTCATCAGCGCGCCCGAGGCGACGGGCACCACGACGTGGTCGGGGAGTCGCCAGCCGAGCTGCTCGGCCACCTCGAACCCTAGCGACTTCGACCCCTCCGCGTAGTACGGCCGCATGTTCACGTTGATGAAGGCCCACGGGAGCGCCTCGGCGACCTCGCTGCACAGCCGGTTCACGTCGTCGTAGTTGCCCGCCACCGCCACGACCTTCGCCCCGTAGGCCTCGGTGGCCAGGATCTTGGCCAGCTCCAGGTCCTCCGGCACGAACACGTAGGCGGGCATGCCGGCCTTGGCCGCGTGGGCCGCCGTGGCGTTGGCCAGGTTCCCGGTGGACGCGCACGAGATGGCCTCGAAGCCGAAGGCCCGGGCCATGGTGATGGCCACCGAGACCACGCGGTCCTTGAACGAGTTGGACGGGTTCACCGAGTCGTCTTTGATCCAGAGCGTGTCGATGCCCAGGCGCTCGCCGAGGCGCTCGGCCCGGCGGAGCGGCGTGAACCCGGCCCCCAGGTCCACCCGTTCGATCCCCGGCCCGCCCGGGAGGAGGAGCTCGTAGCGCCACAGCGTGGGCGGCCCGGTCTCCGCGTGCTTTCGGAACAGGGAACCGTCCATGGCCTCGAGGTCGTAGGCCGGCTCGAGCGGCCCGAAGCACCCCTCGCAGATCGTGAGGGGCTCCACCGGATACCGGGCGCCGCACTCCCGGCACTCCAGGGCCTGAGGGTTCGTGATGGTGGCCGACCTCATCCCGTAACCGCTCCTTCCGAGGCCGAGGACACGAGGCGCGCGTACTTCGCCAGGGCTCCCGTCTCGTACCTGGCCGCCGGCGGCTTCCAGCTCGCGCGCCGCCGGGCCAGCTCGGCCTCCTCGACCAGCAGGTCGATCCGCCGGTTCGCGGCGTCGATCGCGATCCGGTCGCCGTCCTTCACGAGCGCGATGGGCCCACCCACCAGGGCCTCCGGCGAGATGTGGCCCACCGAATACCCCTTCGTCGCGCCGGAGAACCGGCCGTCGGTGATGAGGGCAACGTCCTTGCCCAGCCCCGCCCCGGCCACCGCCGCGGTGACCGCCAGCATCTCGGGCATGCCGGGCGAGCCCTTCGGGCCCTCGTACCGGATCACGATGACGTCGCCGGGCGCGACCGCGCCGGTCGTGAGGGCTTCGAAGGCAGCCTGCTCCGAGTCGAAAGCGCGAGCGGTGCCGGTGAAGGTCAGGGACTCCGCCCCGGCGATCTTCATCACCGATCCCTCCGGAGCGAGCGACCCGTACAGGATGGCGGTTCCGCCGGTGGCGTGGATGGGGTCGGAGACGGCGTGGACCACGGTGCCGTCCGGAGCCTGCGGCGCCAGCCGGCCCAGGTTCTCCGCCACCGTCTTCCCGGTCACGGTGAGCGCGTCCCCGTCGATCAGCCCGGCGTCGAGGAGCTCCTTCATGACCACCGGGACCCCGCCCACCCGGTCGAGGTCCGACATCACGAACCGCCCGGCGGGCCGGACGTCCACCAGGTGTGGGACGTTCCGCGAGATCCGGTCGAAGTCGTCCAGGGCCAGGTCCACCTTGGCCTCCCGGGCGATGGCCAGCAGGTGCAGCACCGCGTTGGTGGAGCCGGCCACGGCCATCACGACGGCGATGGCGTTCTCGAACGCTCGCCTCGTCATGACGTCGCGGGGGACGATGCCCTTCTCCAGGAGGCCCGTCACGGCGATGCCGGACTCCCGCGCGAACACCTCGCGCCGGTAGTCCACGGCCGGCGGCGACGCGGCGCCGGGAAGCGACATCCCCAGGGCCTCGGCGGCGGCGGCCATGGTGTTCGCCGTGTACATGCCGGCGCAGGAGCCCGCGGTGGGGCACGCCGCGCGCTCCATCCCCAGCAGCTCCTGGTCGGTCATCGCCCCCTTGGCGTGGGCCCCCACGGCCTCGAAGACGTCCTGGATCGTGACGTCGCGGCCCTGATAGGTGCCCGGCAGGATCGTGCCGCCGTACAGGAAGACGGCCGGGAGGTTCAGCCGGGCCATGGCCATCAGCATCCCGGGCTCGCTCTTGTCGCAGCCGGCGATCCCCACGAGCCCGTCGAACCGCTCGGCGTGCATCACGAGCTCCACGGAGTCGGCGATGACCTCTCGGCTGATCAGAGAGGCCTTCATCCCCTCGTGGCCCATGGCGATGCCGTCGGACACGGCGATGGTGGTGAACTCGAGAGGCACGGCCCCGCCCTGGCGCACCCCCTCCTTCGCCAGCGCGGCCAGTTTGTCGAGGTGGTAGTTGCACGGCGTGACCTCGTTCCAGGAGGAGGCCACACCGACCTGGGGCTTGCCGAAGTCGTCCTCGGAGAACCCCACGGCCCGGAGCATGGCCCGGGCCGGGGCGCGCTCCGGCCCCTCGGTCACCTGCCAGCTTCGGGGTCGATCGATGCCCACGACGACCTCCAACGGCCATCGGTCACAATGGAACCCGCACGATACCAGGGAGAACGGAGTGAACTCGATGCACGCCGGGCCGGTCCCGCGGACGCGACGCGGCTGGTGGATGGAAGAAGCCCTGGCTCACGACCCCGGCGAGCCCTGTCCCCCGCTGTCCGCCGACACTTCCGCGGACGTCGTGATCCTGGGAGGCGGCTACACGGGCATGTGGACCGCGTACTTCCTGAAGGAGCGGGACCCGGGGATCGACCTGGTCCTGCTGGAGCAGGACGTCTGCGGCGGCGGGCCGAGCGGGCGGAACGGCGGGTTCGTGAACGGGTGGTGGAACGGGATCGGGGAGATGGCCCGCCGGTTCGGCGACGCCGACGCTTTGGAGCTCTGTCTGGCCGCCTCGAGGAGCGTGGCCGAGATCGGACGATTCTGCGAACGAAACGGGATCGACGCGTGGTTCACGTATGGAGGCGAGCTGGCCGTGGCCTCAAACCCGTTCCAGGAAGGCACGGCGCGTCGGATGCTGGAGGACGCGAACCGCTTACGGGTGGGGGACGAGGTCGAGGAGCTCTCGGCCGACGAGGTCCGAAAGCGCGTCGACTCCCCCGTGCTGCATGGAGGCTTGTTCCTGCCCGACGCGGCGACCGTCCAGCCGGCTCGTCTGGCCCGGGGGCTCCGGCGCGTGCTCTTGGAGCGCGGGGTCCGGATCTTCGAACAGACGCCCGTCCGCCGGTTCGCCGCCGGACCGCCGGCCGTGGCCGAGACGCCTGGCGGGTCGGTCCGGGCCGGCCAAGCGGTGGTCGCCGTGGGCTCGTGGGGGATCGACTGGAGGCGGTTCCGCCGGTTCCTGGCGGTTCGGGGGAGCTACATCGTGCTCACCGAGCCGGCTCCGGAGCGACTGGAAGAGATGGGGTGGACGGGCGGGGAATGCCTCCGCGACCTCCGGCCGTCGCTCCACTACGTGCGCACCACGCCGGACGGGCGGATCGCGTTCGGCTGCGCGGGGATGCAGCCCGGCCTGGCCCGGGGGATCGGGCCGCGGTTCTCCCACGACGAGGGGTTCCTGCGCAAGGCCGTAGAGGACCTTCACCGGATGTTCCCGGGCTTCCGCGACGTGCCGATCGAGGCGGGGTGGGGTGCGCCCATCGACGTGGCCGGCCTGTCGCTTCCGTTCTTCGGGAGCTCCCGGTCGGGGAACGTGCACCACGGGCTGGGGTTCACCGGCAACGGCGTCGGTCCCTCCCACCTGGGCGGCCACATCCTGGCCAGCCTGGCCATGCATGCCGAGGACGGGTTCTCCAGGCTGGCCGTGGTGACGCGCGAGCCGCTCCGGTTCCCGCCTGAGCCGTTGCGTTCGCCCGGCATGCTCGTGGTGAACGAGGCCATCCGAATGAAGGACGACGCGGAGGACGCGGGGCGCAAAGCGCACCCGCTCGTGGCGTTCGCGGCGAGGATCCCCCGGCGGCTCGGCTACAACCTCGGGCCCCGGTGATGGTGCGACGGGCCAACCGGAGCTGGTGGATGGAGGAGGCCCTGGCCCACGATTCCGGCGAGCCCCGCCCCTCGCTTGCCGCCGACATCTCCGCGGACGTCGTGATCCTGGGGGGCGGCTACACCGGGATGTGGACGGCGTACTTCCTGAAGGACCGGGACCCGGGGGTCGACGTGGTCCTGTTGGAGCGGGACGTCTGCGGCGGCGGGCCGAGCGGGCGGAACGGCGGGTTCGTGAACGGTTGGTGGGACGAGCTGCCGGTCCTGGCCCAGCGCCACGGCGAGGATGCGGCCCTCGCGATGTGCCGGATGGCGGAGCGGAGCATCGGCGAGATCGGGGCATGGTGCGAGGCCCACGACGTGGACGCCTGGTACTCGCGGGGCGGCGACCTCGGCGTCGCCACATCGCCGTCGCAGGACGGCGCGTGGCGGGAGGAGGAGGAGGTCGCGCGGAAGGCTGGCGCCGGCGACGTCTACGTCGAGCTCTCCCCGGGCGAGGTGGCGGACCGGTGCCGGTCCCCCCTCTTCCGGGGCGGAGTGTTCATGCCGGGGGCCGCCCACGTGCAACCGGCCCGCCTGGCCCGCGGACTCCGCCGAGTGCTGCTCGAACGCGGCGTACGGATCTTCGAGGAAACACCGGTGCTGCGGTTTCGGGGCGGGCCGCGCGCGGAGGCCGAGACGCAGGCAGGATCCCGCGCGGAGGCCGAGACACCCGGAGGCCGCGTCACGGCGGGGAGCGCGATAGTCGGCCTCGGCGCGTACGCCGCGAGCCTTCGGCGGTTCCGCCGAGCCATCCTTCCCCGGGGCAGCTACATCGTGATCACCCCCCCGGCTCCGGACAAGCTCGACGAGATCGGGTGGACGGGCGGCGAGGGCCTGTACGACTTCCGGTCATCGCTCCACTACGTGCGGACCACCCCGGACGGCCGCATCGCGTTCGGGGGCGCGAGCTCCCGGGTAGGTCTCGGCACGGGCCTGGGGCCGCGCCTTGACTTCGACCAGGCGTCCGTGGCCCGCCTGGTGCGCGACCTCCACCGATGGTTCCCGAGCTTCCGGGACGTCCCGGTCGAGTGCGGGTGGGGCGGGCCCATCGACGTCACCGGCCTGCACGTCCCCTTCTTCGGCACCCTCCCACCCGGCAACGTGCACTTCGGGCTGGGGTTCACCGGCGGAGGAGTGGGCCCGTGCCACCTGGCGGGGAGGATCCTGTCGGGGCTGGCCGTCGGGGTGGAGGACGAGTACACACGACTCCCGCTGGTGGGGGCCGAGCCCAAGCCGTTCCCGCCGGAGCCGCTTCGCTCGCCCGGAGCGTTCCTCACCCACCGGGCCATCGTGCGGAAGGACGACGCCGAGGACGAGGGGGGCCGGCCGAATCCGCTCGTGGACTTCGTTGCCCGCGGTCCCAGGCGGCTCGGCTACAACCTGGGGCCGTAGGCCGCACCAGCATGGGGGGCCGCCGTGGGGCGGGCGGGAAGCCCGCCCCACGGGAGGAACGCCCTCCGTCCGGCCCTACGCGACCAGCGTGACCGGGATCTCCACGACGTGGATCGGCGAGCCATCCTCCGCGCTCGACTCGAAGACCACGACGGTGCCCTCCTGCGTCCCACCGAGCTCGTAGCTCACGTTCGTCTCGTAGTCGCCACGGCATCCGGTGCCGCACGTGGCGGTGGTGAACGTCTGCGCGATCCGGTCGTCGTTCTCGTCCAGAATCGCGATCGAGACCGTGGCCTCGAACACGTTGGAGGACCCGGCGATGGTGATCGGGCTGCGCACGCGCTCGCCGATCACTGGCGACGCAACCAGGATCGGGGGCAGGAGGTGGTCGAAGTCCCTCCGTGCCATGGGGTGGTCGATCACGACCCCCTCGCCCGAGAAGACCTCGACCGGAGCTCCCTCGATCTCCAGGGCGACCTCGCCGACGGTCGGGAACTGGGTCAGGGTGTACGTGAGCTGTGCCAGGCGCATCGAAACCGACGCCGACCCGCCCCCCGACTCGAACTCGGAGGAGAGATCGACCGTGGCGGTACCGTGGTCGATCGACAGGTCGAGGATTTCCGTGCCGTCCGGCGCGGCGGTGGAAACGCCCGCATCGCCCTCCTCGCGCGTCGGGCCCTCGAACAGCTCGGCGAGCGCCGCCCGCCCCACCGCCTGCGTCGCGGGGAGCGTTCGCTCCGTCACGAACAGCCACTCCCGTTCGATGTCCGGCCTCTCGCCCCGGGGGACGTACGCGAACCAGACCTCGAGCGTGACGGTCTTGCCGGTGACCGGGGACTCGGTCGGCTCACCCGTCGGGGTGTCTGCGCCGGTGGGCGCCGGCCCGATCACGCCCGGGCCTCGCTCGGCGCACGACACCGCGAATAGGCCGACGACCGCCGCGAGGACGACGCTGCGCTTCATGGCTCTCCTCCTTCCGCTCGGCTTCCGCCCTCATCCTGGAAGCCCGAGGAAACGGGAGCGTCACCCCCACGTAACGGTTCCGCAACGGGCAGCCGCAGGGTGAAGCGGCTCCCCACACCGACCTCGCTCCACACCTCGATCTCCCCGCCCAGCAGACGCGCGTTCTCCAACGCGATGGGGAGCCCGAGCCCGCTCCCGTGCCCGGCCCGGGAGGGGTCGGCCTTGTAGAAGCGGTCGAAGAGGTGGGGCAGGTCCTCGGGTCGGATCCCCGGGCCCCGGTCCGAAACCTCGACGAACGCCGCGCGGCCGTCGGCCCCCACGAGGACCTCGACCCCCTGCCCGCCGTGCTCGAGCGCGTTGCCCACGAGGTTCGAGACCACGCGCTCGATCCGTCGGCGGTCGGACTCGATCGAGACGTGGCCGGACCGAGCGTGGACCCGGCCCGTCCAGCCGCGGGCCTCGATCGTGACCTCCACGAGCCTTCCGAGATCCACCGGCGCTTGGACGGCCTCCTCCGCGCCGGCGTCGAAACGGGAGATCTCCATGAGGTCCTCCACCAAGGTCCGCAGGCGGGCGACGTCGTCCACCAGGAGCTCGGCCGGACGGCGGGCCGGCTCGGGGATGCGGTCGAGGTGCTCCTTCAGGAGCGCGGTCTCGGAGACCAGCGCGGTGAGCGGCGTGCGGAGCTCGTGGGCCACGTTGGAGGTGAACCGCCGCTCGCGCGTCTCCGCCTCCTCGAGCGCGCGGATCTTCGACTCGAGGGCTTCCGCCATCTCGTTGAACGACGCTGCCCACTGGCCGAACTCGTCGTCCGTGGTCACCGGGAGCCGCGTGGCCAGGAGCCCCTCGGCCATCGATCGCGCGGCGTGGCTGGCCTCCGCCACCGGCGCGAGGGTCCGGGCGGCGACGATCCGCCCGACGGCCGCCGCGAGCACCAGGACCGCGACCCACCCGGCGGCCAGCACCGTGGCGAGCTCGCGAAGGTCGGCGCGAAGCGAGTCCTCCGGGAAGAACAGGTACAGCTCCACGGACGAGCCCGGCGGGCGGGCGCCCACCACCAGGTAGGGGCGCTCGCCCACCTCGAGCCGTTCGTACGCGACGTTCTCCGCGGCGACGAGCTGCCGGAGGCCGCGCGGGAGCTCGGGGTCGACCGAGGGATCGGAGGGGAATCGGCGCTCTCCGGCGACGACCACGGCGCGGACCCCGCGCTCCCTCTGGTAGGTCACCGCGAACTCCTCGAGGTTCCTCGCCTCCGAGGAGAGGTTCGCGGCCGTGCGCAGGCCCACGCCGGCCTCACGCTCCGCTCGGTCGAGGGAATCGCCGAGGCGCGCCTCCCGGACCAGGACGAACGACCCGAGCGCCAGCGCGCCCGTGAGCACCCCGGCGACCGCGACGAACGCGACCGTCAGCCGGCGGCGCATCCGGGTGGGGGCCGGCACGGTCCGATGCACGTCAGCCCCGCTCGAGCCTGTACCCCACGCCCCGGACGGTGGCGATGAGCGACGGGTGGGAGGGATCGTCCTCCACCTTCGACCGGAGACGCTGGATCGCCACGTCCACCAGCCTGGAGTCGCCCAGGTGGTCGTAGCCCCACACGTTCTCCAGGAGGACCTCGCGGGTGAAGACCCGTCCCGGCCGGCGCGCCATCTCCAGCAGGAGCCGGAACTCCGTCGCCGTGAGGCCAAGCTCCCGGCCGCCCCTGCGCGCCGCGAACGCAGCGGGGTCGACCTCCAGGTCACCGATCGCGATCGACCGCTCCTCCGGCTCGGCCGCCGCCCGCCGGAGCACGGCGCGGACCCTGGCGACGAGCACGGGGAGGTCGAACGGCTTCGTCACGTAGTCGTCGGCGCCGAGCTCGAGCCCGGCCACCACGTCGGTGGCGTCCGCCCTCGCCGTGAGCATGACGATCGGGACCCGGCTCGTCTTCCGGACCTCCCGGCACACTTCGAAGCCGTCCACCGAGGGGAGCATCACGTCCAGCACCAGCGCGTCGAACGGCGACTGCCGGAACCGCAGCAGCGCCTC
>Ga0214472_10001331_pt1 | contig 27959 bp, 26 predicted proteins | sample RVTome_6_FD_207662 | JGI IMG/M metagenome (GOLD analysis project Ga0214472, IMG submission 207662) | Soil microbial communities from uranium-contaminated site in the Upper Colorado River Basin, Wyoming, United States - RVT140D175 | ecosystem: Environmental > Terrestrial > Soil > Contaminated >...
ACTCCCAGGTCGAGGCCCAGTTCGCCGACCACCGCATCTACACCTACCAGGGCAAGGAGGTGGACCGGCAGGACCACCTCGGGTACGACCTCGCCACCAACGCCAACAACCCGATCGCCGCCTCCAATGACGGCCAGGTCCTGATGGCGGAGTTCTTCGGCATCTACGGGAACACGATCGTCCTCGACCACGGCTACGGCCTGCTCTCGCTCTACGGGCACATGAGCTCGTTCGCGGCGAAGGCGGGCGACACCGTGACCCGGGGGCAGACCATCGGCCAGAGCGGGGCCACCGGCCTGGCCGGCGGCGACCACCTGCACTTCTCGATGATCCTGCAGGGCGAGCAGGTGGACGCCCGCGAGTGGTGGGACCCGCACTGGATCGAGGACCGCATCCTGGCGAAGCTGCGCCAGTTCGGCCCCGCCTCGCCCGCGGCTTCAGCCTCGCCGGGCCCGGCCGCCTCCCCGGCCTCCTGAGGAGCGCCTCAGGGCCGTAAGCGCTCCCTGGAAGTCCGCGGGCAGGGGGCTCTCCGCGCGCACGGCCAGGCCCGACGAGGGGTGCGCGAAGGCCAGCAGCCGCGCGTGGAGCATCTGGCGCGGCGCGCCGACCGGCGCGGTGGACGCTCCACGCGCCCGCCCGTAGACGGGGTCTCCCAGGATCGGGCTCCCCATGTGGGCGAGGTGGATGCGGATCTGGTGCTGGCGCCCGGTCTGTAGCTCGATCTCCAGGAGGGCGGCGCCGGCGAACCGCTCCACCACCGTCCAGCGGGTGAGGGCCGGCAGGGAGGGCTCGCCCGGGCGGGCCACCCTCCGCCGGCCGCCCTCGTAGGCGTCGTGGATGGGCAGGTCGATCTGGCCGCGCTCTCCGCGCGGGTCGCCCAGCACGAGCGCCGTGTAGCGGCGCTCGATGCGATGCTCCCGGAACATCGCGCGCAGCGCGGGCCGCGCGGCGGGCGCCAGCGCGAAGGCCAGCGCCCCCGACGTGTCGCGGTCGATCCGGTGGACGACCCCGACGTAGGGCCGTCGCGGGGTGAGGTGGCGGACGTAATCCTGGACCCGCGCGAGCGCGGTGTCCTCGCCGGTCGCGTCCGGCGACGTGGGCACGGCGAGGAGCCCGGCCGGCTTGTCCACCACCAGCACCGACTCGTCCTCGTACAGGACGGGAAGCGAGATCCGCGCCCGCCGGCGGGCTTTCTTGTTGGGATCCCAGACAAGGGTCGCGTCCTCTCCGACCGCGCGACCCTTGTCCAGGACGGTCGTTCCGTCTACGGTCACCTGTCCCTTCTCTATGACGGTCTGCGCTTTCCTCCTCGACATCCCCGGATAGCGCCGTATCAAGGCCACGTCCAGTCTCATGGCCGGGCGTCCTTCACAATCCCCGCGCCTCGTCCCAGGCCGCGGGGTCCTGCCGGAAATAGGCGGCGAGGATCGCGTAGACCTCGCGGTGCCGGTCGCGCAGATCGAGCGGGATCTCGAAGAAGGCCTCCACGGCCACGGCCAGGAACTCGACCGCGCTCTCGCCCGCATAGGGATCGAGGAGGGACTTGCCCCGACGCAAGCGGTCCATCTCGGCCGTCACCAGGTCGCTCCACTGCCGGCTGTGGGCCGCGCCCAGGCCGGGCGGGATCTCGGCGAACCGCGCCTGGTCCATCTGCACGAGGTGGGCGAACTCGTGGACGCCGACGTGGTACCCGTCCTCGGGATCGGCGAAGCTCTCCACGAGCGCGGGCGCGGAGAGGATCACCGTGCCCCAGCCGTGGGCCTGGCCCGACAGCTCCTTCATCTCGAAGCCGTAGTCCCGGTCGAAGTCCTGCGGGTACAACAGGACCTCGGTGAGCCGGTCCCACTCGTAGTCCGGCCAGCCCACGGAGAGCGTCACCGCGGAGGCGGCCACGAGCAGCCTCAGCTCCTCGGAGGCGCGGGTGCCGACGCCCGTGATCCGCTTCTCCGCGAGGAAGAGCCGCAGGTCGTCCTCGAAGCGGCGGCGCAGCTCCGGCGGCAGCCGCTCGTAGGGATCGCAGCGCTCGCTCAGGAACCGGCGCCAGGGCTCGGGAAACGGGGTGGCCAGCAGCGCGCGGCGGCGCTCGGCGCGCAGCCCCAGCGCGCGGCGCAGGCCGAACCCGGCCCCCAGGCCGAGGAGGCCCCCGGTCAGGCCGCCGCGCTCGCCGTAGAGCAGCGCGCCCAGCCCGGCCGCGGCCGCGAAGGTGAGGGCTCCCGCGGCGGCGGCGAACCAGCGGTCGGAGCGGGAGTCGATCCTCAAGACCGCCGCTGGAGCAGGCGGGCCAGGACCGAGGCGTCGATGTTGCCCCCGGTCACGATGGCGACCACCGCCCGCCCGTCGCCCGCCGACTCCACGAGCCCCGCGCGCAGGGCGGCCACGGCCACCGCCCCCGCCCCCTCCGCCACCACCTGGTCCTCGGCGAGCAAGGCCACGATCGCGTCCTCGATGGCCGCCTCGGGGACGACCACCACCTCGTCGAGGAGGTCGCGGTGGGCGAAGACGATCTCGCCGATGCCGCCCGCCAGCCCGTCCGCGAGCGTGGGCGCCGCCGCGTAGTCGAGCAGCGCCGCGCCCCCGCGGATCGAGTCGCGCAGCGACGGCGAGGCCTCCGGCTGCACGGCCACGATGCGGACCCCCCGCGCGCGGTCCTTGACCGCCGCGGCCACCGCCGCGATCAGACCGCCCCCTCCCACCGGGACCACGATCGTCCCCACCTCCGGCAACTCCTCCAGGATCTCGAGGGCCACGGTGCCCTGACCGGCCGCGGTGCGCGGGTCGTCGAAGGCGTGGACGTAGGTGGCCCCGGTCTTCTCCACGTGGGCCAGGGCCAGCGCGTGCGCCTCGTCGTAGGTCAGGCCGTCCTCGCGGACGGTGACGGGGAAGGCGCGGAGCTTCTCCACCTTCGCGCGGGGCGCCGTGCGCGGCACGAACAGGGTGGCCTCCAGGCTGCCGCCGAGGATGCTGGCGGCGAAGGCCACGCCCAGGGCGTGGTTCCCCGCGGAAGCCGCCACCACCCCGCCGCGCCTCTGCTCGGCGGACAGCGAGGCGATGAAGTTCGTGGCGCCGCGGACCTTGAACGAGCCGGTGGGCTGCCAGCACTCGAGCTTCAGCCAGGCGGGCCGGGGACGCAGGCAGAACGCGGAGCGCAGCGGCGTGGGGGGGAGGTGGCGGGCCACGACGCGCCGGGCGCGGAAGACGTCCTCGAGGCTGAGCCGGGCCGCGGCGGTCAAGGACGCTCCGGCCCTCCCGCCACCAGGTCCAGGCGCGGCTCGCCGCAGCGCGCGGCGATGGCGTCGGCCACCCGGTCCCGGAGCTGGACCACCGCGCGCCAGCCCTCGCCCTCCGCGGTCAAGGGCGCGCCGATCCACAGGCGGATCGTCCGCGGGCGCGGAAGCCAGGCCTTCTCCGGCAGCGTGGCCCGCGTGCCCTGCAGCGCGAGCGGCACCACCGCGGCCCCGGCCTGCGCCGCGGCCTGGAAGGCCCCGAGCCGGAAGGGCCGCAGGCCGGCCGCGCCCGTGAAGGTGCCCTCGGGAAAGAAGAGGACCGAGTCGCCCTCCTCGAGGGCGCGCGCGACCTTTCCCGCGTCGGCCACGCCCTGCCGCGCGTCCCAGCGGTCCACGGTCACGTGGCGGGCCTTGCGGACGAGCGTCCCCACCAGCGGCCAGGACGAGACCTCCTTCTTCGCCACGAACACGAAGTCCATCGGCAGCAGCGCCACCAGCGCGGGCACGTCGGCGTAGCCCGTGTGGTTGGAGGCCAGGACCAGCGGCCGGCGCCCCTGCAGGTGCTCGGCCCCCTCCACGGCGAGCCGGCAACCCGCCACGCGCAGGAGGAGCCGCGCCCCGGCGCGGGCGAGGGCGAAGGCCAGGCGCCTGCCGGGCAGCACCGCCACCGCGGCCCAGTACGGCGGGACCAGCAGCAGCGTGGCCGCGGCCAGCCAGGCCGCGTACGCGGCGCGCCGCGCCCGTCCCAGGCCCGCGGCCGCCTCGTGCCGGGCCGCGGCGGCGACGAGGCCCAGCCGGCGCAGCGCCGGGGTCCGGGGCGGACGGCCGAGCGCGCCGGTCGCGTAGAGCTCGCGCGCCGCCGCCCGACGGATCTTGCCGCTGGAGGTCTTGGGCACCGCCCCCGGCGCCACCAGGCAGACCACGTCGGGCGGGATCCCGACGGCCGTGGCCACGCCTTCGAGGATCGCGGCCTCGATCCGTTCGCGCTCCGCGGCGTCGGCGGCGCGGGTCTCGGCCACGACCACCAGGCTCTCGGTCCCGAGCTCGGGGCGATCGATCCCGAAGGCGGCGACGCATCCCTTGCGGACGCCTTCCACGCAGGCCGCGACCTCCTCGATCTCCTGGGGCGCCAGGTTGCGCCCCGCCTTGATGATCAGGTCCTTGCGCCGTCCCGTGATGTGGATCTCGCCCGAGGCGCGGAAGGCGAGGTCGCCGCTGTCCATCCACCCGCCCGGGAGCATGACCGCGTCCGTGGCCTCGGGCTGCCGGAAGTAGCCGGACGTCATCGACGGCCCGCGGAACACGAGGCGGCCGACGGCGCCGTCGGGCAGGTCCGCGCCGGCGTCGTCCACGATCCGGACCTCGTGGCCGGCCACCGGCACGCCCACGGACACGAAGCGCAGCGCGCCGGGATCGTCCGCGGCGGCCGGCTCGGCCCGGCCCTCTCGCTCGAACGGCTCCCGCTCCAGGCGGCGCACGACGGGCCCGCGGCCCACGGGCGGGAAGCAGAGCGCCACCGAGTTCTCGGCCAGCCCGTAAACGGGCATGAGGGCCTCGCGGCGGAAGCCGTACGGCGCGAACCGCCGCGCGAATCGCTCGAGGGTGTCCGGGCTCACCGGCTCGGCGCCGTTGAGCGCGCAGCGCCACGAGGAGAGGTCCAGGCCCAGAAGCGCGCTCTCCGGGATCTTCCGGACGCAGAGCTCGTAGGCGAAGTTGGGGGCGCCCGAGAGCGTGGCGCGGCGCGCGTGGATCGCCCACAGCCAGCGCTCGGGACGCGAGAGGAAGGCGAGGGGGCTCTGGATCGCGATGGGGATGCCCGCGTGAAGGCAAAAGAGCCAGGAGCCGATGAGGCCCATGTCGTGGTAGAGCGGCAGCCAGCTCGCGCCCACGTCGTCGGGGCGGGCCTCGAGGGCGGCGGTGATGGCCCGGATGTTGGCGAGCAGGTTGTCGTGCGTGAGCAGAACGCCCTTGGGATGCCCCGTGCTCCCCGACGTGTACTGGATGAAGGCGGGGTCCGGGCCCGCCCCCTCGGGCGCCGGCCACGACGCACCGAGCGCCATCAGGTCGGCGGCGGTCGTCACCGCGCGCAGCGAGGGCACGGCCGCCTGCAGCACGCGCGCCACCGCGGCGGCGCGCGCCACGGTGACCAGCACGCGCACCCCCGCGTCGGCCAGGATCGCGGACTGCCGCGTGGCGTACTCCTCGAGGCGGTCGAGGCGCACGGGCGGGTAGATGGGCACGGGCACCGCCCCCGCGATCAGGATGCCCTGGAACGAGCGGAGGAAATCCGTGCCCGTGGGCAGCATCAAGGCCACGGCGTCGCCCTTGCGCACGCCGCGCTCCTTGAGCCCGCCCGCCACCGCGGCGGAATCGCCGAGCAGGCGGCCGTAGGTCAGGGTGACCTCGGCGCCGTCCTCCTCCCTCATGTAGACGTGGGGACGGTCGGGGCTCGACTGCGCGCGCTGCCAGAGCGCGCCGTGCACCGTGGTGGCCGCGTGCAGCAGCGGGGAGGCGGCGGCGAGCGCCGGGGCCTTCTCCCGAGCCGTGGCCGCCGCCTGGCCGCCCGCGTCGCGGACGGCGCGGGCCAGCTCCGCCGGCGTGTCCGCCTGCAGCGCCGCCTCGCCGAGGGACCGGCCGAACGCCGCCTCCAGGCGGAGCAGGAGCTCCACGCGCTCCAGGCTGCCCAGCCCCAGGTCCCGCTCCAGCGACGACTGCGCCGACAGCGCGCGCAGCGCGCGGCCCGCCCCCAGCTCCGCGGCCAGGGCGCGCACGACCTCGAGGACGTCCTCCTCGATCGTTGCCGCGTCCCGCGCGGGGACGGGCGGCGCGGTCGCTTCGGCCATGAAATTCCACTCTAACCCTCCGTCGCGGGCGGGCGCAACGACCACTTGACCGCGCCCCGGCGGGCGAGGAATGCTGGCCGTGGGAGGGGCGTGACCATGGTGGACGTCGTGGGGATCCGCGAGATCACGCGCATCTTCGAGGTGACGGACCGGCTGGGCATCCACCGCGAGGCGGTCGTCATCCCCCTGGCCCCGCGCCACCCGGGACGGGTCCGCAAGAGGCCCGACGGCAAGATCGAGGTCGTGGTGGAGTCGGAGGGGGACTTCGAGGCGTGGGCCGCGGGGCTGGAGGCCGAGCTCCGGAAGGTGACGGGCTAGGCCCGGGTCAATCGGGCAAGGCCTGGAGCGCCTCGCGGTACGTCTCGAGGTCCTCCTCGGAGAAGAGCACGCAGCGCACGAGGGAGACCGGCGAGCCCGCGCGCAGGACCTCGCGCACCGATTGCAGGGCGACGGCCGCGGCCTGCGCGACGGGGTAACCGTAGACGCCCGTCGATATGGCCGGGAAGGCCACCGAGGACAGGCCCCGCGAGGCGGCCAGCTCCAGGCTGTTGCGGTAGCAGCGGGCGAGCGTCTCGGCCTCCCCGTGCCCGCCGCCGCGCCACACGGGCCCCACGGTATGGATGACATGGCGGGCGGCCAGGCGGCCGCCCGAGGTCATGACCGCGTCGCCCGCGGGCAGCGGGCCCTGGCGCTCGCGGATCTCGCGGCACTCCTCGAGGATGGCGGGCCCGCCCGCGCTGTGGATGGCCCCGTCCACGCCGCCCCCGCCCATGAGCCCGGAGTTGGCGGCGTTGACGATCGCGTCCACCAGCTCGCGCGTGATGTCGCCCTGGACCAGCTCCACGCGGCCGCCGCCGAACGTCCGGGTGGTGGCCGCGTACCGCCCCCGACCGTCAGCGGCGCCCATGAGCCATGTGGGAGGCCCGGCCGCGCGCGGAAGGGTGGAGGGGACCCGACGCGCCGGAGGCCGGGCCGGACCTAGCGCGCCCCGAGCGCGGCGTCCTTCGCGGCCTTGGCGACCACGAACTTCAGCCGGCGCCGGGCCGGGATCTTGATGGCCTCGCCCGTTTGCGGGTTCCGACCCGTGCGCGCCTTGTACTGCCGGATCACGAGCTTCCCGACCCCCGGGATCGTGAAGCCGTTCTTGGCCTCCTTGTGGGCCATGCTCGCGAGCTCCTCGAGATAGGCGGCGGACGTCTTCTTGGGGATCTCGCACTTCTCGGCCAGGGCGGCCACGATCTTCGACTTGCTCATCGCCTTTGCCATCGAGTCATCCCTCCGTGAGCTTTCGCCGGGTTGCCGCGTGGGGGGCCTTCTGAAAAAAGGCGGGCCATTCTACACGGGTCGCGCGGGCCGCTGTCAATACATTCCTGGACGCGAGGCGTCGCGCTGGCGCGCGGCCGTTCGCTTCCAGGCGACTCGCCTGCGCGCGCGGCGCGACCCGAGCGTCCTCAGCGCGCGGCGGGAACGTCCGCGTCGCGGATCAGGAAGACGGTCTCGCCCGGGCGCGCCAGGCCGAGCTGCTCGCGCGCGATGCGCTCGATGGCGCGCGGATCGGTGCGCAGGGCGCGGATCTCGGCGGCCAAGCGGCCGTTCTCGCCGCGGATCTCCTCGATCTCGCGGGCCAGCTCCAGCGCGCGCTGGCGCTGGGCCATGAGCTGCAGGATGCCGCGGTCGCCGAAGAGGGAGCCCACCACGAGGGCGATGATGGCGATCACCGAGGCCAGGAGCGCCGCTTTCCTGCGCAGCCCGCGCTGCTCCGTCCTGCGCTCCTCCCTCGTGACCATCGGACCTTCCCGAAGCGGGAAAGGTATCACACCTGGCCCTTGGGAAGGAGGGGCGCGGGGAGCCCGAGCTTGCGGGTGGACCGGCGCGACACGCTCGCCTGGTACCGCCGCAGCAGGGCGACGAGGTCGCGGTTGACCGCGCGCAGCCGGCGCAGGCCCGCGCGGAACGCGCGGGAGCGGGCCACCAGCGCCCGCGCCTCCTCCACGCGCCGCGCCTCCAGGTAGGCGAAGCCGCCGCGGCCGCCGCTGCGCGTGGAGAGCACGTAGTAGGGGCCGTGGCGAGCCCCCCGGCGGCACGCGCAGCCGGGCTTGCCGCAGACCCCGTAGCGCACGAACAGCGAGCCCTGGAGCTGCTGCCGCTGCTCGAGGAGCGAGCGCACCAGCCGCCGCTGCTCGGCCAGGCGCCCGCGCACGCGCTTCCGGATCCCTTCAGGATCGGTCATGGTCGCTCTTACAGTTAGATTTTAAAAAGCACTGTAAGAATAGGGGCGCAGCCGCCGCGATGTCAAGCGTTTGTTTCGCCCCCGGCGGCGGCTATCATCGGGCGGGGAGGCGCTGCGGTGTGGCTCTTGAAGACGGAGCCGTCGGCTTACGGCTACGAGGACCTGGCGCGCGAGGGGCGGGCGGTGTGGGACGGGGTCACGAACCCGGTGGCCCTCAAGAACCTCCGCGCCATGAAGGTGGGGGACGAGGCCTTCGTCTACCACACGGGCGACGAGAAGGCGGTGGTGGGCACGGCCCGGGTGGTGGGCGCGGCCTACCCGGACCCCAGGCGCGGCGACCCGCGCCTGGTGGTGGTCGACATCGAGGCCACCGGCCGGCTGAAGAGGCCGGTGACGCTGGCCGAGATGAAGGCCACGCCGGCCTTCGCCGACAGCCCGCTCGTGCGGCAGGGCCGGCTGTCCGTGGTGCCCCTCACGCCGCGGCAGTGGAAGGCGGTCGTGGAGCGGGGGAGCCGGTGAGCGGCGGCGCGGGCGGCCGCCTGGTCGTCCTCTCCACCGTGGGACGGGCCGAGGACGCGGAGCGCATCGGCCGCGCGCTGGTGGAGCGCGGGCTGGCCGCGTGCGTGAACGTCCTGCCCGCCGTGACCTCGATCTACCGCTGGAAGGGGAAGGTGGAGAGGGACGAGGAGCGGCTGCTGCTGATCAAGACCCGCGCGGAGCGGTTCCCGGCGCTGAAGCAGGCGCTGGTCTCGCTCCACCCCTACGAGGTGCCCGAGGTGCTGGCGCTGTCCATCGCCGACGGCCACGGGCCCTACCTCGACTGGCTGGACGCGAGCGTCGCCGAGGATTCAGGGCAAGGCTAGACGGCGTCCAGCGCCCGGCCCAGGTCCGCGACCAGGTCTTCGGCGTCCTCGCAGCCCACGCTGATCCGCACCAGGCCGTCGCCGATCCCCAGCTCGTCGCGCTCGGCCTGGGTGTAGCCGGCGTGGGTCATGGTGGCGGGGTGCGAGATCAGGGTCTCGATGCCGCCCAGGCTCTCGGCCAGCGCGCAGAGCCGCACCGTGTCCAGCAGGCGGCGCGCGGCCTCCAGGCCGCCGAGATCGAAGGTGATCATGGAGCCGAAGCCCGAGGCCTGGCGCCGCTGCAGCTCGTGGCCGGGATGGTCCGGGAAGCCGGGCCAGTAGACCTTGCGCACCTTCTTCTGCCCGCGCAGGAACTCCGCGACCTTGCGCCCGTTCTCCTCGTGGCGGGGCATGCGCAGGGCCAGGGTCTTGGTCCCCCGCAGGACCAGCCACGCGTCGAAGGGGGAGAGGATGGCCCCGGCGGCGTTCTGGTAGAAGCGGAGGGCCTCGGCGTGGGCGGGGGAGGCCACCACCGCCACGCCGCCCACGCTGTCGGAGTGGCCGTTCAGGAACTTCGTGGTGGAGTGGACCACGACGTCCGCGCCCAGGGCCAGCGGACGCTGGAGGAACGGGCTCAGGAACGTGTTGTCCACGGCCAGCACCGCCCGCCGCTTGCGGGCCACCTGGGCCAGGGCCGCGATGTCGCAGATCTTCATCAAGGGGTTGGTGGGCGTCTCGATCCAGAGCAAGGCGAAGTCGCCGGCGCGCGCGTCGAGGGCGGCGGCGTCGCTCGCGTCGAGGAACGCGAACTGCACGCCGCAGCGGGCCAGCACCTTGGTGAAGAGACGGTGCGTGCCGCCGTACACGTTGTCGGAAACCACCACGCGCTGCCCGGCCTGAACCAGCGAGAGGACGGCCTGGATGGCGGCCATGCCCGAGGCGTAGCAGCAGGCGTCGGCCCCTCCCTCCAGCGCCGCCAGGTTCTTCTCCAGCGCCCGCCGCGTGGGGTTCTGCGTGCGCGCGTACTCGTAGCCCTTGTGCCGGCCGAGCCCTTCCTGGACGTAGGTCGAGGTCTGGTAGATGGGCGTGATGATGGCGCCCGTCGACGGATCGGGCTCCTGGCCGGCGTGGATGCAATCGGTGGCGAATCCCATGTCGTTACTGCGCTCCCTTGCTCGTCAGAGGTTCTCGAAGATGCCCTTGCCCAGGTAACGCTCGAAGCCGTCGGCGAGGATGGTGACCACGGTCGTGCCCGGCCCCATCTCGCGGGCCACGTCCCGCGCCGCGAAGGCGGCGGAGCCGGAGGACCCGCCCACCAGCAGGCCCTCGGTCCGGGCCAGCTCCTTCACCACCATGAACGAGTCGTCGTCGCTGATCGTCCGGATCTCGTCGATCAGCGAGCGGTCCAGCGCCCCCGGCCAGAAGGAGTTGCCGATGCCTTCCACCTTGTGGGGGCCCGCGGGGCCGCCGCCCCAGACCGAGCCCTGCGGCTCCACCAGCACCGCGCGCACGCGGCGGTCGCGCTCCTTGAAGTAGCGCGCCACGCCGGTGAACGTGCCGCCGGTGCCGGCTCCCAGCACCACGGCGTCGGGCATCCGTCCCAGCTGGGCGTGGATCTCGGCGGCCGTGGTCTGGTAGTGGAACGCGGGGTTGGCGGGGTTTTCGAACTGTTGCGGCACGTAGGAGCCAGGGATGGCGGCCGCCACTTTATGAGCCTTGGCGATGGCCCCCTGCATCCCCTGCTCGGTGGGGGTGAGGATCACCTCCGCCCCCAGGACCTTCATGACCTCGGTCTTGGGGCCGAGGAACTTCTCGGGCACCACCATCACCACGCGGTAGCCGCGGCTGATGCCCACGAGCGCGAGGCCGACGCCGGTGTTGCCGGCGGTGGGCTCGACGATGGTGGCCCCCGGCCGCAGCCGGCCCGCGGCCTCCGCCTCGTCGATCATGCCCAGCGCGGCGCGGTCCTTGACGCTGCCCCCCGGGTTCAGGAACTCGCACTTCGCGTAGATGTCGCCGCCACCCGCGGCCGCGAACCGCCGGAGGTGCAGGAGCGGGGTGTCGCCCACGAGGTCGAGGATCCCTTCGGCGACGCGCGGGGCGGCGGATGCCGGGACCTCGGGGAGGGCCTTCTTCATCGCATCATCGTATCGTCAACGCGCGCCGCCTTCAGCGCACGGGCAGGGGCTCCGCTTCCACCCCGGAGCGGGCCAGGGCCTCGCGCAGCACCTTCCCGGTGGCCTGGGCGGGCGGCGAGATCCCCATCAGGGCGCACAAGGTGGGGGCGATGTCGATCTGGCGGATCGTGCCGAGCCTGGCCCCCGCCGCCACGCCCGGCCCGGCCACCACGAAAGAGGCCAGCATCTCGGGGCGCTCGGGGTTCAGGAAGTGAACGCCCTTGGGCGGGACCGGCTCCACCACCTCGCCGTCCAGGTCGCCGGAGAGGTCGTAGCCGGGGAGCAGGGACAGGTACAGGTCGCCGCCCTGGGGGCCTCCCATGCCGGGATCGCGCCCCCTGGTCTGCCGCGGATCGACGACGCCCGTGACCGGCGAGCGGCCCGTGCGCGGGTCGCGCACGGCCCGGAGGGCCGCCACGACCTGGCGCCGGACCGCGTCCTCGTCCTGCGGCTTCACGATCCCGCCCTCGCGGTCGATGCGGTTGATGAGGACGTAGGCGGAGTTCCCGGTGAAGTACACCGCGCGCGTGCGCGCGAGGTCGATCTGCCCCCGGGCGTCGACGGCCAGGAGGCCCGCCCTGCGCAGCGCCACGTTCGGGTTGACCACGCGGTCCACGCCGCCCATGCCGTGGTCCGCGCCCACCGCCACGATGGTGTCCGCGCCCGCGCGGTCGGCCACGTGCCCCACGAAGGCGTCGGCGGCGGCGAGGACCTCGTCGAGGAGCGGCTGCAGCCGGCGGGCCAGGGCCGGGTCGTGGCCGGGCAGCGAGGGGTCCAGGCGGCCGAGCCACAGGTGGAGCGCCCCGTCGGGGAACGGCAGGTAGGTCACGAGCAGCTTCCACGGCGTGCGGTCCATGGCGAAGTCCGTGAGCCGCGTGAACTGGCGGACGCACAGGGCCACGACCTCGAGGTAGCGGCGCTCGGCCGTGCCGTCCCCTCCCGTCCACAGCGGCGGGCCGAGTTCGCCGTTCTCGTAGGCGCGGGAGGCCCAGCCCCCGACGAACCCGCCCGTGGCGTCGAAGGCGAGATCCTCGATCCGCGGCTTGCTGGCCCGGATGGCGTGGACGGTCGCGCGGTAGAGCAGGATCCGCGCTCCGTCGGGCGAGAGCTCGAAGAGCCTGAAGTAGGCGGCGGCCCGCGTCCCTCCCAGACGGACGGCAAGGCCGGCGAACCCCGACGCGTCCGTGCCCCGCGCCGGCGCGGGCTTCAGCGTCACGCCGCCCCGGGCGTCCTTGTCGAGGCCGAGGTAGAGCGTGTCCAGGCCGCGCGCGGGGTCGGAGGGGTCGTCGTAGAGCAAGCCGTCGATCCGGCTCCCCGCGACCGTGAGCGCGACCTCGAGCGCCTCGCCTTCGTGCGCGGGCAGGTCGTGGATCCAGCCCGCCGCCGCGCGCGGGCGAAGCTCGGCCGCGGTGTAGACCTGGTCGGTCACCTCGTAGTTCTGGTAGCCCTCCACGAGCGTGAGGTTCCGGTCGAAGTTGCCCCCGAACCGCCGCTCGCGCTGATAGGGGGCGAAGGGGTAGATCTGGGGGGCGGAGACCACGCTCGCCTCCAGTCCCTCCCGCGCGGCCGTCGCCCAGATCGGCTCGGCCCGCAGGTGCGTGGAGGTGTAGCCGGTGTCCTCCTCGGTCACCGGCCCTCCGGCCACCGTGACCCGGTTCCCGCTGATGCCGTTGCCGTCCGCCCAGGTGCCCGTGAAGATCGCGGCGTGCCCGGGGGCCGTCTTGGCGGGGATCGAGGTCAGCGATCCGTCGGCGGTCGCGCCCGCGGCGCGCAGGCGGCCGAGGCGGGGCATCACGCCGCGCGCCACCGCGTCCGCGACCACCGCGGCGCCGGCCCCGTCGAGGGTCAAGAGCACCGCCCGCGCCTGCCCCCGCACGTAGGGGAACCGGAACGAAGGGTCCAGCGCCGGCCGCCCCGCCTCCTGCCAGGCGGTCAGCCAGAGCGAGCCGAGCGTGGACGCGGAGGCGGCCAGGCGGCTGCGCAGCGTCGCGCGCTCCCGCTCGTACATGCGGGAGTAGTAGGCGTCGTCGTAGCGGTCGTCCAAGGGCGTGTCGGCCAGGTCGGTCCCAAGGGTGGACTCCTCGTCCGAGGCCAGGGCCTGGAGCGACAGGTCGAACGACTCGGTGAGGACGTCGAAGGTCAGGAGCACGGGGTCGCCCACCGGGCGCGCGGGACGCGGGGCCATCTCCGCGCGGAGCTGCCGCTCGAACCGCTCGACGAGGTGGCTCTCCCAGCGGTTGTGGAGGCCGGTCTGGCCCGTGAGCTGGCCGTCGTAGTTCAGGGCCGCGTGCAGCGGCACGTGGGCGTCGCCCACGTAGTGGCCCAGCACGGCCGCCCGCTCCAGGGTTCGCGCCGCGTTGCCCTCGCGAAACGCGGCCACCAGCTCGCGGTAGACCTCGCCCAACCGCCAGGGCAGCCGGCCCTTGGCCGCGGCGCCATTGCCGTGCCGGCGCAGGTGCTCGGCCTCGTCTCTGGGGATGAGGCCCGCGGTCGGCGGCCCGAAGGCGTCCATGTCCAGGAAGTGGTTGGGCTCCTTTTCCTGGCCCACGGCCCGCCACAGGTCGGGGTCGACCGCGTGCTCGGCGACCCAGGCCGCGTTCGCCTCGAAGAACGACCGCAGCGGCTCGGGCAGCGTCTCCATCGCCTTCTCGTTGACGAGGCGATGCGCGGTGAAGCCCCACGCGAAGCCGCGCGCGGGGAGGAGGACCGCCACGGCCGCCAGAGCCAGGAGCGCGGGGCGCGGCCGCCGGGGCATCATCCGGTGGGTGACGCTAGCCCACGCGCGTCCGCGCTGTCAACGAAGCGCGCCGAAAAAGGCGTGTGCTATAGTCCGCTTCGCTCCCGCGCGCGACCCCGCGAACAGGACCATGCCCACGCGTTTCCGCTTCCGGCTGCCCGCTCCCCGGACCGCGCCCGCGGACGGCGCCCTTGGACGGCTGCGGGCCTTCGCGCGACGGCGGTCCGGCCGGCTCCTGATCGTCGCCCTCCTGATCTATGCGCTGGAAAAGGTCGGCCTGCCCGTCCCCGACCTCGTCTCCGTCCTGGACCGCATCGTCCTCTGGGTCTTCGCCGGCTGGGGCCTCTTCCGCTTCGGACGCTACCTGGTGCGCAGCCTGCTGTGGCGGATCCGCAGCAAGCTGCTGGTCTCGTACCTGTTCATCGCGGTGGTGCCGCTCGTGCTGCTCACCGCGTTCTTCGTCCTCGCCGGGTTCCTCGGGCTCTCGCTGGTGGCCTCGTACATGGTCTCCTCCCAGATCGACCGGACGGCCCAGGACCTCTTGACGGTGGCCAAGGCCAGCCTGGCCGGCCTGCGCCTCGACGCCGCGCAGCTGGACCGGGCGCTCGATGAGCGGCTGGCCTCCGCGCGGACCGTCCATCCGAAGCTCAGCTACGCCCTCGTGCGCCAGGGCCGGCGGCTGGCGGGGTCCGGCGACGCGACACAGGCGCTGCCGTCCTGGCTCAAAGCCCCCGGCTTCGCCGGGCTCGTGAAGCAGGGAGAGGAGGAGAGGATCCGCGGGGTGTGGCGCCAGGGGGACGCGTTCCTGGTCGTGGACGCTCCGCTGGACGACGACCTCTTCGCGGAGCTGAAGAAGCGCACGGGGATCGGGGTGGTGGACACGGGCGGCCGGGTGGAGAAGAAGAAGGCGGGGATCGAGGTCCACATCGGCAAGGAGGAAGAGCGGCGCTTCGAGGAGCGCATCGAGACGTTCGACGGCGGCCCGGTCTTCTTCTCCGTGGCCGAGCGGACGGACTGGGAGACGGGGAAGACCGACCTCAAGCCCATGGGCATCCGCTACAGCCCGCAGGCCCTCGTGCGGCGGCTCTCGCCGGCCTCCATGGACATCGGGGACGCCCTGGTGAAGGGCCTGGTCGTGGTGGGCGCGACCTTCCTCGTGGTCTATTGCGTGGCCCTCGTCCTCGGCCTGATGCTGGCCCGCTCGATCACCCGCAGCATCCACGGCCTGTCCGTGGGCACCCAGCGGCTGCGCCAGGGCGACTTCTCGCACCCCATCCCCATCCACAGCCGGGACCAGCTCGGGGAGCTGGCCGAGTCGTTCAACGTGATGGCCCACGGGATCCAGGACCTGCTGCGCGAGCAGGCGGAGAAGGAGCGGCTGGAGGAGGAGCTGCGGATCGCGCGGCAGATCCAGATGAGCCTGCTGCCCCAGGGCACCGTGGGCCTGCCCGGCCTGCGCATCGCCGCGCTCTGCCTGCCCGCGGCCGAGGTGGGCGGCGACTATTACGACCTGCTGCCTCTCTCCGACACGAAGATGGGGGTGCTGGTCGCGGACGTCTCGGGCAAGGGCACCTCCGCCGCCCTCTACATGGCGGAGCTGAAGGGCCTGGTCCTGTCCCTCTCGCGCATCCACGACTCGCCGGCGCGGCTGCTGGGGGAGGCCAACCGGATCCTGGCCGCGAACATGGACCCGCGGTCCTTCATCACCATGACCTACGCGGTGGTGGACACCGCGGCGCGCACGCTGCGCTACGCGCGCGCCGGCCACAACCCCATGATCCACCTCGAGGCGAAAACCGGCCGCACCCACGTGCTCGCCCCGCAGGGGATCGGCCTGGGGATGGACCGGGGCGACCGCTTCGAGGAGGTCCTGGAGGAGAAGGTGGTGAAGCTCGAGCAGGGCGACGTGTTCGTGTTCTTCACGGATGGCCTCTCCGAGGCCATGAATGCCGATGCCGAGCTGTTCGGCGAGCGCCGATTGCGCGACGTGGTCGAGGCCGCCGAGTCCGTCGGCACCGCCGAGATGGACGACACGGACGACATGAAGGAGCGGATCCTGACCGCAGTCCGGGACTTCGTGGGCGAGGCGGCCCAGCACGACGACATGACGATGGTGATCCTCAAGGTGGCGTGAGTGAGGGCCCTCGCGCTACTGTGCCTCATGACATCGGTCGCGGGCGCCGGCGACCACGCCGACCTGCTCTTGCGCGGGGGGCGCGTGTTCGTGGCCAAGGGCCACGCCGCGACCGCCCTCGCGGTCCGCGGCGACCGGGTGATGGCGGTGGGCGACGACGCCGCCCTCGCCGGCCTCGTCGGGCCCGCGACCCGCGTCGTCGAGCTGAAAGGCCGCCTGGTGGTGCCCGGCTTCAACGACGCCCACGTGCACTTCCTGAGCGGCGGCTTCGGCCTGCTCTCCGTGGACCTGCGCGACGCCAGGGACGAAGCGGAGCTCGCGCGCCGGATCGGCGAGCAGGCCCGGTCGTTGCCCAAGGGGACGTGGATCCAGGAGGGCAACTGGGACCACGAGCGCTGGCCCTCGAAGGCGCTGCCCACGCGGCAGCTCATCGACTCCGTCACGCCGGAGCATCCGGTCTTCGTGCAACGGCTGGACGGGCACATGGCATTGGCCAACAGCCTGGCGTTGAGACTGGCGGGGATCAGTCGTGAAACGAAAGACGTGGACGGCGGGACCATCCTGCGCGACGCCTCGGGGGAGCCGACCGGAATCCTCAAGGACAACGCGCAAGAGCTGGTGTCCCGCGTGATCCCCGAGGCGTCGCGTGAGATGAACCTCCGGGCGGCGCGCGCCGCCCTGGCCGAGGCGGCCCGGGTGGGAGTCACCACGATCCAAGACAACTCGTCGGTCGACGCCCTGCCGACCTACCAGGAGCTGCGCGCGCGCGGCGAGCTGACCGCCCGGATGTACGTCTGGCGATACGCGGACGCCATGGAGCCGCTGATGAAGGCGGGCGTGCGCACGGGCCTGGGCGACGACTGGGTGCGCGTCGGCGCCCTCAAGATCCTGTCCGACGGCTCGATGGGGTCCGGGACCGCCGCCTTCTTCGAGCCCTACGCCGACGACGCCAAGACGACGGGCCTGCTCCTCCATCCGGTCCCGGAGCTGGAGCGGATGATCCGGGACGCGGATGCCGCCGGCTTCCAACTCGCGGTCCACGCCATCGGCGACCGCGCCAACGCCCTGGTCCTCGACGCCTTCGAGAAGGCGGTCGTCGCGAACGGCGCCCGCGACCGCCGGTTCCGCATCGAGCACGCGCAGGTCGTGCGCAAGCAGGACCTGCCGCGGTACAAGGCCCTGGGCGTGGTGGCCTCCATCCAGCCGTCCCACTGCATCGACGACATGCGCTGGGCGGAGAAGCGCATCGGGACGGCGCGCTGCCGCGACGCGTACAACTTCCGCTCCTTCACCTCCGCCGGGATCCCGACGGCCTTCGGGACGGACTGGTTCGTGGAGCCGCTGGACCCCCGGCTGGGCCTCTACGCGGCGGTGACCCGCGAGTACCCCGCCGGCGGCCCGTCCGGCGGCTGGTTCCCCGAGGAGAAGATCCCGCTCGAGGACGCCATCGACCTCTACACGCGGGGCTCGGCCTACGCCGAGTTCGCGGAGAAGGACAAGGGGACCCTCGAGCCCGGCCAGCTCGCGGACCTGGTCGTGTTCGCGGCCGACCTGTTCAAAGCGCCCCCCCGCGAGATCCTGACGACCCCGGTGGACCTGACGGTGGTCGGCGGGAGAGTGGTGTACGACAGGGAGCGCGAGCGGAAGTAGCCCCGCCATGACGCCGGAACGGCAAGACCTGCTGCACGCGCTCGAAGAACGGCTCGGACATCACTTCGCGGACCTGTCGCTGCTGGACCGGGCGCTCACTCATACGAGCCACGCCCACGAGGACCTCTCCGGCGCCACGCGCCACAGCGAGCCCCTGGAGTTCCTGGGCGACGCGGTCCTCGGCTTCCTGGTCGCGGACCTGCTGCACCGCCGCGACCCCGACGGCGACGAGGGCACGAAATCCAAGGTCCGGGCCCGGCTGATCTCCGCCCCCACCCTGGCGCGGCGGGCCGCGGAGCTGGGGCTGCCCGATCTCCTGCTGCTGGGCCGGGGAGCGGAAAAGACGGGGGAGAGGAGCAGCGCCGGCCTCTGGGCTGACGCCTATGAGGCCTTGATCGCCAGCCTCTACCTCGACGGTGGGATCGAGACCGCCCAGAGCTTCGTCAACGCGGAGTTCGCGCCGGAGCTGGCCGCGGCCCAGGAGGCGCCCGACGTGGACCACAAGAGCGCGCTCCAGGAGCTCCTCCAGGCGCGCGGGGAGCCGGTCCCGGAGTACGTCGTCGTGGCCGAGGAAGCGCTGGGCCGCCGCATACGGTTCCTGGTGCGCTGCGTGGTCCAGGGCCGCCCGGTGTCGGAGGGTGAAGGGTTCTCCAAGAAGGAGGCCCAGCAGGAGGCGGCGCGGAAGGCGCTCCAGGCCATCCGGGACCAGGCCCCGGGCTAGCGCCCCGCGTCAGGGCGACGTCGCCTCCTCGATCCAGCCGCCGCCCAGGCACACCTCGCCGTCGTAGAAGGCGGCACCCTGGCCCGGGGTCACCGCCCGCTGCGGGGCGTCGAAGCGGACCCGGGCCCGCCGTCCCGTCAAGGGCTCGACCGTGGCCCCGGCCTCCGGCGAGCGGTGGCGGATCTTCACCCCGGCGCGGATCGGCCCCGCCGGGGCCGCCCCCGAGATCCAGTTGACGTCGCGGGCCACGAGCCCGGAGCGGTCGAGGTCCCGCTCCTCCCCCACGACCACGGTGCGCGAGGCGGGGAGCACCGCGAGCACATAAAGAGGACGGGGCCCGGTCACGCCCAGGCCCCGGCGCTGGCCGACGGTGAAGCGGTGGACGCCCTGGTGGCGGCCCACCGCGCGGCCAAGGGCGTCCACCACGGGGCCGGAGCGGTCTTCGGGCGGGGACTGCCGCTCCACGAAGCCCGCGTGGTCGCCGTCGGGGACGAAGCAGATCTCCTGGCTCTCCGGCTTCTCCGCGGTGGGCAGGCCGCGCTCCCTGGCCAGGCGCCGCACCTCGGCCTTCTCGAGGCCGCCCACGGGGAAGACGGCCGCGGCCAGCTGCGACTGGCTCAGGCCGAACAGGAAATAGGACTGGTCCTTGCGGGCGTCGCGCCCCTTCAGGAGGCGGTGCCGGCCGGTGGCGGGGTCGAGGTCCTTGCGCGCGTAGTGGCCCGTGGCCACGGTGTCGATCCCGAGGTCCCGGGTCTTGTCCACCAGGCTTGCGAACTTCACCTCGGTGTTGCAGCGGGAGCAGGGGATGGGCGTGCGGCCCTCGAGGTAGTCGCGCACGAACGGCGCGATCACTCCGTCGTGGAAGGACCGCTCCAGGTTCACGACGTAGTGGGGGATACCCAGGAGGTGGGCCACCGCCCGCGCGTCGTGGAGGTCGTCGAGCGCGCAGCAGCGGCCGAAGGAAGCTCCCGCGCCCTCCGTCCGGTCGTGCAGCTGCATGGAGATCCCCACGACGTCGTGTCCCTGCTCCTGGAGCAGGGCCGCGGCGACGGAGGAGTCCACCCCGCCCGACATGGCCGCGACCACGCGCATGCCGCGAGTATAAGGCGGCGGCCGCGCCGCCGTCAGCGCCGCGAGGCGGCGGCCTCGCGCAGGAGATCCCAGGCCCTTCGGACGTGGCGCTCCTCGGTCCGGATGTTGCCGACGGCCAGGCGGAGCACGGTGCGCCCGTCCAGCCGGGTGTGGGAGAGGTAGGCCTCACCGGTGGCGTTGACCGCGTCCATCACCCCCTGGTTGCGGCGGTCCTCCTCCTCGGCGGGCACGCCGGCGAACCGCGCCCGGAAGCACACCACGGAGAGGGGCGACGGGGCCACCACCTCGAAGGCGGGGTCGGCCTCCACCCAGGAGCGGAAGACCCCGGCCAGCCGCACGTGCTCGCGGATCCGCGAGGCCAGCCCTTCCTGGCCGAAGGCCCGCATGACCATCCACAGCTTCAGGGCCCGGAAGCGGCGGCCGAGGCTGACTCCGTAGTCCATGAAGTTCGGGGCCACCGCCTCCTCCGCGGTGCGCAGGTAGTCGGGGACGACGCTGAAGGCCGCGCGCAGCACCTCGGGCTTGCGGGTGTACAGCACCGACAGGTCCACGGGCACGAACAGCCACTTGTGCGGGTTCAGCACCAGCGAGTCGGCGCGGTCGCAGCCGTCGAGCACGAACCGCAGCGACGGCTCCACCGCCGCCGATCCGCCGTAGGCGGCGTCCACGTGGAGCCACAGCCCCTCGCGGGCGCAGACGTCGGCCAGCGCGGGAACCGGGTCGATGCTGGTGGTCGAGGTGGTGCCCGCCGTGGCCACCACCGCGAACGGAATCCACCCCGCGGCCCGGTCCTCGGCGACAGCCGCCTTCAGGGCCGCGGGGCTCATGCGGTACTGCGCGTCCACGGGGATGTGGCGCAGCCCCTCTTGGCCGATCCCCAGGACGATCCCGGCCTTGTCCACCGAGGAGTGCGCGTGTTCCGACGCGTACATGCGGAGCCGTGCCTGTCCGGAAAGGCCGCGCCGCCGCGCCTCCAGCCCGGGCACCGCCTCGCGCGCCGCGGCCAGGGCCACGAGGGTCGAGGTGGAGGCCGTGTCCTGGATGACGCCGAAGAGGCCGGCGGGCAGGCCCAGCATCTGCCGCAGCCAGTCCAGCACGACCACCTCCAGCTCGGTCGCCGCGGGCGCCGTCTTCCAGAGCATGCCGTTGGCGTTGAGGGCGGCGGCCAGCATCTCTGCGAGGATCGCGGGCGCGGTCGAGGAGTTCGCGAAGTAGGCGAAGAATCCCGGATGGTTCCAGTGCGTGAGGCCGGGCAGGATCAGCCGCTCGACGTCCTCCAGGATGTCGCGCAGGGGCTCGGGTCCGCGCGGCGGCGACGCGGGCAGCGAGGCCTTGACCTCCCCGGGCCGGACGCGCGGCAGCACGGGGTAGCCCTCGGCCCCGGCCAGGTAGCGCGCCACCCAGTCCACGAGCCGGCGGCCTTCCTCGCGGAAGACCTCGAGGTCGATGTCGCCCAGGGGGTCCGGAGGACGGGGCACTACTCCACGTCGGTCACGATGAACATGAGGACGTGGCTGCCGATGCGGAACTCCATCTGGTTGTTCAGCACCTTCTGCTCGATCCGCTCGAGGTCCACGAAGGTGCCGTTGGTGGACCCCAGGTCGCGGACGATGGCGTGGTCGCCCAGGACGTCGACGGCGGCGTGCTGGCGCGAGGCCTCCGGGTCGTCGAGGTTGATGTCCGCCCCGGAGCGGCCCAGGGTGGTGCGGGTCTTGGTGATCTGGAAGATCTGGCCGGTGGCGGCGCCCTGGATCACGGCCAGGGCGAACCGCTTGTCCTTGGGCAGCTCCACGATCCCCGCCTTGTGGAGGTCCTTGCCCGTGATGGTGCCCCCGCCGGGCGGCTCGTCCTGCCGCCGCCGCCTGGTGTCGGTGTCCGTGTCGGCCGCGGGCCGGGCGGGCGCGGAGGCGGGGGCCGGGGCCTTGGAGGGGAACAGGCCCGGCGGCAGCGTCACGTTGGCGAGCGCGGGGTTCTCGATCTCGATCGCGCTGCCGCACTTGGCGCACTTGGTCTTGGCCTTCTGCCGCTCACCGAGCTTGCTCTCGTCGAACTTGTAGCGGGACTGGCAGCTGGGACAGACGATGATCATTCCGCGCTCCTGGGGGCTCCCCGCCGCTCCTGGCGGCGCGCAAAGCATAATACGCTCGTGCCACCGTGGTCCAGGTTGTGATGGAATATCGGAAGGAGCGCGAAGGCCTGAGTGCGAGACCTGCGGCAACCCCACCTATCGCTACGACGTCCGGCGGCGCGGGCCCTGGAGCCGCACGGACTGGACCACTCCGGGGACCTAGGAGGTGACGTGGACCGAGAGCGCCCCCTTTGGGTGGACGACGACGACGACGACGAGGACGATGGCCTCGTGGCCGACGAGAAGGCGGATGGGGACGACGACGAGGACGACGACGACGACGACGAGGATGACGACGACGAGGATGACGACGAAGAAGAAGGCAAGGCCGAGGACACGGGCGGCGTCCATGAGGAGGGCTGGGACGACGAGGACGACGACGACGAGGACAAGGACGACGACGAGGAGGAGTGAAGGGTGAGCGTGCCCCTTCCGCTCCTGCCGCGGCCGGCCTGGATCAAGGCCCGTGCCCCGATGGGCGAGGGCTACGACCGCCTCCGCGGCCTCATGCGCGAGCTGGTCCTGCACACGGTCTGCGAGGAGGCCCGTTGCCCCAACGTGGGGGACTGCTGGAACCGCGGGACCGCGACCTTCATGATCCTGGGCGACGTTTGCACCCGGGCCTGCGGGTTCTGCGCGGTGAAGACCGGCCTGCCCGGCCTGCCCCCCGACCCCGAGGAGCCTCGGCGGGTGGCCGAGGCCGTGGCCCGGATGGGCCTCCGCCACGCCGTGATCACGTCGGTCAACCGCGACGACCAGAAAGACGGGGGGGCGGGCGCCTTCGCCGCCTGCATCCGCGAGATCCGCCGGCGTCTACCCGGCTGCGCGGTGGAGGTCCTGATCCCCGACTTCAAGGGCGACCGGGACGCGCTGCAGGTCGTGATCGACGCCCGCCCCGACGTCCTCAACCACAACACCGAGACCGTGCCCCGGCTGTACCGGCACGTGCGCCCGGGGGCGCGGTTCGACCGCTCGCTCGAGCTGTTACGCCGGTCGAAGGACGCGGGCCTGCTCACCAAGAGCGGGATCATGGTGGGCCTGGGCGAGGAGTGGGACGAGGTGCTGGACACCGTCCGCCTCATACGCGGCGCCGGCGCCGACATCCTGACCGTGGGCCAGTACCTGAGGCCCTCCTTCGACCACCTGGCCGTGCTCCGCTACTACAGCCCCGGGGAGTTCGACGAGCTGAAGCGCTTCGCCCTGTCGCTGGGCTACCCGCACGTGGAGTCGGGCCCGCTCGTGCGCTCGTCCTACCACGCCGACGAGCAGGTGCCACAGAGGGCATAGCCAGAGTCCACGGCGCGAGGTGTCGCGCTGGAGCGCGGGCGTTCACTTCCAGACAGCTCGCCCCGCGCGAAGCGCGCACCCTCGCGCTGCTGCGGGAGTCGAGCGGAGCGCGATTGACTCGCGCGGAGCGAGCGGGGGTCCAAGGGGGTGCGACGCAGCACCCCCTTGCTCAATCAACGATCTCCGGCAGCAGGCGGCGGAGCTGGCGCTCGTGCTCGGGGGCCACGTCCACGAAGGCCACGCCGTAGGTGAACCCGCCGGCCGCGGGGTCGCGCCAGCGCACCTGGCCCTCGACGACCCATCCCGGCTCGCCGTCGAAGAAGTCGAAGCTGACGCTCATGCGCTCCCCGGGCTCGAGGGCGGCGTCGAGGTCCACCTGCGCGCCGCCCAGGCTGAGGTCCACCAGCTTGGCCGGGGCGACGTCGAAGCGCCCCCCGGAGACGGTCGTGACATCGAGCGCCAGTGGCCGCCGGGGCTCCCGGCGGCGATCGCGCGCCACGTCGGTGGACCCGAAGCCGCGCCTCCAGAGGATGCGGTCGCAGGTCGTCACCAGGTCGCGGATGCGGAAGGGCTTGAAGACGCAGCCCGCGATCCCGGCCCGCAGGCCGCGCACGATGCTCTCGGCGTCGCTGCAGACCGTCATCAGCGCGACCGCCGGGGGAGGGGCCATCCGGCGCGCGAACTCCAGGACCGTCCAGCCGTCGAGCACCGGGAGGCGGAGGTCCAGGAGCATGAGGTCGGGGCGCTGCGCCTGGAGCGCCTCGATGGCCGACCAGCCGTCCTCCGCGGCGAAAAGGGCGTAGCCCGAGTCTTCGAGGATTCGCGTGATCAGGCCGCGCAGGTCGGCCTCGTCCTCGACCACGAGGATGCGCTTCCGCCCGGCGCTCGGTGTCATCGGTGGTTGGCGCGAGAGCCTACTGCCGTCGCGCCCCCCTTTCAAGGTGAATCTTCCGGGCGTCAGCCCCGGCCGAGGGAGGGGGCGGCCGAGCGGCTCCGCTGCCGCTCCACCGCCTCGGCCACGGCGGCCGCCGCGCGGTCGGTCTGGGCCGCGGTCGTGGACCGGCCCAGCGAGAAGCGGATGGAGGCCTGGACGCGCTCCACGGGCAGGCCCATCCCGCGCAGCACGTGCGAGGGCTCGACCGCCCCCGCCGCGCAGGCGGCGCCGGTGGACACTGCGACGCCCATGAGGTCGAGAGCCATGAGCAGGCTCTCGGCCTCGACCCCCTCGAAGGAGAGGTTCGTGGTGTTGGGGACGCGCGGGCCTTCGCCGTTGCGGCGGGTCCCGGGGATCGCCATCAGCCTCTGCTCCAGCCGGTCGCGCAGCGCCTGGAGCCGGGGGCCCTCCGCGGACAGCTCCTCGCGGGCGAGCGCGGCGGCCCGGCCCAGGCCCACGATCCCGGGCACGTTCTCCGTGCCGGCACGGCGGTTGCGCTCCTGCGCGCCGCCCCGCGCCCAGGCCTTGAGCCTCGTGCCGCGCTTCACGTAGAGCACGCCGACGCCTTTCGGGCCGTAGAGCTTGTGGGCGGAGAGGGCCAGCAGGTCCACCCCCAGCGCGCCGACGTCGACGGGGATCTTCCCGGCCGCCTGCACCGCGTCGCAGTGCACCAGCGCGCCCCGCTCCCGGGCGATCCTGGCCACCTCGGCCACCGGCTGGATGACGCCGGTCTCGTTGTTGGCGAGCATCACCGAGACGAGCGCCGTCCGGTCGTCCACGCGGGCCCGCAGGCTCTCGAGGTCCACCAGCCCGTCCTGGCCCACGCGCACCGTCTCCACCGGCCAGCCCTCCTCGGCCAGGGCCTTCGCGGTGTTGATCACCGCGTGATGCTCGACGAGCGTGTGCGCGATCTTGCGCCGAGGCTCGCGGGCCACGCCGGCCACGCCGCGCAGCGCCGTGTTGTCGGCCTCGGTCCCGCTGCCCGTGAAGACGATCTCCGACGGGCTGGCCCCGATCAGGGCCGCCACCTGCGCGCGCGCGTCCTCCACGGCCCCGCGGGCCCGCTGGCCGAACCAGTGCAGGCTGGAAGGGTTGCCGAACCCCTCCTCCAGGACCGGGATCATGGCCTCGAGCACGCGCCGGTCCAGCGGCGTGGTCGCGTTGTGGTCCAGGTAGATGCGCTCCACGCGCTCATTCTAGCGCCCGGGCCGCCCTCGCGGCGAGGCGCGCCGTCTGGATTACAATCCCGCCATGCCACGCAGCCCGAAGGCGCGGCCGGCCGCCCGCCGGCGGCGCCCCCTGGTCGCCCTCCTCACCGACTTCGGGAGCCGGGACCACTACGCGGGCGCCGTGAAGGGCGCGGTCCTGGCCGCCTGCCCCGAGGCCACGGTGGTGGACATCACCCACGAGCTCCCGCGCCACGACGTGGCCGCGGGCGCGTTCTCGCTGGCCGCCGCGCACCGCGCGTTCCCGGCGGGCACCGTCTTCGTGGCGGTGGTGGACCCGGGCGTCGGCTCCGCGCGGCGCGCGCTCGCGGTGGAGGCCGGAGGCTACCGGTTCGTCGGCCCCGACAACGGCATCTTCACCCTCATCCTGGCGGAGCATCCCGGCGCCCGCATCCGGGAGATCCGCAATCCCCGGCTCCTCCGTCCGAACGCGTCGGCCACCTTCCACGCGCGGGACGTCTTCGCCCCCGTGGCCGGGCACCTGGCCCGCGGGGCGGCCGTCAGCGAGGTCGGCCCCCCGGTGCGGGACCCCGTCGTGCTCGCGGTGGAGGCCGTGCGCCGGGTGGGCAAGTCGGAGTGGGAGGCCGCGGTCGTGGACGTCGACGGGTTCGGCAACCTCACCACCAACGTCTCGGGCGCGGACCTGGCCGGCATCCTGGAGGCGCTGGACGGCGATCCCACGCACCTCGTGGTCGTGGTGGAGGGCGTCGTGCTGCCCCTCGTCCGGACCTACGCGGACGTGGCCGAGGGAGAGCCGTGCGCGCTGCTGGGCAGCAGCGGCCGCCTCGAGATCGCCGTCCACCGCGACAGCGCCGCGCGCCTGCTGGGGGCGCCGAAGGGCGCCCCGGTCCGGCTGCGCGCCGCCCTGGCGCGGGGGGGATCGCATGCGTGAGGTCGTGGTGGCGGGCGCGGTGCGGACGCCGATCGGCAAGTTCGGCGGCGCGCTCGCCGGCCTGACCGCCGCGGAGCTCGGGGCCATCGCCGCGAAGGAAGCCCTGGCCCGCGCGGGCCTGGAGCCGCGCCAGGTGGACGAGGCCGTCTTCGGGTGCGCGCGCCAGGCCGGCGTCGGCCCCAACGTGGCGCGGCAGGTGGCCTGGCGCGCCGGGATCCCGCAGGAGTCGCCCGCCTTCACGGTGAACATGGCCTGCGGCAGCGGGCTGAAGGCCATCGACCTGGCCTACCGCGCGGTGCGCGACGGCGACGCGGAGGTGGTGCTCGCGGGGGGCACGGAGTCCATGAGCCGGGTGCCGTACCTCCTGACCGGGGCCCGCTGGGGCTACCGCATGGGCGACCAGCCCGCGGTGGACGGGATGTACCAGGACGGCTTCCTCTGCCCCCTCTCGGAACGGGTCATGGGCGAGACCGCGGAGCGGCTGGCCGAGATCTACCGCATCCCCCGCCGCGAGCAGGACGCCTTCGCCCTGCGCAGCCAGCAGCGCGCGGCGAAAGCCGCCGCGAGCGGCCGCTTCGACGACGAGATCGTGCCCGTCACGGTCCGCGGAAAGGGCGGGGAGACCGAGGTCCGCCGCGACGAGCACGTCCGGGCGGACTCGACGCTCGAGGCCCTGGGCCGGTTGCCCACCGTCTTCAAGGAGGAGGACGGCACCGTGACCGCGGGCAACTCCTCGGGGATCACGGACGGCGCGGCGGCCGTCGTCGTTCTCTCGGCGGAGCGGGCGGCGGCCCTGGGCGTCAAGCCCATGGCGCGGGTGGTGGGCGTGGCGGCCGCGGGCGTGGACCCGCACGTCATGGGAATCGGCGTGGTGCCCGCGACGCGCCGCCTCCTCGAGCGGACCTCCCTGCGGGCGGAGGACTTCGACCTCGTGGAGATGAACGAGGCCTTCGCGGCCCAGGTGCTGGCTTGCGACCGTGAGCTGGGCCTGGACCCCGAGCGCCTGAACGTGAACGGGGGCGCCATCGCGCTCGGACATCCCATCGGGGCCACCGGGGCGCGGATCTCGGTCACGCTCCTGCACGAGATGGCGCGGCGCAAGTCGCGCCGCGGGCTGGCCACGCTCTGCATCAGCGGCGGGATGGGCCTGGCCGCCGCGTTCGAGAGCCTGTGATGGAAGACCCGGAGGCCGACGCCCAGGCCGCGCCCAGGACCTACGCCTCCATCCGGTTCTCGACCGCCGGGGGCGTCGCGCGCCTGACCCTGAACCGTCCCCCCGCCAACGTCCTCTCGGTCGAGGCGATGGCGGAGGTGAACCACGCGCTCGAGTCCCTGGAGTACCAGCGCGACGTGAAGGTGCTGGTGGTGGCCGCGGCCGGGAAGTACTTCTCCGCGGGCTTCGAGCTGGGCGACCACCTGGGGGACCGGGCCTACCTCATGCTCGAGGAGTTCCGCAAGATCTTCGAGGAGATCGCGCGGTTCGACAAGCCCACGCTCGCGGTGGTGGCCGGTCCGGCCCTCGGCGCCGGCAGCATCCTGGCCGCCGGCTGCGACATCGTCCTGGCCGGGGCCAGCGCCCGCTTCGGCCACCCCGAGATCAAGGGCGGGGTCTTCAACCCGGTGGCCGCCGCGCTGCTGCCCCGCCTGGTGGGCCGCAAGAAGGCCTTCGAGATGATCCTGGGCGGCGGGCTCCTGACCGCGGCGGAGGCGGAGAGGATCGGCCTGGTGTCCCGCGTCCTCCCCGACGAGAAGCTGGAGGCCGAGGCCGCCGCCTTCGTGCAGCGGTTCCAGGAGGGCAGCGCGCCGATACTGCAGATGACCCGGCGCGCGGTGGCGGGCGGC
>Ga0214472_10001332_pt1 | contig 27955 bp, 32 predicted proteins | sample RVTome_6_FD_207662 | JGI IMG/M metagenome (GOLD analysis project Ga0214472, IMG submission 207662) | Soil microbial communities from uranium-contaminated site in the Upper Colorado River Basin, Wyoming, United States - RVT140D175 | ecosystem: Environmental > Terrestrial > Soil > Contaminated >...
GCCTGCCGCGGGCCTCGGCGCCCAGCAGTCGCACGGTGTCGGCGACGAGGCCGCCGACCGCGGCGACGGGGCGCGCCAGGAGGTCGCCGATCGAGCGCCGTTCGTGCGTCCACGGAGCGATCGCCACCGTCACCTCCTGCCGAGGAGCGCTCCCACGTCAGCGGCCCTGGTCGAAGACGTCGAGGACCGCATGGGCGAGCGCGAGCGCGACCACCGGCACCAGGCCGCGCCTGTAGGAGCTGAAGCCGCGGCGCGGCGCCATCATCATCCCGACTCCGACGCCCGCCGCGAACGGTGACGGCTGCGGCCGTCCCGGGGTTCTGCTGTGCGTAGTTCACCTTGTGCGATGACTCATGAGCACGATCGGTGCCGCTTCGTTTCGCGCCGGATACAGGCGTTGCAGCAGCGGAGCCGCCGTCCTTTCTACAATCGCGCGGCCCTTCAGGGCGGCGCGCCCGGCACGCCGGCGATCGTGCGTGCCCTGGAGTCCGGCACCGCTCTTGCAACCACCGAGGGCATGAGGTACCTGAGCCGACCCGAGCACCTGCGTTCCGCGCTCGCGAGCGTGGACAGCCTCATCGCCTTGCGAGCGGGAGAGTCGATCACCCGTCCGCGCGTGGATATGGTGGCTTTCGTCCCGTCGGGTTCGGTGACCCTCATTACCAGTGTCGAAGCCGGCGTCGTCGTTCCGGCCGCGGCCACGCTCCGGAGCCTGGTCTCCTCGCACTGAGTCGACCGATGCCCAGGCGCAAGCCCGTCCTTCGTCGTCGCCGCAAGGAACGCTGGATCGGCGGATCGGAGAGCCGGTCGCTGACCGCTTCGGCGCTGCGGCGCGTCACTCCTCGACGACGCTCCGCGGGTCGGGGCTGCGGAGCTCCGGGCGCGAGGTGTCTCGCGGCAGTGGCCTGGGTTCAGAGGCCCGGAGCCTCGCCAGCTCCTTGAATATCTTCACCCTCTGATCGGGCGCCGATTCGTCGAGTGCAGGGCCGGCGAAGCGAGAGATCACCCGCATGGGACCTCCTGGTGCCCCGGGAGCGAGCAAGAGTCGTGCCCCTGCAGGCGCGCGTGTCGTGCGCGGCGAGCGCGGCCTCGACGTCGGCGACGCGCTGCGCGTGGAGCTGATGCGCACCGACGTCGAGCGGGGCTTCGTCGACTTCGCCCGCGCGTGACAGGCCCTCGTGGCACGCCGCTTGCCACTTGGACCATCACTGGCTCGCATGCGGATTCTGGAAGTGAAGCCGAGGAGACACCCGTGCTCTGGACAATCGTCGTGATCCTGGCGGCCCTGTGGCTGCTGGGAATGGTCAGCTCCTACACCGTGGGTGGCCTGATCTACGTCCTACTGGCCGTGGCGGTCATCATGCTGCTGCTCGACCTGTTCCGAGGGCGAAGGGCGTACAGCTAGAGCGGCCGCGCCGAGACCATTTTCTACATTTTTCTCCCGAGCGGCCTCACGCGTGGCGGCCGCCGGGGAGCGTCGGGCGGACAGGAAGTCTGCATGGCAAGCACGACTCATCGACTGCGAGGCGCAGGCCGCGCTCGTCACGACGGGCTCCGGCGGCTGCTCGGGCAACAGGAAGGGGTGCTGCGGAACCGCAGACAGATCCTTCGCGAGGGACAGCCGGATTGGACGTCGGGCGTGATCGACGCCGAGGAGCACTCCCTGGATGCCGAGGGGCGGGGCGTCGGATTCTCGGTGTTGGAGCTCACGTCCCGGACGGTGCAGGGGATCGAAGCGGCCCTCGAGCGCCTGGAGGCCGGAGTGTACGGCACCTGCTTCGATTGCCGGGGCCAGATCGCGGGCGCCCGCCTGCGAGCGCTGCCGTTCGCGGCCCTGTGCCTTGCCTGCCAGCAGCGGCAGGACACCCACGGCGTGGCGTCGACCGTGAGTGCGTCGCGCGAGAACTGAGGAATCAGCCGCGCGGCTTGGCGAGCCAGTCTCCAGGCGCTAGCTCTGGAGCGGCCCGGGGCGCCCGGGTGTTCCCGGACGCCCCGAGCCAGGCCGGCTACCTTCCGTCGCCGTCCGCGTCCCCGGGAACGGCCCGCTCCACGCGATGCCAGGCGTCGCGTGTCGCAGCTTTCGCTTCCTCCCAGGTCTGCGATGAGGCGCCACGGTACTGGTCCCAGCTCCGCTTGAGCTCGGGCTCGGCCTCGTCGAAGCCCCGGCCGGGATGCTTCCCGAACGACTCCCACCCGTAGCGATAGGCGGGCTGATACGTCTTGTAGTCCGCCCCCGGCTTCACGTAGGGGGCCGCGCTGTAATGGGCTGCCCAGTGTGCGTCCTCTGCGGTGGGATCGATGGCCTCGGCCACGCCCTTGCCTGCGAGTCCGCCAGCGACCGCACCGACGGCGGCGCCGACCGCCACACCAACCGGTCCGCCCAACGCGCCGACGGCTGCTCCCGCGGCCGCGCCACCGGCTGCCCCGACACCGACGCCCACAGGATGGGCACCCGGCGTGCCGGACAAAGGATCACGGTTCAACTTCTCGTCCTGATTGGCCATTGAGAATTCTCCTCTCGACTCGTAATTCGACTTTCTTCACACTCCGGCGGCGCGAAGAGCTTCGCCACCGACCACGGAGCCGAGGAACAGGAGAGCAAGTAGCGAGCCAAGGATTTCCGGTCGACCACTCGTCGGTTGCAGGCACGGAGGTTGCACTGCCAGGGTTTGGATCGCCCCCTAACCGAGGGGAACGACCGAGAAGCCTGAGTTGAGTTGCGATGCACTACTTCCGCTCCGCAAGCCCCGAGCCATCGAGGCAGAGTAGTGCCAGAACAATCTACAAAGGTTCGTGCGGCTGAAGCCTCTTTCGGTCGCATCTTTTGCCAGAGTGAAGCCCGGCCGCTTCCCCGGCCAGGAGGTCTCGAATGAAGAAGGAACAGTTGCACGAGTTGCTTTACCAGGCGCTGGAGACGGAGATGGGCGGTGTCGAGATCTACGAGACCGCGGTGAGCCTCGCCCAGAACGCGAGCCTCCGCAAGGAGTGGGAGGAATACCTGGAGCAGACGCGACGGCACGTGGAGATCCTGACGACGGCGTTCGGAAAGCTCGGGCTGCAGCCGGACACCGAGACCCCGGGCCGCAAGGTGGTGCATCACATCGGAGCCGCTCTCGTCCAGGCGATGAAGCTCGCCCGCGATGCCGGCGACCCGAAGGCGGCCGAGCTGGTGGCTGCCGAGTGTGTGGTGCTCGCCGAGACCAAGGACCATCTCAACTGGGAGCTGATCGGCGAAGCCGCGAAGAAGCTGAGCGGGGCTCACGCGAAGGCGCTCGAAGAAGCTCACGCGGAGGTCGAGCCGGAAGAGGACGAGCACCTCTATCACACCACCGGGTGGGCACGTGAGCTATGGCTCAAGTCGCTCGGCCTGCCCGCGGTGCTGCCTCCCCCCGAAGAGAAGAGAGACGTGAAGACGGCGATCGGCGCCGCGCGCGCGAAGCAGGCGCGGACCGAGATGCTCTAGGGCCGCATGACGCGCGCGAAGCGCAAGCCCGCCATGACGATCCTCTTGACCGTGGTGGTGACGGTCGCAGTGACGCTCATCGCCCTGAACTTCGTGACCGGCGAGAAGAAGATCGACAAGAGGCTGCAGTCGCTCTACGCCGTTTCCGATCCCCAGTTCCTGCGCTCGATGCGAAGCCTGCTGGGGCCTGCGCTGCGCGACGGCAACCGCGTCACCGGACTCTCCAACGGCGACGAGATATTCCCGCAGATGCTCGCGGCCATCCGCTCGGCGCAGAAGACGATCACCTTCGAGACCTACATCTACTGGTCCGGCAGCATCGGTAGGGAGTTCGCGGAGGCTCTCTCCGAACGCGCGCGCGGTTCCGTCAAGGTGCACGTGCTCCTGGACTGGGTCGGCAGCGCCAGCATGGAAGGCGACATCCTGAAGGCCATGGAAGCGTCCGGAGTCGAGGTCAAGAAGTACCATCCCCTGCGCTGGTACAACCTCGCACGCATGAACAACCGCACGCATCGCAAGCTGCTGGTCGTGGATGGCGCGATTGGCTTCACCGGGGGCGTTGGGATCGCCGACCAATGGCTCGGCCACGCCCAGGACGAAGAGCACTGGAGAGACTCGCACTACCGCCTCGAGGGACCTGCCGTGGCTCAGTTGCAGGCGGCCTTCATGGACAACTGGATGAAGGCGAGCGGCGAGGTGCTTCACGGAGAGGAGTACTTCCCGAAGGAAACGGCCCCGGGCGAGGCGCTGGCGCAGGTCTTCAAGAGCTCCCCGGGTGAAGGGAGCGAGAGCGTCCGACTCATGTACCTGCTCTCGATCGCGAGCGCCCGCAGGCACCTGCGGATCGCGGCCGCCTACTTCGTCCCCGACGACCTGTCGCTCGAGACGTTGGTTGCCGCACGCCAGCGAGGCGTGACGATCGAGGTGTTACTGCCGGGCATGAAGAGCGACACGAAGATCACTCGCAAGGCATCGCGGTCGCGCTGGGGCGACCTGCTCCGCGCGGGGGTCCTGATCTACGAATACCAGCCAACGATGTTCCACTGCAAGATCATGATCGTGGACGACGTCTGGGTCTCCGTGGGCTCGACGAACTTCGACAGCCGCTCTTTTCGGCTCAACGACGAAGCGAACTTGAACGTGTTCGATCGGGATTTCGCACACACCCAGATCCAGGCGTTCGACGACGACAAGCGCAAGTCCACGAGGGTCAGCCTCGAGGCGTGGCAGAGCCGGCCCTGGACGGAAAAGGTCACGGAGCACGCCGCGGGTCTGCTGCGCTCGCAGCTCTAGCGGGCGACGGCCTGTGGCGCGAGTCCGCGCGCCGGAGCCTCCGGAGCGATGCGGAGACTGAGCGATGAGCGCTACACCAGCGGCGGATCGGTGGCTCGATTCCAGTTGCGATGCTTCCCCACCGCGGCCATGAAGGCCTGCATCGCCGCCTTGCTCTCGTCTGGCTGCCTGGCGAGCAGGGCGGGATCGTCGGCATCGAGCGGAATCGTCGCCGTCTCGAGGAGCTTCCTGCCCGCACCGAGCGCCAGGATCGCCTTGCAGTGCCGGTACTGGTCTTTCACGAACTCGACGGCGTGCCCCAGCTCGCAGAGCGACTTCACGGCATCGCTGCCATCGGGAATCACGACGGCGTCGAAGGTGCAGGAAGGCATCGTCTCGAGCGTGCCCTCGGCCTCCAGCGCAGCGCCGGTGGAGCTGTCCACGCGGCCCAGCCGCACCGCGAGCAGCCGCGGCACGGCGCCCGCCTGGGTGAGCGCCCGATGAACCGCCATTGCCCCCTCGCCATCGACGCCCGGGGCGATCAGGATCGCGATCTTGCGCGTGACGATGCGGCCATCGCCGGGGCGGGCCAAGAGCGACAGTGTGGGCGACTTCGTCACTTCGGGCTCGAGGGGGTGCCCGGCGAGCGGCAAGGGGCGCGGAACCTCGACGCCCAGGCCCGCTGCCACCTTCGCGACCAGCTCCTCGTCCACGTTGGCGAGCTGGGCCAGAACGCGTTCGCGAACCGCCGGCGCCTGCACCTTGGTGAGCTCGAAGCGGAACGCCCGCACGATGTGCGACTGCTCCAGCGGCGACTGCGAGTTCCAGAACAGCGTCGCCTGGCTGTAGTGGTCGGCAAACTTCTCCGGCTTGCCGCGCAGCTTGTCTTCGGGCGAGGGATCACGGAACGACACGAAGCCGGCCGCCGCACCTTGCTGAAAGGGGCATCCCCCGCCGAGTGAGTTGGGCTCGTAGGACACACGCCCCCGATGGATCGCCTGGCGGTGGATGCCGTCGCGCTGGTTGTTGTGCAGCGCCGCGATCGGGGAGTTGATCGGGATCTCGTGGAAGTTGGGGCCGCCGAGGCGCGACAGCTGCGTATCGGCATAGGAGTGGATTCGCCCCGCGAGCAGGGGATCGTTCGAAAAGTCGATCCCCGGCACGACGTTGCCAGCCCCGAACGCGACCTGCTCGCTTTCCGCGAAGAAATTGTCGGGATTCCGGTTCAGCAGCATGCGGCCCACGGGCGTCACGGGAACCAGCTCCTCGGGGACGATTTTGGTCGGATCGAGGACGTCGAAGGAGAACGTGTCGGCCTGCTGCTCGCTGAAGATCTGCAGGCCCAGCTCCCACTCGGGATACGCTCCTGCTTCGATCGACTCCCACAAATCGCGGCGATGGAAATCCGAATCGGCGCCGGAGATCTTCACGGCCTCATCCCAGTCGACGGAGTGCGTACCCGCCTTGGGATTCCAGTGGAACTTCACGAAGCGCGACTCTCCTTTGGCGTTCACCAGCCTGAAGGTATGGACTCCGAAACCCTGCATCATGCGATAGCTGCGTGGGATGCCCCGGTCCGACATCACCCACAGCAACACGTGGGTCGACTCGGGCATCAGCGACACGAAGTCCCAGAAGGTGTCGTGGGCGCTCGCGGCCTGCGGCATGCCATTGTGGGGCTCCGGCTTCACCGCGTGGACGAGGTCGGGAAACTTCATCGCGTCCTGGATGAAGAAGACCGGGATGTTGTTGCCCACCAGGTCGTAGTTGCCCTCGTCGGTGTAGAACTTGACGGCGAAGCCGCGAATGTCGCGGGCAAGGTCTGTGGACCCGCGCTCCCCGGCGACCGTCGAGAAGCGCACGAAGACCGGGGTGCGCTTTCCCCTCTCCGAGAGAAACGCTGCCCTCGTGATCTTCGACAGCGGCTCGTAGCACTCGAAGAAGCCGTGAGCCGCCGAGCCGCGCGCGTGGACGATGCGCTCCGGGATGCGCTCGTGGTCGAAATGGGTGATCTTCTCGCGGAGGATGAAGTCCTCCATCAGCGTCGGGCCGCGCAGTCCCGCCTTGAGCGAGTTCTGGTTGTCCGCGATCGGCAGGCCCAGGTTCGTCGTGAGGCCCTGCCCGCCGTCGTCGACGCGAGCGCGATCGAGCGACTGGCTCGTCGGGTTGTCGCCCAGTCGCGGCTTGCCGCTGCCGGTCTTCGGCGAGGGATTGGCCTCGGATAGCGTGCTCCCGGTGACCGAAACGCTCGGCGGGGCGACGTGCTGGCCCTCGGGCGGCGTCTGCGAAGCCGCGCCGTGCTCCGCGGCCTTGTGCTCGTTGAACGGCATCCGCGCGGCCATGTCGCCGGCGGCTGCGGCCTTCCTCAAGGAGGAGTCGCTGGCCTTCGCTCGCTTCGTCGCCGGCGAGGAAACACCCGTCCTCTTCGTTCTCTTGGCCACGGTCTTTTCTCCCAGGGACAGTTACCCTCGGCGCGCCCTTGTCGAGGGGCCGACGCGCTCGGGTTCCGACCACTCAGGCCGTTGGTTAGCAAGAACCAGACCAGCCTCGAAGGACCCTGCTCACCGAGGGAACGCGAAGAGGTCCTCGAGGATGCTCAAGGGGGTATTGCCACTGCTCGACCGCAGTTTGTAGATTCCTCCGTCGATCAGGAACGTGACTCGCCGGCGCCAGCGGTCCTTCCGCGGGCACGCACCCACCCGGGGTTAGCTCACCAGTCGCAGCGAGCAACGATCGTACCCATCGCTCGCCGATCCGCGGCACGGCGGTTGCACCGTCTGGACGGTCATGACGATCACATTGGCGGGGCTCATCTTCCTGGTCTTAATCGCCGCGATCTGTGGAGCGGTCGGCCGAGCGATCGCGGGGGAGATCCGCGGCGGCCTGATCGTCTCCATCGCCGTAGGCTTCGTCGGGGCCATGCTCGGGCCGTGGCTCGCCGCCCAGATGGGACTGGCGGAGCCTTTCATGCTTCGAATCAGCGGGCAGTCCTTCCCGGTCCTCTGGTCGATCATCGGCGGCGCCCTGTTCGTGGCGCTCATCCACCTCATCTCCAGGCGCTGAAGCGGAGCCGATCGACCCACGTGGAGCCTCGGCCTCAGCGCCGGGCGACGACGACCACTTGCTTCTCGAGGCGCAACGACAGGATCGTTCCCGCGGGCAGCGTCACTTCCTGGCCCGAGGTGCCCACCACACCCCCCGCGCCGCCGATCACGATGCCGGCGAGGGCTCCCTCCTTGCCGCCGATGATCGATCCCAGCACGCCGCCGAGAATCGCGCCGATGCCCGCCTTCTTCGCCGTGTCGCCGGTGTCGAGGCTCTCCTCGATCGAGACGACGCGCGAATGCAGGGGGATCTCGGTTCCGTCCGCGAAGGCGATCCGGTCGAACACGAGATCGAGACGCCCGCTCCTGGCCGGCCGCTCCGCTTCCTGGACGTCGTCCACGATGCCGCGGACGCGGGTGCCCGCGGGCAGGACGACATGCCCGTCCACCCGCACGGGCGTTGCGATCGAGGCGAAGAAGCGGTCCTCGCGCCGTGCCGTCTTGGAGGAGAGCGCCTCGTCGAGGCGCACCTCGAAGCTGGTTCCTTCCGGCAACGTCCCCGCCGAACGCGAGCGCCGGGCGGGCGTTTCGGCGATGTCCGCCTGCAGCGCAGCGATCGACCGGCGCAGATTGGCCACCTCGTCCTGGGTGGCGCCGAGACCACGGTCGGGGTCCTGCAGGTGGCGGCGGATCTGCGCCTCGAGCCGGGTCACGTCTTCCCGGATCTGCTCGGCTCGCTGCAGGAAGCTATTGGTCTCGCTCGAGTCCAGATCGCGCAGGCTCTCGTCCAGGTTCTCGAGGTCGTATTGAAGGTCCTGGATGTCCCTGTAAGTGGCGCTCGTCGGGTGCTCGGCGGCGACAGGCGCGGTCGCGAGGGCCGCGACGAGGGCCATCGCCGAAAGAAAGATTGGCTGGCTCATGACTCTTCATCTCCTCGGGAGACACGGAAACCCGAGACTCTTGGAGTGCAAGAAGGACGCCAGCCGACCGGGTCGCGTGAGCTGGGTGTGGGTGGCGGGCACGGACGTTGCACAGGTACGTCCTGGGATCGCGCCCACCGCCCGGGACTCGTCTTTTCAAGTCCCGGGTGAGAGCGAAGGGAACGATCGATAAGCCTGAGGAGAATGCGATGCATGACTTCCGCTCCGCAAGCGTGCTGCTCGTAGCCTGTGCCCTGGCCGGGTGCTCTCGTAGTCCGATCCCAAAGGCGACGGAAAGCGCGATCAATGTCGCTGGGATCAGCCTGGGCCGGGCGATCGCGGCCGACAAGACGGTCGCCGACCCGACCGATTCCTTCCGGCCCACGGACACCATCTACGTTTCGGTCAGGACGGAAGGTGGCGCTTCGAGCGCCAGGCTCTCGGCTCGCTGGACCTACGAGGACGGCCAGCTCGTGGGCGACTCCACGCAGACCATCGCTGCGAGCGGCCCCGCGGTCACCGAGTTCCACGTCTCCAAGCCGGATGGCTGGCCCGCGGGCCGCTACAAGGTCGAGGTCTCGCTCGACGGGGCACCGGCCGGGCACAAGGACTTCAGCGTCAAGCAAGAAGCCCTCTGAACGACCGGGCACGTGACGCCCGAGGCCGTGTCGTCCCGGAGCAATCTACAAAGGTTCTTGAAGCGCTGCGGGGACGCGGCGGCATCTTCAAGTGAGAGACGAGATCGTCAGGCTTCTGGTCATTTCCGTGTGGGTGGGCCTTGGCCTCGGCCTGCTCGTCGCGGCCTCGGTGCTCCTGAACGCGAGGGTCGCCACGGAGCGAACCGCGAGCCAGGCGCGGCGGCCGCGAACTCCGAACGCGGCGGATCCGGCCCCGCTGCGTGCGCGCTCGCTCGCGTTGCCCGTGGCCGGAGTCACGGTCGACGAGCTGCGGGACAGCTTTGCCGATCCGCGAAGCGGCCACATCCACCAGGCGCTCGACATCGTGGCGCCACGCGGCACGCGCGTCGTGGCGGTGGACGACGGCCTGGTCCACAAGCTGCACTCGAGCGCCCGCGGGGGCTTGACGGTCTACCAGTTCGACCGCAGCCAGAGCTACTGCTACATGTACTCCCACCTGGACCGCTACGCGCCCGGTCTGCGAGAGGGGGACGTGCTGCGCAAGGGCTCGCTCGTCGGCTACGTGGGAACGACGGGCAACGCGCCGCCCGACGTTCCCCATCTCCACCTCGAGATCGTCGAACTGACGCCCGCTCGAGTCTGGTGTCGCGGCCGGCCGGTGAATCCGTTCCAGGTCTGGGTCGGTTCAAAATGACATCGGGTCGTCGTGCGCGTGGTTGCCGCCGAAGTCCTTTGTAGAGGCTACAGGCATTCCCAGGGGCGCCCGTGCCTTCCCGCTCCGCCGAGCGGTCGCGCAATCCGCGTAAGTGCTGCGTGACTCAGGGCCTCGAGGCCCCTGCCCCTCGCGCGCGGCAGTGGCACGTCGCTTGCAGTTGACAAGGGTGTCACCGCTCGACAGCGACGCGCCATTCGCGCGACGTGGAACAACACAAGGAGGGCGTCATGCTCTGGACAATCGCCGTGATCCTGGCCGTGCTCTGGCTTCTGGGAATGGTCAGCTCCACCACAATGGGGGGCTTCATCCACATCCTGCTGCTGCTCGCCGTGGCCATGATCCTGATCAACGTGATCCAGGGTCGCCGGATCGCCTGAGCCATGTCGGAAGAGTTCTTTACCGACGTCACCACGCTGCGCAACCGTGCGCGTCAGCACATCGAGCGAGGCGCGGTGACGAAGGGCTACAAGGGGCAACTGGACGTGGTCCTGCGCCTGCTGAACGAGGCGCTCGCGACCGAGATCGTCTGCGTCCTGCGCTACCGGAGGCATCACTTCATGGCCACGGGCATTCACGCGCAGGCCGTGGCCGCGGAGTTCCTCGAGCACGCGGGAGAGGAGCAGGGCCACGCGGACCAGATTGCAGCGCGCATCGTGCAGCTGGGAGGCGCTCCCGACTTCGACCCCCAGGGGCTGCACGCCCGCAGCCACTCGGAGTACGTGGCCGGGGAGAACCTGACGGACATGATTCGCGAGGATCTCGTCGCCGAGCGCATCGCGATCGACAGCTACTCCGAGATGATTCGCTACATCGGCGACTCCGACTCCACGACGCGCACCATGCTCGAGGGAATCCTGGCCACGGAGGAAGAGCACGCCGACGACCTGGCGAACCTGCTCGCGACGCTCGACCCGAAGGCTCCGGCCCAGGTGGGCGAGGCGACTCTCGCTCCGCGCGGGGAGGGCTCCTGCTGAGCCAGAGGACTTGATCGCAAGAATCCGCAACCGCACGCGTCGAATCCAGGTCGGGTTCCACGAGGTGCTGACGCAGTTACGTTACCGAGTCACAACGAAGCGGCTTGTTGCAGCCGCACGCTCACACCGACTCGCCGGGGCGGAGAAGAACGGCCGCCTTCACGAAACGGGGTGAGTCCACAAGAAGCAACTCAAAGGATGTTCCAAGATGAAGTCACGCAATATCGGTCTGGCCGTAGCGTTCGTTCTCGCAAGCGTCGCCTTTGGGCAGGCGGACACCAACGACGCCTGGCTCACCACCAAGGCGACGATCGCCCTGCTCACGACGGACGGCGTCAGCGCGACGGCGGTCGACGTCGACACGGTCGACGGAACGATCACGATCCACGGCAAGGTCGGCACCGCTGCCGAGAAGGCGAAAGCCGAAGCGACCATCCGGAAGCTGGATGGCGTCAAGGACGTGAAGAACCTGCTGCAGGTCGTGCCCGAGGACCAGAAGAAGATGGTCGACGCCAAGGATTCCGACGTCAAGGATCGCGTCGAGGCGTCGCTGAAGGCCACCAAGACGATGGACGACATCAAGGTGGCGTCGGTGAACAAGGGCGTCGTGCTGCTTTCCGGCAAGACGGCGTCGCTCGGCCAGGAGCTGCTGGCGATCCAGCACGTCTACACCGTGGCCGGCGTGCGCCGCGTTTCCAGCGAGATCGAGACGGTCGCGAACAACTAGCCATCGTTCACCAGGAGGGGAGCCCCGCGTCTCGGGGTGTCCCCTTCGCTTTCGCATTACAGGTCGCACTCGAAAGGGGATGCCATGGGGATCTTCGACAGTTGGAAGAAGGACAGGGCCAAACCTGACTTCACGAACGTGAGGAGCGGCGCCTCGTCGACGGCACCGGCACCGGAACCCCAGGCGGACGGCGACTCGTCCCCGGTGGGCTCCGCGGACACGCAAAAGTACTACGTCGTGGTCAAGGGAGACACGCTGTCCTCGATCGCGCGCCGTCAGTACGGAGACGCGCACAAGTGGGGCCGGATCTTCGAAGCGAACCGCGATCTGATCAAGGACGCCGACCTGATCTACCCGGGCCAGCAGCTGAGGATCCCGTGAGACACCGCGATCCGTTCGCGCTCGTGCTCTCGGGGCTGCTGCTCGCTGGCTGCGAGGCCGGGAGCACCACCACGAAAGCGAACGAAGGCAAGCGGTCCGGCGGCATCCTGAGCGTGCTCAGGCCCGATCCCGTGATCGTCCCGCAGGGGGCCATGCTGCCCCTGGTGCTCGAGACCGCGATCTCGTCGGAAACGAGCCGCTCGGGCGACCGCATCGTGGCGAGGCTCGCCGAGGACGTACGGGTCGGCGAGAAGGTGATCGTGCCGGCTGGAACCGAGATCCGCGGCCAGGTGACGGCGGCCGTTCCGTCGGGCCGCGTCAAGACTCGCGCCCGTCTCGCCTTCGCCTTCGACACGCTGGTGCTCGACGGTGAGCATGCCATCGGCACGAGGCCGATCGACATCACCGCCGGCGACACCCACAAGAAGGACGCCGCGACGATCGGGATCGGCGCCGGCGCCGGCGCCATCGTCGGCGCCATCGCCAAGGGTGGGAAGGGCGCCGCGATCGGGAGCCTGATCGGCGGGGCGGCCGGCACTGGCGTCGTGCTGGTCAACACGGGCAAGCAAGTGGATCTGGGCAGCGGCAGCCGGGTGACCGTCAGGCTCACCGACGAGGCGCGCCTGTGAGGCAGCGGACCGCAAGCATGGGGAGAAGAAGATGAAGAAGACAATGCGAGTGCCGTCGATCCTGCTGGCGGGCACCCTCGTGCTCTGCGCACCAGTCGTGGCTCGGGACGAGACCAGCCGCGCGACGCCCACGCCCGGCTTCAACCTGTTCAGCGTGGAGCAGGACGTCGAGATCGGACGTCAGTCCGCGATCGCAGCGGAGCGTGAGCTCCCGTTGCTGCGAGACCGGAACGTGGACCGCTACCTGAACAAGATCATCGGCAAGCTGGCGGCCAAGACTCCGGGCGCGCGCTATCCCTACGCGATCAAGGCAGTCAATGCCGCCGACATCAACGCCATGTCGCTGCCCGGTGGACCGATGTACGCGAACCGTGGGCTGATCGAGGCGGCGCGAAGCGAGGCGGAGCTGGCCGGCGTGCTGGCCCACGAGATGGCCCACGTGGCCTTGCGGCACGGGACGCACCAGGCCTCGAAGGCCTATCTCAGCCAGGCGGGACTCGGGATCCTCGGCGGGCTGCTCGGGAAGAACGGCAACAGCACGTCGCAGATCGTGAACGCGGTCGGCGGCCTCGGGCTGAACGCAGTCTTCCTGAAGTTCAGCCGCGACGCCGAGTACCAGGCCGACCGGCTCGGAGCGGAGATCATGGCCGGAGCCGGGTACGACCCGATGGCCATGGCCAGCCTCTTCGAGCTGCTCCGCAGCGAGCAGGGCCGTGACCCTGGCAAGGTGGAGCGGTTCTTCAGCAGCCATCCCCCGCCGGCCGACCGTGAGGCGCGCATCCGGGAGCAGGCCGGGAGCCTGCGGCTGGCGGCGGCGCGGGATGTGGGCGGCTTCGAGCGCATCCGGGCCGACCTGCGGAAGCTGTCTCCCGCGTCCACGCAGCGTGCCGCGCTGTCGTCGGACGAGCCACGCAACCAGGACACCGCCAGCCAGGACCGCGGCGAGTACGACGTGCGGGTGGACCAGCCGTCCTCGCGCTTCCAGAGGTTCGAGCAGCGCAACGGCTACTTCAGCATCGAGCACCCCGACAACTGGCGGGCCTACGCGTCCAACACCGGATACGCCGTTTCGATGGCGCCCGACGGGGGCGTCGTCGACACCGGCAACGGCCAGCAGGCCATGCTCTACGGGGTGATCGTCAACCACTACGCACCCTTCGAGGGGGAGACCGAGCGCCAGCAGGAGAGCCGGCTGCGCTCCTACGCGCCTTTCGAGGACACGGACCAGTGGCGCGGGAGCCTCGCGGACGCGACCGACGACCTCGTCCGTCAGATCATCCGGTCGAACTCGTACCTGCGGGCCCAGGACGGGCAGGCAAGACGAGAGCAGATCGACGGGGCGGCGTCCTTCTCGGTGGTGCTCTCCGGTCGCTCGCCCGTCACGGGGCGGGACGAGAGGGTGACCGTCGTGACCCGGGGCCTGTCCGATGGCCACGTGATCTACGCCCTCTGCGTCGTCCCCGCCAACGGCTACGACTCGATGGCGAGGACCTTCGCGCAGATGCTCCGGACGCTCACCGTCGACAACGACGCGACCCACCGCGGAACGCAGACCAGCTCGCGGCTGGACCGGCGACAGTAGGCGGTGCGGTGGAGGATCTGAAGTCGCCGAGACAAGGCAGCTGCCCGATGAGAACCAGGACAGGTCGATGACCCTGCGCTGGCGAGAGCTTCGGGGCGCGTACCCGCGCATCGTCACGGGCATGCTGATGGGGATCGCCTTGCTGCTGCTGGCGGACGTGGCGCTCGTCTACGAGCGCGTCCAGCACGGCCTGGAGCTCGCACGCATGCGCGCCTCGATGACGGAGACCGAACGCCGGCGCGTCGAGGCGATCGCGACGGAGGAGGAGAACCAGATCGCGATTGCCGCCGAGCTGGCCCGCCGTGGGGCCCTGGGCGACGCAAAGCTGCACCTGGCGGTGGACACCGGGATGGGTCTGCTCTACCTCGAACGTCAGGGGGCGAGGCTGCGCGAGATGCCCGTTCGAGTGGGCCCCCAGGCGACCGTGGGCACGCCCCCTGACGCCGTGCTGCTGGCGCCGCCCCTGGGCAAGCGGTCGGTGGCGCGGGTGGTGGACGGCTCGTACCGCTGGGCGGTGCCGGAGTGGGTCTACGTCGCCCGCGGGTGGCCGGTGCCGGTCGACAGGCGGGTTCCCGGCGCGCTCGGCAGGGCGGCGGTCCTCCTCGACGGCGGAGCCGTCCTGTACTCGCGGCCCGCGCTGGGACCCCTGAGCGACGCGAGCTACGTCCTGCCCGGCAGCGTCCGGGTGGAAGCGCCGGATCTCGAGGCGATCCGCGAGAACCTGCAGCCCGGCATGGCCGTGTACTTCCACTGAGACGGGCGGGATGAGCGAGCGAGCCCCGGCGTCGAGTCCCAAGCTCACGGCCGCGGTCGCGGGTTTCTTCGGCCACGCCAGCCGCGCGGCCGTCCCGCTCGTCGTGATCACTCTGGCTCTGACGGCGGCCAGTGCCGCGCTCTTCGTCCATGCCGTGAACGTACGCCTGAGGCGCGATGTGGCCCGCCTGGTGCTGGAGGATCGCCTCGAGGTCCTCGACAGCGCGCGCTGGCGCGTCGCCGGCTCCGAGCGGATGCTGCGCGACGCCGAGGCCGCGCCCGAGCCGCCGCACGATCGGCCCTACCTGGTGATCAGCCTCGAGGAGCGGCAGCTCTGGTACAAGCTGCGGGGGGCCATCCTGTTCACGACGCAGGTGGCCACCGGCAGCGGCAAGACGATGGTCCGGGAGGGGGGCGACAGCGCCTGGAAGTTCGAGACCCCGCGCGGGCGTCTCGTGGTGCAGGGCAAGGAGGAGGCGCCGGTCTGGGCGCCCCCGGACTGGCACTATGTCGAGCAGTCGCGAAAGCGCGGCCTGGGGCTGGCCCGCCTCGAGAGCGGTCGGTCGCTGGCCGTGGCCGACGGGTCCGTCATCACGGTGGAGGGAAACGACGTGGTGCGGTCGCTTCCCGACGGGCGGCGGTTCGTCTTGCAGGCCTCGGACGGCCGCGAGATCGTCGTGGACGGCAAGCTGCTGGTGCCACCCGTGGGCACCAGCCAGCGGCGCTACGCGGACGTCCTGGGCACCCACCGCCTGAACATGGGGAACGGCTACGCCCTGCACGGTACGAGCCAGCCGGCGAGCGTGGGCCGCGCGGTCAGCCACGGCTGCGTTCGCCTGCGCAACGAGGACATCGCGAAGCTGTACGCGATGGTGCCGGTGGGCACCCCGGTCTACATCTACTGAGCACGGGGCGGAACTGGACCTTTGCGTTCGGCAGCCAGGTGGCGCAGGATGGTAGCCTGCTGCAGCTCGTGGGAGCGGTGCTGCTCGCCCTGGGCATCCTGGCCCTCGCCTACGGTGGATTCACCTACACCAGGGACACCAACGAGGTGAACGTCGGACCCGTTCACTTCTCGGTGACGGACAAGGAGAGAGTGCACGTCCCGCTCTGGGCGGGCGTGGGCCTCGCGCTCGTGGGCGGTGTACTGCTCGCTCGCAAGGGGTAGCTGCTGAAGAGAGCCGCGGTCGCCGACTCGGAGCGAGGTGCCGGCGGCGTCAGGCCCCCTTGTACTGGCTCAGGCGGCTGTAGAGGGTCTTCAGGCTGACCTTCAGGATTCCGGCGGCCTTCCTCTTGTTGCCGTCGCAGTGCTCGAGAGTCGCGAGGATCAGGCGGCGTTCCGCCTCGGCGATCGAGGTCCCAACCCGCGTCACCAGGCTCGCGGCCGAGGTCTCCTCGGTGACGCCGAGGGGCAGGGAATCGACGCCCACGTCCTCCTCGGCGAGGATGAAGGCGCGCCGGACGACGTTCTGCAGCTCACGTACGTTGCCCGGCCAGCTATGCCGGTGCAGCCGCTCGAGGCACGCTCGCGTGAAGTGCTTGGCCGTTCCCTCCGCCTGGTTCAGCTCAGCGAGGAACTTCTCGGCCAGGAGCTCCACGTCGTCGCCTCGCTCCCGCAGCGGTGGAAGCTGGATCGGGAAGACGTTCAGGCGGTAGTACAGGTCCTCGCGCAGCTTACCGGCCGCGACCGCCTCATCGACGCGGCGGCTGGTGGCGGCGACGATGCGCACGTCGACCTTGACCGCTTCGGTCCCGCCGACCCGGGTGACCGCGGACGTCTCGAGCGCCCGGAGCAACCGTATCTGGATCTCGACGGCCTCGGTGATCTCATCGAGAAAAAGAGTTCCTCCGTGGGCGCGCTCGAAGTACCCCTTGTGCATCCGGTCGGCGCCGGTGAAGCTGCCGCGCTCGTGGCCGAACAGCTCGCTCTCGATCAGGTGCGCGGACAAGGCCCCGCAGTTCACCGGAAGGAACGCCCCCCTGCCGCGGCGGCTCAGGCGGTGGATCGTCTCGGCGACCAGCTCCTTGCCGGTGCCGGTCTCGCCGCTGATGAGGATGCTGGCGTCGGTCCCGGCCACGCGGCCGATCAGGTCGTAGACCTTCTGCATCGGCGGGGATGCGCCAACCAGCGCGCCGAAACGACCCAGCTTGCGCAGCTCGCCCCGCAGCGTGCCGATCTCGCCGCGCAGCTCCAGGGCGCGGGTCACGTTGCCCAGGGCCATCTTGACGCGGGCGAAGTCCACCGGCTTCGTCAGGTAGTCGGCGACGCCCCGGCGCAGGGCGTCCACTGCGGTTTCGACGCTCGCGCTTCCGGTGATCAAGACGACCTCGGGGGCCGACCCGGGTTCGAATCCTTCGAGGAGGCTGAGCCCGCTGCCGTCCGGCAGGTGAAGGTCGACCAGCAGGATGTCGGGCGGATTCGCGGCAAGCTCCGCGCGGGCCTGCTCCAGGCTCAAGGCGCTCTGCACGGCGAAGCCCTCGCGCTTGACGAGCTCGCAGAGCCCTGCCAGGAACCCGGGGTCGTCGTCGACGATCAGTGCGCGAGGCGTCGCCATCGGTGTCAAGCGCGGCCCCCCGCGCTGCTTCGGGCCAGCTTCGCGATCACGGCGAGCAGACGTGCCAGATCCACGGGCTTCGCGACGTGGTGCTGGAATCCGGCCAGCAGCGCGCTCCGGCAGTCTGCGGCCCCGGCGTAGGCCGACAGCGCGGCCGCCGGGATGAGACCGCCGCCGCCCGGGGGTAGCAGACGCACCCGACGAATCAGGGAAAGACCGTCTTCTCCGGGCATGGCGATGTCGCTCAGGAGGATGTCAGGCTGAAGCTGACGGACGAGATCGTACGCCTCCCGCGCGGAAGTCGCGGTCGTGACGACCATCCCGTTCTGCTGAAGGATCAGTCGGAGAGCCTCGCGAGCGTCCTCCTCGTCGTCGACGAGCAGGACCGTGAGGCCATCCGGAGGGTGGTCGCCATTGCGATCTCGTTCGCGGGGATCGGAAGGACTCGCTTCCTCGCGGAGGTCTGCCGCCAGCGGCAGCAGCACCGTGAACGTGCTGCCCCGGCCCGGACCCGGGCTCTCCGCGCTCACGAAACCACCGTGGTGGCCGATGACGTGGCGCACCACATAGAGACCCAGTCCCAGACCGTGGTGGGCGCGGGTGCTGGTGCTGTCCTGCTGCCGGAACCTGTCGAAGGCGAATGGCAGGAACGCCGGGTCCATCCCCTCGCCGCTGTCGGCAACGCAGAGCCGGGCCTGTTGCTCGACGCTGTCGAGGGAGACGTTCACCTCGCCTCCAACCGGTGTGAACTTGATGGCGTTCGACAGCAGGTTGGACACGGCCTGCTGCAGCCGGCCGGGGTCCCCCCTCACCCAGATCGGGACCTCTCCCGGCGCCCACGTGACGGACAGGCCCTTGACGCCCGCGTCGCCCGCCGCGGCATCCACGGCGACCTGGACCACGCTCCGGACGTCGACGAGCAGCGGGTGGAGCATGAGCCCGCCCGCGGCGATGCGGGACGCGTGGAGCAGGTCTTCGATGATTTGCTCCAGGGAGCGTGCGCTGCGCTCGATGATCTCGAGCGCGCGCTCCCGCTCGGCGGGATCGAACCCGCCCTGGCGCAGGAGGCCGAGCCACACCAGGATCGCTCCCAGGGGCGTGCGCAGCTCGTGGGAAAGCAGGGCCAGGAACTCGTCCTTGATATGGCTCGTCGCCTCCGCCCGATGCCGCGCGGCCTGCTCCCGCTCCATGAGGCCGGTGATGTCGCGAGTGACGAGGCGGCCGTGGACGAACCGGCCGTCGCGGAAGAGACCGCTTCCATCGATCAGCACCTGCTTGATGGAGCCGTCTTTGGCTCGAAGGCGGGTCTCATAGGACAGGACGCTCTCCTCGCGTGCGAGCCGACCGAGGATGTCGGCGGCCGTCTCCGGCTCGACGAGAAACTTCGCGATCGGCTGACCGACGTACTCGGGCTCGGAGTACCCGACGAGGTCCAGCTCGGCCCGGTTCGCCCAGAGGATGCGCCCGTCGGGGCCTACCCAGCGCAAGCCGACCGGCGCGTGATCGAGGAACTCCCGCAGCTCCTGGTCGCTCTCGGGCAGTGGCACCTCGCGCTTGCTCTTCATCCGTCGCGGCGTGCGGCAAGGCTGAAGACGATAGTGACCAGCTCGGCCGGTTGCACGGGCTTGGCCAAGTGTAGCTGGAATCCGGCGCGCAGGGCGCGCAGGCGATCCTCGGTTCGGGCATAGGCCGTGAGCGCCGCCGCGGGGACGGACCCGCCGTGCTGCGAGGGGCGCAGGCGCAGCTCCTTGATCAACTGGTAGCCGTCGGTGCCCGGCATCTCGATATCGCTCAGCAGCACGTCGATCCGTTCCCTTCCCAGGACGTCCAGGGCCTCGCGGGCCGAAGCGACCGACTTCACGGTGGCGCCCTGGGTCTCGAGCACCTTCTCGACCAGCCGCCGGGCGTCGTCGTCGTCCTCCACGACCAGCACCCGTATCCCGGTGAGGTCGGGCCCTTCGTCCAGTCCGACGGCCTTGTCCGCCTGCGAGTAGACGCGGGGACCTGTCGGCGTGGCCGTGACCAGGGAACGGGGGAACCTCGCCGTGAACGTGGAGCCGTGGCCGACCCCTGGACTCTCCGCCTGGACGCTGCCGCCGTGGAGCTCGACCAGCTGGCGCGCGATGGACAGGCCCAGGCCGAGGCCGCGCGCGTGTCGCGTGCTCGACGAGTCGTCCTGCGTGAAGCGGTCGAAGATGCGTGGAAGGAACTCGGGGTCGATCCCGAGGCCGGTGTCGGCGACGACGACCTCGACGTTCGAGCCGACGGACTCGACGCTCAGCCGAACCCGGCCGTTCTTGGGCGTGAACTTGACGGCGTTCGAGAACAGGTTCCAGAACACTTGCTGGAGGCGCTCGGGATCGCCCATGACGTAGCTGCCCGCCGGGTTCTGGATCAGCTGGAGCCGGATGCCTTTCGCGCTGGCTGCCGGGGTGACCGTGCCGATCGCCGCGTTCACGACGTTCGCGATGTCGACGGGCCGCAGATCGAGCTGGAGCTTGCCGGTGATGATCCGCGACACATCGAGCAGCGCGTCGATGATCTGGTTCTGTGCGGTGGCGTTGCGGATGATGGTGTCCACGGCACGCGTCGTCTCGTCGGGTGAGAGCTTGCCGCGGTGGAGCAGTTCGGCCCAGCCGACGATGGCGGTGAGCGGCGTCCGGAGCTCGTGAGAGAGCGTCGCCAGGAACTCGTCTTTCAGGCCGTTCGCGGCCTCGGCCAGGGCGCGCGCCGCCTGCGCCTCCCGGTAGAGCCGCGCGTTGTCCACGGCGATGGCCGCGTGGGCCGCGAGGCCGGCGATCAGGCGCTCGTCACGCTCGTGAAAGAACCCGGGATCGGGATGTCCGAAGAAGAGCCCGCCGAGCAGCTCGCCGGTGTGCGAGCGCACCGGAGCCGCGAGATAGCTGCGTGCGGGCCGACTGCCGGGCGGCATCTGCTTGAACGGCAGGTTCCGGCCGTAGCGCGGGTCGCGGGCGAGGTCGTCGCTTCGGGAGATGGCACCGAGGAACGGCGATCCGAAGGCGCTCGCATCCTGAAACAGGGGGAAGTCGACGAAGGTCTCCGGGGGAGCTCCTGAGACATAGTGGGTCGAGCGGCCGGACGCGTCCCTGTACAGGAAGGCCCCGAACGCGGCGCCCGTGATCGCGATGCCAGCGTCGGTCACGGCCTTGACCAGTCTCTCCATGTCGAGCTGACCGGCGAGCGCCAGGCCGAGCCGGTTGAGGGTTTCGAGCTCCGGCTCGAGCAGCGGAGCCGTCGTCTCGGCTTTCCGGCGCCCGGCCAGGTTGCCGAGTGGCTGTTGCGTGCGACGGACGCCGCGGAGCCGGCTGCCGACGAGCGCAACCAAACCGGTGGCGTGGCCCCGCTGCCGAGCGAACCAGCCCGTGCGCTGCTTTGCCTGTTCCTCAGCCAATGGCCTCACCGTGAGGTCAGCGGCTCGAGGGGGCCGCTTTGTAGAATCTTCCTCTCGCTCGGGGCGGGGCGCTAGCGTCCGATCAGGATCAGAACGCCCGCTGCGATGGCCAGGAAGTTGATGAGTATGCCCAGCGAGGCAACCAGTGGGACATAGCCCACGAGGCCGAACAAGATCAGCCAGATTCCCAACAGCAGCATGCCGATGTTCTTCGTGAGAATGACTCTCATTTCGCGATCCTCCCGCGTGAGACCGTCGGTGGGGTTGAGCCTGGGGTGGCCGGGGCCGCTCAGGCGGAGGCGACATCGTCGGCGCCGTTGCCGGCGAGGGCGGAAGCCGCCGCACCCACGCGGCGCGCGGCCTCGTGACGGACTTGCTCGCCCTGACGGACAACCCGGTCCTTCAAGCCACGGGCGGAGTCGGTGGTTTCACGCAGCTTGCTCCGCATCGCCTCGCGGGTGACCTTGCCCGACTGCGGAGCCAGTAGCAGGCCGACGCTGGCGCCGGCGAGACCGCCGGCCAGAAAGCAGAGCATCCAGGCGGAGTACGCGGTGCGATCATTCATGGGACCTCCTCGGTCTCGCTCGTGTGCCGTCAACGACTGCCGGCCACATTCCCCACCCGAGCAAGATCAGGGCCATCACGCAGCGCACGGAGCCGCGGCGTGATGGCACGGGGGTTGCTCTCCTGAGAGTCACGCCAGACTTCGAGCGGAGAAAAAGGTGACGACATGAGACGTCTCAATGGATTCCCGGTCCTGTTCTCGGCGCTGCTTCTCGCCGGCTGCCAGGCCGGCAGCGAGTCCACGAGCGCGAACGGCAGCAAGCGTCCGGGCGGGATCCCGAGTAGCCTGAGGCCGGACCCCATCACGATCCCCGGAGGGACGACGCTTCCCCTCGTCCTCGAGACGGCGATCTCGTCGGAGACGAGCCGGTCGGGAGACCGCGTCGTGGCCAGGCTCGCCGAGGACGTCAGGGTCGGGGAGAGGGTGGTCGCGCCGGCGGGGAGCGAGATCCGCGGCCGGGTCACCGCGGCCGTTCCGTCGGGCCGCGTCAAAACGCGCGCTCGCCTCGCGTTCGACTTCGACACGCTCGTGCTCGAAGGTGAGGAGCACTCCATCGGCACGGGGCCGCTCGACATCACCGCCGGCGACACCCACAAGAAGGACGCCGCGACCATCGGGATCGGCGCCGGCGCCGGCGCCATCGTCGGAGCGATCGTCGACGGCAAGAAGGGCGCCGGCATCGGAGCCCTGATCGGCGGGGCGACCGGCACCGGCGTCGTGCTGACCAACACGGGCAAGGAAGTCGAGCTGGGCGCGGGCACCCGTGTGACCGTCAAGCTCACCCGGCAGGCGCGTCTGTGAGCCACCCGGCCACCATCCACGAGGAGACGGAAAGATGAAGAAGACGAGCTGGGCGTTGTCGGCACTGCTGGCGAGCGTTCTCGTACTCTCGGCGCCTCTCGCGGCTCGGGCGGCGACCGGCCCCGCGACGCCAGGCTTCAACCTGTTCAGCGTGGAGCAGGACATCCAGATCGGACGTCAGTCCGCGGTGCAGGCCGAGCGGCAGCTGCCGTTGCTGAAGGATCGGAACCTGGACCGCTACCTCAACAAGATCGTCGGCAAGCTGGCGGCGCAGGCTCCGGGCGCGCGCTATCCCTACGCGATCAAGGCCGTGAACGCCTCGGAGGTCAACGCCTTCTCGCTCCCCGGCGGCCCGATGTACGTGAACCGCGGTCTCGTCGATGCGGCGCGCAGCGAGGCGGAGCTGGCCGGCGTGCTGGCCCACGAGATGTCCCACGTGGCCCTGCGCCACGGGACCCACCAGGCCTCCAAGGCCTATCTCAGCCAGGCAGGCCTCGGGATACTGGGCGGCCTGCTGGGCAGGAACGGCGGCAACGCGTCGAACATCGTGAACGCGGTCGGCGGCCTGGGGTTGAACGCGGCCTTCCTCAAGTTCGGCCGCGACGACGAGTACCAGGCCGACCAGCTGGGAGCGGAGATCATGGCCGGGGCCGGATACAACCCGGTGGCCATGGCCGACTTCTTCGAGCTGCTCCGCCGCGAGCAGGGCCGTGATCCCGGAAAGCTGGAGCAGTTCTTCAGCAGCCATCCTCCGTCTGCCGATCGTGAAGCGCGCATCCGCGGCCAGGCCGGGAGCCTGCGGCTCGGGCGGTCGCAGGACGTGGGCGGCTTCGACCGCATCAGGGGCGACCTGCGGAGACTCCCTCCGGCTTCGTCGCGGGTTGCGCAGCGCTCGCAAGAGCCACGGAACCAGGACGGCCGCAACCAGGGCAGCGGTCAGTTCGAGGTGCGGGTGGAGCAGCCGTCCTCGCGCTTCCAGAGGTTCGAGCAGCGCAACGGCTTGTTCAGCATCGAGCACCCCGACAACTGGCGAGCCTACGCGTCCGACTCCGGACCAGCCGTTTCCATAGCGCCCGTCGGGGGCGTCATCGACATCGGCAACGGCCAGCAGGCCATGCTCTACGGCGTCATCGTCAACCACTACGCGCCCTTCGAAGGGGATGAGGACCGCCAGCAGGAGAGCCGGCAGCGCAGCTACGCGCCCTTCGAGGACACCGACCGGTGGCGCGGGAGCCTGGAGGACGCCACCGACGACCTCGTCCGTCAGATCATCCGATCGAACTCGTACCTGCGGGCCCAGGACGGCCAGGCCCGACGCGAGCAGATCGAAGGAGCGCCGTCCTTCTCGGTGGCGCTGTCCGGCCGCTCGCCCGTAACGGGGCAGGAGGAGAGGGTGACGGTCGTGACCCGGGGCCTGGCCGATGGCCACGTGCTCTACGCCCTGTGCATCGTCCCCGGCAGCGGCTACGACGGGATGGCGCGGACCTTCGCGCACATGCTGCGGACGCTGTACGTCAACGACGACGCGGCTCACCGCGGAGCGCAGACCAGCTTGAGGTAGCACCCGCGGCACTAATGGAAGGGCGCTAGCCAGACGATGGAGCCTATCGCAGTCCTCGGCGAGACGAACGCGGTTGCCGAGGCGGCCCCGGCCGCGGGAAGACGTCGTGGCGTTCTTCTTCGCTACCGGCTCGGTGCTCTCGCCTGGTGGCTCAGGCGGGTGGGCACGTCCGCCGCACGCCGGCTGCGGTCCGCGGGTGTCGCAGTGGCCGGCCGGCTGCGCGCCGCGTGGTCGCACCGGGCCGTGCGCATCGCATGCCCAATCGTCGCGACGCTGGTGCTGTTGCCGCCTCTCGCTCTGGTCGAGCACGTCTACTTCGATCGCGGGGACCTTCCCGAGCTCGCTCCGCTCATCCTGTTCCAGCCGCCCACGACGGGCGAGGTCACGGACGCCAGGGGAGAGGTCGTGATCCAGCTCGCACGCGAATACCGGCGGGTCGTGACGTACGACGAAGTGCCGCTCGTCGTGCGCCAGGCCATCCTCGCGGCCGAGGACAAGAACTTCCTCTCGCACTCGGGTGTCGACTACGGCGCGCTGCCGCGGGTGATCCAGAAGACCGCGCTGCGCACTCTCTCCGAGTGGAAGAGCGGCTCTGGATTGCGGCTGTGGTTGGCCCAGGGTGGCTCGACGATCACGCAGCAGCTCGTGCGTGTCTACTTCCTCGGGTACCTGACCGCACGACGCGATGACGATGCCGTGTTCGTGCAGGGCCTGACGCTGGCGCGGCTGATGTCGGCCGTCCTGGGCGCCCCCGCCACCAACAAGCTGCTTCGGAAGCTCGAAGAAGTGCGGCTCTCGCTCTGGCTCGAGGAGGCGATGCGCCAGCAGTACGGAACGCGGGAGCAGGCGAAGCGCGAGATCTTCGCCCGCTATGCGAGCTTCATCTACATGGGCAACGGTCGTTACGGCTTCGGCGCGGCCTCCGAGTACTACTTCGACAAGCCCCTCGCCGGCTACACCCTCCTAGACGCCGGACGGGCGGCGCTGCTCGCGGGGATCGGCAAGTCGCCGCGCGACTACGCGCCCGTAGCCGGCAACTCGCGATCGCTGCAGCGCCGCAACCAGATCCTGGCCCTGATGGCCAGGAACGGCTACATCCCCGACGAGCTCGCCCGACGCTGCCAGGCCGAGCCGCTGGGCGTCGCGCGCGCCGCCGCGGCGAAGACCGAGGCGCCCGCGGTGATCGAGCACGTGCTTACCGAGCTGCAGCGGCACGGCGGCGCGCGCTTCACGGTTGAGGACCTGTTCCAGGGCAGGATCCGGGTGCGCACGACCGTCGACCGGCGGGTGCAGAACGTCGTCAACGAGGCGCTGGAGAGCGGGCTCGCTCGCTACGAGAAACGGCATCCCCGCGCCCGGGGGCTCACGCAGGGCTCGGTGGTGGTGCTGGCCAACGCCGACGGGGCGATCCTGGCCGAGGCGGGGGGGCGGCAGCGCTACAAGCTTCGCGCGAGCCGCTACTCCGACTACAACCGCGTAACCAGCTCGCTGCGTCAGCCGGGCTCGGTGATGAAGCCGCTCGTGTATCTGGCCGCTTTTCGCAACGGCTTGACGCTCGATACCCCGGTACCTGACCAGCCGATCAGCGTGCCGGGTGACTCCCTTGCCGCGGGGGTCAAGTGGATCGCCAACTACGACGACACGTTCAAGGGCCCGATGCCAGTCCGCCAGGCCTTGGCCGAATCCAGAAACGCGGTCGCGGTATGGATTGCCGCAGCGGTAGGCATGGAGAAGGTGATCCGGACCAGCCGGGAGCTGGGCATTCGCACGCCGCTCAACCCCTACCTCAGCACCGCGCTAGGCGCGTCCGAGGTCCAGCTGCTCGAGCTCGCCGGGGCCTATCGGGCCATGGCCTCCGGCCTGCGTGCGGAGCCTCACGTGATCGCACGCGTGACCGACAGCTTCGGCGCCCTTCTCTACGAAGCAGCGGGAGCGGCGGGGGAGTTTCCTCCGGAGAGCCTGGCGCTGATCCAGGAGGGGCTGCGCGGCGTCGTCCGCCTCCCCGGTGGCACCGCCAACGCCCTGAGTGGAAGTGCCTTCCCGATTCCCGTGATGGGCAAGACGGGGACCACGAGCGAGTTCCGGGACGCCCTCTTCGTCGGGTCCACCTACGGACCGCAGGGGATCACCGTCGCGGTCCGAATCGGCTTCGACGACAACCGCACGCTGGGCCCCAAGGAGACCGGCGCGCGCACGGCGCTGCCCATCTTCCGGGAGATCATGACGCGCGTCTACAGGGATGCCCTGGTCGGGACGCTCCCGCAGTTTCCACGGGAAATGGAAGATCGGATCGACGCGTACCTCCATCGGCCCGCTCCGATGGATCGCGACCAAACAATCGATTAGTGCCTTGCTTCCACGACGCCTAGAGTGGAGTGGCTCGGTTGAGAGGCGGCCATGAGAGTGATGACGGACATCTTCGACCACTGGACCCGAGGCGCGGGTTTCGTGGCCCTCGTCGTGCTCGTGTGGGCAGTCGTCGTTCCCGACGGCGTGTTCTGGAGCATCGTCCTGGCGGCGGGCCTGATCGGCGCGGCAGTCGCCACGGCGGTCCTGGTGCGCAGTCGAAACATTCCCACGCTCGCGCAAGTGATCGCGAGCGCAGAGGCCGAGCCCGCGGTGGCGCCGGCTCCCGCCGCATACGCGGGCGGAGCCGGTCTTCGCTCGAGAGGAGAACAAACGTCATGAAAGTACGCCCGCTGCACGATCGCATGCTGGTCCGCCGCATCGAAGAGAAGGAAACCGCCAAGGGCGGCATCATCATCCCCGACACGGCGAAGGAAAAGCCGATGCAGGGCAAGGTGCTGGCCGTGGGCAACGGCCGGGTGCTCGAGAACGGGAAGAAGCTGGCCCTCGACGTGAAGGTGGGGGACCGGATCCTGTTCGGCAAGTACTCCGGGACCGAGATCAAGATCGACGGCGAAGAAGTGCTGGTCGTTCGCGAGGACGAAGTCCTCGCGGTGATGGGGTAAGAGGTTAGCCAATGGCGAAGCAGATCACGTACGGGGACGACTCGCGCCAGGCCATCCTGCGCGGCGTCAACCGCCTGGCCGACGCCGTCCGGGTGACGCTCGGCCCTCGGGGCCGCAACGTCGTGCTGGACAAGAAATTCGGCTCGCCCCTCATCACCAAGGACGGCGTGACGGTGGCGAAGGAGATCGAGCTCAAGGAGCCCCTCGAGAACATGGGGGCCCAGATGGTGAAGGAGGTCGCGAGCAAGACCTCCGACGTGGCGGGCGACGGCACGACGACGGCGACGGTGTTGGCGCAGGCGATCTACCGCGAGGGCAGCCGCAACGTCACGGCCGGCGCCAACCCGATGGCCGTCAAGCGCGGGATAGAGCGGGCCGTGGCCGCGGTGACCGCGGAGCTCAAGAAGCTCAGCAAGCCCGTCAAGGGCAAGATGATCGCCCAGGTGGGCACGATCTCGGCGAACAACGACGAGACCATCGGCGGCATCATCGCGCAGGCGATGGAGAAGGTCGGCAAGGACGGTGTCATCACGGTCGAGGAGGCGAAGTCGATCGAGACCTCGCTCGAGGTCGTCGAGGGAATGCAATTCGACCGCGGCTATCTCTCGCCGTACTTCGTGACCGACCCCGAGCGCATGGAGTGCGTGCTCGAGAACGCGCTCGTGCTGATCCACGAGAAGAAGATCTCGGGGATGAAGGACCTGCTGCCGCTGCTGGAACAGGTGGCCAAGCTCAGCCAGCCGCTGCTGGTCCTCGCTGAGGACATGGAGGGCGAGGCCCTGGCAACCCTCGTGGTCAACAAGCTGCGCGGCACGCTGCAGGTCGCGGCCGTCAAGGCCCCGGGCTACGGCGATCGCAGGAAGTCCATGCTCGAGGACATCGCGATCCTCACCGGTGGCAAGGCGATCACCGAGGACCTGGGCATCAAGCTCGAGAACCTCAAGGTCGAGGACCTCGGCAAGGCGAAGAAGATCACCATCGACAAGGACAA
>Ga0214472_10001333_pt1 | contig 27929 bp, 23 predicted proteins | sample RVTome_6_FD_207662 | JGI IMG/M metagenome (GOLD analysis project Ga0214472, IMG submission 207662) | Soil microbial communities from uranium-contaminated site in the Upper Colorado River Basin, Wyoming, United States - RVT140D175 | ecosystem: Environmental > Terrestrial > Soil > Contaminated >...
AAATCGACGCCTGGCAAGAGTCCCGCTCCCGCAAACCGCCTCAACTCGTATCGCATCCGCCAGATCGAGCCCCCGGCACAGAGACGAGGAACCCGTAGACGCTTTCCGTGCGCCAAAAACCCCACTTCAGTATCTGCCGGAACCCATTGATACAACACAGCTTACGATCTTAAGCACCGAAATCAACCCACAAATTCTGCGGAGGAACCCTTTTTTTCTCCCAATTTGGCCTTAACGGGATCGTCCGTCAAACGACGACGCTCAAACCGTGTCGCTGATTTTCAATTCTTCCGACGTGCTCGCCCGTCGCGCCGTCGCGCTGGACGGATTGGAGCAGATCGCGCCGTATTGATAACAAGTGAAGCAGGCCCCGTGACGGGCTTCGTACGATCCGGTGGCGTCGGCCAGACGATCACCCAGACGGGCGTCGGGCGAGTCGATCAAGATGGGGCAGACGTACACGCCGCGGTCGGTGACCACGCGGCTGTGATCGCAGATCAATTGCGTCACGTCGAAGCCTTCCATCATCTGAGTGGTCAACCGTTCAAGTTCGGTGTAGCCGCAACTTCGTTTCGTTTCCGCCCCCAAGTGCAGCGTCGGCAGGATTTTCAGCCGCGGCCGGTCGTAACCTGACGATCTGAGCAACGACACAAACCCGTCGACCACCTCGTGGTCCCGGTTGTCCGCCCAAGTGCGGGTGGCGGTGATGATCGGCATGAATCCGTGCTCGACCAGCTTGGCCACGCCCCGCATGGCGCGATCGAACGTGCCTGCGCCGCGAACGGGATCGTTCATTTTGGCCGTAAAGCCGTCGATCGAGACTCGGAATTCGAGACTGTAGAGACTTTGTTTTTCGGCGGCCGACAACTCCGTCAACCACTGGTCTTTCAACACCGTGGCGTTGGTCAACACCGTGGCCGGACCGTAACGCAGCGTCTCGACGAGCATCGCCACGATGTCGCGGTTCAAGAACGGCTCTCCGCCGGTGAAATAGTATTCCTTGACGCCCAAGGCCACGGACTCGTCCAGCGCGCGGCGCACGTCGGCCAGGGTGATGTAGCCGAAGGCGTCGTTGATGGGGCTGCAACTGATGAAACAATGCTGACACGTCAGATTGCACAGCGTGCCGGAGACTTGAAACCAGAGATGGTCCAGGTGCGACAACTCAATCCGTGGAAAGACGCTGGTGGCGGTCATGAACTCAGCGGTCGCACCGATGCATAGAGGTCCAAGTCGGCGCGGTCTCCGATGATCGTGAACAATTGACGAACTTGCTCCAGTCCGACGAAGATCAGAAAGTGCGAGTTGCGGCCGTAGCTCTTGGCCCCCAAGATGTAAAAATCGGGTTCGGGGTTCGAAAGCGTCTCGGCCGATGCGAGCGTTTGGTCCAAACAGTCCGCGGACGGCTGTTTCAACAACGACGCGGCCAGCCGCATTGGGCCGCCGCCGCCGTAACACTCGTGTACGTGCAGTTCGCCGTACAATGAGTTGTCCGGCCGATAGCCAACGTTGGCAATGATGCGGTCGAATTCGAATTCTCCGGCATGTTCGCCGGCCAGTTGAACCTTCCAGCCGTTCTTTGTGCCTCCTTGTCTTACTGCTTCGACCGTCGTGCCGGGATAGTAGCGGATGGGACCGCCGGTGGCGTGAGCCAATTCTCCGGCTCGGCGGGCCAACTGATCGCGCTGCGCAAGGCGGTCTGCGGGGATCAAACCGATCGGGCCGTTACCGGGATGTGGCGTGTGGCGCGTGATCCAAGTCACCTGAGTCCCCGGCGCGGAATCGGCCAATTCCGCCAGCGCGACGGTATTGGTGGCCGCGGAATAGCCGGCGCCGACGAGCAACACACGCTTTCCGGCGTAATGTTCGCGCTCCGCGCCCAGGATATCGGGCAATCCATATTCAATGCATTCCGCCGTGGCGCGTTCGCCAATCGCCGGGATACCGCCGGCGCCCAGCCAGTTGTGATGGCCATATGTGCCTGTGGCGTCGATGACGACATCGGCCAGATGGACCTGCTCCTGGCCCCGCGAGTCGCGGGTAAGAACGCGAAACGGCAGCCCCGCGCGCTCATCGTCACCCAAGCGGTCTCCTTTCAACAGGGCGTCCCTGCCGACGGCCAACACCCTTGTTTGGGTATGAATATGATCGGCCAACAGGTCGGATGCGGCCAACGGCAGCAGGTACGCTTCGGCCCACTGGCGGCCGGTCAGCAGAGCGTCTTCGGGGGGCGGTTGCCAGCTTCGATTCTGGGCCGCCACGGCCGCCATTCCCAGCGGCGACCGATTCATCCAAAACGGGCTGAACATCCGCACGTGGCCCCATCCGAGCACATTCTCCGCGACGCCGCCGCGCTCGAAGACGTCCACGTCGTAGCCCAGAAAACGGGCATACAACGCCGTCTCCAGGCCCGTGGGACCGGCGCCCAAAACCACTATTCTTGCGGGTGTGTCAACAGCCATCCAACTAACCGAACTACGCAACGCAAATGTCAGCACAATTCTAACCGCCTCACGGCGACGCACTGTGACCGAGCATACAGGAAGCTTCGGAAGCGCGAAAGTGGCGTCCGGTCAGGACTTGCGGCGGCGTTTTGGCGGCGCGACATGGCCGCGGCTACCGACGGTCGTCGGCGGGCCGTTTGGTTTGCTAAACGGTTTGGCCAATACGCCATGCGCCCGAATTCCTTGAGCTAGCGTTGCAGTGCGTACCTGGCCGTCTGCGTGCGTGCAGCGAAGGCCGTTGATACTAACTTTGTTTCACACGCAAGCGCAAAAACATGCCTTCTCAATCGATTCGTGTTCTCGTCGTTGATGACTCGGCACTCATTCGCGAGATGATCAGCGACTACATCAGCGCTGCGCCCGGCATGGAAGTCGCGGGTAAGGCGCGGGACGGTGAAGACGCCCTGGCCAAGCTGGCGTCGACACGCCCCGATGTCATCACGCTGGACGTGCAAATGCCGAAAATGGACGGGCTGGCGATGCTGGACATGATTTTGAAGCGCAATCCCGTGCCGGTGATAATGGTCAGCGCGTTGACGCAGTTGGGCGCGAACATCACGCTGGAAGCGTTGGACCGCGGCGCGCTGGACTACGTGGCCAAACCGGAGAGCGGCGCGGGAGTCGAGGCCGCGCTGAATGGCGAATTGATCCGTAAGATCCGCGCCGTGGCCGGCACCGACGTTGAGCGCATGATGCGCATCCGCAAGGACCGCGCCGAACGGATGAAACAACGCCAGGCGCAACGTGCCACGGCCCCGCGCGAGCCCGTCGCTCCGGAAATCGTCGAGGCGTTCGCCGACAAGTGCATCGCCATCGGCATCTCCACGGGCGGCCCACCCGCGCTGACCGGACTGTTGGAAATGATCCGGACGCCGACGCCGCCGATCGTCGTCGTGCAGCACATGCCGGCGCAGTTCACCGAACCGTTCGCTTGGCGGCTCAACTCGGTGTCCCCGTTGAGCGTCAAAGAAGCGCAATCGGGCGACATCCTGAAACCGAATCACGTCTACATCGCCCCCGGCGGGCAACACCTTTATTTGCGACGCAGCGGCGCGAACGTAACGATTCAGATCCGCGAGGGCGAGCCGGTCAGCGGACACAAGCCATCGGCCGACGTGATGATGCAAAGCGCCGCGGAGTTGTACGGGCGCCGCTGCCTGGGCGTCATCATGACGGGAATGGGACGCGACGGTTCCGACGGCTGCGGCGCCATCCGCCGCGCCGGCGGCTTCACGCTGGGGCAGGACGAGGCCACCAGCGACGTGTACGGAATGAACAAGGTGGCCTTCGCCGAAGGCAACGTCGACCGGCAATTCGCTCTGGACGAATCCGCCTCGGCCATCATGGCGCAGGCCACGCGACTCTGGGGCGGCGCGCTGGTTAGTTGACCGGCGGGGGTTCAACTGCCGCGGTCGACGCGAAACGGCGTCAGGTCGATCTCCGGCGGTTGTCCGCGGATAAGTTGGCTCATCACGATCGCCGTGCCCGGTGACAACTGCAACCCACTGCGAAAATGTCCCGTCGCGACGTAGGCGTTTTTCAGACCCGGGAGTCGTCCGAGATACGGTAGTCCATCGGCAGTGCCGGGCCGCAGGCCCGCCCAACAGCGTTCCAAGCGAGCGTCGGCCAGCGCGGGCACGAGCTCCAAGGCGAAGTTCAAGAGTCCGGATACGCCCTTGGCCGTGGTCCGTGCGGCGAAGCCGGCGTCTTCCTCGGTCGAACCCACCAGCAGCCGCCCGTCGCGCCGCGGCACCAGGTACCTCGGTCCCACGTTGATCACCCGCCGCGGCTTCCCCGCGTGGCAATCGAGCAGGACGATCTGGCCGCGCACGGGGCGCACGGCGAGCCGGACGCCCAGCCGGTGGGCCCACACTCCGCTCCAACAGCCAGTGGTCAGCACCACGGCTTCGGCCGAGCAGCGTCCCAGGGGAGTGCGTACAGATTCCACGCGGCCGCCGCGAATCTCACATTCCTCGACCGGCTGAAATTCATCGATCCGCACGCCTTGCGCTGCGCAAGCGGCGCGCAGTGCCCGCATGTGGCGAGGATTACGAATCTGCGCCTCGCCGGGTGAAAATGCACCGCCGAGGATCGCGGCCGCCCGCGGGTACGCGGCGCGCGAAAGCACGGGATCCAGCTCAGCGATATGATCGGAATCGACCGTCTCAAACGGGATGCCCGCCCGGCGCATGGTTTCTGATTGCAGTGCGAGGGCATCCAATTGGACGGTATCCGTGGCCAGGTACAGCCCTCCGCAGCGGACGTAGCCGGTATCGATGCCCGTCGCTTCACGCAATCGCTCGGACCACTGGGCGTGCAACCGGCAACTGAGGCCGGCCAATAAATGATGCGGGTGTTGGCCGTCTTGGCCGGAAGCGGCCGGCACGATTCCAGCGCCCGCCCACGAGGCAGCGCGCCCGGCCGCGTCGCGCTCCAGCACACGGACTTTGATCCCGCGCCCGGAAAGCTCATAGGCCAGCGACAGGCCAATCACGCCGCCGCCGATAATCAGAACGTCGTCCATGCGCGGTCGCCCAATTTTGAATGCACCGCTTGCATTCTAGCCCGCGCGCGTCACGCGTCTATGGCGTGCGAGCGCCAGAATCGGCAGGGCACCGGAATCGATTAGGCTTGAGGCGTGAGACTTGGCTCAATACAGCCCGGTCATCGTATCGGCCCAGCCGACGACGGGCACGTCGGGGGCCATGACGAAGATTTCCACGCGGCGATTCCGCTGACGTTCCTCCGCGGAGCGATTCTCAGCAACCGGCTGATGACGGCCGAAACCGGCCACGCCCAGCCGCGCGCCTTCCACCCCGTTGTGCTGGAGCAAATCGGCCACGGCCACGGCGCGGGCCGAGCTGAGGTGCCAGTTGTTGGGATACCGCGCGCGCACTTCGCGCCCCGCCACGGCCCGGTCGTCGGAGTGACCGACCACCATGACTCTCAGTTCGCGGCCCGCGGGGGAATTCATCAGCGCGGCGAATTCTTCCAGCAGCTTGCGAGACTCGGGCTTCAGTCGCGTCTCGCCGGTGTCGAACAGCACGTCGATGTCGAGCTTGCTGAGGCCGGTCTCCGCGTCGAACTTCAATATGGGGTAGCGCGATGACAACTCCGCGAGTTTTTCAGTGTACCGGCTACCCAGCCCGCCGGCGCCGCGAGCCATGCCGGCAAATTGACGGTGCAATTCGTCTCTTTCCCGCTGGAAATTGGACAGCCGCCGATCGTTCAGACCGAGTTGTTCCTCCAGCGCCGCCAGATCTTCTTCATGCTGCACGACCTCGGCGGCCAACTCACGATTGTGAGTCTGCAAGTTCTGATTTTCCGCCAGCAGCGCCTTGTTGCGCTCGACCATCTCGCGGCTTTGGATCTCGCACGCGGTGAACTGGCTCTTGGGCACCCACTGACAACCGCCGCCGACGGCCAGAAAGGCCGCCACCAGGGGCGTCACAAGCAAACGGCACGCGGACATGATTCGACTCCTTTCGAATCGGCTCGGCAGTTACCCGTCCGGCTGCCTGCGGATCAGGCTCTGCCGCCGGTGTCTCATCTTACGCTGCGACCAAATGAACTAATTGGGTAGAAGTCCTAAAATCCCGTCCATGATCGAACTGGTCAGCGGCGTCGTCCCGCCCCAACTCCACATGTTTTGCGTGAGGTCAAACATCATCATGCCCGTCAGCGTGAGGATAAGGATGCAACTGGAAAGGCTGACAATCTGCCATACGCTGAATTGGGACTCGCGGGCAACCGGCGTCGCCGCGACCGTGGTCGTGGCGGCGAAGACCGGCGCCGACTCTTCTTCCATTTCCAGCGCCTCGCCGGTGTCTTCTTCCAGCATGGCGCCCATGTCGTCGGCGTCGGCTTCCAGCCCGACCGCCGCGTCGTCCAGTTCGCCGCTTTCGTCCAGGGCAATGACCTGCGAACCGCTGTCCTCGGAATCCTCCTCGGCGGCCTCTTCCATGGGCGTCAACAGAAAATCATCATCAGAGGCCAGCTCAAAGGCCTGCTCGCCGCCGGCTACTTCCAGGTCGACCTCGTCGGCGCCGGTTTTGGCCAGCGGCACGTCGGAACCGAGCGACAAATCGAGCGGGTCTTCCAACGACAAACCGCTGTCGGCCGGGTCGATCAGCGAAATGCCGCTGTCGCCGCCGCCGATCGTAATGTCGCTGTCGGGGCCACTGGAACCCCCCAGCACGTCGGCGTCGTCGACTTCTTCACGACCTGACAGATCGACGGTCGAGTCGGCAATGGAGTCCACGGGCGAACCGAGATCGCTGCCCAGATCGATCGGTAAATCGCTCTCGCCGCCCAGATCCAGATCGATGTCGTCTTCCGGGATCAGTTTCACGTCGCTTTCGGTGCGTCCGACCATGGTCTCCGCACTGCCGATATCCGCTTCCTTGTCTTCGGGAGTGATCACGCGGATGTCGCTCTCGTCGTCAGCCGCCTGGCCCGCCTTGCCGATCACCGTGCTGGAGGTGCCAGGGCCGGATTCGCCGAGTTCCACTTCGCTCAACAGCACGACGTCTTCCTCGGGCCCCAATTCAATGGGAATGTCGTCCAAGTCAATCGGTTCGGCCTCGTCGCCGCCGGCCGCCAGTTCGTTCTGGACGCGCTCGATCTCTTCCGGCTTGAACTTCCAGCTCTGGCCGTCGCGGTACCCGTGCACCTTTTGGTCTTGCCGCATTTCCTTCAACTTCTCGGCACTGATGCCGAGTTTTTCGGCGGCCTCGTCCAACGTCAGAAACTTTCCGGCCATGTGGTCTCTCCCAGCCATTGACGCCGCGGTTGAGCGTCAACCACCGCGTGCCAGGCTTCCTGAGAGCCACGCCGGGCGGGCGGTCATCATTGTTCAAATTGTGTGCGCAACTCCTGTGGCAGCGGAGCGACGCCGTTGTACTCGATTAGTTGCAGGTCCCAATGAATGTTGCGGACACTCTTGAGCGTGATCACCCCAGTGGTCAATTCCACATGATAGACGCTCATCGTCCGCAGTTTTGGATCAATCACCGTGAGTTGTTGGTGTCGTTGTCCGGCCGGCGCGGGTATGGCAATCAACGACGAGTCGTCGCCGGTTTGATATGCCCCGGCACGCTCGGCCAACGCCTCGCCGTCGCCAGGCAACACGGCCACGGCAACCGCCACTAAAACGACGCCAAACAGAAACCCCCACACCGCCTTTTGCATAAGTCACCTATAGGCTTACGAATACAGCGGGAAGAGGCCTGTAATCCATTCTAAAAGGCCCCGTTCCCAATTCAAGTGAATTCAAGCCGGGGCAAAAGCACCCCGTTTCACGGGTTGCGCCACCGCGAGCCTCAGGAAGTCTGGATGATGGGAAAGGATCGAAGGGCGCGGAGTCTAGCGAGCCGAATAGACGGCGACAAGGTCAGGTTGGAAGAGTCGAGAGTCCAGAGTCGAGGGTCGAGAGTCCGGAGTCGAGAGTCCGGAGTTGCAAATTGGGAGCCGAGAGTATGCCACGTGTGGGGGGACGGCACGTTTGCCGCAGGGTCATGGCTCGACCGTAGGGCGGGGTTTCCTAGAATGAGTGAGGGCGGCGATCAGCACTCATTTATTGGGAACGGTTCGTCATGGCGTTGCAATCGGTTTTTCGCGTGACTCGTGAAATCGAGTTCTGCTACGGGCACCGCCTCTTGAACTACGAAGGCAAGTGCCGGTTTCTGCACGGCCACAATGGCAAGGCGGTGATCACGCTCGAGTCGTCCCAACTGGATGACCGGGGCATGGTGCTCGATTTTTCCGACATCAAATCCGTTGTCGCTCAGTGGATCGATGAGAATCTGGATCATCGGATGATCCTGCACCGCGATGATCCGGCGGTGCCGGCGCTGCGCGACTTGGGCGAACCGATGTATCTGGTCGATACCAACCCCACGGCCGAAAACATCGCCCGGCTGATCTTCGATTACACCAGGGACGCCGGCTTTCCGATCATAGAAGCCAGGCTGTGGGAAACACCACGGTGCTTCGCCACGTATCGCGCCGCGTCGCCTGGGTAAAGCGGGTAGCCTGCGCAATTGTCCGTGCTGGATTTGTCGCTGTTTTACCGCGCTCACTCGCCGTCAATTTGATGACAGGCGGCGCGAGTTTGCGGCGCTTTCTTGGCAGCTCTTCACGCTGCCGAATTTCGGCGGCGTTATCGCAACCTTTCGATTGCCAACGAGTTGGAGGCACTCTGCGGCGCATGGACCGCATTGGCATCCGGTTTGCACTTCCTTTGTTGCAGGGTCGGAACTAGAAGCAGGCGCATCAGGTGGGTGTCCGCGACTCACAGGCGAAATTGTCGGACAACGGGCGAGCGGCACGATCCGGCGCGGGCGAGGCCATCGAGGCCAAGAGGCTGCCGTCGCGTTGTCGACTTAAAAAAGTGGAGGAGTAGTGGGATGAAGCGAAGTTTTCTAATCGGGGCGGCCGCCTTGTTGGTGGTGGGCGTGATGGCGTTGATCACGCCGAATCAAGCGCGTGCCCAAGGCTGGGGTGTCAGCGTACATGGACGACACTTCGGTGTCGACGTTCACGGACATCACCCGCGCAGCGTGTATTACCACCGCAGTTACGGGCACTACCATCCGCGTAGCCACTATTACTACGACGGCTACGGGCACGGCCACCATCACCATTACAACTACGGCCGCAGCTACTACGGCGGCTACGGTGGCTATGGAGGTTATGGCGGATACGGCTGCTACTGGTAAGCCAATCCACCGGCCATCTTTGAGTTGAGCCACTTGAGGCCCGCGACGTTCCGTGCGCGACTGCTCCCCAGTCGCGTGCCGTCGCGGGCTTTTTATTTTCCACCACTTTGCCCCGGCGGGCCACCGCGCGCATCCTAACCCGAAGCGTCAGCGAGGGACTGCCGCGTAATCCCTCGCTGACGCTTCGGGTTAGGAATGATCCGCTTCAGCAACAAAAAACAGCCCGGGCGACGCTTGGAAGACCCTGCCCGGGCTGTACCCTCCTGGGAATAAAGTGTGGAGCCGCGGCTCCGATGATTCGTTGGGTATTCTTGTTCCCCTGCCGCCCGGACGTCTCTAGCCGGGTTTTCTCCTCAACTTCAGCCCGCACCGAAGATGCGTAGCGGGGGCGCTCTTCGACGGTTGTCAATTCAGCGGAAGGGGCGAGCAGCGGCGCGCCAGGATCGTCGCTAGCGCGCAAGCGGCTCGGTCGAAAAATTCCCTCGGAAGCCGGCCGGTCGTTTGGAAGGGTGCCCCCCTTTCGTGCTTGGCGCCCGTATGTCGGCGCCCTGACCGGCGACGCATATTGATATCGGCTTCGGCGTGCTCGCCACTTTGGCAATCTTTGGCGATTGCACCGGTCGCAACGATATCCAACGGTTTTTTCTTGCATTTCAGGCGGGACTCTCACAGGATGATAGGCGAGATCTGTCTTCCTTTCGGCTTGAGTGAATCCGGACCGTTCTTCAACAAGGTTTCAGATGCGAAACTCCGTCAACCGCGGCTGCCTCATTCGACGTGTTTTATTGCTTTCGTTGATCGCCCCCTTGGCCAGCGCCGCCGCCCAATCAGATAACGAGGCGGGCCGCGGCGATCGCATGGTGGCCGCGTACTTTCGCGCCGAAACGGCGCGCCTGGCGGACCGCTGCCTGGCCGACGTGGACTCGCTGGAGGACTGGACGTCGCGCCGCGCGCAGTACCGGCGGCAACTGTTCGAAATGCTCTCGCTCGATCCGTTGCCGGAGCGAACCGAATTGCATGCCACCGTCACCGGACGGATCGAACGGGATCTGTTCACGGTCGAAAACATCCAATTCCAGTCGCGGCCCGGGCTGTACGTGACGGGCAATCTTTACATCCCCCGCGGGTTGCAGTCCCCGGCGCCGACAATCCTCTACGTCTGCGGGCATGGGGCGTCGAAAGAGGACGGGGTCAGCTTCGGCAACAAGGTCAGTTACCATCATCACGGCGTCTGGTTCGCCCGGCACGGTTACGTCTGCTTGACCATCGATACGCTGCAATTGGGCGAGATCGAAGGCCTGCACCACGGCACGTACCGGGAAGGCATGTGGTGGTGGAATTGCCGCGGCTACACGCCGGCGGGCGTCGAAGCGTGGAACTGCATCCGCGCGTTGGACTATCTTGAGACCCGCGACGAAGTGGACGCCGAGCGGATTGGCGTCACGGGCCGCTCCGGCGGGGGCGCGTATAGCTGGTGGATCGCGGCGCTCGACGAGCGCATCAAGGCAGCCGTACCGGTGGCCGGCATCACCGATCTGCAAAATCACGTGGTCGACGGCACCGTCGAGGGGCATTGCGACTGCATGTTCACGGTCAACACCTACGGTTGGGACTATGCCCAAGTGGCCGCGCTGGTGGCGCCGCGCCCGCTGTTGATTTCCAACAGCGACAAAGACCGCATCTTCCCCCTGGACGGCGTCGTGCGGGTACACGAAAAGGTCCGCCGTATCTACCGCTTGTATGACGCCGAAGACAAGCTGGGCCTGCAGATCACCGAAGGACCCCATCAGGACACACAAGTGCTGCGGATTCACGCCTTTCACTGGTTCAACCGATTTTTGAAAGACGAGGATCCCTTGATTGACCAACCGGCAGAAAAAATCTTCGAGCCGGAACAACTCAAGGTGTTCGCGGAAAACCCCGCGGATGAAACGAACACGCGGATTCACGACAGCTTCGTGCCCTTGGCCGATCCGTTGCCGCCTTCCAGCGACGCGGGCAAATGGGCTGAGCAACGCGACCAATGGCTGACGGCGTTGCGGGAAAAATCGTTTCGCGGCTGGCCGGACGGCCAAGAGCCGCTGGATAGCAGCGAGGTGTTTTCCGTAGAGCAGGACGGAGTGCGTTTTCGCGCGTTCGACTTTGTCAGTCAAGCACCGTTTCGTCTCAGGCTGTATTTACTGGAGCGCGGCGGATCGCCGCGGCCGAATCGGGTTGTATTGAACGTGCAGGACGAAGAGAGCTGGAAAAAATGGCTATCGGCGGTGCAGGTCGCCTTTGCTGAACAACTGGCCGACGTCCAGTTGCCGGAAGCCGACGAGTCTCAGTGGGAGTCGATCAAGCAGGCGCTCAAGTCAAGTCCGTCGGTTGTCGCTTACGTCGCGCCACGCGGCATCGGCCTGACCGCGTGGAATACCGAGCCGCGCAATCAAACGCAGATTCGCCGGCGGTTCATGCTGCTTGGTCAAACCTTGGACGGAATGCGCGTGTACGACGTGCGCCGGGCAATCCAGGCCTTGCGCACCGTGGACTCACTCAAAGGCGCCCCTTTGTCATTGCACAGCGATCGGGCGATGGCGGGCGTTACGCTATACGCGTCGCTTTTCGAACCCGGCGTCGCCCGACTCAACCTCCGGCAGTTGCCGGCCAGCCATCACCAAGGCCCGATCTTTCTCAACGTGCTGCGTTACCTGGACATGCCCCAGGCCGTCGCCATGGCCGGTGAGCGTTCGATCGTGAGCTTGAATCAAGCGGAACCCCACGCCTGGCAATACCCCACGTCCGTCGCCACAAAACTCGGCTGGAACGAGGGTCAGATTTCGCTTCGCAAGATCTCGGAGAAAGCAAATCAATGAGGGCGGCACGCTTCCTCGCGCCAGCGCGTCACTGCCCTCCGCCTACTGCCCTCTGCCTACTATTCTAAACCGCCGCTTCCGGCACTTCAGGCGGGCGAAAGTCGAAATTGCGGCTTTGGCTGAAGAATTCCAGCGGGTTCTCGTAGACCACCTTGCGGATCAGGCTTTCCGGATGGCCGCGCATCCGCATTTCCAGGATGAAGTCGGGCACGGCGGTCGGTTTCGACGGGCCCCAATCGCCGGCCGAATTGACCAGCAGTGACTCGGCGCCGTGCATCTCCACCATATCGACCGCCCGCTGCGGGGTGCATTTGCTGGTGGGGTAGAGCGTCATCCCGGCCCAGTACCCTCGGTCGAGCACCTCGCGGACGGTGTGTTCCTCCACGTGGTCCACCAGCACCCGCCGGCGATCCAACTGGGAAAAATCGTCCAGCATGTCCAGGATCATCCGCGTGCCGGGATACTTGTCCTCTAAATGTGGCGTGTGGATGAGGATTTGCTCTTCGCGCTTGTCGGCCAGTTCGACGTGTTCCAAGAATACGATCGCTTCATTGCGGGTATTCTTGTTCAGGCCGATTTCGCCGACACCCAACACGCCCGGTTTGTCGAGAAACTCGGGGATCATGGCGATCACCTCGCGCGACAGCCGCACGTTTTCGGCTTCCTTGGCGTTGATGCAGATCCAGGTGTAGTGCTGCACGCCGTACCAGCCGGCTCGCTGGGGTTCGAATTCCGTGAGTTGGCGGAAATAATCGCGAAATCCCTCGGCGCTGCCGCGGTCGAAACCGGCCCAGAATGCCGGTTCGCTCACTGCGACGCAGCCCATTTTGGCCAGCGCCTCGTAGTCGTCGGTCGTCCGCGAGACCATGTGAATGTGCGGGTCGAAGTAATACATGGCGTCTAAGTCGTCAGATCAGCGTTTGGTCGAATCCAGCGGAGTCGCGGACCGTCGTTTATCCGTCCGCCTCGCTCGGCATCTTGATCGTCTTCCTCCAACGCGGATCGTAGGGCAGCGAAAAGATCATTTGAATGCGCTCGGCGCGCCCCGGCTGCGGGGTGGCCAGTTCGTCCAAAGCCGCGCGGATTTGGGCGACCTGCGGGTCTTCGCTGACCGTGCCGGCCGATCGATCCAGCCGGTCTAAAGCGGCAGCGATCTCGATGATCTTCGCCCGCACGGGAAGGAACTCTCGTTGCAAAACGGCGGGCGCCTCGTGTGGAATTGTCAATTTCACTACAAAAGTCCTCGTGCAAACAACCCCGGCCGGCGGCCAAGTTGTCAAATGTGGCCTCTGGGCGCCGTCAATCCATCCGGGCGGAAGTAACCCGCAAATCCAGTTTGGCCCCCCGCAGCCGGCAAATCAACCCGCCTGGAGAGAGGCCCCGCAGTTTTAGGTAAACTCCGTAGAATCTGCCGGTTAGGTTCCAGTCGGGGCGTGCGGAAGGCCGATCCGACAAGGAGGGGATGTATAGTTGTATAAATAGACGAACCCGTGGCGGACATGCCGTGAGCGAAGGGCTGAGAACGACGTTCGAGGAGTTGTCCAAAACGGACAACGAGGCGGCGGCCAGCGTGCTGGTCAGCGCCATCGACTCGCCGTACGAGGCCGTCCGCGAAGGCGCTTTGCGCGCCATTTTGGCTCGCCGTAGTCACACCGGTCAGCGGGAATTGATCCGGCGGCTGCACGTGATCGACGAGCGTTGGCGGTCGATCATCAACGAAAACCGGGGACGGATGACCAACGCCCTGCGCGATGCGATCCTCGACTCGGACCCGCGGATGTTCGCCAACGGTTGCCAGGGGGTGCTTTGGTTCGCCGACTACGACCTGGTCCCGGCGCTGGTGCACGCGGCCGAGGCCGAGTCCAACCCCCACGCCGAGGCGGCCGCCGCAACGCTGCTGAACCTGGTCGGGTTGCTGTACGACGAACTGGCGCAACCGCGCGATTATTCCAATCGGCGCGACCCGCAGTTGGTCCGGCGCAACGTCACCGTGTCGCTTGAGCAGTCGGTCAAGCGTTTTCCAAAGCACCAACGCAAGGAAGTGATCGAATCGTTTCTGGTGTTGGCCGGCCGCGACAATGCCACGCTGAAACGCATCCTGATGGATCCCTTCGACGGCAGCTATCTGGCCGTGCTCGACGCCATGACCCACAGCCACCGGGCGGGAGTCATGCGGCTGCTGATCAGTTATTTGGACGATCCACAACCGCCGTCCGCGGCCATCGGGTCGCTGGCGCACCGCGATGATTTCAAGTTCGTGCGGCATCTATTGCGCAAGGTCGCCGACGGACGGTCGGACAACACGCTGCACAACCTGAAACGCATCGAATCGTTCGTATGGCTGCGCGACGACTACGCGTTGGTCGACCGCTTGGACGAGTCGTCACAGCGCGCCGCCGTGCATCTGGCCGTCGCGTCAGGAATGAAGCGAGCCGACGTGTTCCGACTCATCGACCATCTCATGGCCGGCGGCAAAACCAAGGGAAGACGCGCCGCCGCGCTTGCGTTGGCCGCTTTCACCGGAGCCGAAGCCAACGCACTGGCGATGCGGGCGCTGGCCGACGACGATCCGCACGTACAGGCCGCCGTGCTGTCGCAAATCCGCAATCGCGGCATTCCCGGCGCACTGCCCAAACTGATCGAAATGATCGACAGCCCGCACGAAGTGATCCGGGACGCCGCCCAAGGAAGTCTGGGCGAGTTCAGTTTCCGCCGGTTCTTGGCCGCCTATGACATGATCGACGAAGAAGTCCGCCGCAGCACGGGCATGCTGGTCAAAAAGATCGACCCGACGACGATACCCATGTTAAAAGAACAACTCTCTTCGAAGTCGCGCACGCGGCGGCTGCGATCACTTTCGCTGGCCGCCACGATCGACGCGGTCGACGAACTGGGTGACATGATCATCGGCTTGTTGAGTGACGGCGACCACCTGGTCCGGGGCGAGGCCGCTCGCGCGCTCGCCGGAGGCAGGTCACCGGCAGTCATCGCGGCGCTGGAAGAAGCGCTGGACGACAGCAGCACGGCGGTGCGCGAGGCGGCGGCCGAGAGTCTCGAACGAATCCACATGGCACATCCGCCGGCGGCGGCCGAATCCGAGCCCGCGGCCCGACAGGAGGCCACGGATGAATAACGTGCTGTGGGCCACCGGCGCGGGGAGCAACCTGGCGGAGAGTTGGGGAAGCCGCTTCCGCGGCAGTCATGCTCAACTCGATTCCGACGACATTCTGATGGTGCTGTTGATCGTGGCCGGCGCTGCCCTGGCAATCTGGCTGTTGTCACGCGTGCCCGCCGTGCAAAACCGGGTGCGGAGGTTCAACAACCCGCGTCAGTTATTCAAACAACTTTGCCGCGCCCACGAACTGGATCGACCCAGCCGCCGGCTGCTGCGCCGGTTGGCGCGTCACCACGGTATGAAACAGCCCGCGCTGTTGTTTTTGGAGCCGGAGCGGTTCCGCGGCCGGTTGGACGGAAAGTTGGTGAGCGAACGGGGCAATATCCAAGCACTGCGAAACCGATTGTTCGCCGGCGCACAAGAAACTCCCTCCGGTGCAGCCCCGGCCTCGTCACCTCCGTCGGCCACTGATCGGCCGTCCGGGTGATGGCCCTACAACGTGCGTTACATCGGGGCCGGAGCGGCATTCCGCTGCGGACGTTGTTCTTCGGCCGGTGCAGTGCGCAGCTCACGGGGGTCGCGGCGGCGGAACTGATCAGATGTTGAGCCCTGCGAAGAGCGCCGCCCGCCGTCAGGCACGGGTTTCAAGAAGTCCGTGGGGTCCGCGACCTTGCCAAACTGCAAGACGCGCTGCGAATCCTTCCACCCCACCAAATCAAGAAACTTCCGGAACGAAATGATCTGCGTTCCCACCTGGCGCGCCTCGGCTTGGAGCTGAGAAAAACCCTGGAGAGCCTCGCCCTCGTCCGGCTGATCGCCCAAGACCAAATAGCGGGTTTCCAACGTGATTTGGCCGGTGCGCTGGCCTGCGTCGGTGATCTCGGCGTCGATCTCACTTCCGTGGACCCTCACCAGATCGTGGATCGCTTGCCGGTCGCTCTTGCCGTCGCCGTCCAAGTCCATCACGCCGGCAAAGGCGAACCGCACTTTTCGTCCCGGATGCCACAGCGGCGAATAGACGAAATCGCCGCGCAAAATGGGATTGGCCACCTGGTCTTCCACGATCTTGGCCTGGGCCAGGTGTTCGCCCAACACGTCGGTGACCTCGATGCGGGCCTTGAGCCCGTCGCCCTGCAAGGTGTTCGATTGTTGATCGTGGACACTGAACATCACCGCCCGGCGCAAGTTGTCCGCCCGACCCAGATTGATGTACACCGTGCCGGTGGGCAGGTTGACGGTCTGGATCAGCCCGTCGGGGACTTCGAATGTTTCGGTGCGGATTTCCTCAATTTCCCGGGTTCTGGTCAGCAGCGTGTTTTCCAGATTCTGAATGACGCCGGTCAAATCGGCGATTTTTTTGGTCGACTCGGCATTGAGTTGGTCCATTTGCGCACGGACCTCATCCAGCCGCGTTTGCAGATCGTTCTTGGTCTTTTCCAACCCAGCCACCGTGGCCTGGAACGCCGTCTGCTGTTGCCGCAGATTGGCTTCGGCCGCGGCCGCCGCGTCGGAGTGCTGTTTGATCTGCGCCTGCCGGGCGGCCTCGCGCTGTTGGTTTTCCAGTATCAGTCGCTGATTGTCTTCGGTCGCTTTGTTGGCCTGGTCGCGGGCTTCTTGCAGGGTATTGTCGTGCAAGTAGACCAACACCTGGCGATACGTTTTTTGGGCGTCGGGATAGGTCGCCGCGTAAATCGCCATGTCCGCGGCCAGCGCGTTCTGGATGTCCGTAAGCGTCGCGTCTTCAGGGAATCCGATCACCTGGCTCTTCAGCATGTTGATCTCTTCCTGCGCGGAACGCGCCGTGTTGTTGGCGGTCGCCGCCTCCGTGCGGGCCTGGTCGCGCTCCATGCTCGCGCTGTCGTACTGGCGAAAGAACAGGAAGGTGGTGATGCTCAACACGACGGTGAGAATCACGAAGATGATCAGCGCAATTTGAATCCCTTGATTTTCGCTGCTGGCCATGATCTATCGGCTCCTCAGTATTCCGGGTGAACTTTATTCCGGGTGAACTCTCGCCCCATGATCCGGCGATCGCCAGAAGAAATCGGATCGAGGCCCGCGCTTTACAGCCCCCGACCAGCCACCTGCGCGCCGTCGAAGTCGGCGCTATATTGGAAATGGCTAACCTTCTCTGCCCAAACGACCTATGTCGATTTTACGCGCCCCCGGACGGGGCGTCAACGAAATTTCCCCCGCCTGGGGGCAGAGGGCAGTAGGCAGAGGGCAGTAGGCAGTAGGCAGAGGGCAGAGACGCGCTGGCGCGAGGATTTACCGGGGTACGCTTCTTTCCGTCCACTGAGATTTGACAATCTCCACACCGGCCGCAACTGATCTTGTCAGCGGTCCAGCGGTCGATTACCACGCCACTTCCAGCGGCAGTCTGCGGTGTTGAAAAACCCTTCGGCGAACGAATCGTGGCTCGAATTAAGCCTATTCAAACTACACCGCCATCTGCTGATCCAGGCGCCGGCAAGGGGCAGGTCGTAATTGACGGGCGCCGTGACGGTCGCCATCCGTTGTCAGAACTGAAAGGCGCGGGTGCGAGACGTCCGGCGCCATCGGCTGAATTGCTTCCTCAAGCCATCCGCTGGCATTTGGACGATGAGGGGACCCCGACATGCGGCGACCCTTCACAGGCGCGGCTTGAGGGCTGGCTGCTGGGCGGAACGGCCGGGGTCGTCAAAGACGGGCCGCATCGGACGGTGTACCGCCTCGATACGGATCAAGGCCGTTATTTCCTCAAACATTGCCGCTGCCGGGGCTGGGTGCAAGCACTGGGCCACTTAATCCGATCCAGTCCCGCCCGCCGCGAATTCACGCGTAGCCGGGAGATCGCGCGGCGCGGCGTTCCGACGGTGACCGCGTTGGCGTACGGCGAACAACGGCGATGGGGCCTCGTTCGCGACAGCTATCTGGTCACCACGGCGATTCCCGACACGGTCGCGTTGGATGACTTTTTGGCCCGTCGCCTGCCGCGCCTGCCGGACGAGAACCGTAGCATCGCAAAACGCCGCATCGTGGTCTCGCTGGCACAGTTTTGCGCGGCTGCCCACAAGGCCGGCGTGTTCCACCACGACTTCCACGCCGGCAATTTGCTGATTCGAACAGATTCGGAACGCACGGGCGACGAAGCCGAATTGTTTCTTATCGATGTCCCTCACGTGCGTCTGACCGGGCCAATGAATTGGCGCGCCAGCCGGGCGTCTCTGGTCATGCTGTGCACCAGCCTCGAGCCGCTGGCCTCGCTATCCGACTTTTGGCGGTTTTGGCGAGCGTACCGGAGGGCGCGATCCGATCTCGACGTCGGGCAACCGCGCGACGCCGCGGCACAAATCGCCCTCCGCTCCCGTCAAGCCGCCCGGCGGATTTTACGCGGCCGCGATCGACGCGCAATGCGTAATAACCGCGAGTTCCAGAGGCTGCCAACCAGGGCAGGTGTCGCCTACGCCGTCCGGGGCGTCGGCCGCGAGACGCTACACCAACTGCTTGCCGATCCGGAAATGCCGGTCCGTCAATTCCGCCACGCACCGGTGAAACTAGGGCACGGCAGTCTGGTAGTGCGAGCGCGGATCACGCTCGATGGCCGGCCGGTCAACGTCGCGTTCAAACAAGCGCGTCGGCGCGGTTTCTGGAAAACATTGACCGACCGGCTGCGCGGTCGACGATTATTCAGGTCGTGGAAAAACGGTCACGCGCTGCTGTCGCGCGGCATCGCCACACCACGGCCGCTGGCCGTTTGGCTGCCGGACCGTCGAATGGTGCGACGTGATTGCTATTCGGCCACGGAATGGATCGAGGGCGCTGAGGATTTCCATCTCTACCTCTGGCGAATCGCCGCGTTGCCGCCGGACGAGCGCCGCCGGCGTGTGCGCCAATTGGCTGAGCGGCTCGGCTCACTGATCGGCCGGATGCACAATTGGGGCGTGTCGCACGGCGACTTGAAAGGCTGCAACTTATTGATCGTCGAGCGGGGCCGTGACGTCCAAGCCTACGTGCTCGACCTGGACTCAGTGCGCATCCGCCGGCGACTCACCCGACGTGCACAGGTCCGCGATCTGGCCCGTTTGGCCGCCAGCCTGGCTGCTCACGCGTGGGTCGGCCGCAGCGCGGCGATGGCGTTCATGAAATCGTATCAGACCGAGCGGCACGCCGGCTGGCGCGACTCGAAACCGCTGTGGCGACAGGCGGCGCGCAGGGCTGCCAGAAAGGTCCAACAGCAACGACGTGCCGGAAAGCCGGTTGCCTGAAACTCACGCCGCTGCACGTAGCAACTCGCTTTGATGCAAGAAGCAGCGGCCAAATTGGTTACGCGAAGCTAGTGGGCAGAGTGCAGTAGGCAGAGGGCAGTGACGCGCCGGCGCGTAAAACCGCCCTCTGCCTACCGCCCCCTGCCTACCGCCTTCTGCCCTCTTTGTATTTCCGAGCATCCGTAGTGCATATCATCACGAATTGCCCGGACTAACCCCAATGCCGTTCAATTAGCCATAAGTCCCTTGGCCAAAGGCCATTAGCATCGTAGCCTGGGGCTGGCGCCCCAGGAGTCGGGAAGCGCGATGCTCGCAATTGGCCGAAGGCCATAATCACCGTGCATCACAGGTGTATATGGCCTTCGACCAAACAATTCCACGGTTCTTGAATTCCTGGGGCGGTGCCCCAGGCTACGGTAACGAAGGCCTTCGGCCAAACGAGTTATGGCTAAATGAACGGTAATTGAACGGTAATGGTTTTAGGCCGCTTATCCGCATTTGTCGCCATTTCCGTGGCAACTTCCGACGTGAGACAGCACCGCCGGAAAAACGGGCAACGACAACACTCACGAATTACGTGCTCGACTTGCGATCCAGGAAACGACGTTTTAACTCAAGGCGAATATCGTTCCAATTGTCAGCGGTCATCGGCGCCGGTTCGCCGCTATTCAGGCCGCGAAGGATTTCCTGTTCCAAAAGCTGCTCGGCGGACTGCTTCTGGTCGGCCCGGATCAACTCGCGAATGTATTCGCTCACGCTGCTATAGCCGCCTTCGGCGACGCGGGACTGGACGTAATCCTTGAGATTCCCGGGCAATGCGATATTCATCGTGTCCATAGCAACGGCCTCTGCGCGCAATCGTAGCACCGTTGGCAAGTTTTGTCAAATCTTGTCAACAAAGCCAAACCGTCGAGTCCGCGTCAGTGCCGCTCGCCAAAGTTTGCGTGATGACGTTTCTCGCGACTAAAAGATACCGTCGCTGCATGTAAGAATTGCGGTTTTTTTCCACAAAACCTTTGCCGCCGGCCGCCGGGTTTTCGTTGATTGCGCTTCGTGAACTCGGATAGAATGGCGCTTCCGTGCCGGCAACGTGACGCTGCCGCCGCCGGCTGTCTGAACGGAAACTAGGGAGGGCGACGAATCATGGCTAGCCAATTCAAAGCGTATTGGCCGGCGGCCGCGAGCCTGCTGCTGGTAGTTTCGCTGCTGCACGCGCCGCGCGGCGTCGCGGCCGAACCGCCGGCGGGCGACGACGATGCCAAGTCGAGGACCGAGCGCATCTATACGGTGGCGGAGTACGATCCACAGCGCGACCCCGCGAAGGATCTCGTCAAGACCATCAAACATGCCAGCCGGCAGCACAAGCGGATTATCCTAGAAATCGGCGGCGAGTGGTGAGGCTGGTGTCACCTGCTGGACGAGTTCGTCCACAAAAATGAAGCCGTCGTCGCCGTGCTGGAAAAACAGTTTCTCATCATGAAGGTCACCTACGACGAAGAAAACCGCAACGAGGCATTTCTTAAAGCGTATCCGAACGTGCCCGCTTATCCTCACTTCTTCGTGTTGGAAAGCGACGGCGCATTGTTGCATTCGCAGGGCACGGCCGAACTGGAAGAAGGCCGCGGCTACAACGAGGAGGTGTTCCTCGCGTTTCTCGCCAAATGGAAGCCGCAGGAAGCGGCGGACGAGGACAAAGCAGAGCAGCGCCTAAACGCCGAGGAAGCGCTGGCTGCCGGGCTTGAAAAAGCCAGGGCCGAAAAGAAGCAGGTGCTCATCCATCTGGGCGCCCCATCGTGAGGCTGGTGCCGTGTGCTGGAGAAGTTTCTCCAGGAGCAAGCGGAAATCATCGCCTTGGACTTCGTCCCCGTGAAAATCGATCTGAGCGAAATGGAAAACGGCCCGCAGGTGGCCGGGCGGCTGCGCCGGGACCGCACCGGCGGCATCCCCTGGATGGTGATTCTGGACCCCGACGGGAAAGAACTGATCAGCAGCGACGGTCCCGAGGGCAACTGCGGCTATCCCCTGTTGCCGCAGGAGATCGACCACTTTCTAAACATGCTGCGGTCCACGTCGACCAGGACGACCGACGTGCAACTGGCCAAGCTCAAGCAGGCACTGAACGATTACCGGCAGCAACGCGAGGAGCCTTGACCGCAAGCGGCTTGGCACGCCGCCGCGCTTGAGATTTGTACGCTCGGCGCGCCCCTCGGCGCGCGGCACGTTTGTTGGCTCACGTCACCCCTTCTTGTGCTTCATCCGCGACAATCGCACCGGCGTCATCCTCTCCATGGGCCGCGTGGTCAGTCCGGTGGCGTGAACGGAAACCACGCCGTGAGTGCCCGCGCCAGCGAACTGTGTCACGCCATCAGCGAACGTCGGTCTACCGGCGCCGGTCACGTCTGCCGCTCGCCGTCAGGGCGGCCAGCCCGCCACAGAGCAACAACACGGCCGCCGGCTCCGGCGCCGCCGCCGCGCCGGCGCCGGCGCCGAAGTTGTTGCGGACGTTGTTCAAGTCGTCGATGTCGACCATGCCGTCTGGCGGGATGGCGTCGCCGGGGAGGCTGCCGTCGGACGGGCCCATCGTGCCGAAGTTATTGCGGACGTTGTTTAAGTCGTCGAGATTCACAACTCCGTCGTTGTTGGTGTCGCCGATCTGGCTGGACAGCCCGGTGACTGCGACCCTCATCTCCGCGCCCAAAGGGACGACGACGCCGTTTTGCCAGCCGATCAAATTATCTACCGGCGTCGCACCCGGCGCGCTCAGCCCGTCCTTGGTGAATATCCGCCACGTCTCGGTGATGCCGACGGCGGGAATCGTGCCGCGCAACGTCAGCACCAATAAATTGGACTTCCCTGACGGCGGCAACTGCACGTCGTCATTCGTAGCGTGCAACACCACCGTGCTGACGGCCCCCGCGTTGTCGGGTCCGCTGGTGAGGGACGTCTCCTCACTTCCGAACGCCGGATTGCGCAGTCCCGGCGGCGTGTCGTCGATCGAGGCGCCGGCCGTTCCCTGCACGGTGGCATCGACGATGGTGGTCAGTTCCGAGGCGATGCTCAGCGACCAGCCGGTGGCGCCGTCGTCGGGGAACATCGCGTCGGGAGTGGTCATCAGTTGAACGGTCAACGGGATTTGAACCGTCAGTCCCGGCGTGCCTGAGATGGTGTTTCCGCCGCCAAATCCCAATTGAAAAACGGGTTCGGCCGTCGAGGTCCCCGCCACGGCAAACAGCACGCACACGCTGGTCGCGAGTCGTCGAATCATGATGCTTCTCCCTGGTTGCGGATTTCAAGTTCCCGGCCTGTCGCTGCGGAATCGTCAACAAAAATGACCTTCGCTTCGACCATGATGATACCGCCTGGGCGCGGCGCTGGCAAAGATTCGAGGCGTGGGCCAAAGTAACGACGTCACCAGTAAGGCGTGTCCGTCGCCCGCAGCCTTTTCAACTACAGCGGCCGGCCAGTCGGCAGGGGGACGTCGCGGAAGGTGATCCGCAGATCGCGGCGCGAACGGATGCGCGGGTAGGTGAACCGCAGCGATTTCGGCTCGCTGGCGTCGCGGCCGAGAAAGTTGATTTTGAATTGCGCGCCGCCATCGGTCAGCGTCGTGGTTTGTCCTTGTTTACGGTACGCCCGCCCCTGGGCGTCGAACAGCTCAAATTCGTTCTCTTGAAACAGGATTTCCTGGGGGTCCGGCACCACCAGGTCACGCGTCACCCTGAGCGTGACGCTCACCTGGCGGTCGCTCTGCTTTTCGACCTGCACGATTTGCAATTGCGCGTCGTGCTGATAGTGTGTGCGGCCGTCGTCCAGGTCGTCCACATCCATGACGGCCAACTCGCCGACGGCGATCATCGGCCACGCGACGGCCAACTCGTCCAGTTGCCGGGCCGCCACCGGCGGCGGTTCGAGCTTCAGCGTGCAGGACACTTGCTGTGTGCCGCGCGAGAGCGAATTCCAGCCCTCGGCCGAAGGTTTGCCGGCGGAGAGCGCCACTCCCGTGTCGGTCACCGCGCTGAGCAGTTCGGGCTGTTCGCGATACGCCACCAGCCGAAAGCGGTCCTCCCACATCAATTTGATTTTGATTTGGAACGTGTGCGTCTGATCGCGGTCCAAGTCGCGGTAGTCCAACTCTTCGGTGAACAGCCGCGTGGCGCCGGTCACCTGTGCGCGCACCGGGCCGGCATAGGCCAGCGGAAACTGTCCCAGGTCGCCTTCGGTGACCACCAGCCCCGGCTGCCGCGTATCATAATGAGGCCGCGCGGCGTTGCCCGACTGACGGCAGACTTCGTCCAGTACTTGCCAGAACGCGCCGGATTCGGCCAATGTCACTGGAGTGTCTGAGAACTTGCCGTAGTTGTCGCCGACCAGCAGCGGGTTTCCGGTTTGTCGCGCAAGTTCCGCGAACACCCGCGATGCGGGAATCGTTGTTTCGGTGAATTCCACCGGAGCGCTGACCCACAGGTCCGCGACTTTCAGCTTCCACAACAACGCTTGGGCCCGCACGCGTACTTCGGTATCTTCCGACTCGGTTGCCCGCTGGAGTTGCTCGCGCGCTTGAGAGCCCAATCGTGCAAGTTCCTCGTCGGCGGCCGCGCGCCGGGCGAAGTCCTCGTCGCCCAATCGGTCGATCAGTCTCGCCACCCGCACGTGCGTCGGCTCATCGATTGGCTGTTGTGCCGACGCCGCAGGCGTTGAAAGCAGACAATTCGCGGCAAGTGTCATCGCCGCACAGGCCACGGGAAAGGAAGTTCGCATCCGTGCGCTCCCGCATGCATTGGCGTTGTTGAAAACAATCCGGCGTTGGTTTCCCACCTGATTGTCAGACAACCTTGCCGGGTCGGCTGTTAGAGATGAAACGAGGCGTCTTTTTCGCCGTCGCGCCGAGAACTGGACAACCGCAAGCGGCCGGAGAATACGCGAATCACCCCGCCTGGTCAATGCCGGATAAATCATCGTTTGGGCGCCCCTTGGGTGCCCTTCCAACATCCCCACACCTGCGGCGAATATTTACCCTTGCGGATACGTAATCCGCTATCGAGCAATAGTTTGCGATCATACTCCTGCGTTTTTCTGGTCCCAATCGGCTATTGAATCGGTCGGCGGCGTCCCGGCGAAACGGGGTATACTTGGGTGGATGAAGTTTATGCCCCGCCGAGATTGGCTGTCCGCCGGCAGGCGGATATACTAAGTTGCCCTGAAAGGCGTTACGGCGCGGACGGTTACCGTCACGGCCCGCCGGGTTTCGCTTTCGCGGGACGCGGCCGATAGCGCGGCCGATAAATGTCTGGCTACGTGGCCCGTTTGGGATGCGCGTCTGCGATCGGCCGAAACATCATACGCCAGACCGAACAAACGATTCCGCCGTCGCGGAAGCAGGCTGGCGATCGTTCCGAGCCAGGGCAAGAGACGGATTGGCAGCAAACAGTCACAGGGCCGCTCGCGGTGCCGGATGGTCGCCTTGCACAAAGGCCGGCCGCAGCCGCACAAGCGGCCGATAATTAGGAAACCTGAACAAAGGCAATCTCTATGAGCCACGGCACGTTAGACCCGAAGCTGCGTGACTCGGTCGTCGATACGCGGGTTCCTTCCTCCAGCCAGCCCGCGGCCGAGCCGCGCTACAAATACCCCGGCATCCCCACCACCTGCGACGGCGCGGAAACAGTGGTCCACGTAGAAACGCACATCTGCCAGGGATCCGGGGCGTACCCCATCACCAGCTCGACCACGATGGGCGGCGGTTTCAACGCCGCGGTGATGAACGGGGCGACCAACCTCTGGGGCGATACGCTGATCTTCACCGAGCCTGAAAGCGAACACTCGGCGGCCACCTTCTGCGAGGGCTTCGCCCTGTCCGGCGGACGAGTGACCAACTTCACTTCCGGCCAGGGGCTGGTGCTGATGAAGGAGGTGCTCTACACCATCTCCGGCAAGCGGCTGCCCGTGGTGATGAACATCGGCGCCCGGGCGCTGACCAGCCAGTCGCTCAACGTCCACGCGGGGCACGACGACGTAATGAGCGTGGCCGACTGCGGCTGGGGAATCCTGTTCGCCCGCAACGCCCAGGAAACCGGCGATCTGTGCCTGATCTCGCGGCGCGCGGCCGAGGCTTCGCAGACGCCGTTCTTGAACGTGCAGGACGGCTTCCTCACCACGCACACCGTCGAAACGGTGCGGCTGCCGGAGCCGGAATTCATGAAAGAGTACATCGGCAGCCCGGCCGATAAGCTGGTCAACCTGATGGACACGGAAAATCCGATCATGTCCGGCGTGGTGCAAAACCAAGACTCGTATATGAAGGGCAAGATCGCCCAGCGCTGGTACTACGACCGCGTGGGCCCGGCGTTGGAAGACGCCTTCGAGGAGTTTGCCCGGCAGACCGGACGCAAGTACGACTTTTTGATGCCCTATCGCTGCGAAGACGCTGAATACATCCTGGTCGGCATGGGCTCGTACATGGAAACGGCGCAGACGACGATCGATTACCTGCGGGACGAAAAGGGCATCAAGGCCGGCTGCCTGAACGTGGTTTGCTTCCGCCCGTTCCCGGGCGAGCGGATCGTGGCGGCGCTGAAGAACTGCAAGGCGTTCACGGTTTACGAGCGGATGGACGATCCGCTGTCGACCACCGGCAACCACCTGACGCGGGAAATCAAGGCCGCCTTCTGCGATGGCCTGACCGGTCAATACGCGGCCGAGATGATCGATCGCATTCCGCGCATTTATCACGGCGCCGCCGGACTGGGCAGCCGCGACGTGCGGGCAGGTGACATCATTGCCACGTTTGACAATATGATCCAAGACGGGCAGAACTTTTTTTGTATCGGACTCGATCATCCACTGGCGCTCAAAGTGCCCGAAGACCCCGACCTGCGCCCGTCGGGCGCGTTCTCCATGCGAGGACACTCGGTCGGCGGATTCGGTTCGGTGACCACCAACAAGGTGATCGCCACCATCGGCGGCACGGTGTTCGGCAAGGACGTGCAGGCGTATCCCAAGTACGGCTCGGAAAAGAAGGGCCTGCCTACGACCTATTATCTCACCATCGCCGACGAGCACATCCTCTCGCACAGCGAACTGGAACACGTCGACCTGGTCGTGCTCAACGACGTCAACGCCGTCTTGAGCGGCAATCCCATCAAGGGTATGGTCGAAGGCGGCGCTATCTTCATGCAGTCCCCCTACAAAGACGCGGCCGACGTCTGGAAACGGATCCCCGCCCACCATCAGCGGGCCATCCGCGACAAAAAGCTACGCGTGTTTTTCGCCGACATGGTGCAGATCGCCCGCGAGGTGGCCAGCGTAGCCGACCTGGAGATGCGCATGCAGGGCATCGTGCTGTTGGGCGCGTTTTTGAAGCTCACGCCCTACGCGCGGGAAAGCGAGATGACCGACGAGCAGGTGTACGAGGGCGTGGAAAAAGCCCTGCGAAAATACTTCGGCAAGCGCGGCGAGCAGGTCGTCCAAGACAACCTCACCTGCGTCAAGCGCGGCTACAACGAAATGCAGGAAATTCCCCGGTCGCTCGTCGACGCCCCGTCAACGGTGGGCAACGGAGCGGCGTGAAGCGTTCGTTGACTATGGCATCGGTCGACGTTTCATCCGTCGAAGCGAGCAGTTCTGATGAATTCACCACAAATAGAACTCACGCAGAGGCGCAGAGGCGCGGAGAGAAGTCAGTTTAGATCTCGATCCCTCCGGCCTGTGCAACGCCCGCGATTCCTCTTTCTCTGCGTCTCTGCGCCTCTGCGTGAGCTCTATTCGAGTTAAGGATCTGACCCCATCGTCCTCCGCGGCGACCGTTCAAAACACAATAACCATCCCAAAGGATTCCGATATGGCTACCGACACATCTTCCCATTCGATGAACGCCGCCAGCCAGCGCGATCCGTTCAACAACAACTCGTACGGCACGCTGGTCGACGGCGATTACCGGCAGGTGAAGCTGAACATCCTGGACGTGAACGACTTCAACGACCGCATCATCCGCGGCTACGAAGACGGGATTGCCGAGAAGGGGCTGCCGGCCGATCTGACGGTCGCCCGGTCGCTGATACCCGCCGGCACGGCCACGCTGCGCGATTTCAGCTACATCGCCCCCGACATCCCGGACTATATCACCGAAAACTGCACCGGCTGCATGGACTGCGTCACGCAATGCCCCGACACGGCCATCCTGGGCAAAGTGCTCAGCGAAACCGAACTGGAACAGAAACTGGCATCCATCTCCGACGAAGCGGAGCGCGAGATGTTCCGCCGGCAGTGGTCCAAGCCCCGCAAATACTACGACGGGCCGAAGAAAAAGGGCCAGGACGGTGGGATGTTCAACATCATCATCGATCCCAGCAAGTGCAAGGGCTGCGCCGAGTGCGTCACCGTCTGCGACGACGACGCCCTGAAGATGATCCCCAAGACCGACCAGGTGATCACCGACATCCGCAAAAGCCACCGCTTCTTCAAGCAGTTCGGCCCTTCCAACGAGAGCTACA
>Ga0214472_10001334_pt1 | contig 27927 bp, 28 predicted proteins | sample RVTome_6_FD_207662 | JGI IMG/M metagenome (GOLD analysis project Ga0214472, IMG submission 207662) | Soil microbial communities from uranium-contaminated site in the Upper Colorado River Basin, Wyoming, United States - RVT140D175 | ecosystem: Environmental > Terrestrial > Soil > Contaminated >...
AGTGGTACGCGGGGTCGTAGCCCGGCGGGTTCACGGCGAAGCTCCGCGCCGGCCCGTGCTCGAAGCCCTGGTCCACCGGCAGGATGACGAGGCGGCCGGTGCCGGCCAGCCGCCCGTGGGTGAGGAGACGGGCCAGGTTGGTGCGGGTGCCCGGGTTGTCGCTCGAATACCAGGAGAGGATCGCGAACGCGCGGTTCCATGGCCTTCCCGTCCTTTCTCTCAGTCAGCGGCGGTAAAACTCTTCGGCGAGCGCGACGTCGTCGGGGCTGCCGACGATGATCGCCTCCCGCTGGTGGTATTCGGAGGCCTTGATCTCGAGCACGCGCCCGGTGCCCGTGCTGGCGCGTCCCCCCGCCTGCTCGACGATCATGCCCATGGGCGCCACCTCGTAGAGGAGCCGCAGCTTGCCCTTGGGCTTGGCGGGGTCGCGCATATCGGCCGGGTACATGAAGAGCCCGCCGTCGAGCAGCGTGCGGTGGACGTCGGCCACCATGGCGCCGGAGTAGCGCAGCGAATACGGGCGTCCGGTCGCTTTGTCGGGCGTCCGCAGGTATTCCACGAAGGCGCGCTGCCCCGGGTGCCAGGTCGAGATGTTGCCCTCGTTGATGCCGTAGACCTTCCCCTTCTTGGGGATGCGGATGTCCGGGTGCGTCAGGAAGAACTCGCCCGTGGCGCGGTCCATCGTGAAGCCGTGGGTCCCATTGCCTGCGGTGTAGACCAGCGTGGTCGCAGGCCCGTACATGACGTAGCCGGCGGCGATCTGCTCCGTGCCCGGGCCGAGCGCCGCGGGCCCCGCCGGATCCCACCCGCGGCTCGGGCGGAGGGAAAAGATGGTGCCGACCGTGCCGTTGACGTCCAGGTTGGAGGAGCCGTCCACCGGGTCGCAGGCGACCACGAGGCCCGTGGACCCCTTGCCCTCGTGCATCTCGATGGGCTCGGGCGCCTCCTCGGAGACGAGCGCGGCGCACGCCCCGCTCTTGCGGAGGGCGGCCGCCATGATCTCGTGGCCCCAGACGTCGAGCTTCTTGACTTGATCGCCCGTGAGGTTGGTGCCGCCCGCATAGCCCAGCTGGTCCCGCAGCGCGGCGTGCGCCAGCTCCTGGGCGATGACGGCCGCGACGCTGCCGATGCGGCTGACGACCATGGCCATCCCGCGGGCCTGGTCCGAGGCGAGCGTAGCCTGCTGCCGGGCAAGGTGCTCGTCGAGCGTCATCTTTGAAGGGGCCACGTTCCGGATGCTAGGCGAAGGCCGGGCTCTAGTCAACCCGTCGAACGATGGTATTCTCGGTAGCGTCATGCTGAGACGCTTGTGCTGTCTTGCGGGGTGCCTGGCGGCCCTGCTCCTCCTCGGCGGACCGGCTACAACCCCGACAAGGCCCTGACCGAGGGCGCCATGGTGAGGCTGCTGGTCGGCGGAGCGGCGGGGGCGGGTCTCGGCGGCTCGTACCTCTACGACAAGGGCCTGAACCAGACCCAGCGCGCCTACTATGCGTGTCTCGAGACACGCGGCTACACCCTCACCAAGTAGCGGACGTGCCGGATCCCGCCCAGGGACGCTGGCGGGCGCTCTTCTTCCTCTCGCTGGCCGAGCTGGGCGTGCTCTCCCTCTGGTTCAGCGCCGCCGCCGTCCTGCCCGCCCTCTCTCGCGAGTGGCATCTCGGCGATGGCGGGCGCGCGGGGCTCACCATCGCGGTGCAGGCCGGATTCATCCTCGGCACGTTGGGCTCGGCGCTCGCCAACCTGCCCGATGTCGTCTCGCCCCGTCTGCTCGTGCTCTGGAGCGCCGTCGCAGGTGCGGCGCTCAACGGGGCGCTCGCTCTCTGGGTCCAGAGCCTCGCGCCCGCGCTCGTCCTTCGCTTCGCGACGGGCCTCTGCATGGCGGGCGCCTATCCGCCGGCCATGAAGATCGTTGCCACGTGGTTCCGCGAGGGACGCGGGCTCGCCATCGGCATCCTCGTGGGCGCGCTCACCGCGGGCTCGGCCGCGCCGCATCTCATCCGCGGGCTGACGGACCTGCCCTGGCGCGGCACCTTGCTCGCGGCCTCGGGGCTCTCGCTGGCGGCCGCGGCGCTCGTCTGGCTCTGCGTCACCGAGGGCCCCGACCGCTTTCCGGCAGTGCGCTTCGATCTACGAATGGCGGGCGCAGTCTTTCGCGGGCGTGGACCCCGGCTGGCGTGCTTCGGTTATTTCGGTCACATGTGGGAGCTCTACGCGATGTGGGCCTGGCTCGGCGTATTCCTGACCGCGAGCCTCGACGTCCGCGGCGGCGGCAGCTACCTGGGGCTCAATGCCCCGGCGGCGACCTTTGTCGCCATGGGGCTGGGCGGCGCGCTCGGCGCGTATGCGGGCGGCGCGCTCGCCGACCGCTGGGGCAGGACCACAATCACGATGGCGGCCATGGCCCTCTCGGGGCTCTGCGCGGCGATGATCGGTCTCTCCTTCGGCGGGCCGCCGGAGGTCACGTTCGCTCTGGCCGTGCTCTGGGGCATCACGGTGGTCGCGGACTCGGCGCAGTTTTCGACGGCCGTGACTGAGCTCTGCCCTCCCGCCTATGTGGGCACCGCGCTCACAGCGCAGACCTGCGTGGGCTTCGCGCTGACCATGGTCTCCATCTGGCTGATCCCGCCGGTCGTGGGCGCGATCGGCTGGGGATGGGCCTTCGCCATGCTGGCCCCTGGGCCCGCCTGGGGCGTGCTCGCCATGGCCCGGCTCCGCGCCTCACCGGAGTCCCTGAGAATGGCGGGCGGCCGCCGCTAGTAGGGCTCAAACGCGAGGCGTACTCTCTGTACGTTGAGCGTGCGGCCGAGGGCGCCCAACAGTGTTTGCCAAATGACGCCGATGGGCCCTTCTCGCCGGCCTGCGCCGTACGGGCTTGCCGGGGTCGCCGGAGCGCGCTAGCATGAAGTCGAGATGCGCCTTACGCCGCTTCCGAGCGATCTCCTGGGCCCCATCTTCCGCGACGCGCGCGACATGCTCTTGCTCACGTGGGCGGGGGTCCGCGCTCCCTCCCGAGCCGCGCTCGACACGGCCGCCGCGCTCGGCCGCAGCATCCACAAGGTCGAGAAGGAGCTGACCGAGCAGCTCGTGGCCGGATCGGACGAGGCGGCCCCGCTTCGACTCGTGCCGGCGCATGTCGAGCGCATCGCCGACGCCATCGACGGGCTCATCCGCTCCTGCCGGCTGATGGAGGCCGAGGGCACGTCCTTCACGGGGCGCGGGATGCGCGAGGTCAACGCGCTCTTCGAGCGCGCGGCCGAGCTGATCGAGTGCGCGGGCGACCTGACGCTGACGGGCAACCGGGTGCTGGCCCGCCACGTCGAGCTCGAGAGCATCCGCTTCCAGGACCTGGCCACGGAGTACGCCCGTGCCCACGAAGACCGCCTTGTCGACGGCGTCTGCCACCCGACCTCCTCGAGCGCGTATCTGGGCATCCTCGACCACCTGCGCGAAGTCGCCCGCCACGCCCGGCTCATCGCCTGCCGCACCGGCCCACCCACCGCTCCCGGCGAGGGAGCCTTCCCCCGCTTCTAGCCGGACGTAGTCGGCTCGGAGCGCCCCCGCTCGTCCTGGCGCTATGGCGGCGGGGTCACGCGATCGTGTCGTATACCCCGGGGGGGATGATGCGGTAGACGCGCAGCGGCTGCGAGACGTTCTTGAAGCTTTTCTCGCCGAGGTTTTCCAGCACGAAGGTGCCTCGGACGCGCTCGGCGGTGGTGGGGCCGACGACGATCTCGTCGCCCTGGGCGGAGCCGGCGAAGCGCGCGGCCAGGTTGGTCGTGGGCCCCGTGGCGGTGAAGGTCCAGCGCTGGGCGCCTGCGCCGCCGATCTTCGTGGCGCCCACCCACGCCTCGCCCGTGTTGATACCCATGTGCAGGGCTACCCGCGGGAAGACACCCGCGTGCTCTTCGTTCAGCTCCCCGGTGCGCTGGCGGATCGCGAGGGCGGCGCGCGCGGCGTTCAGCGCGTGGTCCACGGGGCGGCGGCCCGGTTCGCGGCTCTTGGACTGGAAGATGACCATGAGGCCGTCGCCCGCAGTCTCGTTCACATCGCCCTGGTGCTTGCGGATGATCTCGAGGAAGGCCGAGAAGTACGTCTGCACGAGCTGGTTCAGCCGCTTGGCCTCGACCTGCTCGCTGAGACGCGTGTAGCCCGCGATGTCGAGGAAGAGGACGGAGACCTCCTCCTGGCGCTTCTCGAGCTGGGTCGCCGACGGGTCACGCTCGAGCAGCTCCTTGACGGCGTCGGGCACGAACTTGGACAGCTCTCCCTTGAGCTGCTCCAATACTTCGAGCCGCTGGCGCGAGGTCTGGAGCTCCTCGAGCGTGGTGGCCAGCTCGCGGTTGCGCGCTTCCAGATCCTGCTGCGCGGCGGAGAGACGCTCGGTCATGTCGTTGAATGCCGAGCCCAGCGCAGCCAGCTCGTCGCCCGACGTCGTGCGGGCGCGCGCGGCGAAATCCCCTTCGCCGATCTTGTGGGCCACCTGCGCCAGCTCCTGGATCGGACGCACCACCACGCGCCGCAGGACCAGCGCGAGGACGCCGGCGGCGGCGACGATGGTCAGGAACGCCACCACCACCTGGCGGTTGCGCTGCTCGCGCACAGCCGCCAGCACCGGCTCCATGGACGTGGCCACTCGCACGACGGCACGGACCTTGTGATCGGTGCCGTGGCAGCCCTGGCAGCGCTCCTGATTGGCGACGGGCTGGTGCAGCGTGAAGAGCATCTGGCCGTCGACGTTGTCGATGGACTCCTGCCTCTCGAGCGTGTCGACCGCCCGCTGGAAGAGCGGCCCGGTCATGGGCGGCCCCGGTGCGCGCGCCATCTTCTCGATGCTTGCCACCACGCCCACCGGCAGGTCGGCCTCCTTCGCGACCTGCTTGAGCGTGGCCGTGTCGGTGAAGGCCTCGACGCCGTTGCGCCTGTAGACGGTCAGCCCCTCGACCGGCGTCGTCTTCTGCATCTCGAGGATCTGCATGCGGGCGATGTCGGGCCGCTCCTGGAGCATGGCGGCCTCGATGTTGGCGGTGAGCGCGGCCGTGAGCCGGCGCGCCGCCACCTTGCTCTGCTCGACGAGGAGGTCGGCCTCGCGCTGGATGGTGAGAACGGTCGAGATGCCGAACCCGACGATCAGCACCACGACGATGAGGACCGCGATCTTGACGGTGAGCGGAGCCGGCGGCAGGCGCATGTTCAGACCCGCGTCGCGCGGCCGGCCCAGTAGGGCTCGCGCAGTACGCGCTTGATGAGCTTGCCCGCGGCATCGCGCGGGAAGTCGTTGTGGAAGGTGACCTCGCGCGGCACCTTGTAGCCGGCGAGATGCCGGCGCGCGAAGGCCATCACGTCCTCGGCGGTAAGCCGCGCGCCGGGGCGCGGCTCCACGGCGGCGTGGATTCGTTCGCCCCAGTCGTCGTCGGGCACGCCGAAGACGGCCACGTCCTGGATGTCCGCGTGGCGGTGGAGCGCGTCCTCGATCTCCGCCGGGTAGATGTTCACGCCGGCCGAGATGATCATGTCGCGCTTGCGGTCGCAGATGTAGTAGAAGCCGTCGGCGTCCATGTACGCGACATCGCCCACGGAGTACCACTCGCCCCGGCGCATGCCCGCGGTCGCGTCGGGGTCCTTGTAGTACTCGTCCAGGACGCCGGAGAACCGCTTGACGTACAGCTCGCCCGGCTCGCCTACGGCCACGGGCCTGCCGTCGTCGTCCAGGAGCGCGATCTCCCGTCCCGGCGCGGCCTGCCCGCACGAGCCCGGCTTTCGCAGCACGTCCCCCGGTTTCAGGATGGTGTTCACCCCGAGCTCGCTCGAGCCGTAGAACTCGTAGAGCGCGGGGCCGAAGAACGCGACCACGGCCTCCTTGACGCTCATCGGGCAGGGCGCCGCCGCCATGATGATGGCCCGCATGGAAGATACGTCGTAGCGGGCCCGGGCGGATGCGGGCAGGTCCACGATGCGCTTGAGGAGCGCCGGCGCCATGAAGGTGCTGCTGCACCGGTGGCGCTGGATCTCCGCGAGGGCCTGCGCGGGGTCGAACTTCGGCATGATCACGACCGTGGCGCCGACGACGTGCGCGTAGAGCGCCAGCCCGCCCGGCGCCGAGTGGTACATGGGCCCGGCGACGAGATGCACGTGGTCCGGGTCGAGGAGATCCATCGCGCCCAGCGTCTCGATCAGCCCCTGCGGATCGATACTGCGGCGGAGCGCGCCCTTCGGCCGTCCCGTCGTGCCGCCCGTGTAGATGATGGAGGCGCCGAAGGCCGGGCCCTCGGGCAGCTCGACCGGGTCGGGCGTCCCGCCCGCGAGGAGGTCGTCGAGGTGGACGGCCCAGTCACGGCGTTCATTGCCCATCAGCACCCAGTGCCTCACCTTGTGGGCCCGGGGTCTGACCTCGTCGCAGACAGGCAGGAACTGGTCGCTCACGAACACGGCGGTTGCGTCCGAATGGTCGAGGATGTAGCTGACCTCCTCCGCCACCAGCCGGTGGTTCATGGGCGCGGGGATGAGCCCGGCCGCGCGGGAGCCCGTGCCGGCAAGGTAGTGCTCGAGCGAGTTGGCGGCGTAGACGATGACGTGCGCGGCGGGCTCGAGGCCCAGCTCGAGCAGGGCATGGCCCAGCCGGTTTCGGCGCGCGATGAGCTCGGCCCATGACCAGGCCCGATCCCCTTCGATCAGCGCGAGCTTGTCGGGATGGCGGGCGGCATGGGCGGCCAGGATGTCCATGTCAGCCGCCGACACCCAGATAGGTCGTCGTGATCTGCTGGTTGGCGCGGAGCGCGTCCGGGGTGCCTTCGAACACGATGGTCCCGTGGTCGATGACGTAGACGCGGTCCGCGAGCCCGAGCGCCATCTCGGCGTTCTGCTCGACCAGCAGCATGCTGACGCGCTCGCGCTTGAGCTCGCGGACGGTACCCATGACCGTCTCGACCACGAGCGGCGCCAGCCCCTGGGACGGCTCGTCCAGCAGGAGCAGCTCCGGCCCCGTCAGCAGGGAGCGGGCGATCGCCAGCATCTGCTGCTCCCCTCCCGAGAGCAGGCGCCCCTTGCGGTCCAGCACTTCGTTGAGCTTCGGAAAGCGCTCGAGCATCTTCTCCATCGGCCATCGCGAACCCGGCCGGCGCGCGATCTCGAGATTCTCCCGCGCCGTGAGATAGGAGAAAATGCCGCGGGTCTCGGGCACCAGCGCGATGCCGAGCCGGGAGATCACATGAGCGGGGAGACCGGCGATGTTGGCGCCCTTGTAGGTGATCTCGCCGCTCCGGGGCGGCGTGAGCCCGGTGATCGAACGGAGCGTCGTGGTCTTGCCCGCGCCGTTGCGCCCCAGGAGGGCCACGACCTCGCCGTCGTCGACGCGCAGCGAGAGGCCGTGGAGGATGTGGCCGAGCGCGTAGTAAGTGTCGATGCCGCGAATGTCGAGGATCATGGTGCCGCGGTGCCCCCCAGATAGGCGCGGCGGACATCGGCGTTTCGCTGGATCTCCGCCGGATTGCCTTCTGCGATCACGCTGCCGAAATGCATGACCGAGATCCGGTCGGACATGGTCATCACGACGTCGATCTTGTGCTCGATGAGGATGATGGTGTAGCGGCCCTTGAGCTTCCGCACCAGCGCCACCATCTTTTGCGTCTCGTCGGGCGACAGCCCCGCCGCGGGCTCGTCGAGCAGCAGAAGGCGGGGAGACGCCGCCAGCGCGATGGCCAGCTCGAGCTGCCGCTGCTCGCCGTGGGAGATCTCGCGGGCCGGTTGACCCGCCTTCTCGCCGAGTCCCACCTCCCCGAGCACGCCGAGCGCCCGCTGCGTCAGCTCCGGGTAGCGGTCGGCCCGGCGCCACGCCAGTCCCCGCCAGGACTCCTGCCGGGCGAAGGCCGCCAGCCAGACATTGTCCAGGATGGACAGCGTGGGGAAGATGCTCGTGCGCTGGAACGAGCGCGCGATGCCGAGATGGGCGATGCCGTGCGGGGGCGTCCCCGCGATGTCGCGCCCATCGAAGATGATCCGGCCGGAGGTGGGCGTGTGCTGTCCCGTGAGCAGGTTGAAAAACGTGGTCTTGCCGGCGCCGTTGGGGCCGATGACCGAATGCAGCGAGCCCTCCTGGACCTCGAGCGTGACCGCGTTGACCGCGGTCAGGGCCCCGAAGGACTTCGTCAGGAGCTCGGTCCTAACGAGGGGCATCGGCCCGCGCGACGGCCGGCGCGCGGTGCGCCGCGCGCCACGCCCAGAAGCGTGCCCACGCCTCGACCACCCCACCCCGGAAGAACAGCACCACGATCACGAAGGCGACGCCGAGCAGCAGCGGCCAGCGCGCCCACATGGAGCTGACGGACTCCGAGAGCCAGATGAACACGAACGAGCCGATCACGGGCCCGTAGAGGGAGCCCGAGCCTCCGATGAGGGTGGCGAAGACGACATTGCCGGAGAACACGAAGCCGATGGACTCGAGTGGCACGATGCCGAAGAGCATGGCGTAGAGCACCCCGGCAAGGCCCGAGAAGGCGCCGCCCACCACGAAGGCGGCGAGCTTCATGCGGGAAACGTTGTAGCCCAGGGCTTCCGCCCGCAGCCCGTTCTCGCGGATGGCCTGCAGGATCTTGCCGAGCGGCGACTCGACGATGCGCTGCATGACCCAGAGCGACAGGAGGAACAACAGGGCGACGGCCGCGTAGTACGCAAGCGGAGTGTGGATGTCGAAGCCGAGGATGCTCGGGCGCGGGACGCCTGGCATGCCGTCTTCGCCCCCGGTCACCGTCGTCCACTGGTAGGCCGTGAAGTAGAACATCTGGTTCAGCGCGAAGGTCAGCATGATGAAGTAGAGGCCGGAGCGCTGGACGCAGAGATAGCCGACGACGGCCGCCGAGGCGGCGCCCACCACGATCCCGATGCCGAGCGCCAGGAATACGTTGATCCCGTGGTACTTCAGCAGGTAGCCCGCCACGTAGGCGGCCGAGCCGAAGAAGGTGGCCTGGCCGAAGGAGAGCAGTCCCGTGTAGCCCATGAGCAGGTTGAGTCCCAGCCCGAAGATCGCGAAGATCCAGATCTCGGTGGCGATGGCGTGCCGGACGAAGACCGGGAGCAGGACGACCGCGGCCAGGATGGCCAGCCAGGCTTTGCTCATCGGATGCCGAACAGCCCTTGGGGGCGGACGAGGAGGACCGCCGCCATGACGGCGAAGATCACCGCCACCGAGGCCTCGGGCCAGAACAGCGCCACGAGGCTTTGGGCGACGCCGACGAGCAGCCCCGCCGCGATGGAGCCCAGCAGGTTGCCGAGACCCGCCAGCGCGACCACGACGAAGGCGATGCCGAGCATGTCCACGCCCATCCAGGGGTTCAGGCCCCGGATCGGCGCGGTCAGCGCGCCGGCGATCCCGGCCAGCACGCAGCCCAGCGCGAACGCAGCGGTGAAGAGCCGGTGGATGTCGATGCCGAGGAGGGAGACCATCTCCTTGTCCTCGATGCCCGCGCGCATGATGGCCCCGTAGCGCGTCTTCTCGAGGAAGAGCCATGCGCCGAGCACCAGGAGCGCGGCCGCCAGCATCACGAAGAGACGGTACTTCGGGTAGAACGTGATGCCGAGGTCGACACCGCCCCGCAGGAGCGGCGGCGGGAGCTGGCTCATGCCGACGGGGCTCCAGACGATGATGATGCCCTCCGTGACGATGAGCGAGAGTCCGAAGGTGAGCAGGAGCTGGTAGTCGTGGCCCGCCTTGTACAGCGGCCGGATTCCCCCGTACTCGATCAGCACTCCCAGGAGCCCGACTCCGAGTGGCGCGAGCGCGAGGGCCAGCCAGAAGTTGCCGACGAGCTGGATCACCGTGTAGAGGAAATAGGCGCCGAGGGCGAAGAGGGCGCCGTGGGCGAAGTTCGGGATGTTGAGCACTCCGGTGATGATCGAGAGACCGATGCCCATCAAGGCGTAGAGCATGCCCGTGGCGAGACCGTTGAGGATCTGGCTGAAGAGGAGGGCTGTGCTCACGATGCGGCAAGGCTCGCGGGCCGCTGAAAAGGACCCATCTGCTTCGTTGGCGCCCTCGGCCGCACGCTCAACGTACAGGGAGTACGCCTCGCGTGCGGCCCTCCGGCGCCGCCTCGCATCTGGGCCCTTTTCAGCGGCCTGCTAGAGCGTCCCTATGTCTTTGCAGGCGGCGTACTCGGCCGGCAGCGGCGTCGAGCCAGTCGCAATGATGTCGGCGAAGTCCATGGGGTTCTTCATGGCTGCCTTCTTCTTGCAGCGCATGAAGAAGTACGGCCGCAGCGTCTGGTGGGTCTTCGCTTCCACGCGCATGCGCCCGACCAGGTCGTCCACCTCGAGGCCCTCGCAGGCCTTGATGACGTCCGGCACCTCGGTGGACTTGGCCTTGTCCATGGCGTGGAGCATCATCCGCGTCATGCCGTAGGCCGCGGCGGGCGCATAGCCGGGAGGGCCGCCGAACTTCGCCTGGTAGCTCTTCACGAACTCCTTCGCCACCGGCGTGTTGGCGGTGTAGTAGAAGTTCGAGCCGACCCACATGTTCTCGCGGATCTCGGGGTTGAGCTGCACCAGCTCCTCGACGCCGGAGGACCACGTCAAGATGAGCGGGACCTTGGGCGTGAGCCCGAAGTTGAAGATCTCGCGCGCGCCGGTGACGGCGTCGAGACCGAAGTTGATCATGACCACCACGTCGGGCTTGTTGGCGGCAGCCTTCGTGACATAGTTGGAGAACTCGCGCTCGCCGAGCGGGTGCCGGTCGGCGCCGACGAACTCGATTCCGTGTCCCTTGCCCACTTCCTTGATGTACTTCTCCACCGACCAGCCGAAGGCGTAGTCGGCCACCAGGAGGTGCCAGCGCTTGGCCTTGGGGTTGGCCTGCATGAAGTTGTCCACCACGGTCTTGGCGGCCGTGTACGGGCTCGCCGCCCACTGGAACGAATAGCGGTGGCAGCGCGCCCCCGAGATGTCCTCGGTGCCGCCGCTGAAGTAGTGGAAGACCTTCTTTCGCTTGGCGACCTCCGACACGGCCAGGGCGACGCCCGAGGACCAGGGACCGATGATGTATTTCACGCCGTCGGCGTCGACGGCCTCCTCGGCCCGGCGCGTGGCGCTACCCGCCTTGGTCTCATCGTCGCGGGTGATGTACTTGATGCTCTTGCCCTGGATCTTCATCCCCCGCTCCTCCAGGGCCATCTTCATGCCGCGGTCGAGGACGGGGCCCACGTCGGAGAAGGCACCGGTGAAGGACCAGAGCCCCAGCATGGGGATCTCCTTCGCCTGGGCCCGGAGGACGGCCGGGAAGCCGAGCCCCGCCGCCGCGGCGGCACCGCCCAATTTCAAGACATCGCGTCGAGTGAGTCTGCTCATCGTGGTTCCTCCGCGCTGCTGTGGGTTCCCTCCCGGTCCCTGACTTTCCGCTGGAGGGGAGAATCGGCCCAACGCGGCCCGGTGTCAAGTAGGCGCCTTGACAGCCCCGCACGCCCCGGTCTAGATTCGCGGCAACTCGCAGCCATCGACGCCGGTTTCCACCGCACCGAGAGGGAGGTCTACATGTCACGTGCCCGAGCCGGGCTGGCCGGCTCGCTGTCGCCTTCGTCACCGCCGCCGCGCTCGTCTCACCCGCAGTGGCCGCCGATCAGCTCAGCGCCTATTCCATCTGGCCCGAGAACCCCGAAGTCAAGGTCGAGCCGAGCCTGGCCGAAGTGCTCAAGGGCGCGAAGATCTTTCCCATCGACGACGCCTACGCGGGGGCGAACCGCAAGCGCGTCGTGGAGCGCTGGATCAACGAGGTCCTGAACGCGAAGGAATGACGGAGGCTGCGGGACGGCGCGGGCGCGACCCGGCCCTCTGGGCGACGGCCCTCGTCCTCTGGGCGCTGCTCGGGCTCTTTGTCCTTTTCCCGCTCGCGCGGCTTTCGTGGCTCGCCTTCTTCGAGGGCGGACGCCTCTCGCTCGACCATGTCTGGAGCATCCTCGGCGACCCCAACCACCGCCGGGCTTTCGCCAACAGCCTCCTGCTGGCGACGCTCGTGGGCGCGGGCGGCACGGCGCTGGGCTTCCTCTTCGCCTACGCCGCCGCGCGCGCGGGGCTCGGGCGCGGCTGGCTCGCGGCGCTCGACGCGACCACGCTCCTGCCGCTTGTCTCTCCGCCCTTCACGACGGCCATCGCCATTATCTTCTCCTTCGGGCCCCGCGGCCTCATCACCTATCACCTGCTCGGCATCAAGGACGCGACCGCCTATGGACTTCACAGCACACTCTTCGCGGAGACCCTGACCTATTTCCCCATCGCGTACCTGACCCTCAGGCCCATCCTCGCGGCGATTGATCCCAACGTGGAGGACATGGCCTTCTCCCTCGGATCCTCGCGCTGGCGGGTCTTCCGCACGGTGACGCTCCCGCTGGCGGTGCCGGGCTTCGCCAATGCGTTCCTCCTGCTCTTCGCAGCCTCGCTGGCGGATTTCGCCACACCGCTGATCCTCGCCGGCAACAGCTTCCCCGTGCTGCCGACCCAGGCCTATCTTCAGATCACAGGGCTCTTCGACTTCAAGGGCGGCGCCGTGCTGTCCTTCGCGCTCCTCGTGCCCGCAGCGGCCGTCTACTTCCTCCAGCGCTACTGGGTCGGCCGCGGCGCCTACGTCACGGTCACGGGCAAGGCCGGGCCCGCGACACTGATCAAGAGCGTGGCGCCGTGGGCGCGGTGGCTCCTGCTCGCGGCCTGCGCGGCCGTGGCCGCGGTCATCGCATACTTCTACGCGCTCCTCTTCTACGCCTCCGTGGTCATGGCCTTCGGCGCCAATCACACGCTCACGTGGCGGCACTATCACGTGATCTTCACGGAAGGACTCAAGGCGATCCACGACACGCTCATCATTGCGGGCGTCGGCATGCCGCTGGGCGGGCTCTTCGGCGTCCTCGTGGGCTACCTCGTGACGCGGCCGCGCTTCCCCGGGCGGCGGGCGCTGGAGATGGTCTCCATGATCAACTACGCCCTGCCCGGCACCATCGTCGGCATCGCGTACCTCATCGCCTTCAACGGCCCGCCGCTCGTGCTCACCGGCACGGCGCTCATCATCGTCACCTGCTACGTCTTTCGCTACAGTCCGACGGGGATCCGCGCCACGGTGGCTCTCCTCCAGCAGATCGATCCCAGCATCGAGGAAGCGTCGCAGGGGCTGGGGGCGCGCAGCGGCATGACCTTCAGGCGCGTCACCTTGCCGCTCATCGTGCCGGCCTTCTTCGCGGGGCTCGGCGTCGTCTTCATCCGATCGATGACCGCGATCAGCGCGACCATCTTCCTCGTGTCCATCAATTGGACGCTCATCACGGTGCGCATCCTCGAGAACATGACGGAGCTCTCGCTCGGCCCCGCGGCGGCCTTCTCCGTCCTCGTGGTCGCCATCGTCTTCGCGGTGATGGCCGGAATTTCCTGGGCGCTTCGGCGACTCGAGACCGGCGGCGGCCTCCGGGTCACGAGCATCCTCGGTGGCTAAGCCCACTCCGGTAGCGATCAGGCTCGAGGGCGTCACCAAGCGCTTCGACCACGGCGTCAAGGGTGAGGTCTACGCCGTCCGCGGCGTGAGCCTGATCGTCCGCCCGGGCGAGCTCCTGACGCTGCTCGGCCCCTCCGGATGCGGAAAGACCACGACGCTCAGGATGATCGCGGGGTTCCAGAAGCCCGACGCTGGGCGCGTGTGGATCGGGAACCAGGACGTGACGCGCCTGATGGCCAACCAGCGGAACATCGGCTTCGTGTTCCAGAGCTACGCGCTCTTCCCCCATCTCACGGTCTTCGAGAACGTCGCCTACGGCCTGCGCGTCCAGCGGCACGCCGATGTCGATATCGCTCACCACGTGGGTGAGGTGCTGGATCTCGTGGGGCTCGCCGGCTACGACCGCCAGATGCCCCACCAGCTCTCGGGCGGCGAGCAGCAGCGGGTGGCGCTGGCGCGCGCCATCGTCGTGAGACCCCGGGTGCTGCTCTTCGACGAGCCGCTCTCGAACCTCGACGCGCGGCTGCGCGTCCAGATGCGCGGTGAGATCCAGCGGCTCCAGAAGGCGCTCGGCATCACGGCGGTCTACGTGACCCACGACCAGGAGGAGGCCATGGCGATCTCCGACCGGATCGCCGTCATGCAGCAGGGCGTCATCGTCCAGGAGGGCAGCGCGGAAGCGCTGTACCAGCGTCCCGTCTCGGAGTTCGTCGCCCAGTTCATCGGCAGGACCAATCTCCTGCGTGCTCGCGTCACCGCCGCCGCGGGCGCGGAGGTCGAGGTCGAGGTGCACGGGCAGAAGCTCCACGCGGGCGCGGGGGCTCCGCGTCCCGCCGTCGGCGCGTCCGTCACGCTCGTGCTTCGCCCCGAGTCGATCGCCATCTCCGCCGGCGGGCGGGGCTTGAGCGGGACGGTCGTGTCGCGGACCTTCCTCGGTGAGAAGATCGAGTACCAGGTGCGCGTGGAAGACAAGACTCTGCAGGTCACGGACTACGGCGCGGGCGGGTCGCGGGTCTTCGTTCCGGGCGAGGCTGTCACCCTCGAGGTGCCATCGACGGGCGTCTGGATCCTCGAGGGGGGAGCGTGATCCTCCTCGCCCTCCTGGCCCTTCCGATGCTGGCCCCGCTGGTGGCCCACGCTGACACCGTCCACGGCGCCGACTCGGTCTTCGCCGCGCCCGGCATCGGCATCGCCTGGGGCGTGCTCCGGGCACCGACGGAGGAGGAGACCGTCGTCGTCACCCGCATCAGCAATCCGATGGCGCGTACGCCTACCTGCGCGTGGAGGGCGTGGATCCCTTCACCGGGCGCCGCACCGCGGTCGTCGAGGGCGCGCCGCTGGGGACACGCGCGGACGTCAAGAGCCCGCGCGCGGGCTTCGCGGACTTTCCGCGACGCGAGATCCACCTCTACGCGAGCGAGGCTGAGTGGCGCGTACGGAAGCCCGCGCTGACCGTGTATTATCTCGGGGTACCGGACACAACGCCCGAGTTCACGTCCGCGGCCGCGCTGGATGCCTACCTGGCAGGCACACAGCCCCGGGCCCGCTGAAGCCATGGAGGCTCGCGTCATGTCAGTCCGTGTCGAGCAAAGAGGCGCCGTCGCCACCGTCGTCATCGACCGCCCCGAGAGGAAGAACGCCGTGGACGGGCCGACCGCCCGCGCCCTGGCCGAGGCGTTTCGCGCGGTGGAGGCGGATCCCACCACGCGCGCCGCCGTGCTCTGGGGAGCGGGCGGCACCTTCTGCGCGGGCGCGGATCTCAAGGCCCTCGGCAGCGAGGGCAGCCGGATCACACCGACGGGTGACGGCCCGATGGGGCCGACGCGCATGCTGCTCGCCAAGCCCGTCATCGCCGCGGTCTCCGGCTATGCCGTCGCGGGCGGCATCGAGCTGGCGCTATGGTGCGATCTCCGTGTGATGGAGGAGACGGCGACGTTCGGCGTCTTCTGCCGGCGCTGGGGCGTGCCGCTCGTGGACGGGGGCACGATCAGGCTTGCGCGGCTGATCGGGATGAGCCGGGCGCTCGACCTGATCCTCACCGGCAGGCCGGTGGGCGCGGCCGAGGCCGAGCGCATCGGCCTCGCCAACCGCGTCGTCCCGGCCGGAGAGGCGCGCGAGACGGCGGAGGCACTCGCGAGAGAGATCGCGGCCTTCCCACCCAACTGCGTCATGAGCGACCGCCGCTCCGTCCATGAGACCTTCGGGATGGATCTCGGAGCCGCGCTCGCGAGAGAGTTCGAGCTGGGCAAGGCCACCATCGATTCGGGGGAAAGCCTGGAAGGCGCGGCACGCTTCGCCGGTGGCGCGGGTCGCCACGGCGCCCCGGCGTCCTGAGAGGAAACGCGAATGCCGCATCGCCTGCTGCCCTATCGGACGGCATCCTTCGTGGGCTTCGTCGGGATATTCCTGTTCGCCGTGATCGCGCTCGCGCGCCTGCCCGCGCTCGGCCCGGCCGAGACGCCGGTGCACGGCCTCGCCTGGATCGGGGTGGTGGCCGCGGCCGTCATCATGGGCCGCGCCTGGTGGAACCTGGCGCCGGAGATCTTCGGAACCCGGATGCCCCTGGCTGCCTTTGCCCTCCTCGTTTTCTTCGTCGCCTGGGTGTGGGTCTGGTTCGCGATCGTTCTGGTCAAGTGCGAGGGCTCCGTCAGGACCTGCGGCCCCTGGCGGCTCGCGCTGGACGTCGGAGCGCTCGCCATGTGGGCAACCCTGGCCTGGGTCGTGTGGTGGCGCACGCGGCGCTGGCTGGTCGCGGTGCTCGTCCTGCTCGGCAACATCGGCGCGCGCCTGCCCATCTACGTCTCCGGCCTGCCGCCCTGGATCCGGCCGCTCGGGATCATCATGCTCTCGGGGGGAATGATCCTCGCCCTGGGCGCGCTCTTCAGCTCGGCCGAGAAGCTCCGCGCGGAGCCCGGGACGCATACGCTCTTCGCGGCGGGATGGTTCCGCGTGGTGCTCGTCGCCGCGGCGCTGGGGACACTCCTCGTCCTGAGCGTGCCCTACCTGCTCAGCTGGCTCACCCCCTGAGCCTCACGGAGGCCGCCATGCTCCTCGAGCACGAAGGCCGGCGTCCAACCATTCACGCGAGCGCCTACGTCGCCCCCAACGCGACGGTCTCCGGCGATGTGACGATCGGGCCGGAGAGCCGCATCCTTTTCGGCGCGGTGCTGACCGCCGAGGGCGGCCCCGTCGTCCTGGGTAGGCACTGCATCGTGATGGAGCAGGCGGTCCTGCGCGGCACGAAGGCGCATCCGCTCCGGCTCGGCGACCATGTCCTGGTCGGCCCCCACGCGCATCTCTCGGGCTGCACCGTCGAGGACGATGTCTTCATCGCCACCGGCGCCTCCGTCTTCAACGGCGCGCGGATCGGCGCGCGGAGCACGGTCCGCATCAACGGTGTCGTCCACATCAAGACCGCGCTCCTCCCCGACGCCGTCGTGCCCATCGGCTGGGTCGCCGTGGGCGACCCGGCGCGGATCCTCCCGCCCGACGCGCACGACGAGATCTGGGCCGTTCAGGGGCCGCTCAATTTCTCGAAGACCGTCTTCGGCCTCGACCCCGCACCGGCCGGGCAGAGCAACATGCCGGAGCGGATGCGCCGCTACGCGGCAGCCCTCGGCCGCCACCTCAACGATCGAATCCTCGACCGACACGGCTCCCCAGACTTCTAGCCCTCAATCGTTGCGAGCAGCCCCGTCATCCGCGAAAGCAAGCCAAACCCGGCCGGGACCTGTCGGCGGGGGCGGGGGCTGCGCATCCGGCGGAGTGGGCCCTTCCCAAGTGTGCGCAGCCCGAAGGGCTGCGATTCACGCCAGGGTAGGGTGGCGCAGCCGGATGCGCAGCCCCCGCCCCCGCCGACAGGTCCCGGCCGCCTGGCGTGGCGTTGCCTCCTGGCGAGGACGCGCTACCGGCCGAGCACCTTGCGGAACCCGTCGAGCTCCGCGCGTGAGACATCGGGGCGCCGGCCCAGCTCCGCCAGGACTTCGTCGGTGCGGCGCTCGAGGTGCGTGGACAGCCGCGAGAAGACCTTGAGCACGTGCCGCGCCTCGCTCGTGGCCTTGGACCGCGCGATCGAGCCGGCGAGCGTCGCGACCATCGCGCTGTCCAGCTGCGCGAAGACCTCCATGGTGGTGGCGAGCTCCGGCCGGCCCATTGAACCCGGGCCGTCGGCGTAGCGGAGCAGGATCACGGCCTGGCCGCTGATGTCGGGCAGCGCCCTCTGCTCGAAGCGCCCGCGCGCGTAGATCACGCGGAGGCCGCGGCCTCCGTACATCGGCGTGATGAGCCCCGTGACGCCCCAGCCGTCGTCGAGGTTGAGACCGTCGGCGGTGCGCCAGATGCGGTATCGCGCCAGCTTCAGCGCGCGCGTCACCTGCGTGGCGAAGTCCGGGTGGTCCAGCAGGTAGTCGAAGACGTCGAGCCGCAGCGGGTACGGCTCCGCCTCGACGCGCGCCGAGACGGTCGCCTGGGCGAGGACCTTCTCGATGCGCGCCAGCTCGGCAGGCGGCACGCCCGGCGGGAGCTCGGGCGCGCCCTCCCCCCCGGCGCCGAGAGCGGGCCGGAGGAGAGCGCCCGAGAGCAACACCAGCGCGCAGGAGAACGCGCGGATCGGGCGCCTGCCCCTAGAAGGTGACGAGAACGGGACCACCGCCTCCCGAACGAGAGATGCGCGACGCTCCCGGCATTATCCCATCCGGGGGCCGGGGGCGCGAGCGAATGCGGAAGCGCGGACGGCTCAGGCGTAGAGGTCTTCGCGAGTCGTGGCCGCGGCCGAGCCCACCCGGTCCCACTGCTTGCGCAGCAGGAACTGGTAGAGCCCGATCGAGCCGCTCTCGAAGGCCATCGACGAGCACGCGAGATAGAGCAGCCAGGTCCGGTACGTGCGCTCGCCGGCGATCGCCCGGGCTTCGTCGGCACGGGCCTGGAGGCGCTCGACCCATTGGCGGCAGGTGCGCGCGTAGTGAAGGCGCAGGTTCTCGACGTCGAGGACCTCCCAGCGGGCGCGTTCCATCTCGGTCATGGTCTCCGAGACGCCGGAGAGATCACCGTTCGGGAAGACCTGCTCGTAGAGGAAGTCGGTCTGGCTGGTCTGCCTCCAGTGGAATTCGTGGTGGATCCCGTGGTTGAGGTACAGTCCGCCGTCGTTGAGCATCTCGCGAACGCTGCCGAAGAACGCCGGGTAGTGCGGGATCCCGACGTGCTCGATGACGCCGATCGCCGCGATCTTGTCGTAGCGGGCGCCCGCGGGCAGGTCGCGCAGGTCGCGGTACTCGACGAGACAGCGCCCCTCGAGGCCTTCCCGCTTGATGCGGGCGGCGGCCCACTCCGCCTGGGCGCGCGAGAGCGTCACCCCGTGCGCCGTGACGCCATAGTGCTGAGCCGCCCAGATGGAGAGGCCGCCCCAGCCGCAGCCGATGTCGAGGAGGGTCTCGCCCGGCTTGAGGCGGAGCTTGCGGCAGACGAGGTCCACCTTATCCCGCTGCGCCGCCTCGAGCTTGCCGTCCGGCTCGCGGTAGTAGGCGCAGGTGTAGAGCATGAGCGGGTCGAGGAAGAGAGCGTAGAAGTCGTTCGAGATGTCGTAGTGGTGCGCGATGGCCTGGGCGTCCCGTCGCCGTGACCTGCGACTCATGATCACGCCTCCTTCATGCCGAATATCCCGTCAAAGACGATGCGTCGCCTCGCCAGCCCCAGCCTGAGCACGACCCTTACCGCGAGCCGCGCCACAGCCTCCGGCAGCCGCTCCAGCTGGCGCTCCAGCCAGCCGGGCTCCCCGGGCCCGTACAGCGCGGCGACCTGCCTCGCGTAGCTGTCGAGCGGGGTGCCCGCCTGGAGGAAGGCCCGCGCCGCCTCCGCCGCGAGGATGCCGCTCCGGATGGCCGGCCCTATGCCTTCGCCCGAGAGATCACGGGCGAGCCCCGCCGCGTCCCCCACCAGCATGAAGCGGGGGCCCGACAGCCTGCGCGGCGCCCGGCGGCGCACGACGTAGGCGTGCCCCTTGAAGGGCTCGATGGGCATGTCATCCGGCAGCCTCCCGGAGGCGCGCAGCGCGGCCACCAGGGTCTCGCGCCGGCGCGGCAGACTACCGTCACCGCCACCCGTGCAACCGATACCGATGTTGACGAAGTCCTGCTTGGGAAAGTACCAGCCGTAGCCTCGGAGGTCCGGCTCGACGTAGAGCTCGGGCGCGCGCAGGAAGGGCCCGAGGCGCTCCACCCACTCGGGCGGGAGCCGCGTCTCGCTCTCCTGCGCCACCACCACCTCCTCCCGTGAGGAAACCTCGCCCAGCGCCCGGGCGACAGGGCAGCGGTGGCCGCCCGCGCCGATCACGAGCGGCGCCTCGAAGCGGCCGCGGTCGGTCCGGACGGCGATGCTGTCGGGGCGCTGCTCGACGCCGGTGACGTGGATCCCCCAGCGGACATCGGCGCCCGCAGCGGCCGCGCGCTCGAGGAGGTAGAGATCGAACTCGCGACGGATGATGCCGTAGCTGGCGGGCGTCCGCCAGCCCGTCTCGTGCCGCGCACCCTCGAACTCGAGGACGCAGGCCGAGAATGGCTGGATGGTCAGCGGGTACTTGTCGGGGTCGACCTCGAGGTCACGGAACGCCTCAGGCGTCACCCAGCCTGCACAGATCTTCACTCGCGGGAACACGGCGGCGTCCAGGACGAGCGCCCGCAGGCCAGCCTTCGCGAGCCGCCAGGCGGCCGTACTGCCCCCCGGACCACCGCCGACGACGATGACATCGAAGGCGGAGGCGTGCTGGCTCACGGCTTCAGCCCTTCCCCTCAGCCCTTCCACAGCGAGAGCAAGAGCCGGAGCTTCAGGAACAGCGGCACGCGGAGCTCCTCGACCTCGTTGGCGACAGGCATGATCGCGAAGATATCGCCCTCGAAGTCGACCGCGCTGTTCACGTAGGCGACGGCGAAGTCGTAGGGCCGCGGGTGCAGGATCAGGCGCAGGAAGGTCTCCGCCGACTTGATGACGACGGCGCAGAGAGGCTTGTCGCCGGCCAGCCGCACCTCGCTGCCGTCCCACAGCCGGAAGGCCACGGGCGCCTGGATGCGGCCGAAGACCTCCCGCAGGATGGCTGCCGCGCGCGCCGGAGTCGGGCTCGGGAGAATCCGCGCGATCATGGGTGCCTCCGGGGTCTTTCTAGCGGGGCGTGGCGCCGTTGTCAAGCGCGGCCTTGACCCCCAACCCGCCCGAAGTCGACTCAGCCGCGGATGGTCTTCATGACCTCCTGATTCTCGAAGGCCAGGCGAGGGCTGAGATTGTCGTACGCCTTGCGTGCAGCCCTCGGGCGCCGCCTCGCGTCTGGACCCTTCTCGGCAGCCTGCGGACGCGCGGTGTACACTTCGCGTGTGCACATGCGCACGTTCGGACCCACCGGCGTCCCCGTCAGCGTCATCGGTCAGGGCACCTGGCACATGGGCGAGGACAAGCGGATCCGCAAGAACGAGGTCGCCGCGCTGAGGCTCGGCATCGAGCTGGGCCTGACCCACATTGACACGGCCGAGATGTACGCCGACGGCCATGCCGAGGAGATCGTCGCCGAGGCGGTCGGGGGGCAGCGCGACCGGGTCTTCATCGCCACCAAGGTGCTGCCCTCGAACGCGTCGTACAAGGGCACGCTCGACGCGTGCGAGCGCTCGCTCAAGCGCCTGCGTACCGACCACGTGGATCTCTACCTCCTGCACTGGTGGAGCGGGCGGCACCCCATCGAGGACACCATGCGCGCCATGGCCGAGCTCGTCGCCGCGGGCAAGACACGCTTCGCCGGCGTGAGCAACTTCGACGTTGCGCAGATGCAGGCCGCCCAGGCGGCGCTCGGCAAGATCCGCCTCGCCTGCAACCAGGTCCTCTACCACCTGCGCGACCGCGACATCGAGAAGGACGTCGTGCCGCACTGCGAGCGGGAGCGGATCGCCGTCGTGGGCTACACGCCGCTGGCGCGAGGCGGCTTCATGCGTGGGGCCGTCGCCGACGTCGCCAAGCGTCTCGGCCGGACGCCACGCCAGGTCGCGCTCAACTTCCTCACACGCCGCCCGTCGCTCTTCGCTATCCCGAAGGCGACGCGCCCCCAGCACGTCCGCGAAAACGCGGGCGCGCTCGACTTCACGCTCACTCCCGAGGATCTCTCGGCCATCGGCGCCGAGCACCGGAGATAGACCATGCCCCGTGCGTCCAGCATCGGCCAGTCCCTCCCCCGCGTGGACGGCGGGGAGAAGGCGGCGGGCCTCACGCGCTTTGCCGCGGACCTCGCTCAGCCGGGCACGCTGCACGCCCGCCTCGTGCTCTCGCATCACGCCCACGCGCGCATTCTCAAGGTGGACGCGCGCGCCGCCGGGGCCTTGCCCGGCGTGGTCGGCGTCTTCGGCGGGCGCGACCTGCCGCTGGCCAAGCAGGACCCGTCCGACCGCAACCGCTGCCCCTTGGCGCTCGACACGGTCCGCTTCGTGGGGCACCCGGTGGTCGCGGTCGTGGCCGACAGCGAGGCGGTGGCCGAGGACGCGGCGGCGCTGGTCGAGATCGAGTACGAGGCCCTGCCCGCCGCGGTCGACGTGCTCGAGGCCATGCGGCCCGACGCCCCGCCCGTGCGCGAGGCGGGCGGCGAAGGCGATGACGCCGAACTTGGCCAGCACGGCGCGGCCGGCGGCGGCGCGGCGCTCAAGGAAGCGCTCGGGCCCAACATCGCGAGCACCCAGCACTTCACGCGCGGCGACCCGGCCGAGGGCTTCGCCGAGGCGGACGTCGTCATCGAGCGCACCTACCGCACGAGCATCGTCCACCAGGGCTACCTCGAGCCCCGCGCGGCCCTGGCGCAGGTGGACGCGCTCGGCAGCGTCACCGTGTGGACGACCACCCAGGCGCTCTTCTACACGCGCTCGGAGGTCGCCGAGGCCCTGGGCCTGCCCGAGCACCAAGTGCGCATCGTCGCGACGCCGCTCGGCGGCGGCTTCGGCGGCAAGTTCGTCCTCCTCGAGCCTCTCGCCGCTGCGCTCGCGATCGCTCTCAGGCGGACCGTCTCGCTCGTGCTCACGCGCACCGAGGAGTTCCTGGCGACCACCCCCGCGCCCGCGAGCGTCTTCGAGCTCAAGACCGGCATCGCCAAGGACGGCAGGCTGACGGCGCTCCAGGCGCGCGTGATCTTCGACGCCGGCGCCTATGCGGGCGCGCCGCTCGGCATCGCCTGCCTGCTGCTCGGCAGCTGCTACCGCCTGCCCCACATGGACATCCGCGGCTACGAGGTGCTGACCCACAAGGCGGGCAACGGCGCCTACCGCGCTCCCGGCGCCGTCCAGGCGGCCTTCGCGCTGGAATCGCAATTGGACGAGATGGCCCGCGCGCTCGCCATGGACCCGCTCGACCTGAGGCTTCTCAACGCCTCGGCCGAGGGCGACCTCATGGCCAACGGCAACACGTGGCCGCGCATCGGGCTCCGCCCCTGCCTCGAGCGGCTCAAGGAGGAACGGGGCCGCCGCAAGGCGTCGGCCGGATCCGATACCCGGCTGAAGCGCGGAGTCGGGGTCGCCCTCGGCGGCTGGATGGGCGGCATCGAGCCGGCCAACGCGGTCTGCCGCCTCGAGCGCGACGGCACGCTGTCCATCATCGTGGGCACCGTGGACATGAGCGGGACCAACACGGCCTTCGCCCAGATCGCCTCGGAAGCCTTCGGGCTGGATGCGGGACTCATCCGGGTGGTCAACGCTGACACCGAAGCGGCGCCGTACGCCGGCTCGAGCGGCGGGAGCAAGATCACGTACACCGTGGGCGCGGCGGTCGAGAAGGCCGCGCGTGATGCGAGGCGGCAGCTCCTCGCCATCGCCGCGCGTCACCTCGAGGCGGCGGTGGAGGACCTCGAGCTGGTCGACCGGACAATCCAGGTGCGCGGCGCGCCGGGCAAGGCCGTGCCCATCGCCGCCCTCGCCAAGGCGTCGATGCAGTTCGGGGGCAAGTACGAGCCCGTGTACGGACGGGGCTCGACGGCAACCATCGCGCGCTCACCCGCCTTCGCCGCGCACCTGGCCGAGGTCGAGGTGGATATGGAGACCGGCCAGGTGCGGGTGCTCGACCAGGTCGTGGTCCAGGACGTGGGGCGCGCGCTCAACCCCGCGGCGATCGAAGGCCAGATACACGGCGCCGCCGCCCAGGGGATCGGCTGGGCCCTCCTCGAGCGGATGCCCTACGACCCGCACGGCCAGCTGCTGTCCGCGACGTTCATGGATTACGCCATGCCGGCGAGCGAGACCGTCGCCGCGGTGCGGGCCGTCCTCGTGGAGGTGCCATCCGAGCAGGGTCCCTTCGGCGCGAAAGGCGTCGGCGAGCCGCCCGTGGTGGGCGCGCCCGCCGCGATCGCCAACGCGGTCAGGGACGCGACGGGGCACCGCTTCACCGAGCTGCCCATCACGAGCGCGGCCGTGCTACAGGCGCTCGGCAAGGGATGATGAAGGTCGGCATCTCGCTGACGAGCCGCCACGACATCGCGGATCGACGCGAGGGCGCGCGCTGGATGATCGAGCGCGCCCAGGCCGCGCGCCGCGCGGGCCTGGACTCGCTCTTCCTTGGCGACCACCACGCCGTGCCCGAGCCGTACTACCAGAACGTGCCCACGCTGGGCTAGAGGGTCCAGACCGCCAGCACCTGCCGGGCCACGCCGCCGGCGGCGAGAGCCAGCAGGATCGTGAAGGCGGAGATCAGGAGGGCACGCCGCCAGCCGAGCTCCTTCGACAGAACCACCACCGTTGCGACACACGGGATGTACAGCGTGTTGACGAGAACGTAGGTGAAGATCTGGCCCTTGTCCATGAACTGGAGGAGATCGGTCACGCCTGACCCGTACTTCGCGACGGCGAGCGCCACGAGCAGCTGCAGGGCCAGCTCCCCTCGGGCTCGATCCTCGCGATGGTCCCGGCCATCCCGGGCTTGAAGCGATCCAGAGGGATGGCGGAGCGATTCACGAATTCCAGGCACTGGAGGTGCGGTGACGGCAAGTTCTCATCGTCGTCAGCCATGTCTTCCCTTTCCCGCCTCGCACTCCGAGCCGCGAGCTAAGGCTACCCTAATTTAGCAATCATGGTGCCAATAAGCCGGGTAAGCGGGAAGGTGCGCAAACGGCTGACCGATAAGGGATCCCCTTGGTGGATCGAAGCGATGTCGCGAGACGGCGGTGGGGTGTTTTCGCCTCACACGGGGTGGCGGCGCCCCTGGTCATTCCGGCGAGGCTTGGTCCGGCCGGCGCGCGGCCAGCCTCTCGCAGGCGGGCCGTGGCGCGCACACGGCCAGGCGCGCCTGCAGCTCAAGGACTCCGGGCGCCCCAGAGGCCGGCCGCGACGCGCGCCTCGAAGTAGTGGCCGTAGGGGTGGAGGAGAGCGGTCTGGGCGAGGACCCAGGCGCGGCTCCGGCCTCCCGCCCAAAACTTCGTGAGCCACTCCGCGCCGGGGGCGACCACACCCTCGGAGAGGACGACACTCCTGACGCGTTCGCCCGGCACGGGGCCTCGAGGTCGGAGCCGCGGAACGTCTCGACCGCCGCGAGAGTCCGTGCCGTCACCGCGCCCCAGTAGCCGCGCAGCGCATGGAGATCGATGCGGGCGGAGAGCTCGTCCACCTCGGCGTCGCTCATGCCGGTGCCGACGTCGCGGCGCGGCACCGCGAGGCGCTCGAACCATTCCTCAAGGGCCTGGGGCCGATCGGTCAAGAAGCGGTTGAGCGCGACGTCCTCGATGCGCGCCGAATGCCAGAGGAGCCACGCGACGGTATTGACGCCGGGATGAGGCCGCGCGCGCAGCCGCGCCTCGGAAAGGCTGTCGAAGAGGCTGTCCACCAGCCCCTGGTGAACCTCTCCGTAGCGGGCCAGGAAGAACCCGATGGCGTCCACCGCTCCCGCCCCGAGCGCCGTCCGGCTACTGCTTGATCCACACTTTCATGAACGTGTTGTTGTCGTAGGTGGTGAGCCCCGGCTTGTAGTTCTGCAGGCGCTTGTCCTTGAAGAACCAGCCCTCGACCCATGCCACGGCCACCGTGGCGGTGTCGCCCCGCGTGAGGATGTAGCGCTGGAGCTCCCAGTAGGCCTGCCGGCGCTTGTCCTTGTTGGACTCCTTCAAGGCGCGCTCCGCCAGCTCATCCACCTTGGGATCGGACATACGGCCGTAGTTGCTCCCGCCCCCGGTCGTGTAGGCGATGTGGAAGATGCCGGAGGGGTCGTTGACGTCCATGCTCCGGTCCTGGGTGGCGATGATCGTGAAGTCGCCCTTGCCCCAGGCCGCGTACCCTGCGGCGCTTTCGTGCGTCTTGAGCGTCCCGCGGATGCCGACCTTGCGGAGCTGGGCGATGAGGAGCTGGGCGCGGTCCACGTAGTTGCCCACGGAACGCACCGCGACCTCGATGTCCAGGCCGTTCGGGTGGTGCTTCTCCACGAGCTTCTTCGCCTCGGCGATGTCCTGGTCCTTGGGCTGACGGCAGCCGGGGATCTTGTTGACCTCCTCGAGCGGCAGGGCGAAGTCCCCAAGCAACTTCGGATCGAGGAGGGCGCACGGCACGCCCGCTCCCTCGAGGGCCTTGGCGACCATCTCCTGCCGGTCGATCGCCAGGTTGACCGCTCGCCTCAGGTCCGGGTTGTCGAACGGCGGCTTCTTCGAGTTGAGGTAGACGAGGATCAGCGCCCCGGTGACGAAGAGCGGCACGCTCAGGCCGCTCAGGCTCGCGATGCGCGCAAGGTAGTCGAGGGGGCCGTTCTGGTTGACGGCGGAGACCACACCGAGGGGGATGGCCCAGATCACCGCGATGGCGAGCGTGAGAATGGCCAGCTCCATGGAGCGCGGGAAGCGCTCGCGCAGGATGTCCCAGACCGGCCGGCGCTGCGCATAGGACTTCCCGAAGTCGCCGCGCACCGCTCCGCCGATCCAGGACAGGTATTGGATCACCACCGGCCGCTCGAGCCCCAGCTCGTTCCGGATCTGGTGGATCTGCTTCTGCTGGACCCCGCTCGTCTCGGAGCCCGCCTGGTACACGAGGATCTCGGCGATGTCCCCCGGAACCAGCCGCATCAGGACGAAGATCAGCATGGACGCCCCGAGGAGGGCGGGAACGAAGAGCAGGAGACGGCGGACGACGTAGGTGTTCATGCGGTGAGCAGGTCTGCGCCCTACTTGGCCTCGACGATCGCCTTGATCCCTCCGGGGTTGTCGAGGGAGGAGAGATCGCCGGGGTCGTTGCCCAGATGGGTCGCGCGGATCACCCGTCGCATGATCTTGGCGCTGCGGGTCTTGGGCAGCTCGGCGGCGAAGAGCACGCGCTCGGGCTTGAGCGCCTTGCCCAATTGCCGGGCGATGAGATCCGAGAGCTCCGCGCGGAGCTTTTCGCTCCACTCGGTGCCCGGGCGCAGCACGGCGAAGCAGACCACGGCCTCGCCCTTGACCTCGTGGGGCACGCCGACCGCCGCGGCCTCGGCCACCGATGGATGGCTCACCAGCACCGATTCGACCTCCGCCGGGCCCACGCGCTTGCCGGCGATCTTGAGCGTATCGTCGGAGCGGCCCGTGACGAACCAGAAGCCGTCCTCATCTATGTAGGCCCAGTCGCCGTGCACCCAGACGTCCTTCCAGCGCGACCAGTAGGTCTCGATGTAGCGGTCGGGTTCCTTCCAGAAGCCCGCCGTCATGCCGGGAAAGGGCCTGGTGATGACGAGCTCGCCCACCTGGCCGCGCACCGGCCTGCCGTCCTCGCCGAAGACGTCGGCGGCGATGCCCGGGCAGGGGCCGTTGAAGGAGCAGGGCTTGATGGGCGCGATCGGGAAGGAGGTGACGATGCCGCCCGAGATCTCCGTGCCGCCTGAGTAGTTGATGATCGGCACCTTGCCGCCACCGACGTGCTCGAAGACCCAGCGGTAGGGCTCGGGATTCCACGGTTCGCCGGTCGATCCGAAGATGCGAAGCCGGGAGAGGTCGTGCTGGCGCGGCCACTCGGCGCCGTGGGGCATCAGGGCGCGCACCGCCGTCGGCGACAGGCCCATGACCGTGACCTGGTGCCGCTCGGCCACGGCCCAGAGCCTGTCTGGCTTGGGATAGTCGGGCGTGCCTTCGAAGAGCACGAGGGTCGCGCCGTTGGTCAGGCCGCCCAGGATGAGGATCGTGCCCATGACCCAGCCCATGTCGGTGAGCCAGAAGAAGCGGTCGTCGGCGCCGAGGTCGAAGAAGTACGCCGCATCGTGGCCGATCTTCATCTGGAGCCCGCCCTGGGTCAGCACCACGCCCTTGGGCTTGCCCGTCGTTCCCGACGTGTAGGTGATGCAGCAGGGCCTGTCGGCGTCCACGGCCAGCGGGGAGCAGTGATCGGACTCGCGCTCCGCAGCCTCGTGCCACCACACATCGCGCCCAGGCGTCCACGGCACGTTGCGCCCGGCGCGCCTCAGCACGAGGAGGTGCTTGACCGACGGCGACTGCGCCGCCGCCTCATCGGCCACCTCCTTCATCTTGA
>Ga0214472_10001335_pt1 | contig 27925 bp, 19 predicted proteins | sample RVTome_6_FD_207662 | JGI IMG/M metagenome (GOLD analysis project Ga0214472, IMG submission 207662) | Soil microbial communities from uranium-contaminated site in the Upper Colorado River Basin, Wyoming, United States - RVT140D175 | ecosystem: Environmental > Terrestrial > Soil > Contaminated >...
TGCCCGAGACGTACAGCTCGAGGAACTCGGTCTTGGTGAGGTCCATCCCGTTCGTCGATAGCGAGGTGGTGACGGAACGCCACGAGGTCGGGCCGCCGGAGGGAGCCTGCCCGAATGTGAGTCGGAGGCCAGGCTCGCGAGCCTCAGATCCGGCCACGCGGATCTGGTTGTCGATGTCGCTACGCGGGAAGAAGCCTTCGTGGACGCCGACGCTGTCCCCGCCAGCCGACTCCACGATCCAGTTGTGCTGCCACACGAGCCGAGCCGCGGTCGTGGGGTCCAGCGTGGCAGGGAGCACCGTCTCGACACCGTCGCGGAACGTCGGCGCGCTCCCGAGCAGCCAATCCGTCGAGTTGAGGGAGACCGGCAGCTGAGAGCCAGCGTCGAAGTCATCGATGAAGGCGCGGTCCCGCGTGTTGGGGTTCGGGACCGACAGGGCGAGCTCTCCGCTCATGGAGAGCGAGCTCTCCCCCTCGACGGTGAGCCCCGGCACCGCCTCCAGGATGCTGCTCATCCACCCGAGCCCAGCGCGATACGAGCCGCTCAGCCCGCCCAGGAGCGCCGCGCCCGGCTCGGTGCCCAGGATCGGGCGCGACACGACGGAGCGCTCCGACTGGTAGAGGCCGAGGAAGTCGATGCCGCCGCCGTTCCCGAGGTCGGCATGCGTGCGGAGGCCAAACACCTGCGTCGGCGAGACTTGGAAGAGCGAGCGCTGCTCCCAGCTCACGCGCACGGATGCGTCGGGTGTCGCGGCGAAGAGGAGGTCGGGCTCGAGCAGCTGTACCTGCCCCACGTCGTAGTCGATCTCGTAGTCCGTTCCGCGAACGAGCAACCGGTCTCCGAGAAGGATCTGCTCGCTCCCGTCCCGGATCCCGAACGCACCGAGCGAAAAGGATGAGATGACCCCCTGGCTGCGCAATCTATACGCCAGGGTGAGCCGGAAGCGGCCCGCGTTGTCGCGCTCGAATGGATCCTCCTCGATGTAGATGCGCTCGTTCGCGTCGTCCCCGAGGATCAGGGCCGACGCGGTCTCGGTGAGGTTGAGGGACGGCACAGGCGGCGGCTCCCCGAACGGTCGCAGCGTCGGGAAGACGACGAAGGTCCCCTGCACCGGCGGGTCGGCGGCGAAGAGCTCGGCTCCGGGCGAGTAGACGAACGCCGGGTCGAGCGCGTCGAGCGGGGCCTCCTCGTCCAAACCGAAGAGGCGCAGGAAGGTGATGTCCTCCCCCGTGGGCCTGCGCTTGAACGTGCGCCCCGCGGAGAGCTCGCCCAACGAGACGGTGAGCTCCACGGAGGCGAGATCGACGTCGGGCGATCCGGAGACCCGGTAGATCTGGTGCATCTCCAGGTCCCAGGTGGGCCGGCCCGGCTGATGGTTGGCGCCCGAGGCCTTCAGGAGGCTGAGGCGCGGGCGCCCCCCGGCGTTGTGGATGCGCTCGGGGTTGTAGTCGCCCACCGTGTCGCCGACGGCGGTGATGTACGTGACGGCGAGCATCTCCTCGCGCGCCAGCGGGGCTCGGAGCGCGAGCCAGAGCCCGCTCGGGTGGACGAAGTAGTCGAGACCTTCCTGCAGGTACCGGAACCACCCCGACTCCACGACCTGGACGCCGCCCGCGTCGGCCTCCGCGTCGGCCTGGATGAATCCCTCGACCTGCTGCTGGAAAGCGGGGTCGTCCTCGAAACGATAGAGCTGGATCGGCGCGTCACCGGGCGCGATCGTTGGCGACGCCGACGCGGCGTCGAGCTCGAGGACATCCACGTGCGGATAGCGGTCGATCTGCGTGGGGTCCACGAGGAAGAAGAACTGACCCCGCACGTAGTCCGCATCGTCGAGGACGAGCGTGTCCTCCTGCACGAACCCGCGCTGGTCCCCGAGCCCCGAGAGCTGGAAGACGCGCGAGTTGAGGTCACCTCGCTGCTGCGCCCAGACGGTCTGGAAGTCGAGCGCGGCGACCTGACCCTCCGCCTGGAAGCCGAAGTTGCCCGAGGGAATTCCCTCGGTTAGGAAGCGCGAGCGCGGCAGGTTGAACGTCACGTCGCCGACCTCGAGGCGCTGCAGCAGATCGTCCTCGTGCCCCTCATAGGAAATGTTGATGCGGTTCGCCGCGTCGAACTCGCGCGCCTGGTCGAAGTCCACGTCGACCTGGATGCGGCTCGCGATGGTGCCGTCGATTTGGACGCCGAAGAGGACCTCGGGGCTGAGCTGCGGAATCGCGCTCGGGTTGCAGCTCACCCTGAACTGGTCGTCACAAGGCCGGAAGCGTGTCCAGTTTCCGCCGAGCTCCATGCGGCTCCGTACGTTGAGCGCGAGATCCGCGTAATCGGTCACGAAGCGGCCGGCCTCGTCCTCCGGGCGGCGCACCAGCGCGGCCGGAGGTCTCGGCAGGAAGATCGCGCCGTCACCCCCGGGAGCGCCGAGCGCCGCGACCCGCCAGCGGAGCGCCGCATCCGCGAGCGGCTCCAAGGCGATGGAGTCGGGAGCGCCGCCGGCGGTGCCGACCAGCGTCACCCCCGATCGTAGCTGGCCAAGACCCTCCCCGGGCTCGAGGCGGATCCGACGCAGCCCCAGCGTGACATGAGGCTCCTCCTCGGCGGCCGAGAGCCCCACGCGAACCGCTCGCGGCGCCCGGTCGAGGTCCGTCCGCAGGATCGTGTCAGGCACTGGGGCGACCGGCGCGACGGCGGCCGCCGTGAACGCCTGGCGCGGTAGCGCCGAGAGCGCAGGGATTGCCACCGCGAGCGAAATGGTGAAGAGTCGGCCTGACACCGGTTCTCGCTCAGGACCCGGACCGCGGGCCCACACCGGGTGTAGGGAGAGCCTTGCGGCGGGACCACGCCGCGACCGAACCATCACCCGCCGAGGTGGCGATTCGCATGGGAGTGCTCACCAGGTATCTGATCAGGGTCCACATTGGCCCGTTTCTGTTCGCGCTCTCCGGGATCACCGCCCTCCTCTTCCTGAACTCGCTCGCGCAGCGAGTCGGCGACCTGGTCGGCAAGGGGCTGCACTGGACGGTGATCGTCGAGTTTTTGGTCCTGTCCCTACCTCATGTGGTCGCGCTCGCCCTCCCCATGGCCGTATTGGTGTCGGTCCTCTACGCGTTCAGCGATCTCGCGTCGTCCAACGAGATCACCGCGCTCGCGGCGGGCGGTATCCGGCCCCGCCAGATGCTCATTCCCGTGGTCGGCTTCGGCGCCGTGGCAGCGGCGTTCATGTACTACTTCAACGACACGGTGCTGCCCGAGTCGAACCACGCGCTAAAGAACCTCATCCTCGACATCGGTCGCAAGACTCCCACCCTCGAGCTGCGCGAGCAGATCGTCAACGAGCTCAGGCCCGGCACGGGCGGGGAGCTGTACTTCCTGACGGCCGACCGCATCGATCACGAGGCCAACACTTTGGCCAACGTCTCCATCTTCGACGGGAACGACCCGCTCCGCCAGCGAACGACGTACGCCGAGCGCGGCGAGATGGCCTTCAACGCGGAGCGCACGGACCTCTACCTGACGCTTCACGACGGCTTCGTGCACGAGGTCGAGGGCGACCGCGAGGGCGGCTTCCAGAGGCTGTACTTCGAGAGTCAAATCGTCCCGCTGCGGAGCGTGGGCAACGAGCTCGAGCGGCGACTGGGCGGCTCGGACCGCTCCGACCGGGAGATGAGCATCGCGATGCTGTCCGAGAATGCGACGGATCGTCAGACGCAGCTCGACTCCGTGCGGGAGGAGAACCACGGGCAGACGATGCGCGCGGTTCGGTTGGCGCTCGCGCTCCCGCCCGCGAGCCACAGCGCCGGCGCGAAGACGGACTTGGCGGCCCGACGGCCGACCCCTTCGTCCGGGTTCGTCGACCCGGTGGCCGCGGAGATCACGTCGGGGACGCGCTCCCGCGCGGCCCGCGCCATCGCCCTCGAGCAGACCGTCAACCGCTTCAAGGTCGAGATCCACAAGAAGCTCGCGATCGCGTTCGCGTGCATCGTGTTCACGCTCATCGCACCCCCGCTCGCGCTCCGCTTCCCACGCGGCGGCGTGGGGCTCGTGGTGGCCGCGTCCAGCGTGATCTTCTCGGTCTATTGGGTCGGGCTGATCGCGGGAGAGAGCCTGGCAGACCGCCGCGTCGCCGACCCCGCCGTCACGATGTGGGTCAGCAACGTCGTGTTCCTGATCGCGGGAATCCTGCTGGCCAGCCGCATGGGCCGCAGTGGGGGGAACACGAGGGGCGGCGGCTTCGACGACCTCATGCATTGGCTCAGAGGCCACCGGAGAAGGCCGCCCGACGTGGCCGTGGGGGTGACGCCGTGATCCGGACGCTCGACCGCCTCGTCCTCTGGACCTTCCTCAGGCTCTGGGCGGTCGTCCTGCTCGCGGTTCCGCCCCTCTTCATCATCGGCGACTTCACCGAGAACCTCGACCAGTACCTCGACCGCGGCCTCACGCGTGCCGAGATCGCCCAATCATACCTCTACAAGCTTCCCGAGTACCTCCAGTTCGCGTTCCCCATCGCGGCACTCGTGGCCACGGTCTTCACCGTACACAACATGACGCGGCACCGGGAGATCGTCGCGGCGAAGGCGGGCGGCATCTCCTTCCACCGCATCGTCACGCCCCTCTTCCTGCTCGGGATCGGGCTCACGGCCGCGGCAATCGGACTGAGTGAGCTGGTCCCGCGCGGCAACCGCATCGCTGCGCGGATCCAGCGCGCGGAAGGCCCGAGCCGCTCGTGGCGCTCCGATTTCGTGTACCGGTCGGACAGCGGGCTCAACTGGCAGGTCAAGCGGCTGACCGCATCGGACGGTCGCATGACGGGCGTGGTGCTCGAGCGCCCGCCCACCACCTCGGAGGCAGGCCTGCACGTGACGGCCGAGTCGGCGAGTTGGACGGAGGAGGATGGGTGGCTCCTCGTCGCCGGGTACATGCGTACGCTCCAGCCCGACAGCACCGAGCGGGCCGTCCAGTTCGACCGGATGCTCATGCCCGCGATGGCCGAGCGGCCCGAGGAGCTCCTCGAGACGCCCCGCGAGCCCGAGGAGATGACGTACGCGGAGATCGAGAGGCTCGCCGGCATCATCGAGCGCACCGGAGGGAACGCCACCGAATATCTGGTGCGAAGGGGACAGCTCCTCGCCGTGCCCGTGGCGACGCTCATCATCATCCTCTTCGGAGCACCGCTCGCGACGAGCAACAAGCGCGGCGGCACGGCGTTCGGGATCGGCGTCTCGATGGTCACCGTGATCGTCTTCACGATGATGCTCAAGCTCGGGGGCGCTCTCGGAGAGGCGGGCGCGATCTCGCCGTGGGCCGCCGCCTGGGTGCCGAACGTCCTCTTCTTCGGCGCCGCGCTCGTCCTGCTGGCGAAGGTTCGGACCTAGTCGCCGGAGCGACTCAACGCAGCCAGGAACGCGTCGGTGAGCGTGCCCGTGCACACCTCCTCGACGGATCCGCGCAGGACGACATCGAGCTCCTCGGTGACCGTGACGGACATGCTCCCGCCGGGCATGCGCACGGTGATCTCCCCGGGAGCGAGCGCCTTGCGATGGACCAGCGCGACGGCGACGGCGCACGAGCTCGTGCCCGAGGCTGACGTCGGCCCCACACCGCGCTCCCAGATCAGCGCGTCGCACGCAGAGGGACCCGCGGCGCGCGCGAGCTGCACGTTCGCTCCGTGGGCGAGCGCCGGGTGGGCGACGAGGAACGGACCGAGCTCGTTCAGGCGCTCCTCCGTCAGGACGTCGAACAGTACGACGAGGTGCGGGTTGCCCAACGAGACGGGAACGACGGAGAGCGGCTCCCCGTCCGGGCCGGGAAGGCGGCCCGAGGCGTGGAGCGCGGCCGGGTCGAGACCGACGGCACCCGGTCCGACCCGAGCGCTGCCCATCTCGACAGAGACGTCGTGCACGCCTTGCGCGGAGCCGTGCGCCAGCATCCTCACCCGGCCGCCCCCCACCTCGACGAGGTAGGGCGACTCGACTCCCATCCGCGCCAGGTGCGACGCCAGGACCCGCAGGCCGTTGCCGCTGCGCTCGAACTCGCTCCCGTCCGGGTTGAACATGCGGAGGCGGAAGAGACCGCCCGAGCGGTCGGCTAGCAGCGCGACGATCCCGTCCGAGCCTACGCCGCGGTGGGGGTCGCACACGGCGCGGACCGCCTCGGGCGACGCCCGCCAGCCATTGCCCTCCTCGAACACCATGTAGTCGTTGCCCAGGCCATGCGCCTTGTAGAACGAGGCTGCGAGCGTGGGCGGATCGGGCCAGCGGCTCATGGGCGCATGCTAACGCGTGTCGGGCGCGCCCTCCAAGAGTGGGGTTGGCCCGTCTCGGGGACCGATGCTACCTTCGACGCACAACAGGAATGGGGCGATTTGAGGCATATTGCGGCCCGCCCGGTGCATCCCGACGCGCCGGGCGAACGAGCTAAAACGCCACGAAGCCCCGTCGCGTGCATACGCGAGGGGCGTTTTTCGTCGGAGCACCCATGACGACAGTCGCTACGGAAACGCGCACGAGAGCCGGTCGGTGGCAGCTCCTCGGGGAGCACCTGGGCCGCCGTATCCTCATCATCGACGGCGCCATGGGAACCATGATCCAGCGACACGACCTCGGTGAGGAGGACTACCGCGGGGAGCGCTTCGCGCATTGGCCGAAGCCGCTCATGGGCGCGAGTGACGTGCTCTGCCTGACGCGCCCGCACATCATCCGCGAGATCCACGCCGCATACATCGCCGCGGGCGCGGACCTCGTCGAGACCAACACGTTCAGCGCGAACCGGATCTCGCTCGCCGACTACGGGCTCGAGGACGTCGCCGAGGAGATCAACTTCGAGGCGGCGCGGCTCGCGCGGTCCGCGGCCGACGACGCGGAGGCGCGCGACGCGGAGCGCGTGGTGTGGGTCGCGGGAGCGATCGGGCCGACCAACAAGACGGCGTCGATTTCGCCGGATGTGAACGACCCGGGCGCGCGCGGCGTCACCTTCGACGAGCTGGTGGCTGCGTACACGGAGCAGACGCGCGGTCTCCTGCACGGTGGCTCGGACGTCCTCATGATCGAGACCGCCTTCGACACGCTGAACGCCAAGGCCGCCCTGTTCGCGGTCTCCGACGTGCTCGAGGAGCTCGCGCTCGACGTCCCCGTGATGATCTCCGGCACGATCACGGACCAGAGCGGACGCACACTCTCCGGGCAGACGGCGGAGGCGTTCTACAACTCGGTCGCGCACGGCGTACAGCCGGGACCCGGACGGCGGAAAGGCCTGGTTTCGATCGGGCTCAACTGCGCCCTGGGGATCGACCAACTGCGGCCGTTCCTCGAGGAGCTGGCCTCGGTCGCGCCGCTACCCGTCAGCTGCTACCCGAACGCGGGGCTCCCCAACGAGTTCGGCGGCTACGACGACACGCCCGAGCACATGGCGGAGGTCACGCGCGACTTCGCCGAGTCGGGCTTCGTGAACATCGTGGGCGGGTGCTGCGGCACGACGCCCGACCACATCGCCGCGATCGCCGAAGCCGTGGCGGGCGTGACACCTCGGAAGGTTTCCGAGCCCGAACCGCGCACCAGGCTGTCCGGGCTGGAGCCGCTCGTGATCGGGCCGGGCTCGCTCTTCGTCAACGTGGGCGAGCGCACGAACGTCACGGGGTCACGCAGGTTCGCGCGGCTCATCAAGGAGAACGACTACACGTCCGCCGTCGAGGTCGCGCGCGAGCAGGTGCTCGGCGGCGCGCAGATCGTCGACGTCAACATGGACGAGGGGCTCCTCGACGCCGAGGCGGCCATGCCGCGCTTCCTCAACCTGCTCGCGGCCGAGCCGGACGTGGCGCGCGTGCCCTTCATGGTCGACTCCTCGGACTGGCGCGTCATCGAGGCGGGGCTCAAGACCCTCCAGGGCAAGGGCGTCGTCAACTCGATCTCCATGAAGGACGGCGAGGAGGCGTTCCGCGAGCGCGCCCGCGCGGTACGTCGCTACGGTGCCGCGGCGGTCGTCATGGCGTTCGACGAGCAGGGGCAGGCCGACAGCATCGAGCGGCGGGTCGCGATCTGTGAGCGGGCGTACCGCATTCTCGTGGAGGAGGAGGGCTTCCCCCCGCAGGACATCATCTTCGATGCGAACGTATTCGCGGTCGCGACGGGCATCGAGGAGCACGAGCGCTACGCGATCGACTTCATCGAGTCGGTGCGCCGCATCAAGGCGCAGTGCCCGCACGCGCTCACGAGCGGCGGCATCAGCAACGTGTCGTTCTCCTACCGCGGCAGCCCCGAGGTGCGCGAAGCGATGCACGCGGTGTTCCTCTACCACGCGATCGCCGCGGGCCTGGACATGGGGATCGTCAACGCGGGTGCGCTCCCGGTCTACGACGAGATCCCCAAGGAGCTCCTGGACCCCATCGAGGACGTGCTCTTCGCCCGCACGCCGGATGCGACCGAGGTGCTCACGCGCATCGCGGGCGAGCGGTCCGGCACCGGCGAGCGACGCCACGAGGAGGACCTGTCGTGGCGCCGGGCGCCCGTGCGCGAGCGCATCGTGCACGCGCTCGTGAAGGGTGTCGACCAGTTCGTGGAGGAGGACGCCGAGGCGGCGCGCATCGAACTCGGCCGCGCGCTCGACGTGATCGAGGGACCGCTCATGGACGGCATGAACGTGGTCGGCGACCTCTTCGGCAGCGGCCGCATGTTCCTGCCGCAGGTCGTGAAGAGCGCGCGCGTCATGAAAAAGGCCGTCGCCCACCTCGTGCCGTACCTCGAGGCCGAGAAGACCGACTCGAGGGGCAAGGGGCGCGTGCTCCTCGCCACCGTGAAGGGCGACGTGCACGACATCGGCAAGAACATCGTCGGCGTCGTGCTCCAGTGTAACGGCTACGAGGTCGTCGACCTCGGCGTGATGGTGCCAGCCGAGAAGATCCTCGAGGTCGCCCGCCAGGAGACAGTCGACGTGATCGGCCTCTCGGGGCTGATCACACCGTCGCTCGACCAGATGGTGCACGTCGCCAAGGAGCTCCAGCGGCTGGGCTTCGAGGCGCCGCTCCTCATCGGGGGCGCGACGACCTCGAAAGCCCACACGGCCGTGAAGATCGAGCGGTGCTACGAGGGCGCCACCGTGCACGTGCTCGACGCGTCGCGCGCCGTCGGCGTGGTCAGCACGCTCCTGGACGATGACAAGCGCGGCGCGTTCGTGGCGAACGTGCGCTCCGAGTACGAGGGCGTGCGCCAAGAGCGCGCGGCGCGCCGGGAGAAGAGCGAGCTGCTCACGCTCGAGGAGGCGCGCCGGCGCGCGTCCGCCCTCGACTGGGAGGGCTACGCGCCCCCGGAGCCCGCGGCCCCAGGCATCCACCTCTTCGACAACGTCCCCCTCGCGGAGCTGCGGCCCTACATCGACTGGACGCCGTTCTTCCAGGCGTGGGAGCTCCATGGCAAGCACCCCGCGATCCTCGACGACGAGCTGGTCGGCAACGAGGCGCGTAAGCTTCTCGCTGACGCCGAGAGTATGCTCGACGAGCTGGAGGCGAACGGCCTGCTGCGCGCCAAGGCCGTCGTGGGCATCTTCCCCGCCGCTTCGGTTGGCGACGATCTCGAGGTCTACGCCGACGAGTCGCGCCGCCACGTACGCGCGGTGGTACACGGCCTGCGGCAGCAGTTCGCGAAGGGAGACCGGGAGAACCTCTGCCTCTCGGACTTCGTAGCGCCCGCCGCGTCGGGGCGCCGCGACTGGCTCGGTGCGTTCGCCGTCACGGCCGGGCACGGAGTTGCGGAGCTGGTCGCGAAGTTCGAGGCCGAGCACGACGACTATAGCGCGATCCTGACGAAGTCGCTCGCCGACAGGCTCGCCGAGGCGCTCGCCGAGCGCATGCACGAGCGGATCCGCCGCGAGCTGTGGGGGTACGCGCCCGCCGAAGCGCTCGACAACCATGCGCTCATCGACGAGGCATACCGGGGGATCCGTCCCGCGCCCGGGTACCCCGCGTGCCCGGACCACACCGAGAAGAGCACGCTCTTCGAGCTGCTCGACGCGGAGGCGGCGGTCGGCGTGGAGCTGACGGAGAGCCTCGCCATGCTTCCCGCGGCATCCGTGAGCGGTTGGTACCTCACGCACCCCGAGGCCCGCTACTTCGGCGTCGGTCGGCTGGGCCGCGACCAGGTGGCTGACTACGCGCGCCGGAAGGGGTGGAGCATCTCCGAGGCGGAGCGCTGGCTCGCCCCGAGCCTCGGATACGAGCCGGGGGAGGTCGCGTGAGGGAGCTGATCGACGACGGTCGGGTGCACGTCTTCGATGGTGCGATGGGGACGGAGCTCTACGGCCGCGGCGTCTTCGTCAACGTGTGCTACGACGAGATCACGCTGAGCCGGCCGGAGCTCGTGCGCCAGATCCACAAGGACTATGCCGACGCCGGCGCGGAGATCGTCGAGACGAATACCTTCGGCGCGAACCCGGTGAGGCTCTCGTCGTACGGGCTGGCCGACCGCACCGGGGAGCTGAACGCTGCCGCGGCTCGGGTAGCGCGCCAGGCGGTGGGCGCACGCGCGAAGGTCGCGGGTGCCATGGGTCCGCTCGGCATCCGCATCGAGCCGTGGGGACCCACGGGTCGAGAGGAGGCCGTCGCGCTCTTTCGGCGGCAAGTCGTGGGGCTGCTCGAGGGTGGAGTGGACGGCTTCGTCCTCGAGACCTTCTCGGACCTCGCGGAGATCGAGTGCGCGCTCCGCGCGGTGCGGGCGGAGACCGACCTCCCCGTCATGGCACAACTGACCGTCGGTCAGGACGGGAAGAGCGCGTACGGCACCGACGCCACGCACATCGCGCGCGCGCTCACCGAGATGGGAGCCGACGTGATCGGGCTCAACTGCTCCGTGGGCCCCGCCGTGATGCTCGACGCGATCGAGGAGATGGCCGGGGCCACGAGCCTCCCACTCTCCGCCCAACCCAACGCCGGCCTGCCACGCACGGTGCGAGACCGCCAGATCTACCTGGCCAGCCCCGAGTACGTGGCCGAGTACGCCCGCCGCATGATCGACGTGGGCGTGCGCTTCCTCGGGGGCTGCTGCGGCACGACGCCCGACCACATTCGAGCCCTCCGCACGGTGGTCGACGAGGCGGCGCCCCCGCAGACGAGAACGGTGGCGGCAGGGGCGTCGGCACCCGCGCGACGCGCGTCGGTGACCGGAGAATCGGCGGCGGTCGACCCCGTCCCGCTCGCCGAGCGCTCCGCCTGGGGCGCCAAGCTCGCGAGCGGGCGCCCGGTCGTCTCCGTGGAGATCCTTCCACCGCACAGTTGGGACGCGGCCGAAGTCGTGGGCCCCGCGCGTGAGCTCGCGGCGGCCGGCGTAGACGCGGTGAGCCTGGTGGACGCGGCCCGCTCGCGGATCCGCATGGGGGCCCTCGCCGCGGCGGCGGTCGTCGAGCGCGAGGTCGGTCTCGAGACCGTCGTCCACTACACATGCCGCGGCAAGAACATGCTGAGCATGCTCCCGGAGCTGCTCGGCGCGGCCGCGCTCGGGCTCCGCAACATCCTCGTCGTGAGCGGTGACCCCCCGGCGCTCGGGCCCTACCCGGACGCCACGGAGGTGCTCGACATCGACTCGATCGGACTCACGCACGTCATCCAGGGCCTGAACCGGGGCGTCGACCCGGGGGGCGCCTCGATCGGGCGGCCGACACGCTTCGCGCAGGGGGTCGTGGTGAACGAGGGCGCGCAGGACCGGACGCGGGAGCTCGAGCGCCTCGCATACAAGCTGGAGGCGGGCGCCGACTTCGCGGTCACACAACCGGTCTTCGACGTCGCAGAGCTCGAGCCGTTCCTGGAGCTCGCCGCACGCCACCGCACGCCCGTGATCGCCGGCGTGTGGACGTTTCCCTCCCTGCGCAGCGCCGAGTTCCTCGCCAACGAGATGCCCGGCGTGGCCGTGCCCCCCGCGCTCGTCGAGCGCATGCGCCGGGCCGAGGCGTCGGCCCCGGAGGCCGCGCTCGAGGAGGGGGTCGCCATCGCGCTCGAAGTCATCGGCGCCGTGCGATCCCTCGTGCAGGGGATCCACCTGAACGCCCCCCGCCGCAACGTTTCCGTCGCGCTGCGCGTGCTCCGGGAGGCCGGAGTCGGCGTCACCGCATAGTTGCGCACCTCCAGCGGCCGGCGACGCGCTGCTCCGCGCCTACACCCGCTCGAGGATCCGGGCCAGCCTCCGCCCCGCGCCGCGGTTGCCGAGGTTGCTCACGTACACCTTGTCCGCGCCGATGCGGCGCAGCTCTCGGATCGATCGCGCGCAGATCTCCTCGGCGGTCGCGCCGCTCTCGAACTCCGCGGTCAACTCGGAGGCGGGCACCGGGAAGAAGCGCGACAGCGTGCTGAGCGTGCCCCGGTTCGCGCTCCGGTAGAAGAAGACCCCGTACACCACCGGCACGCTCGATCCGCTCTCGGCCATGGCCTCGAGAAGACGCTCCGCCCCGCGCAGTGAGTGATGCGAGACGATCTGGCTGAGCGCGAAGTCGGCGTAGGCGTCCGGCGCGGTCACGAAGCCCACCTGCTCGCCCGCGTCCCTGTGGGGGTTCGCCCATCCACCGAGCGCGAGCGCGGGCACCCGTCCTCGCAGGATCTCGCGCAGATCGCGGCCGTGCGGCACGCACCGGGGCGGAGCAACCGACGTGTCCCCACCGAGCACGGTGAGCGCGTCGAAGCCTTCGGAGGCGGCCCGGACCGCGAACGTCTCGCAGTACTCGAGCGTGTGCTTGCACGTGAGGATGGGAACGATGCGGCGTAGGTCCACGGACCCGCCTACGTTGGCGCCCACGTGGGCGAGGTTCTCTTCTTCCGCCGCCCCCACCGCGTTGTCGGTTAGGAAAATGAAGAGCTCGTCACGGGTGAGCCGGCCGAGCGTGTGGTGCAGGTCGATCCACGCGGACATGCCGGCCTGCTGCCCGAGGTCGCTCCGCGGCGGCCGGAGCTCCACGGTCACCAGAGGGCCCGGCGTAGCCAGGGCGTCCAGGATCAGCGCGCGCGGCGCCGCGTCCACCGTCACCGGCCGCCCCCCACCAGCGCCTCGACCTCCTCTGCCGAGGTCGGCAGCGCGCGCGTAAGCACCTCGTAGCCATCCTCGCTTACTACCACGTCGTCCTCGATCCGCACGCCGATGCCGGCGAGGCTATGGGGCGTTCCCTCCCCGTCCGGCCGGAAGTACAAGCCGGGCTCGACCGTGAGGACCATGCCGGGCTCGAGCTTCCTCGAGACGCCGTTCTTCGCGTAGTCCCCCGGGTCGTGCACGTCGAGACCTAGCCAGTGCGACGTCTGGTGCGGGTAGAACGGCTTGTGCGCCTGCTTCGCGATGAGATCGTCTGCGCTTCCCTCGAGCACGCCGAGCGCCACGAGCCCGTCCACGAGCACCCGAGTCGCGGCGTCGTGCACGTCGCCGATGGGCACGCCCGGAGCGACCGCCTCGATCGCCTCGCGGCGGGCGGCTTCAACGATCTCGTAGACCTCGCGCTGCTCGGCGGCGAAGCGGCCGCTCGCGGGATACGTCCGCGTGATGTCGCCATGGTAGAGCCCGTACTCCGCCCCCGCGTCTACGAGCACCAGGTCGCGCTCGCCGATGAGCGCCGCGTTCTCGACGTAGTGCAGGACGCAGGCGTGCGCTCCGGCGCCCACGATCGTCTCATAGCCCGGTCCCCCGCCTCCGTTCGCGCGGAGCGCGGCGTCCACCGCGGCCTCGACTGCCCACTCCCCCGCCCCCGGCTCGATGCCGGCCGCTCCGGCCCGATGCCCCTCCACCGAGGCCGCGGCCGCCCCGCGCATGAGCCCCAGCTCGTGAGCGTCCTTCACGACGCGAAGGTCGTCGAGGATCTCTCCCGGGTCGACGACGCCGCGGGGTCCCGTGCCGGCGCGTGCGCCGCGTCGGCGGGCCTGGTCGAGTGCGGCGACGACGTGCCGCTCGAGCGCGTCGCCTCGTCCTAGCCGGAAGAAGATCCGGTCGGCGGCCGCGAGCAACTCGGGCAGGCGCTCGCCGAGCTCGCCGAGGGGGTGGCACTCGTCTGGGCGCAGCCGCGCGGCCACGCCCTCCGGGCCCTGCCGGGGGCCCGCCCAAAGCTCGGCCTCCATGTCCCGCTCGCGCACGAAGAGGACCAACCGGCGCTCGCTCCCACCCACGAGCACGGCCACCGTCTCGGGCTCCGTGGCGCCCGCGAGGTAGAAGAGCTCCCGGTCCGGATGGTAGCGGTGCTCGCCGTGCCTGGACCGGTACAGGACGGGGGCGGCCGGCAGGACGAGGGCCCCGTGACCGAGCTGCTCGAGGGCCCCCTTCCGCCTGGCGGCGAGAATCTCGCTCGGCGTTTCGAGCGTTTCGGGACGGTTCATGCGGGCGAAGCTAGCAGACGCGGGCGCAGCAAGTCACCCCGACGGCGGAGTGTGGCGACGCGCTCCGGGCGCGCTCAACAGAGGCGCGCGCGTGCGTGTGAATGTATGATGGTGCCGCGCCAGGACGCGGTGATCGCCGTCCTGCAAGGAAGACCATCAACCCAGACCATCCATGATGCCAGAAGACGTCTGCAACCAGCCCCGCGGGCTCCGGCCCGTTGCGCTCCCCCTGCTCGGGACGGCCGCACTTCTCGCGACGGCCGCGAGCGGGTTGACCGCACAGGCGACACCGGCGGACACCGTGCCCACATTCAACATCGATTCCCTCGTCGTCTCCGTGGTTGGCACGCCGATCCGCCTCGGCGAGTCCCCCTTCCCCGTGTCGGTGATCGGTGAGAGCGACCTGCGCATCGGGAAGAGCGGCATGTTCCTCGAGGAGGCGCTGCAGTCGCTGCCGGGCGTGCAGGTACAGAACCGCTTCAACTACGCCGTGGGCGAGCGCGTGACAATCCGTGGCTTCGGATCACGCGCCCAGTTTGGTGTGCGCGGCATCCACGTCGTGGTGGACGGCATTCCGGCGACGCTGCCCGACGGACAGTCCACACTCGACCACGTCGACATCGCGTCGCTCGGCCGAGTCGAGGCGCTGCGTGGACCCGCGTCGGCGATGTACGGAAACGCGTCGGGTGGCGTCCTCCGCTTCGAGACTGAGATCCCGGCGGACACTCCTGTTCGCGAAGAGGTCACCACGGTCGGGGGCAGCGACGGCCTGCTCCGGCTGCAGAGCACGACCACCGGCACTGTCGGCAGTGCCGCCTACCTCCTGAGCCTCAACCGGCTCCGCTACGACGGCTTCCGCCACTTCGGCACGGGCGCGACCACCGGCGCCGCTTACGGCGGAGCGAGCCGCATGCACGTGAACGCGCGCCTCGAGCAGCGCATCGCCGGCGGGGAGCTAGGCATCACGGTGAATCATCTGGATCTCGACGCCGAGAACCCCGGGTCGCTGAATCTGGCTCAGCTCAACCAGGATTCCGAGCAGATCGCAACCATCTACGACACGTTCCAGACCGGAAAGGAAGTCCAGCAGGGACAGCTCGGGGTGACCTGGGCAGGTCCGATCGGGGCGTACAATTTGGAGGCCGCGGTCTACGGGCTCACGCGGGACTTCAACAACCCGCTTCCAAACGACGTCGTCGACCTGGACCGGAGGGCCGCCGGCAGCAGATTCACGCTCGGCCGCTCCACGACCCGCGGAACCACCAGAATCGGCCTCTTCGCCGGGTTCGAGTACGACCTCCAGGACGACGACCGTAGGGAGTACACGAACGCCGCCGGACTGCCGGACTCGCTCTATATCAACCAGACGGAGAGCGTGAAGAGCGTCGGGGGGTTCTTCCAGGCGTCGATCTCCCTGCAGGACCGCGTAAACCTGGTCGGCGGCTTCCGCTACGACCACGCTCGGTTCGAGGTCGACGACCTCTTCCCGGTCACGGTGGGCGTGGATGAGGACGCCTCCGGGGGGCGCGACATGAACAAGTTCAGCCCTACGGTCGGAATCCACGTGTCGGTGGCGCCGGCGCTCGGACTCTTCGCCAACTTCGCCACGTCGTTCGAGACCCCTACCACGGTGGAGTTCGGAAACCAGGCAAACGCGTCGGGCGGCTTCAATCCGGACCTGGACCCGATGTCCGGCAACACAATCGAGGCCGGCGCACGCGGGACCCTCGCTGACCGAGTCACGTTCGAAGTCAGCGCATTCCAGACGAAGCTTGAGAACGAGCTGATCTCCTACGAGAACGCCGACCAGCTCACGTACTACCAAAATGCTGGGAAGACGAAGCGGACCGGGGCTGATGCGATTGTGCGTGCGCGCTTCGTCGACTTCCTCTCGGGGCAAGTGTCGTACACGTACACGAAGGCGACCTTCGAGGAGTACATCGACCTCAACGGAAACGATTTCTCCGGCAACAGGGTGCCCGGTCTCGCGCCGCAGCAGCTCCAGGGCAACCTGCGGGCTTCGTACGGCGCGTGGTACCTCGACCTCGGTGCCGAGTACACGGGCGAAGTACCCGTCAACGACCGGAATTGCCTCGTCGTCCTAGTGGCCGGTGCCTGCCCGTCGGGCAGCAACGGGTTCACGAATGCCTATACGCTCGTCGGTATTCGCGTCGGCGGCCGCGCCATTCGACTCGGTGGCATCGAGGCCTCGCCCTTTGCCGGCTTGCAGAATGTGTTGGACGAGGAGTACGTCTCGTCCGTCGTACCGAACGCGTTCGCGTTCTCGCCCAATCACACCAGCGTGCGCTTCTACGAGCCAGGCCCCGGGAGGACGTTCTACCTGGGCGGATCGCTGTCCGTCTCGCGCTGACCACGTGACAGGCGGGCCCCGAAGCCTCGTCCTCGCGCTCCTGCTCGCCCTCGCCTCGGCCTCCCCGGCCGGGGCGCAGGGCTCGGGTGCCGGCGACGGGGTCCGCCTCGGCGTCTCGTTCGGCGGCATCAGCACGGTGGGGCTGGTCGTCGAGCTCTTCGACGACACGCACGCCGTCGAGGTCGCGCTCGGAACGTGGTCGTTCCGCGACCTCTCCGCCTCGGCCGTCTACAAGGAGTACTTCGGCGGGAGCCGGGCGCGGCCGTTCGTCGGCGCCGGCCTGTGGGTGGTCGCGGCGTGGCCTGCGGAGGCGGGAGAGCGGGCCGGGCTCGCGCTCGTCCTGCGCGCACCCACCGGCGTCGACTGGAGCTTCGTGGACGACCACGCGCTCGGGCTGGCGCTGAACGTCAACCGGGGCCTCGCGGTCCGGCGCTCGGATCCGCTCGACGACCTGCCCATGAACCAGCGCTTCGTGCCGCTGCCCGAGGTCTACTACCGCTTCACCCCGTAGGCGCCTCACTTCACGACGGTTACCGTGCCCTCCATCCCGGCGTGTATCGTACAAGCGTACTCGTAACGAGCGACCGTCGTGAACGTGTTGCTGTGCGTCCCCGTGTCCTGCGTGGGGGAGCTCTCCGGGAGAGGCGACGGGCCATTGGTGTACGTGACGTTATGGATGACCGCCCCTTGGCTCCACGTCCAGGTGATCGTCCCGCCGACCTGGACAATCATGTCTCGAGGGCTGAAGAAGTCGTTTCCGACCGTCACGTCGCCCGAGGAGGGTGGGCTCGAGGCCATCGCCGTGAATTCGACCACGGGAAGGCCAGGCGCGATCGCGGTGACAGACTGACTGGACGTGGCCGGTCCGAGCGTGTGCGTGGTCGTCGCGAGTCCGGCCGCGTCGGTCTCGGTCTGTGGCGGATCGACCGTGCCGCCACCCGACGTCACCGCCCACGTCACCGCCACGCCGGGAACCGGCTGTCCGTCGACGTTGAGGGCGACGACGCGGTACGGATCGGGCAGCGGGTTGTCGAGGTACCACACCTGTTGGTCCCCGCTGCTCTTCACGAGCTCGGTGGCCCCCGCGGGCGGCGGCGGAGTCGTGCCGCTGTCGCCCCCACACGCGGCGGCCAGCACGGCCGCGACGAGGGCCGCGGCGCGGCGAGCCGCAGCAGGGGCGAGCGTGGCGAGGGGCGTGGGCTCCCTCACGTCGCTCCCCGCCACGGTCTCGCTGGTTCGAGGCATGTCCCGCCTCTGGGCTTACGGGACCTCGACCTGCCCTCGGATCTCCCCAGAGGCCAGGTCGCCCGGCCCCGTGTTCGTGGGATCCACGCCGTCGTTCGTGTGCACGTTGACGTACGCATTGCCGTTCTGCAGCAAGACCACCAGGGAATCGAAGGAGATCCCCGACACCTCGGTGGCGAAGCCCGACGCAAGGACACCCGTGAAGGGCGCGCCGGTGGCGCACGCCGGCGCGGTTCCGGCGCCGCAGAGATTCACGCGCACCGCCGCGTTGACACCGGCCAGCGCGGGGCCATGGATGTGAGCGGCGGAGACGTTGCTGATGCCAACGACGTCGATCTTGTACAGCAGAAGGTCACCGACCACCGCGATAGCTGCGGTCCCTGTCGCCGTGCTCGCGTTCGTCGGAACCTCGTTCGCCGCGTTCATGGTCGAGGTGAAGCTCGTTGCTCCGGACGGACCCTGCGGTCCCTGCGGACCCTGCGGCCCTTGCGGGCCCTGCGCGCCATCCGCGCCTGCCGGTCCCACTGGACCGACATCGCCCTCGCAGGAAACGATCGCGCCAACGGCCACGAGCATTCCAACGGCCCGTACGATGGATCTTCCCATGACTCCTCCTGCTTGAACAAATGACTAGTCAATTGCTGACAGCATGGGTGTTATCGCCCGAGACGAGGTTTGTCAAACCGCCGTGTGTCACACCCTCATCGAGACCCGCCGAGCCTCCTAGCGCGGCGAGCCCCAGTCGTCGGGCTCGTCCCATGTCTCGGACCAGAAGCGCTCCTCCTCCTCATCGATGGCCTCGAGGTTCAGCGGCTCGTCCTCGTCGACGTGGAGCTCTCCCGTGTCGAGGATCGTTCGGATCGCGTCGTCGTCCAGCACGAGCCGTTCCCGGGTGCGTCGCATCCTCCGCTCGTAGAGGCTCCAGCCGGCGGCGACCGTCAGCGCCGCGAGCAGGGCCCAGAAGAGGATCCAGAAGAGCGTGAGCATCGGTTGCCTTCGCCTCAAGCGAGCGGGGACATCCCAACGTACTTCAGCCCACTCCCCGTGTTGAAGAGCACGACCTCGTCGTCCGGCGTGATGAGCCCCCGCTCGAGGAGCGCCGGCACCGCGGCGGCGGTGGCGCCCCCCTCCGGCGCGGCGAAGATGCCCGTGTCGGCGCCCAGGTGGCGGACCCACTCCGCCATCGCGGCGTCGGTGACGGCCACCGCGCCGCCCCGCGACGCCCGCAGCACGCGGAGCATGAGGAAATCTCCGATGGCGGATGGCACGCGCAGCCCCGCGGCGTACGTCCGCGCCCCCTCCCACGCCTCGGCCGCCTCCGCTCCCGCCTCCCACGCGCGCACGATCGGCGCACAGCCGGCTGCCTGTACGGTGAACATCTTCGGCCGCTCGGGCCCGATCCACCCCAGCCGTTCCATTTCGTCGAACGCCTTCCACATCCCGATGAGTCCCGTGCCGCCCCCCGTCGGATAGACGATCGCGTCGGGAAGCCGGCCGTCGAGCTGCTCCACCAGCTCGTACCCCATCGTCTTCTTCCCCTCGACGCGGTACGGCTCTTTGAGCGTGGAGAGGTCGAACCAGCCATGCTCCTCCACTCCGCGCCTGACGACGCGCGCGCAGTCGGTGATCAGCCCGTCGATGAGCTGGAGCTCCGCTCCGAGGGCGTCGATCTCTTCCAGGATGGGCGCAGGCGTGTCACGCGGGACGACGACGTGCACGGGGAGCCCCGCTGCGGCGCCGTACGCGGCCGCCGCGCTCCCCGCGTTGCCCGCCGAGGGAAGCGCGAGCTCCTTCGCGCCGAGCTCGAGCGCGCGGGAGACCGCCAGGCAGAGCCCCCTCGCCTTGAAGCTCCCCGTCGGATTCTGGCCCTCGTCCTTGATCGAGACGCGGCGGACACCGAGGCGCGCCGCCGCGCGGGGCGCGTCGAGGAGCGGTATCCACCCCTCGCCGAGCGAGACGACGGCGGCGGTGTCCCGCACCGGCAACACCTCCGCATAGCGCCACAGGTCGGCGCGACGCGCCCGCACCGCATCCGGCGTGAAGCCCGCTGCGCGCAGCGCATCCAGATCGTAGCGTGCGAAGAGCGGCTTACCCGCCGCAGAGACACCGATGAGCTGCTCGCTCTCGACGCGCTCGCCCGTACCCGTACACTCGAGATGCGTCGCGCCGGGCATCGAGGGATGCGCGCTCATTCGGACTCCCGCAGCGCTGCGACGCCCGCTGCGAGCATGGCCGCGCCTAAGGGCACGAGCCACAGCGGCGGAGGCGCCTCGGGGTCCGAGAACGCCTCACGCACCGCCGGCGTCGACGTCAGCGCCACGATCGAGGCGTTGTTGAGGAAGTGCATGAGCACGCCGACCCAGATCGAGCCCGTGCGCCACACGGCCCACGCGATCAGCATGCCGAGCAGCGCGGTCGGGAGAAAACGGATCGCGGTCTCGAACGAGAGGTGGAATGCGCCGAAGACGACTCCGTTCAGCGCGATCATCCGCCACGGCTCGAGCGTCCGCGTCCCGCCGAGGAGTACGCCGCGGAAGACGATCTCCTCGCAGAGCGCCGGCGTGAGCGCCAGAATCACGATGAGCCATACGAAGCGCCCCAGGCTGTCCGCCGTCACGAGCTGCTCGAGGCCCTCGAGGAGCTCCCAAGGGATCGGCAGCACGAAGCTCTGGAGCCAGCCGATCAGCCAGACGAGCGGGAGCGCCCCGCCCACGAGCAGGACGCCCGCGAGCGCTCCACGCGGCGTGGGTGGCGCGAGCGAAAGCGTCCGCCGTAGGTCGTAGCGGCCCGCCAGGACGAACAGGAGTGCCGGCACGAAGAGCAGCAGCCACTCCGCGGCCACGAGGCCACGCTCTCCGAAAGAGATCTGGAAGCGTATGCCGCCGTAGAAGAAGAGCACGGCGAGCAGCGCCACGAAGCCGAGGGCCACCTGCGGCGTGGGTACGACGCCCTGCCGGGCCCGCCACCCCAGCCTCGCCGACCAGGCAACGGACGGTGCCGCCCCACCCTCTCCGCTCCCGAAGAGCACGCGCTCGTTGCCGAAGGCCCCTGCCGCAAAGACGAGGCCCAGTAGCGCGTACAGGACGGTCGACGCAAGGACGAGCGCACCCAGGAGCCAGTCAGCGTTCCCCGCCATCAGATCGCGGAAGAGGAACGAGACGCCGGCGACGGGCGTGACAGCGAGCAGAGGGCCGAACTCGATGCCCGGGAAGATCGGCAGCATGGCTGGCACGAGGGCGAGCATGTAGACGGGGGTGAGCGCGTTCTGCGCCTCCTTGAACGAGGACGAGCGGACGCTGATCCCGAGGAAGATCGAAGCGAAGAGAACCGCCAAGGGGATCAGCGTCAGGAAGATGACCGCCACTGACGACAACGGCAGCGCGACCTCGAGCCCCTCGAGCGCCGAGATCTGGAGCACCCCCGTCTGGAACGTCAGCAGCATGCTCGCCAGGTTGAGCGTCGCGGCAACGACGCCGATGAGCGCCACGGTGACGAACTTTCCCGCGACGATCGCGCCGGCTGGCACGGGCGCGGTCATGAGCGCCTCCAACGTGCCGCGCTCCTTCTCGCCGGCGGCGACGTCGATGGCCGGATAGAACGCGCCGAGCAGCGTGATGACGACGAGGAGGAGCGGAAGGATGCGCCCGAGCGTGTACCCGCCGACCTCGTCCGGGCGGGCGATGGAGGAGTCCGCCACCGCCAGCGGAAACGCGAAAGTCGTCGGGAGACCCCGCTCGATAAGGCGACGCGCCAGGAGCGAGTCGCGCCATTCGCCGAGCGCCCCTTCGAGCTGGGAGCGCCCGCGCTGGGAGCGGTCCGACGCGCCGTCGTAGAGGAGCGCGACGTCCTGCGTTCCGTCGGCCGGCGAGCGCGGGCCGAGGACGGCGATTGCGGTGACCTCGCCCGAGCGGAGGGCCTCCTCGGGGCTCACCTCGATGTCGACGACGTCCAGTGACTCCCCCGCATCCACCCAATCGCGGAGCCCGACCGGAGCATCTCCGACCACCGCGACAGGGGAGGGCTCGGCCTCGAGACTCCGCCGGCCGAAGAGGAGCAACTGCTCGCTCACGATGAGCAGCGCCGGATAGAGCAGCACCGGCACCACGACCATGATGAGGAGCGTGCGCCGATCCCGCAGCGTCTCGCGCGCCTCCTTTCGGAAGACGACCCACCATGCGGGCCTCACGACAGGACGGCGTCCCCACCCACGAGCGCGAGGAACGCCCGGACCAGGTTGGGCGCGCCCGTGCGCGCGAGGAGGTCGGCCGGGGCCCCCTCGGCGACGAGCTCTCCCCCCCGCATCACGCCCACGCGGTCGGCGAGAAGCTCGACCTCCTCCATCTGGTGCGTCGAGAACAGGATCGTCTTGCCCCGCCCCCGCTCCCGCACGATGAAGTCGTAGATCGACTGTCCACTCAGAACGTCGAGCCCGTGCGTCGGCTCGTCGAGGACGAGGACGGGGGGATCGTGCACGAGCGCCCGAGCGAGCGAGACCCGCTGGCGCTGTCCGGTCGACAGCTTACCGCAGAGGCGACCGGAGAAGTCCGCCAGCGCGAAGAGCTCGACCATCTCCCCGACGCGGCGGGCGAGCGTGGGCTCGTCGAGCCCATGGAGCCGCCCGAAGAACTCGATGAGCTCCACGGGGGTGAGGCGCTCGTAGAGCCCCATCGACGAGCTGAGGAAGCCCAGCCGCCCGCGCGCGGCCTGCCGGTGAGCGGTCACGTCCAGCCCACAGATGGTCGCCGCCCCGGACGTGGGACGCAGCAGCGTGGCCAGGCACCGCAATGCGGTGGTCTTCCCGGCCCCGTTGGGACCCAGCAGGGCGTACACCTCCCCGGGCTCCACCCGTAGGGAAAGGCCGGCCACCGCCGTCAGGGGCCCGTAGCGTTTCGTGAGTCCGGAAAGCTCGATCATGTCTCTTCGTCTGGGGTACGGAGAGCAGCCTACCATCTCGCGCCCGGAGCTGGCCAGGGGATCCGGCGCCGGCCAGGCAACCCTCACCGCAGCGCCGGGCATCGAAACCACCACATGAGAGACGCCTCCGTGGAGCATCCGGAGCGGCAGCTCCTGCGCCTGGCCGCCGATGGCGACGCGCGTGCGATCCGGACGTTGTACGACCGGTACGCCCCGCGCGTGTACGCGGTGGTGCGCCGCATCGCCGCCGACGACGATCTGGCGCAGGACTACGCCCAGGAGGCCTGGATCCGCGCCATCCGGGCGCTGCCGACGTTCAGGGGCGACGCGCGCTTCTCGACGTGGCTGCACCGGATCGCCGTGAACGCGGCGCTGCAGGCCCTGAGGAAGGCGGACACGAGGACGAAGCGGGAGGCACCCCCGCCCGAAGACGTGCCGATCCCGCCGAGCCACAACGATTCGCTGCTGCAGAAGCGCCTCGAGCGGGCGTTGGACGCGCTCCCGGAAGGAATGCGGCAGGTGTTGATTCTGCACGATGTCGAGGGGTATACACACGAAGAGATCGGGGACGTGCTCGGAGTGACGTCGGGAACGTCCAAGTCACAGCTATTCAAGGCCCGAGCCAAGATGCGAGCGTTGCTCGACGGTCTGGCAGGGGCCGCGCAGGAACAGGGAGCGGAAGCATGGAGCATCTGACGGTGGAGACGATGGCGCGGCTCGTGGACGAGGCGCCGGGCACGGAGGAGGTGGAGCACCTCGCGTTGTGTGAGTCGTGCTCCGCGGAGTTGGCGGCCTTCAGGGAGCAGACCGAGGCGTTGGCGGGGCTCCCGGAGATCTTGCCGCCTTTGGGAGACTGGAAGGTCCTGGAGGCCCGTCTGCGCTCCGAGGGTCTGGTCGGCGGTCAGAGCCTGACCCGCAAGCTCGGGCTCGCACGGACCCCCGCCTGGATGCCGGCCGCTGCGGCGGTCGTGCTCTTTCTCGGAGGCACAGCGCTCGGAGCCGGCCTGACGGCGCGCGGAGCGGAGGCGGGCGCCGGACAGGCGCTCCCCCAGACGGCCACGGTGGAGGACGCCGCGACCGCGGTGCGCGTCGCCGAGCAGGAGTACGTCTCGGCGGTGTCGCGCTACCGCGAGCTCCTGGGTCGTGGGGGGGTCGACGCCGCCACGGCCGACCCCTTCAGCCGCTACGCGGCGCTCGAGCACCTCGTGTCGGTCAGCCAGGCCGCAGTTCGCCAGGCGCCGGGCGACCCCTTCCTGAACGGGTTCCTCGCGTCGGCATTGGCCGAGCGGGATGCCGCGGCGCGCGTGGTCTCGGCCGGCCAGGACAACTGGTTCTGATAATGCGCCGACTCGTCGCATCGCCCCCACTCGCCCTTGCGCTGCTCGCGTTCGGCGGCGCGGCGCAGGCGCAGCAGGCGCAGCCGGGGTGGATCGGCATCTCTTACGAGATGCGTTCGGCCCGGAGCGCCGACTCGCGGACGGTGGTCATCACGGACGTGATGCGCGGAAGCCCGGCCGAGTCCGCGGGGCTCAGGGCCGGCGACCGGCTGGTCGCCATTGACGACCTGACGGGTGCCGAGGAGCTCATGAACCTCCCGAAGCGCTCCAGCCTGCGGGCGGGCCAACTCGTCGAGATGCGAATCGAGCGCGCCGGGCGGCAGATGGAGCTACGGCTCCGCGCGGCCGAACGCCCGGCGACGGCCTACGCGAACACCGCCATCGACCTCTCCTTCCAACCCGACTCGATGGTGGAGACGATGTTCCGGGCCATGGACTCGCTGCGCGTCCATCTGCTGGAGACCAGCGACCGGGCGGTCGCTCGAGCGGTCGCGCCACGAGCCTCGAGCCCGCAGGCCTCCCCCCTCACGTCCCGTGCGCGCGAGTCCGTGAGCGCGCCGTTCGAGTTCTTCGTCTTCCGGGGCGAGCAGCACGACTCGCTGGTCCGCGAGATGGAGGAGCTGAACCGTGCGATGGAGCGCCTGCGGGAGCGTGAGACCGAGCGCCTTCAGGAGCTCCGCCGCGAGCGGCGCAGCCAGCGCGCCGAAGCACAGGACCGACGGCTCGTCGAGGTGCGTGGAGCCATCGAGGAGCTGACGCGCCAGTCGGCCACGCTTCGCGCCGCGATGGCCGAGGCGGCCCGCGCGACCGCGGGATGGGAGTACCTCCTGCCCTCGAGCCCCGATGCGACCCCGGAGCCCCCCGAGCCGCGAGCGGACTCGTTCCGCCCGCTCACGCCGTACCTCCTCGGCAACAATCTCGTGGCCGGAGCCCAGGTGATCGAGGTGCAGCCCGAGCTCGGAGCCTACTTCGGCGTCGAAAGTGGCGTGCTCGTGGTCGACGTGTCACCCGGAACTCCCGCCGCCATCGCCGGCATGCGCCCCGGTGACGTCGTCACCCGCCTGGACCGCGTCGGCGTGCGCAGCGTGGAGGACTTCCGCTTCGGCGTAGCCCAAGCCGGCGACACCCTCCCCGTCACGCTTGTCCGCCAAGGCCAGAGCGTCCAGGTCCTGCTTCGGCGGCGCTGACGACCTAACGGGCTGAGGAGGGTGCGAGGGTCCCCCGCAAGCTTCGGCTGCTCTCAGCTTCTCGATCGGACAGGTGACACTTCGGAGCAGAGGCGCTCGCGGGGGACCCTCGCACCTCCTCGCCCACCGCGTAGCCGCGCCTACCCTACCCGCCCGCGCGACGCGAAGCGAGCGCCACGAAGCCCCCCGCGAAGCCCCGGTTCACGCACCCGCCCGCGCGCTGCGGGCCAAGGGTCGACGCGGGCGGGGCGCGAAGGTCCCCCGAGGACGACTCTGATGGGCAGCGGGGCAGGTACGGTGGAGTACCAGAGAATCAGCCGGAGTCAGAGGGGGACCTTCGTGTCCCGCCCGCAGCCTGCCTACTCGTACCGCAGCGCATCGATCGGGTCGAGGATCGCGGCCCTCCTCGCGGGCCAGATCCCGAAGAACAGCCCCACCCCCGCCGAGAAGCCGATCGCCGCGATCACCGCCTGCGGCGACACCGCGGTCTCCCACTCCGCCAGGCGGGTGATGAGCTCGGCCGCACCGTACCCGCCGGCGACGCCCAGCAGGCCACCTAGAATGCAGAGGAAGAGCGCCTCGACGAGGAACTGCGTCATGATCGCGCGCCTGCTTGCGCCTAGCGCTTTACGGACACCGATCTCGCGGGTGCGCTCGGTCACGGAGACGAGCATGATGTTCATGATGCCGATACCGCCCACGAGAAGGCTGATGCCGGCGATGCCCGCGAGCAGCATCGTGAACGTCTGGCGCGTCTCGTTGAACGTCTCGAGCAGGTCCGCAGCGTTGGAGATGCTGAAGTCGGCCTCCTCGCCACCGCGGATCCGGTGCTCGCGGCGCATGATCCTGTCGATCTCCGCGTATGCCTGGTCCAGCTCCTCGGGTGTCTCGGTCGCCGCGTAGATCGTGTTGAGCCGGTTGCGGCTTCCCATCACCCGGTACTGCGCCGTCGACTGCGGCATGAACACGCTGTCGTCCGGCCGCAGGAAGCCCGCGTCGCCCTTCTCGGCCAGCACACCCACCACCTCGAAGCCGATGCCGCGGACCTGGATCGTTTGTCCGACCATGAGCTCGGGCGGCGTCTCGCCCAGCTCGGCGGGCACGCCGGACCCCAACACCACGACGCGCCGGCGGCCCTGGACCTCGCTCTGCGTGAAGTACCGGCCGGCGACGAGCGTGTGGTTGTAGATGTCGAAGTACTCCGGCCAGACGCCCATCACCTCGTGCCGGCTGTTCCAGCGCTGAAAGGACACCTGCATGCCGTTACGCTGCTCGGGCGAGACCTTGAGAAGGCCGCCGGTCTCGGCACGTAGCGCGACGGCGTCGTCGATCGACATCTCGGCGTCGCCGCGCGAGACGCCGAACGAGAACTGCTGGCCCGGCCGGATGGTGAGCACGGTCGTGCCCATCCGGTTGATCTCCTGCTGGACGCGCTGCTGCGCGCCCTCGCCGAGCGCGACCATGGTGATCACGGCGGCGATGCCGATCACGATGCCGAGCGTCGTGAGCACGGAACGGAGGAGGTTCGCCCTCACCGCCCCCATGGCGACGCCGATGATCTCGAAGAGAAGCATGTGTGTGTCCGCCGCCTCAGCGCCCGCGGCCGCCGCCGGGGAAGCCACGGCCGCCGGGGGCGCCGCCGCCGAACGGGTTCGTGCCGCTCATGCGGCCGCGCATCTGCTCGAGGAAGGCTTCCTGCTGCGCCTGGAGTTGCGCCGGCCCGACGATCACGAGGACGTCACCCTCCTCGACGCCGCTCACGATCTCGGTGTTGTCCCAGTCGCCGATGCCCATCTGCACCAGCCGCGGCTGAGGAGCTCCATCGGGACCCACGACGAAGACCGCGGCCGGCCGCGTCTCGCGCGGCGGCACGCCCTCAGTCGAGTCTCCGGCGGTGCCGCCACTCTGCGACCCCGCACCACCCCCGAGCGCACCACGGCCGCCCATCGCCTGCAGAGCCGCCCGCATGGAGTCCTGGCTGACCTCCCCGCTCTGCACCTGCGCCCGCAGCGCCTGCATCCGCTCGAGCGCCTCCGGGCTCAGCTGTCCCCCACCGGCGCCGGCCGCCCCCATCCGACCACCAGCGCCCGCGGCGCCGCCACTGGCGCCGCTCCGCACGAAGGTCCCGCCGCCAGCCTCCATGAACTGCGTGAGGTCGATGCTCTCGAGGTCGAGCCCGAGCGCGAGCGCCGCCGGCCCGACGTTTTGCGCCTGTACGAGCGCGTTGTTCTGCACGAGCAAGACGCCCCTCGCCTCATCGATCTGGATCACCACCTCGGCGTTCATGCCCGGCTTGAGCAGGCCCGAGCGGTTGTCGAGCGACACGATCACCGGGAACATGGTCACGTTCTGCTCGACGACCGCCTGTGGTTCGATCTTCTCGATGAGCCCCGGGAAGGTGCGGTCGGGAAACGCCTCGACGCTCACCACGGCCTCGAGCCCGGCTTCGAGCAAGCCCATGTCGGTCTCGTCTACGAGCGTGCGCACCTGCATGTCCGCCAGGTCGGCCATCACGAAGAGCGTGGTGCCCCCCGAGACGTTCTGCGAGGCGGACTGG
>Ga0214472_10001336_pt1 | contig 27905 bp, 25 predicted proteins | sample RVTome_6_FD_207662 | JGI IMG/M metagenome (GOLD analysis project Ga0214472, IMG submission 207662) | Soil microbial communities from uranium-contaminated site in the Upper Colorado River Basin, Wyoming, United States - RVT140D175 | ecosystem: Environmental > Terrestrial > Soil > Contaminated >...
CGACTTACTTCAGTCGGCTCGGGACAGGGGCCGGGTGCGCCCTCGGCGCCAGCTTTACAACCAGCGTGACGCCTTTTTCTTTGCTTCCCCGGGGTTGTTTCTCATCGTGGCATTTATTATCGTGCCACATCGTGCCACTCATTTATTCGCTCTCTCTCACTCTGGTCAATTACGATTTGGCGATCGGGCCACCGGCAGAGTTTGTCGGGCTTGACAACTATGTGGAAGCCTTCACGGACGATCCGGACTTTTGGCATTCGTGGGTGACCACCTTTCTGATTATTTTTCCCGCTCTGACCGGGCGGTTTATGCTCGGGCTCGGTATTGCCTTACTTGCGCTAGCGCCTTATCTGCGGCACGCGGCACGCGACTTGCCCGCTGACATCACCAGCGCACCGAACAGCGCGGGGTGAAGAAGACGCGGGATATCGCCGCCACCGGGGGGTCGTTCTGGAGGTTGCGCTCGGGCGGGGCCATCGCTAAAATGGCGTTTGAAATGCCTATACGTCATAGCTGGTTGGGTAAGGGGGCGGTAGCAAGACGGCTATTGCCCGACCCCCGCAAAAGTAAAATGGGCTACTATCTGTCAGGATAGGGTCACAGAATCGCGTCGTGACCCGTCAGACAATGGTAGAATGAACCCTATAGCGAGATGTTGTGGCTCTCACTCTGACGCCCAGTATGAGTAGACCTCAATTTGCCAGGCGTCTCTCCTGGGGTGTCATGCTGATTTTACACTGGCGAGGGTTGGGCACTAATAGCCAATACCACCCCCTTCCCTAACCAGGTAGGGACTAATCTTTATCGGCAGCTTGACATGCAGTCTATGGAGAGTTGATAGAGCAAATAGGGAGGTATAAAGTAAGCAATACGGCTGGCTTTATTGCAGTGCCCCGTGAACATCGACTTATCTCCAGTACAAAGCCTGGATCGTACCCGATACCTGACACAGAGACATCTCGCGACAGCGAGGATAGAACAATGCACCCTCTTGGCCACTCTGAGAAAGGGACCTTCATGCAACAGCGTACAACGCATAGACCAGAAACGAGCAGAGCCCATCTGCTGCGCCAGACCTGTTCACGTCTCACAACATACGTTGTGAGTCTACTTTTGCTCTTCAGTGTTATCGGCTTATCAGGTTGTTCTGACGGTAGTGATAGTGATAATGAACGCATGGCCGAAGTTACTGACCTGGAGAATCGTGTCTTTACCTTCTCGGATGGCACTGTGTTTCATAGCGGCTTAGCAAATACCTCCGTGACGTTCACCATTGGGAGCTTCAATGGCACGTCTACAGCCCCATTTCGGCTGAGTACGGATGGGGCGACAGCAACGGGACGTGCCACCATTGGCTCTTGCGACTTCATGTTTACCGCAAGCACATTTGCGAGCACTACAGGACCGCAAGTTGGTAATAGCCTGTCCGCCGATTGTAATATTGCTCTCGACAGTGACATGTTGCGCGTCGCAGCGAACGGCAGGGATGTAACGGCTACGACCTCGGCTGTGGTCCAAGCAACACTGGCCGGGGTGGTCTATATTGAAAGTAACATCCCGCAGCCAAATGGCAACTCGATTCTGGCCTGGCGTCGGGATGCGGATGGACGCCTAACCCCACTCCCCGGATCGCCCTTTGTCACTGGCGGCGCTGGTGTCGGCACCGATCCTAACACCATTCCAACCGTAGGGCCGTTTGACTCAGATCAAAATCTCATCGTCAATGCGGCACGCTCCCGTCTCTTCGCGGTGAATTCAGGCTCAGACACCATTGCGGTCTTCGCTATTTTGCCTGATGGCGGTCTCGTCCCTGTGGCAGGCTCGCCGTTTCCTTCCGGCGGGATAAATCCGGTCAGCGTCGGTCTGGCGGGTGATCGGCTCTATGTCGTCAACAAAAACGATGACCCCATGCGTACAGATATGGCTGCCCGCCCAAACTATACCGGTTTTACAGTCGCGGCGAACGGGGCTCTGACTCCCATCCCTGGCTCAACCGTGGTCCTGCCTTCTCGCACCCAGAACCCCACGCAAGCGCTTATCTCACCGGACAGCGCCTTGTTATTCGGCGCGGATCTTTTCGGGACTGAAGCCGAGCTCGAGCCAGGACTGCTGCAATCGTTCCGTATTCAGGGCGATGGGACCCTGGTCCAAAATACTCCAGTATCGCCCCCGGCTGCCGAGTTTGTGGGTGGCGTCGACCTCAATGGCGATGGTACGCCGGATGCCCTGCCACTTGGACTACAAGTGCACCCCACACAGCGCGTCCTCTATGTTGGCTTTGTCACGGGCAACAGGCTCGGCGTCTACACCTATAACAGCGAGGGAGTCCTGACCTTTGTCCGCTCGGTACCCAACGGCGGGGCTTTGATCTGCTGGATTGCGGTGAATCAGGCCGGCACGCGTCTCTACACGACCAATACCGGTGATGATACCATCTCAGTCTACGACACCACAGATCCCTTGGAGCCGGTCGAAATGCAAACGGTCCAGCTCCAGGGGAATGGGAATCCCTTTCAACTCGCCCTCGACTCGAACGGAGACTTTCTCTATACGGTCAAACAACGCGCATTCCCTACAGGTCTTGGCGGAGAAGTGACCCCGCCGGGTGAAGGGAGCTTCCTCAGTGTGCTACGGGTCAATAACGATGGGACCTTGAGCGAGGTCGCCACATCGCCCCTGAATCTCCCCGTGCCTACCAATCCTTTTACCAGGGCACAGGGGGTGGCAGCCCTCTAGCGTCACGCGATCTTGGAAGATGGAACTGCTAAGCGCAACGCCATGTATGCCTTGGTGTTCCTGCGCTGCGCTTAGCAATATAGAAGCATATAATATGATACTCAATATTCTATAAAAGGATCAATGTTACTCGTGGCAGGCCAGAGCCTCTATACTCGAAGCCTCAGTTTGCCGGGAGAAGTCAGCGGGCATCTCCCCATCTTGTGGAAAGGGACTCATGATGGAGACTCGTGCAAAACGTGGCCGGATCGGTTTTACGACCACCAGAAAGTTTCGGAACAGCCATCCAGAAGAGGTGCGTCACTTTGTTTTCAATCACCTCTATGCCCTCTGCAGCGACTTTGAGATTCTATGTACTGGAGGAACCTACGGTTTCCTTGGTGAATTGCTCAAGAGCGATTTGAGTGACTTAAATCAGGAAGAACTTGACAGCATCGCGACATATTTTCGCCGCCCCATGGACAATGAAGAGGCCTTCTTGCAGTGGAAAAACCTAACGCATGGGGCCTTAACTCCCCTCCTGCCCGGCATCCAAGGAATGGTCGAACTGACTTACGAACTCGTCGAGAGCCGTCTCGATGCAGCTATTCACCTACGCGGTTGGGATGAAGTTGATAGCGCTCTGGATAGTCAAGTACTCAGAAGGGAGGCAAATGTCCACAATATTCCGATCATTCTCGACCTACAGGCCGCCCGCCTTGCTGTCGCCCAGTGGAACAGTCAAGCGGCACTCTCACCCACGCGCCATCGCGTTTTCCCGGAACAGTCCCCTATTATTGATAACCCTTTCAAAGGGATTGACCCGCACCATCGCGTTCTAGCACTCGTGGCCCATGACGGCATGAAACTCGAAATGTGCCGCTTCGCAGTCGAACATGCCTCACATATTTTCAATCGGTTTGATCATGTCCTGTCCACGGGTACCACTGGCAGTTGGTTAAAGAAATTCATGCAGGCTGCGGGCCGCAGTGAGCGTGAACTTGACAGCGTTCGGTGTTGTTTGTCCGGCCCTCTCGGCGGCGACGTACAAATCGCCATGGCGATTATCAAGGGGTTATGTAACATGGTCATCTTTTTCCAGGATCCTTTCGTCAGCCACCCCCATGAGACGGACATCAGACTGTTCGAGCAAATTGCTCTGCTTGAAGGTACTGAGGTAGCTATTGCAACCAACGAGAAAACTGCCAGAGTGCTCCTGAGGAGCTGAGACGGACGGAGAGCACATTCCGCTAGCTGGCCATTTCGTAAGTCCTTCCCCAGTAGGGGCAGGCACCAGGGTTGCCCCTACCTGGGAACTGGCGAGGTATTTATGAAACGGACATCTGTAGTTCTTCGCAAATGAATTGATAGCATTCCGTTTTTTATGTGGTGCAATAGAAGGCTTAGGTCGCGATCATCTCAGCGCGCTCCCCCTTTGAAGAGGGGATCGACAACATCGTCGAAAAGGCTTGCGAGCCCGATGTCTTATACCAAAGGTAGGCCCCTGTCTCCAGAAGAAAAAAAGCTACTGGTCTCTGTCAAACACTACTTTGACAGGAATAAATCCGAGTTTGGATCAAGTGAAACTAGTGCTCAAATGACGGCTGATGCCTTGGGTGTAGGGTTGGCAACGGTGAATCGAGTCATGGCGAATTACCATAAAGACCCTGACAGCCTGAATGCACCCCCACAACTTCGTGGACGCCCAACTTATTCAGTTGATGTCTCACACCAAGAAGCTGTGCGAGCCTATATTCCCCAAACAAACTTGGAAGGGAACCATATAACCTTGGAAACGATTCGTAGTTTTCTGCAAGAAAAGGCTTCCGAGGAATCCTTTCATCTCTCAATGCTTGCTAGCGCTTTGGATCGTTGGGGATTTGAATTTGGGAAAGGCACATGAACTCAGCATTTGAAAGAAAAAGATTATATTGTTGTCGCCAGACAACATTATTTGAGGCGAATGAGACAGAATCGGATTGCAAGTGTGAGCAGTCTTATTCGCCCTGAAGTCTATTTGGACGAGTCGTATGTTAACAAAATTCTAGTAAGGATTTTGTCTGGTATTCCAGTGAAGATGGTCCATGGATTCAAAAACTAACTGGCAAAGGAGAACGACTGATTATCATGAATGCCATCACTAAAGATGGCTGGGTTCCAGAAGCCAAAGTCGTGTTCAAAAGTACTCGAAAAACCGGTGACTATCATGGACAAATGAATGGAGATTTGTTTCAGAAATGGTTTATTGAGAAGTTACTCCCTAATTGAGAGCAAAGGCACTGAGCTTGCGAACGATGATGTCCTGGGTGGTCGTTTTGAGGGCCAACGACACCATAATCCGCTGGATGTTGTCCCCTTCCTCAGCGATCAGCTCGGGGTTGAGCTTGCGCATCGGTTTGAGCACCATCTCGTCACAGCAATTGTAACTATGCCGTAACGGGTTGATTTCATGTAAGTTGTTAAGGATTCTACTTCGTCCCTGAAAGCCGTATCAATCAGTCTGCTGTATGTTTTAGCTAAGCAAGGACCCAGAAATCCTTATAAGCATTCAATCCGCCGATTTTTGCTGAGCCAATGGCCATGCGTGAATTTTGGGCGTCAGGGAAATCTTATATGTGCTTCCGAGCGGGCGCTTAGTGTCTCAAACGCGGAGGTCGGCAGAGATTGATGTCACACTGGGCCTAGTCTTGAGACAATCGTCACGAAGGAGTGGCCCAGGCCGACATGTATCGCCGTACGATGCCCGCACGACGGATAAGACCCTCTTCATTTTTCCTTAGAAGTATTGACTGCCAATGAGCGCACAGCCACCGCCGAGGGGGGTTGGCGGTGTGATGCATTGCCTTAGCGCCAGGCCTCTGCGATAATCAACCCGATAGGGTGGCGCGAAAATGTGAATTGTCTAACGAGCAGGGGCATGTGATGAAACTCAGTTTGGCGTACGAAATGCAGCGGCCGATTGTCGATGACCATGCGGTGATTGAAGAGACCATTGAGCAATGTGTACTGGCCGATGAGATGGGGTTCGACTACGTGTGGTTTGTCGAGCACCATTTTCTCACCGGGTTTTCCATGTCGCCTTGTCCTGAGGTGATCTACGGCGCGCTGAGCCAACGAACCAAAAACATCCGGCTGGGCTTCGGGGTCGTGATTTTGCCCTACCATCACCCGGTTCGCGTGGCCGAGCGCGTCGCAATGGTCGACCATCTCACCAAGGGCCGCGTCGATCTCGGCACCGGGCGGTCGGCGCCGTACGAGCAGACCGGGATGGGAATTGACCCGCGCGACACCCGTGAGATGTGGGAAGAATCGCTATCGATGATTCCAAAAATTTGGGAGCCGGGCTTGTTTTCCTGGGAAGGCAAATTTTGGCATGTGCCGCCGCGCGAGGTCCGGCCCAAGCCGTACCAACAACCGCATCCCCCCCTGTGGGTGGCCGCCCTGCAACCGGCTACGTATCAACTGGCCGCCCAAAAGGGGATTGGCGTCATGGCGCTGAGCGTGACCGCCCCGTCCGTGCTGGCGCCCCATATCCAGGAGTACAAGCAAAACGTCAAGGAGGCTACCCCCGTGGGCAACGCCATCAATGCGCAGTGGCTCAGTTCCTCAGTGGGGTATTGCGATACGGACAACCAAGCGGCTCAGGAACTCGCGGCACAATCCCTCAAAACGTTTTTTGGGCCGGACCGGCCGTATTTGAAAGACCAGGTGAACGTTTACGAGCGGCTGATCGAGTCTTGGGGCGGGGTTCCTGACCATTTGAAAGCCAACTTTGCCCGCTATTTAAAAGACGATGAGGTCGATGACGCCGGCGTCGATTTGTCCGGCGGCTCAGGGCAAATTGCCCAGGCGGTGTGGAATCAGTTTGATGCGGAGACATTGGCCGAGCGCGGGGTGATCGTGGCGGGTGACCCGGAGCACTTTCTCAAAGCGGCTCGCATTCACGAATCCCATGGGGTGGATCAATTGCAATTCCTCATGGCCACAGAGACCATTCCACACGACAAGGTGATGTCGTCGATCGAGTTGATCGGCAAACACGTCATTCCAGAGCTCAAGAAGACGTCGTAGCGACCTTAGGACGCGCCCTCTCAGACGTCAGTCTTGTGGTCAGCAAAGGTGGCGTCGCTTGGCCAACTCGGCATGACGGTGTTACTGGGGAACGGCTCGGAGTGTATCACGCGCGACATAGCTGGCGAAATGCATGAGCCAGCTTTTTAGGCCCGATGTCCCCTGAAAGGTTTGGATGTCGACGTAGGCGCGGCTAAACACTTCGATGATGCAATCATCGATTTCACGCGCATCGCAAGACGGCAGCTTCTTGCAAAAGAACGCGTACAATTCCGCCTGCATGCGTTCGTATAACTGGGCCCAATGCGATTGTTCCCGGCGTTTGATCGAGTGCAAAAAATCAGGGTGGTTGAAATCAAGGTGTTGGGGTTGGCCCGACATGGTCATCATGCTTCCCTGTGTGCTGGTCTTGGAGATGGTACTTCACTCGCTCTTGTACCCTTAGTGTCAACTTGACGGATTATGTGACATGCCGCGCCAATTATATTTTCAAAGGAGACAGAGTGAGAGGCGATCATGCAGGTTAGACAACGCCATCTCCAAGTCCTTTCAGAAGTGACCTACGATGTCCTGATCATCGGTGGGGGGATTAATGGTGCGGTGGCCGCTGCGGCTTTGTCCGGCAACGGCCTGCACACCGCGCTGATCGATCAACGGGATTTTGCGGGATTCACCAGCCAACAGTCCTCGAACTTGGCTTGGGGCGGCATCAAATACCTGGAAACGTTTGAATTCGCTCTCGTCCGGCAATTGTGTAAAAGCCGCAATGAATTGCTGCGACACTATCCGTCGTCCGTGCGGGAAATTCGTTTTTTGACCACCATCCAAAAGGGATTTCGCCACCACCCAGTGATCTTGTGGTGTGGCGCCTGGCTGTATTGGTTCATCGGCAATGGCTTTACCCGCACACCGCGTTTGTGGTCGGCGCGCCGCATCAAACGGGACGAACCGGTCATTCAAGCCGGCGGCAGCCTCGGCGGTATGGAGTATTCAGACGCCTATTTGTATGATAACGACGCGCGTTTCGTGTTTAATTTTGTGCGTTCTGCCCTGGATGATGGCTGCATTGCGGTGAACTATGTGGAATCGTTGGGATCACATCGAAGCGATGATCTCTGGCAAACGCGGGCGCGGGATGTGATGACGGGCCGCGAGTTGACGATTCGGTCCCGCGTGCTGATCAACGCTACCGGGCCATTTGTCGAGGCGATGAATGGGCTCAGCGGGGAGTCCACTGAGCATCGCCACGTGTTTTCCAAGGGCATTCATCTGATTGTCGACCGGGTGACCCCGAACCCGCGCGTACTGGCGTTTTTTGCCGACGATGGCCGGTTGTTTTTTGCCATTCCCATGGGCTCAAAAACCTGCATCGGCACGACCGATACGCGCGTCGACTCGCCATTCGCTGAGGTCACCGAAGCGGATCGCGATTTTGTGCTGAGCCAAATGAACCGGCGACTGCAACTAGAGCGGCCGCTAGGCGCAGATGATATTATTGCCGAGCGCTGTGGGGTGCGGCCACTCGCCGTACAAGGTCAGGCTAGCGACCCGCAAGATTTTTTGAATTTGTCTCGCAAACACGCCATCGATGTCAATTCGGATCGGGCGCATATCAGTATTTTTGGGGGTAAACTCACCGATTGTCTCAACGTGGGTGAGGAGATTTGCACGATCATAGAAGCGCTCGGTTTGCCCCTGCCGCGCCCCAGACGAAAATGGTACGGTGAACCTGAGGCGTCGGTGCGGGCTGCTTTCATGCAACGCGCACGGGCGATCAAGCTCGATGATCTCACCCCTGCGAACAGCGAAGAAGCGTTGTCGACACGGCTGTGGCGACGCTACGGCGAACAAGCCTTTGGATTGCTCAAGGCCATCGAAAAAGACGCCGCACAGGCCGAGCCCATCCTGGCCGGCACCGCGTTCATACGCTGTGAAATCGAGCTGATGGCAGAGCGGGAAATGATTGTGACCTTAGAAGACTTCCTGCGGCGGCGCTCGGACTTGGCGCTGGTGACGCGGCACGGCGATCTGCGTGGTGCAGCGGGTATGATGGACGTGTGCACCCTCTTATTTGGCGCCGAGCAGGCCGGGCAAAAATTCGACGACTATTTCTACTTTGATACCGTAGCCGGTGCCGGCGCGGCTGTACCCCGCTGTGTCTCGAAGGCACTGGTCAGACGCCGCTTTGAAAGTGAAGGCGATGGGCCTCAACCATTGCCTCGGCCATCTGATCCCCATCAGTCAGTCTAAAGCAACGGACTTAATTGAGCTTTATGGTGACGGGTACACGCCCCGGTGCCGCCACCGCCTCGGTGCCGATTCCCTCTCGCCCTATGTCTGGTTAAACGCCCGGGGGACAACGCCCAGGATCATTGCCTGGCCTTACGGCCGAGGTAATGGCGGTATGGCTGGGGAAATGGGGTCGGGGACATCTCGGGCATAATTGTAAGCGGAGAACTGTTCTGTGATAGACAAAAGTCCAAGTTGTTGGGCGTAACCCCGATATGGCTCCTCGATGCTTGACATCGTTGAAAGGGAGGGCTCGAAGGTTGAGAACACGAGACGTAATACACTGGCTATGGGGCTTGCTGGGTATCGTCAGCCTCTGCGTGGTGTTTGGGGGCTTCAGCATGGTGCATGCTGAAGCCGATCCGACGCCCCCCAACGGCCTTGATGCGTTGCCGCAACCGGTGGCGATGCCGTCGTTTAATCTGCCCACCACGCATGGTGGCACCTTGGACTCGGCCACATTGGCAGGACGCGTGGTAATCGTGCGATTTTGGGCCACTTGGTGAAGCACGTGCCGAGGCGAAATGCCCTCCGTGCAGAGGGTACATGAGACGGCGCAAGGCCGTGATGTGGTGATCTTGGCGATTTCGATCGACGGTGGCGGTTTACCCGCGGTGAAACGGTTTATGGAGAAAAAGGGCTATACGGTACCGGCACTATTGGACGCTGATATGGAAACCGCACGGGCTTTTGGCGCACGTGGGGTGCCAAGCACCTTTGTGGTGAATCGCCAGGGCCTGGTGGTGGCCCAGGGTGGCGCCCTTGAGGTTGACACGCCGAACATGAAAGCCTACATTGACGGCTTGCTAAAAGTGCCTAAGAGTTAATGGACGATGCACAGGAGGAGAGGACGATGACACATCGTTTGCGGCGGTTTACGATTGCCCTGCTGGTCGGGGGCCTGCTGCTCGCGCTTGGCGCGAGTCAGGGGTTCGCCCTGCAAGTCGGCGATAAAGCCCCTACGTTCGACCTTCAAAGTACAAGCGGGGAGAATGTGAAGCTTGAGGACTATCTAGGTAAAAAGTCGGTGGTGTTGTTTTTCTACATCGGCGCCTTCACCAAGCTTTGAACTCAGGAAGCACTGGCTTTCCAACTTGCTCTTCCCAAGTTTGAAGCCGCAGGCACCCAAGTTTTGGGTGTCAGTGTCGATTTCAATGACACCAACATCGCCTGGGCCGAAAAACTCGGCTTAACCTATCCCCTGCTGAGTGATCGGCAACGACAAGTCTCCAAGTCCTACGACGTCCTCTTCGACGACCCTGCCATGGCAAATGACCCGAAAAAGATTCCCATCTATTTGCGCTCGAAACGCGCCTTCTTTGTCATCGATAGAGAAGGCGTGATCCGCTTTGTCAAGGTGGCAGAGCCTCGGGAATTCACACCGCCCAGCGAGGACATGTTAAAGGTGATCAAGGATCTCTAAACGGAGACGCTCGGTCACGTTTGGCGCTCCAGAATGTCGTCAGCGAGGGTTTCCAGTTCAGCCGTCCAGTCCGTGGGCGGCTGAGCCGGTCGCAAGAGGAATTTTGAAAACCCGGCTTCCAGCCACTCGTCGACCCGTTCATGTAAGGCCGCGCGGCTCTGCGGAATGACGTGATGGGGATCGAGGTCGGGTCGACGGCGCCGCAGTTGCTCGGCCGCCGTCGACGACAATGGCCCGCGGCTGTAGGTGAGGTTGACGCCGAAGTGCTCTGGGCTGATGGCGCGTCCGGCCTCCGCTGCAGCAGCCTCAATCGTCTGCCGTTTCGCCGCCGCTTCGGCCGGCGTCATGAGGCCGGGAATCCAACCGTCTCCCAGGCGGCCGGCCCGGCGTAGTGCCCCCGGAAGCTGGCCCCCCAACCACATTTCAAGCGGCTCTTGCACCGGTGTCGGAACGATGCGGGCCTCTCGCAGCTGATAGCGCGGGCCGTCGTGGTTGACCACGGCGCCACGCCACAGCCGGCGCAGCAAGGGGATCACCTCGTCGAGGCGTGCGCCGCGCTCGGCTTTGTCGACATCTTGGGCCAGCACCTCCGGTTTGGCGGGCTGGCCGAGGACCATGATTAGCAGTAAGCGCCCGCGGCTGAGCCGGTCGAGATTGGCGAGTTCACGGGCCAGTCGGGCCGGGTTGCGACCCGGCACGGCCAGATAGGCGCCGATTTTCAGACGCTCAGTGCGTGCGGCGGCGTAGGTGAGCCCGACGAGCGGATCGAAGGCGCCGCTGAGCATACTCTCGGGCAGCCAGATTGAATCGAACCCGAGTCGTTCGAGGTCATCGACGAGCCGGGGAAAATCGTCGAGTGCCAACTCGGTCTGGCCTCGACACGAGAACCCGAAACGGACCTTCATACTGTACCTCCATGCACCCCTGATTGAGAATGTCGATTATAAAACACTTTGCCCCGCTCGTCCACCGTGACCCTACCACGCTCGTGTGTGTCATCTGCAACAAATGAAACCATGAGCTTCCGAATGACCGCGCAATGTGACTCGGATCACATCTTTTTACCCGCGGGCCGGATAAAATCACCATGCCGTTCAATCGTTCTCGGGGGACATCCGCTTGCCATGACCCGACGAGCTGTAGAGGGGTTGTACATCTCTGCAACCCTTTCATGTCGTCTGCAAGAGCGGGTCGCATGGCACGACAGTTATGTTCCCGACAACCACTGGAAAGGACATGGAATGTCTCACTGGAAAACAGCCGCCGCGTTGGCCCTATGGGTGGCCGTCATGGCGGATGATGCCCTGGCTCACGATCCGATCGTGTCTGCAAAAGCCGAGCAGACGGGCGTTCAAAACGCGGTGCCGCTCTACGATAATTTAGGTGATCTCAGTTACCCCATCACAACCCAAAACCCGCTGACGCAGCGCTATTTTGATCAGGGTCTACGGCTCACTTACGCCTTCAATCATGCCGAAGCCTTACGCGCCTACCGCGAGGCGCAACGCCTCGATCCGACCTGCGCGGCATGCGCCTGGGGACAAGCCTTTGTCCTCGGTCCCAATATCAATGCCCCCATGGACGACGCGGCGAACCACCCGGCGGTCACGGCGATCCAAAAAGCGCAGGCGCTTGCCAAACCAGCCAGCGAGCGCGAACAAGCCTTGATTGACGCCCTGGCCAAACGCTACTCGACTGATCCGGAGGCGGACCGGGGAGTGCTCAACCAGGCCTATGCCGCCGCCATGGCCGCCGCGTGGCAGCGCTTCCCCGACGATCAGGAAATAGGTTTCTTCTACGTCGATGCCATTATGAACGTCTCGCCCTGGGATTACTGGGAGCCCGACGGTCAAACCCCGAAGGGCAAAATCGGCGATGCCATCCAAGCCGCGGAAAAAATCCTCTCGATAAACCCGAACCATGCGGGCGCCATCCACCTCTATATCCATTTGACCGAGGCGTCGACCACACCCCAGCGGGCGGAGCCCTACGCCAATCGTCTCGCGTCCCTCATGCCAGGTGCGGGACACCTCGTGCACATGCCGTCCCACACCTATTACCGCGTTGGACGCTACGAGGATTCTGCACAAACCAATAAAATGGCGGTGCAAGCTGACGAAACCTATCTTACCGAGGCCAATTCCGACAATATTTACCGTTTTGGCTACTACCCTCATAACATCCACTTTGTCCTCGTGTCGGCTCAGATGGCGGGAGACGGGCCGACCACCATGGCGTACGCCAAACGGCTCGAAGGCAAAATCCCGGACGCGATCGCGGCGCAAGTGGGGTGGGTGCAGGCGATTCGCACGGCACCGTATTTTGCCCACGCGCAATTCAGCTCAGCCGAGACGATTCTGGCGTTGCCAGACCCAGGTGATACGTTCCCTTTGATCAAGGCGATGTGGCACTATGCGCGCGGTGTTGCATTGGCGGCACAAAACGAGGTGGAAAAGGCCAAAAGCGAGGCGGCCCATATCGCCGAGCTAAACCGGAAAACCGATTTTAGCGCCCTCCTCGCCTGGGCCGTGCCGGCGCCTGATCTCCTGAATCTGGCACGTCACGTCATCGAAGGCCGGATCGCGCAATCCCAGGGCGACCTGGCAGGGGCGATCAAGGAATTCGAGATCGCGGTGACCATTCAGGACACCCTGGCCTATATGGAACCGCCCTACTGGTACTACCCGGTACGGCAAACCCTGGGGGCTGCCCTGATGCAGGCCGGTCGAGCCCAAGAAGCCGAGGCCGTCTTTGAACAAACGCTTAAAAACGTGCCGAAAAACGGCTGGGCCCTGTATGGCCTGATGGAAACCCAAAAGGCGCAAGGTAAGCAAGAGGTCGCGCGGGCGACCCAAAAGCGCTTGCAACACGCCTGGAGTGGCGATCTCGCCCAGCTCGACCTCGGGCGCCTCTAGGGCCGAGCCTCTGCGGTGTCAGGATCGGCCCGTTCGGTCATGCCCTATGCAGGGCATGACCGAACTCGGGTCTAATCCGCAGGACACGCTGTACGAGTTTGCTGCTGCGAGGCGTCAATCGCCGCTTTCAAGTCCAACCACTCCTCACACGTTTCCTGCCAGCGCTTCCCGGTATCCTCCACCACCCGTTGACACGCCGTTGCCAGAGTGGTGAGGAGCTCGCGCGCTTTGGCCATGCAGCCCATCAGGAGGTACGTCTCGCCGAGGTATTCGAGCGCGCCGCGATGATGTGGGTTGAGATCCAACGCTTTTTGGTAGGACGCGAGGGCAGCCGGGTAGTTGCCCATCTGGCGGTAGGCATATCCCATCGCATTATAGGCGTCGTCGTGCCAGGGGCGTCGTTCGATCGCTTTGGCCATATGGTCAATCACGCCTTGCCAATCGCCACGCTTAAAGGCCTCCATGCCCGCGTCATAAGCCGGCTGGCTCGGGGCGGTTGGCGGCGGGCTGTCGGAGCCACTCAAGACCGCGTGCGCAGCGGTAGCGAGAAGGAGCATCAATAAACAGAGTTGGCGTCCGCGTCGTAGGAGTCGCATCGATCCATCTTTCTTTTGGGCCCAGTGCGTTCAAGAAGCCGTATCGCCCTCAGTACAAATGACACGCCACCTGATGATCCGAGTCGGCCATCTGCATGACCGGCGGCTCTTGCGCGCAAAGATCCATGGCAAACGGACAGCGCGGGTGAAAGCGGCAGCCCGAGGGCGGATTGATGGGCGAGGGGACTTCGCCACTGAGGACGATCTCTTCGCGCTCCACATCCGGATGCGCTGGGAGGGCGGCGGAAAAAAGGGCTTTGGTATACGGGTGGAGCGGGTGGGTATAGAGCGACTCGGTCGGGCCTTGCTCGACGATTTGACCCAGATACATGACCGCAGTGTGATGCGCCATGTAGCGCACGGTGGCGAGATTGTGGGCCACCAGCATATAGCTGACGCCGTATTCGTCCTGCAGGGCCTTGAGGAGATTCATGGTCTGGGCTTGAATGGAGACATCTAAGGCCGATACCGGCTCATCCAGGATAATGAGTTTGGGCTCGGGGGCGAGGGCACTGGCAATGGCGATGCGCTGGCGCTGACCGCCGCTGAATTCGTGGGGATAGCGGTTCTCCGCATCGGTCGGCAGGCCCACTTGGGCGAGCAAGTCCCGCACCCGCTGCCGGATCGCCTCAATGGAGCGGTCTCGGTTCACCACTAAGGGCTCGGCAATGGTATCGCGAATGCGTCGGCGCGGGCTCAACGACGACCACGGATCCTGAAAGACCGCTTGCACGGTGCGGCGAAAGCCTCGCAATTCCTCCGCGTTGAGTCGCTGAATATCTTTGCCATCCAGGACAATGCGCCCCTCGGTGGGCGTTTCCAAACGCATCAACAACTTGGCGGTGGTGGTTTTACCGCAGCCCGACTCGCCCACTAGACCTAGCGTTTCGCCCTGCCGAATGATAAAGTCCAGGCCATCGACGGCCTGCACATAGCCCGCTGTCCGGGTGAAGACCAGGCCGCGGGTGAGGGGAAAGTATTTGTGCAAATTCTCGGCGGATAGCAGCACGTCACTCATGCGTTCTCCAGGCGCCAGCAGGCGGCGGTATGCTCCGGCGCGACCGTAAAGACGGGTGGATACGACGCCGTGCAGCGCGACTCGGCATAGGCGCATCGGGGGGCAAAGCGGCAGCCCTCAGGCAGGGCGTCGAGGGGCGGCGGCTGTCCGTCAATCGCCGCTAAGAGCTCTACTTTTTCTTCCATTTTGGGGACCGAAGCTAGTAATGCCTCGGTGTAGGGATGCGCCGGCTGCCGGAAGACCTGGCGGACATCACCTTGCTCCACAATGCGCCCGGCATACATCACCGCCACCCGGTCGCACATGCGTGCCACAATGCCGAAATCGTGGGTGATAAACAGGAGCGCCATTTGAGTCTCGGTTTGCAATTCTTTGAGCAAACGCAGGTATTGCAATTGAATCGTCACGTCGAGGGCCGTGGTGGGCTCATCTGCAATCAGCACCTGAGGCGAGCCGGCGATGGCAATGGCGCCGACCACGCGCTGCTTCATGCCGCCACTCATTTGGTGCGGGAAATCATCTTGGCGCCGCGCCGGTTCGGCCACGCGAACTTGACGCAAGGCGTCCTCAGCCAGGTGGCGCAACGCGTGCCTGGCGCGGTGCTGATACTGCTTAAATGCCTCGATGAGCTGATTGCCGACGGTGAATACCGGGTTCAGTGAGGTCTGCGGATCTTGCAAAATCATCGAGATCTGCCGACCGCGTACCCGCCGCATATCCTGGTCGCTCTTGGTGAGCAGATCCTCGCCGTCGAGCCAGATTTCCCCTCCTACAATGCGAGCCGCCGGACGGGGTACCAAGCGCAGCAGCGAGAGGGCGGTCATCGACTTGCCGCAGCCCGATTCGCCGACCAGTCCCAGGGTCTCGCCGCGGCGCAACTGAAAGCTCACTCCATCCACCGCTTTGAGCACGCCGCGGCGGTTGTAAAAATAAGTCTGCAGGTCCCGAACCTCCAGGACCACATCGTGTTTCGGTGCGTTCATGGTTTCCTTAAACTCGGCTCAGACTTGGCGTTGGCGGGGATCGAGAGTATCGCGAAGCCAATCGCCAAACAGGTTAAAGGCGAGCACCGTGAGCATGATCGCCACGCCGGGAAAGAGCGACACCCACCAGGCCCGGGTAATATAGTCGCGCCCCTCCGCAATCATGCCGCCCCAGGTCGGAGTTGGTGGTGGCACGCCAGCGCCCAAAAAGCTCAGCGACGACTCGACAATGATGAGCCACCCCACCTGCAAGCTCAGCAGCACCATGAGGGTGTTGAGCACATTGGGGAACAGATGGATCCTGATGATGCGCAGGCTTGAACAGCCATTGATGCGGGCGCGGGCAATAAAATCGCGCTGCATGAGGGCGAGGACTTCGCCGCGCACCACGCGCGCGTAGCGGGCCCATAAGACGATGGCCACGGAAATCACCACGTTAATCAGGCCCCCGCCCAAAATAGAGACGAGTAAGATGGCAAATAAAATAATGGGAAAGGCCATAGTGATATCCGCTGCCCGCATCGCAATGCTCTCCAACCGCCCGCCGTGGTAGCCGGCCAATAAGCCAAGGCTCACCCCGATACCGCCGCCGAGTAGCAAGGTGAGCGCTGCGACCAGGAGCGAGACGCGAGCCCCATAGATTAAGCGGGTCGCAATATCGCGTCCCAGGGGATCGGTGCCGAGCGGGTAGGTCCAACTGCCGCCCTGCACCCAGGCTGGCGGCCGCAGGCGCTTGGGCAGTGAGACTTTGGTTGGCGAATGCGGGGTGAGCACATTGGCAAACGCCGCGGTGGCGACAAAGGCGACGATAATGATCAAGGGAATGAGCGGGGCGCGGCGCAGTCCCTGAGTCAGGCGTTGCAGGCGTCCGGGGTCGGCGGCAACCACGTGGGGTGACAAGAGTTCTGCTTGGGCCATAGTATGCCTTTATAGATATAGACGATGGATCACGACAGTTATTGATAGCGAATTCGCGGATCGAGATAGGCGTAGAGAATATCCACCACCAGACTGGTGACAATGACAAATCCGGCGGTCATGATGACGATCGCTTGCACCACGGGAAAGTCCCGAAAGACGATCGATTCATACACCAAACGCCCGACACCCGGCCAGGCAAATACCGTTTCCACCAAAATGGCAGCGGTAATGAGCACGGCCATATAAATGCCACCAAACGTCACCACCGGGATGAGCGAGTTGCGCAGCGCATGTTTCCAAATGATCCTGGTTTCCGTCAGTCCCTTAATGCGGGCGAGCTTGATAAACTCGCTGTCCAACACCTCCAACATGCTGGAGCGCAACAGCCGCATAATGCCGGCCACCAACCACCAGCCCAGGGTAAACGCGGGTAGCACATAATGCGCCCAAGTGCCCGTGCCGCCGCTGGGCAGTAATCGCAGATAGACCGCAAACACCTGAATGAGCACAATGCCGACCCAAAACATCGGCATCGACTGACCTAGTACAGCTATAATTTGAGCGAAGGTATCGAGCATCGATCCTTTGTGGACGGCGGCGAGCACGCCGAGGGGCAGAGCGATAATGAACGTCACCAACAGCGACGCACTTCCCAGGCGTATCGAGTGCGGCAGCCGCTCTTGAATCATGTCTATCACCGGCATCTGCCCCTTGATCGAGCGCCCGAAATCGCCGCGCAGCGCGTTGGTGATAAACACCCAGTACTGCACCGGCATCGGGCGGTCCAGGCCCAGGGCGCGTCGCAGTTGGATCAGGTCCTCTGCCGTGGCATCCTCTGGCAGCATGAGCAGGGTGGGATCGCCGGTCAAGCGCACCATGCCGAAGATCAGAACCGACAGAATTAAGAGCGCGATGAGCGCTTGCCCAACGCGGCGCACGATATAGCGTTGCATAGCGATTTTCTCCCCGCCGCTGGTGCAGTCCTAAATGCTTGTTCCCTGGGTTGCTGAGCGCCATCTCGGGGACGTCTATGCATGGACGGTGTCAGCACGACCTTCTACGTGAGCCATCATACGACATCGTGGTGGCGGAGAAAACCTTTTTTTGAGTTTTATTGACCTTCGTCCATCATGCTGCTCAATACCGCCCGAGACCTCTGCAGGAGGTCTCGAAAGGGCGAGTCGTCGTCCGTTTGCGGTAGATCGAGCCGATAGAACGGCTCATCGCCAATCCCCGTGACGCCCTCTATGCCGCCGCCCGTGCGGCCAGTCGTTACGGACAGAGTGGGATGATCAAAGCGTTGGTATTGTCAAGGGTGTCGAGGTCATCCACCAAGGCGATCACGTGGTCGGCAGCGGCGGCGGAGAGTGCTGTGACCCCGCTTTGCAAACAGCGGCGAAATTTTTCCAGATGTTGCAGGCGCGTGAGCGGGCGCTCCGGACTGCCGAGGGTGTGGGGCACCTCGACCCGGTGCTCCCCGCCGTCTTTGAGACGGATGACCACGGTTTGCGGGGCGAGGGCATTGGGATCGGGATTCTTGTCGATGACCACTTCAATGCGGTGCCCAAGTTCGTGGATGCGCTTATCCGCCAAAGCGCTAGTGGTAAAATCGTCGATGCTTACGTCGCCATTGGCGAGGGCGAGCGCACCCACGAATTGAAGACAAAGCCGGGCATAGTTCGCCGACATGGACGCGTGTAGCGGGCGGCCAACAAGTTCATGAATGAGTGGCGGGGCCAAGAGCGTGATCTGCTCGACCGCATCCGGCTGCAGAGCGTGGGCCCGCCGCAGTTGTAAAATACCGTCGAGACCGCCATGGGTGGCGCGCCCGGCGGGAAAAGGCTTGTGGCTCACTTGGGTGATGCGCCAGACGCGACCCAACTCTGCCCACACCGGTTCGAGATCCCAGGTGCCCTCGTAGAGCGGAAAATAGCCAAATGGGCCCTCCAAAATGTCGTGGGGGCCGGGAAAGCCGGCCAGGGCCAGATCGACCGCACGGATCGCCGCGGCGGCGGCAAAGCCCATCTGTAACGCCAGGGCCGGGCCGCCTTCGACATGTGATTGCATCGTGCCCGCGGCCTGGGCATAGGCCAGCCCCAGGGCATCCATCAATTGGGGAGCCGACAAGCCCGCGAGTTTGCCGACGGCGGCGGTGGCGCCGAAAATGCCGGCGGTGGCCGGGCGGAAAAAGCGCAGCCCGCTTTGCGCGGCCATGCCAATAGAAGTCGAGATATCCACGCCCAGCGCGAGCGCCACAATCAGGTCTCGGCCCGCCACGCCACCGCCGCGCTCGGCATAGGCCAGAGCGGCGGACTGAATCGTGGTGAGGGGATGCACCACGGCCAGTTCGTGCACGCAATCGAATTCCAGGCTGTGGGCGTGAAAGGCATTGATCATCGCGGCAGTGGGGGCGTTGAGCCGGTTGCCCATGCCGAGCGCGGTGGCCTCGTGGCCACCGCCCCAACTGGCTGCGGTCAGGCGCATTTCATCCGCATGCGGGGCACTCGTACCCGCCACGCTCACGCCCAGGGTGTCGAGGCAAAACGTTTTGGTCGCCGTCACCACCTCCGGCGACAGATCGTCGAAACCATTGGTCATCACGTGTGTTGTCAGGCGTTCAACCGCGTGTGTCATGCCGGGAACCCCATTGGCAAGGCGGTCATGTTTTTGACTCGGGACGCTTGCGTTTCGCAGCCGCTTCCCGCTGCGCGAAGTTGGGCCGGTACGGTGCCACGACAAAGAGTTGATCGTCGGCTTGCAGCACATAATCCGGCGGCGGATTGAGGCGATTATTGCCATTGGCGTGTTGCACCCCGAGGATGAGGCAATCGTCGGTTTCCTTAAGCTGAGATAAAACCTCCAAAAACCTATGCCCCACGCATTCGGCCGCAATGGGTGTCAAGTACAAGTCGTGGCTCCCGAGGTGGCGGCTTAGCAGTTCCGACACCACGGTGGTGACCCCCGGATCCAACGCGGCGAGAACCAATAAATAAGAGGTTAATGCCCCACTGACGACCACCTCATCTGCACCGGCCAGTTCGCAGTGCGTACGGTTGTGGTCATCCGCGAGTTCAACGCAGGTATAAAGCGAGGGGTAGGCACTTTTGATCGTCAGGGTGGTGAGAATGGAACGCGCATCGCGCGAGAATGCATCCACGTGCTCATCACTCAAGATCATGACGGCGCGGGCCTCCCCCATGTTCGCTTGCCGCATCGTTTCTGGCGTCACCTCGCCACGCACGAACGCGACCTCGGACACCTCCATCGGCCGCTCCTGCACATCGGCAATCAGGACCACGGGGGTATCTCGGGTACCCTGATCCGCGTGCAATTCGTTGATCATCTCTCGCGCTTTGTGATTCCAACCGCAAATGATGAAATGATTCTGGTAGGTGAGGGACGCCATACCGTGTGTCCTCCTCCAATTGGCATGCATCATCGTGCTTGCCAGCATGGCACTGATCGTGCCGAGCAAACCGATGCCGGAGAGCATCGCCACGACACCGACAATGCGTCCCCCAAACGTTTGCGGCGTAATATCTCCGTAGCCCACCGTCGAGATCGTGACCAACGTCCACCAAAGGGCATTGGCCGGAGAGATGGCCTCAAAATAGGTGAGCCCAAAGGTCCCAACACCTACAATCCCAGCCAGGACGAGGGCGGGCTTGACGTACTGATTATGGCTCAGCCAAGCCCCCATCGCCTGGCGCCATTTAGGATGCAACAGATCCAGCATGAAAACGTCCTAATCGTCATCTCCCCACCGCCAAAACCGCCTAGATCAATCATACCATAGGCGACAAGGAGCTTCAGACAGGAATCCCCCTTCTACAACTCCAACAGCGCCTGCTCGACCACTTCCGTCAACGCCGGATGAATGTAGATCACCTGGGCCATTTGATCGACAGTCTGACCATATTTCATCCCCTGGACTAAGGGCTGCAGTAAAATCGACGCCTGCGGACCCACGATATGGGCGCCCAGCAGCAGGCGTGTCTCCGGATCGGCGATCAGCTTCACAAAACTTTCCGTGTCTTCGCTCGCCCAGCCGTAAGCCGTCTCCTCGTATTTCCGCGTGGCCGTGATGTACCGGACACCTTGCGCCACCGCCTGGCGCTCGGTGAGGCCGACACTGGCCACTTGCGGATTGCCGAAGATGGCATGCGGCGCGCCGTCGTAAACTATCGGGTGTCGATCTCCACCCAGGAGTTGTGAGGCGATCAGGCGGGCCTCGGCATTGGCGATGTGTTTGAGTGGGTAGGGTGACGCCAAATCGCCAAACGCATAAATCCCCGGGACGGTGGTCTCCATAAAGGCATTGATCAGCACGCGTCCGCGGTCATCCATGTCGATCCCGGTAGCGGCAAGATTCAACCGGTCCGAATTCGGCCGGCGCCCGGAAGCCAAGAGGAGGATTTCAGCCGTCACGTCGCGCGGTTGACCCTGGATATCAAAATGCACGGTCACGCCACTCGCGGCCCGACTGACCCGTTGCGCCTGAGCGTGCAAGAGGATCTCAAAACGGCGTTGATAGACTTCGGTAAAGTGCTGTGCGACGGCCTCATCTTCGTTTTTAATCAGCGCCGCACCACGGTCGACAAGCGTCACATGGGTGCCGAGTGAGCCAAAGAAATGCGCCATTTCCGCCCCGATATAGCCGCCGCCAACAATGACCATCGAAGCCGGTTGCACGGCCAGTCGCATGATCGTGTCCGAGGTGTGGTACGGCACCTCGTCAAGGCCCGGCAACTCCGGCACCACCGGCCGCGTGCCGGTGCCTAGGACAATCCGATCGGCCGTCATCCGGTGCCCACCCGACTCGAGAACCCGCTCGTCAACAAACCGGGCGGGCTGCTCAAACACGGTGATATGTGGCTGAGACTTGCGATACGCGGCCCCGGCTTCGGCAATGGGATCGATGCGCTGCCAAACGCGCCCGACAATGCGCTGCCAATCCAGGCGCTCGAGTTTGTGATAGACCCCCAGCTTCTCGCCATGGCGCGCCATTTCAACGATCTCTGCGGCGTATATCAACATCTTAGAGGGGATACAACCGCGGTTGAGACAAGTCCCACCGAATTTGTCCGGCTCTACAATCGCCAACCGCCAAGTCTCCATCTCCGGGGCGGGAATCGTATTACCGGAACCGGCACCGACGATGATCAAGTCAAATTGTTGTACATCCCCTGGTGGACAGGGCATCCGTATCTCCTCTCCAAAAAATCTGCAAAAAAAGCCTGACGGGTAGAGATTCAACAGAACTCTACACCCATGACGCACGACCCGTCTATGTGACCTTGCGGGCGACCGAGGGGCAGCGCTCACACCGCCAGCCGTGCTGTGAAACCTGCGTATCCCGAGAGTCCATTTGAGTTCTGCCCCTATTTGATCTATTATCCGTGCTGAGTCAAACACCGGATAGTTAGGCGCTTTCTGAGAATCATTTTACCGAGTGGCGTCGGCCCTGTGCAAAAAGATCAGTCAGGCGGGTCAATGCTTTGCTGGAAATCGCCTCAGGCCGAGTTTAGGAGAAGGGGTACAGTGGGATATGGAGACGAATGCCTTGTTATCACCTGTAAAGCCGTTGTCGGTGACCTATGATCGCGAGCGCTTCGAAGATATCGGGTATATGACCTGTATGACCTTGGTGTTGCTAGGCAATTATGCGCAAACCGGGCACTTCGGGGGGCCTTTGGCCTATACGCCATACAACGTGGCCATGCATCTGGCGGGACCGGAGTTGGGGGGGTTGCGCTATGATTACCGACGTCCGAAACACCCGTTCGGCGACAAATTTATGCTTGCCGGTGGGCACAACATTCCCACCGCTTATGCCCTGTGGATGATCATGGGCGAGGCGATGGCCCGCACCCATGCCAAAACCGGCGATGCCCGCTACGCAGTCGATCCGAACCTCGCCATCCTGTCGATTGATGCGCTGGGATTTCGCCGGGGCGCCGGGGTGCTGGGGACCTTACTGAAAGCGCATGGCCTGGAAGATGATCCGCTGTTTGCACAAGCGAAAATACGCGGTATTCGGGCCTTGGCCGGCCATGCTGAAACCACGGATGTCACCAATGACGTCAACGGCGGGCCATCCGGCATTGGGGTGGCCACGGCGGCTGGAAAAGCGGCGTTTTGGAATTTTATCGGCGCCCCGGATTCTCTCAAAATACTTGCGTTAGAGGGCGAGTTTGCCATGACCGAGGGGCATGCTCAGGAGCTTAAAACCCAGGGCTTGGCTTTGCAAGTAGGCAAGCGCATGCGCATTTTTCTGTCGTATAACAACGCCGGTATTGATGATTCGTTACTCGGCGGCGTGATCGATCACAAGTTCGACAGCTACCGGCTTGAAGAGCAGTGGACCTCTTACGGCTGGAATGTCTTTGGCCTAGAAAACGGCAATGATTACGACCAGGTGATGGCGGCGCTCAAGACCCTGGAAGACTGGCCCTCGGACGATCGCCGCCCGATGATCGTGATCGGCAACACCGTCAAGGGCTATTGGCCCAGCGCGGTGAACGGCAAATTGGATGGCTATGGCGATCAGATCGTAGGCTATCCTAGCCATCCCTACGGCTTTGCCATGAATTCACCTTATTTTGTGGCCCTGGCGGAGAGTTTTGAAAAACGTTACGGCGTCGAATTTACAGGCATTCGAGACGGCGCGGTGCCCGACTCGCGCGAACGGCTGCTGCAGTTTAAGACGAACATTGATGCGGTGATGTCTCTGCTCGACCGCAACGGGCTGGGCGAATGGTTGGCGGATCGCCTGGTGACGATTGGCGACTCGGTGCCGGATGATTTGCCGCTGCGCATCGACAACAAAATCGACCCGTTTCTCGATGAGCGGCTGCAAGTGCGCAATCTGCCTACTGAAACCCAGAACCTCACGGCGAAAAACCCGGTTTCCGGTGAGGAAAAAGCGGTCTCGATCGCCCTCTACCGCAAGCCGGGCGAAGTGGCCGGGACGCGCCGGGCGATTTCCGAAGTGATCAAATGGATGAACCATGTCACGGACAACCGGTTCATCACGCTGGCTGCCGACCTCTCCGATTCCATCAACGTGGAACGGGGCAGCATATGGGGCCACTACCATCCGGAGAGCAATCCAGTGGGGACGCGCTTCAAGGCGCCGATTCAAGAGGCGGGGAATGCCTCCACCGCCATTGGCTTGGTCAGTCAGAGTTCGTCGTTGGACCCGGATAAATTTGCCGGCGTGTGGGCCCTGAGTGGCACCTACGGTGCCTTTACCCCGCTGATGTATCTGCCGGCCCGGGTGTGGAGCCAGCAGAGCCAGGACAGCCCTTTCCGCCTGGGTGTGTTGCACATTTTGGCCGGTCACTCCGGGCCGGAGACGGCGGCTGATGCGCGTACTCACTTCGGCATTTTTGCCCCGCAAGTGTGGAAATTGTTCCCACGCGGGCAGTCGATCACCCTCAGCTTCTGGGACTACAACGACGTGGCCCCTGGCTATTTTGCCGCGGCGGCGATTGCGGCCCGCGAGGCGAAAGTCGGGGTGATTGTTCTCGAAGTCGCGCGCCCTGATTTCCCGGTGGCCGATCGCAGCACGTTCGCGGATACCGACATCAACGCGGCTGCCAAGGGTCTGTATGTCATTCGCGATTTTGAGCCGGACAAACCCAAGCACGGCTATGTGGTGACGCAGGGGTCGAGTTCAACGGTGAACTTGGTCAGCGTGCTGCCGCGTTTGGCCGCCGCCGGGATCAATGTCAAGGTGATCGCGGCGATCAGCGAGGAGCTTTTCGACCGGCAACCGGCGTCCTATCGCCACTCCGTCTTGCCGCCCGGGGCGCTCTACGACTTGATGGTGGTGAGCACCGGCACCCGGCGCATGTGGCCGATTCGCGATGTGGGGCCGCTGACGGATGCGTATTCGTTGACCTCGGATTGGGATAATCAGTGGCTGACCGGGGGCCTGGAGCCGGACGTGATCGCCGAGGCCCATCTCGATCCCGAGTCGATTTTTCAGGGCGTTCAGCGATTTGCGCAAGAGCGTGAGCAGCGGCTGAGTCAGCAACGCGACCAGCTTGCGGCTCTTGGCTAGGCATAAGCTGTACATGGCGTCGTGGCAGGCCGTCTCCTGCCACGACAAGAGTGAGACATGGTTATGGTTGACGTGCTTGAAGCAATAACAAATCCGTTTCGTGGAATCTTGCCGATCCCCGGTGCTCTGCCTGCAAGCCCGGACATGTTTCGCCAGCAATTGGCGCATTCATTGCAGCGCTGGCGCGAGGAAAATTATCTCGTGGTCTGGCTCGAGGTGTCGCTCGCCCGTGCCGCTCTGATTCCAATTGCCGTAGAGGCCGGGTTTACCTTCCATCATTCGAGCGAAGATTATCTGATGCTGACACTGCGCTTGGTCGAGGGCGCCATGATTCCGCCGTACGCCTCGCATTACATCGGCGCGGGCGGGGTGGTGATCAACGACCAACGCGACCTGTTGGTGGTTTCCGAACGGTTTCGCTCCAGGCGGGGCCCGTCCTATAAACTGCCGGGTGGGGCGCTACATCCAGGCGAGCATTTGGTCGATGGCGTCATTCGCGAAGTCTATGAAGAGACGGGTGTCTCAGCTGAATTTCAAGCCTTAGCCTGTTTCCGGCATTGGCACGGCTACCGCTACGGCAAGTCGGATATCTATTTTGTCTGCCGGCTCCGGCCCTTGAGCCACGAGATCTCCATGCAGGCCGAAGAGATTGCCGAGTGTCTGTGGATGCCGGTCGATGCGTTCCTGAGTGACGCGGGCGTGCACGCGTTCAACAAAGAGATTGTCCGCGCCGCACTCGAGAGTCCGGGGTTGGCACCGTCGTTCATCGATGGCTTTGAGGACGATGGCAAGCGAGAATTTTTTATGCCCCGGTGGGATCGGGGGTAAGAAGATAAGGAGTGTGCGTTCATGCCGTTGATTATTGGCGTGGCCGGCGCCATTGCCACTGGTAAGAGTAGCGCTTGCAAGGTCTTGGAGCGCCAGGGCGCGGTGCACTGCGATGCGGATAAGCTGGTTCACACCCTCTACGAGCCGGGCAAGCCGGCGTTTGATCGGATCGTGGCGGCCTTTGGCAACGACGTGGTGGGGGGAGATGGTCTCATTGACCGCCGCATTCTGGGGGCCAAGGTGTTCGGCAAGCCGGGGGAAATGAAACGGCTTGGCAAGGCGATCGGCAACATCCGCGAGGCGGTGGATGTGGTGGTCGACGAGTGGCACGCCACCCTGTCAAAAGCGGCGGTGGCCATCATGGAAGCGGTGAGTCTGATCGAGGCCGGCTACGGCGAATTTTGTCATCAGGTGTGGCTTTTTGCCACTCGAGATCAAGATCTGGCGCGCCAGCGGCTCATGGCCCGCAACAATTTCACGGAGGCGGAGGCCGATCAGCGTTTGGCCAGTCAACGGCCGTGGGAAGAGCGCGAGCCGGCGTCGGATGTGGTGCTGTTTAATGACCGCGACCTCGAGACGCTTGCACAGCAGACGCTCGATGCCTTTCACCAGACCCACCAGGCTTGGATGGCGGGGACGCTGCCGCGTTCCAAATATTACGATTGGTGGGAGCAAGTCGGTCGTGCCAAGCGCGAGGCCGCAGAACAAGAGCGCGAGAGGAATGACTCATGAAAAGCATCGAAATTGACCGGAGTAAACGCCTCAAGGAAGAGCCGCATAAGGGGCATAACCGTTGGCATCCAGACATCCCGCCGGTGTTGGAAGCTGACGTGGGTGAAGACGTGGTGTTAGAGACGCGCGATGCCTCGGATCAGCAGATCAAACCGGAGATGGGAGCAGGCGATTTAGCGGGTCTCGACAGCAAAGTATCACATCCGTTGACCGGCCCGGTTTACGTCAAGGATGCCAAACCGGGTGATCTCTTGGAGATCGAGTACATCGACATTATCCCCGAGCCCAGAGGCTGGACCCGCTTTCGTCCGGGGTCGGGATTTCTGCGGGACCTCTACACCGAGCCGTATCTGGTGCACTGGGAGATGCGTGACGGCTGGGCCACCTCCCCCCAACTGCCGGGGGTGCGCATCCCGAACGGCTCGTTTATGGGAACGGCAGGCATTGCGCCCTCGCACGCCCAGCTCGACGCCTGGGCCAAGCGCGAAGCCGATCTCGTGGCGCGCGGTGGCGTTGCCATGCTGGCCGACCCGGAAGATGCCGTGCCGCCCACCGGTCCGGTAGCGGAGACGGGGCTGCGCACCATACCGCCGAGGGAGAACTGTGGCAATGTCGACGCCAAGCAACTCACCAAGGGCTCGCGTTTGCTCATTCCGGTCAATGTCGATGGCGCCTTATACTCCGCTGGCGATGGGCACTACGCGCAAGGGGATGCGGAGTGCTGCATCACGGCCATTGAAATGGGGGCTACCGCGGTGGTGCGGTTTAAGCTGCATGAAGGTGAGGCCGCGCGCCACAATATTCGTTGGCCACGCTTTGCCCATCCCGGCTATTTCAACGCCCCGGAATGGGCTGCGCCGCGCAATTTCATCGCCACCATGGGCATGCCGATTCGCGATGACGGCACGCAAGAGGGGGAAGACTTGACGTTGGCGGCGCGCAATGCGCTGATCAACATGATCGAGTTGTTGCAAGAGCGGGGGTGGACGCGTGAGCAGGCTTATATTATATGCAGTGTGGCGGTGGATCTGAAGGTGAGCAATATTGTGGATTTGCCCAATGTCACCGTCTCGGCGTTTTTGCCAGAGGATATTTTTGGGTAGGTCTTTAGAGATTGGACCGTAAACCCCACCCATTCATGGGTGGGATATAAGGTCTCTGAACGTGGGGCTCGATGCCCCTAAGTTCAGCGAATTCCTTGAGCTTCGATATAACGTTGAACGGTTGCAGCAGAGACATTTCCCGCAGTAGAGACGTAATAAGACCGAGTCCACATACTCGGCATCCGGTTAAGTTGAGGGAATTCAGAGCGTAGATATCGGGCTGTTGGCCCCTTGATTCGGTGC
>Ga0214472_10001337_pt1 | contig 27888 bp, 23 predicted proteins | sample RVTome_6_FD_207662 | JGI IMG/M metagenome (GOLD analysis project Ga0214472, IMG submission 207662) | Soil microbial communities from uranium-contaminated site in the Upper Colorado River Basin, Wyoming, United States - RVT140D175 | ecosystem: Environmental > Terrestrial > Soil > Contaminated >...
AGGACCTGGAGTCCGTGTTCAAGTACCTGGTGGCGCGATGAGGGACGTGGCCCGGCCGCTGCCGTTCGGCCGCGCCGCCCGCGGCGTCTTCGACCTGGCCCTCGAGGGCATGGTCTGGAGCCGCCGCAGCCTCATGATGGCGGCCCTGCTGGGCCTCCCCGTCGCCTTCTCGTTCCTCTACCGCGCGGTGCTGGCGGCGAAGCTGCCCACCGAGGTCACCGCCGCCGACCTCTACGGGGTCATCGTCACCGTGTACATCCGCTTCCTGGTCCCGCTGGCCGCCCTCTTCTACGCCACCGCGCTGATCGCGGACGAGGTCGAAGGGAAGACGCTCACGTACCTGCTCACCCGGCCCGTGCGCCGGGCCGCGATCCTCGCGGGGAAGTTCGCGGCCTGCCTGGCCACCACCCTCTCCCTCAGCCTCCCGTCCCTGGTGATCACCTTCTTCCTGCTCACGACCGCGCGCGGATGGAGCGCGGTGGGACCGGCCGTCCCCGACCTCTTCCGCGACATGGGGGTGGTGGCGCTGGCCCTGCTCGCCTACGGCGCCCTGTTCACCCTTCTGGGCGTCCTGCTGAAGCGGCCCATGATCCCCGGCCTGCTGTTCGTCTTCGTGTGGGAGATGGTCGCCAACCTGCCCGGCTACCTGCCGCGGTTCACGATCACCGCCTACCTCCGGTCGCTCGTGCGCCACCGGCCGCCGGCGGAGGGCTTCTCGGAGATGTTCGGCCAGGTCCTGCCCACGGCGCTGAGCCTGGAGGTCCTGACGGGCATGGTGGCCGCCTTCCTGGGGCTGGCCATCTGGATCTTTTCCACCCGCGAGTACGTAATGGAACAATAGGGGTGCAGCTTCGCCCCGCGGAGGCATTCATGACACGCAGCCGGTCGGTCGTCCTGGGGTCCACGCTGGTGGTGATCGTCGGGGCCCTCACGGCCGTGGGCGCGATCTACCTCTCGCCCGCCCGCGCGGCCGTGGGCCCGCTCCCCGCGGAGGGCCTGGTCCTTCCCGCCGACACCCGCTTCGTGGTTGGCCTGGACGTGAAGCGCCTCATGGCCAGCGAGCTGTACACGAGCCGCTCCGGGCGCCGGCCGCTGCGGCCGGAAGCCTTCGCCGACCTCGAGGCCAAGACCGGGATCAACCCGGAGCGGGACCTGGACCAGGTCGTGATCGCGGGCGGCCCCTCCGCCGGCACCGGACGGCACGGGACCCCGGGCATCGTCCTCGTGAGCGGCCGGTTCGACCGCTACAAGCTGAGCCGTGCCATGGAGACCACGCGCAAGGACGTGACCTGGAAGGACCACCAGGGGACGACCGTCTACATGTTCGGCGAAGGCCGCAAGGGCGCCGACGCGGCGGCGTTCCTGGACGACGACACGCTGGTGTTCGGCGGCCAGGCCGCGGTCGAAGAGACCATCTCCAGCCGGGCGGAGGGAAAGGCGCCGCTGCGCACGAACGCGTCCCTCATGGCCCTGCTCGAGCGGGTCAAGCCGGGCTCCGCGTTCTGGATGGTGGGCGACCAGAGCCTCCTCGCCAACCTGCCCAGGTCGATCCCGGCCCCCGGCGGCGACGGGTCCGGCCTGCAGCTCCCCGCGGTGCGGACCCTGGTCGTGACCGGCGACCTGGACCCGCAGATCGCTCTCGACCTCACCGCAGAGACGGCGGACGAGGCGGCGGCCCGGAACCTGGCCGACGTGGTGCGGGGCCTGACGGCGCTGGCCGCGCTCCAGGGCAACCAGAAGCCGGAGCTCAAGGAGCTGGCCTCCGCGGTGAGCGTCACCACCGAGGTCAACCAGGTCCACGTCAGCGCCCGCATATCCCACGCACTCTTCGAGTCGCTGCAGCCGAAGAAGGTGGCCGAGTCTCCGGGCGTGGCGCGGTAGCGGGCGCACTTGTTCCGGGACAAGTCGCTGACCTAGCGAAGAGCGCCCTTTCCTCGCAACGAGACGAGGCGCCGATCCACGCTAGAATCCTGCCTCCGAGGTCCCGCGTTGAGAAACAGAACCGTCTGGTGGGCGATCGCCTGCCTCGCCGCGTGGGGAGCGCCCGGCGGCGGCAGCGCCGTGGGCTCGGGCGCCGCCAAGGCAGGCCAGCGCGCGTCGCCCGACGAGAGAGCCGCCTTCGACAGCCTGAACGATGGCCGCCGACGGAGCGGACGGGCGGCCCTGCGCTGGGATCCCGTTTCCTACGACGTGCTGCGCGAGACGGCCCGCACGTGGGCGGAAGGCGGCCGCACGCAATCCAGCGACGTCTACGCGGAGGTCACGCGCCGGCGGGGCCAGGAGACCGCATGGGTGTACCGGCTCCGCGGCCGCTCCTCCGCCGGGGAGGCGGTCGCGGCCGTGCTCGGGGAGCGTGAGCTCCTCGACGCGGAATACAGCAACGGCTCGGTGGCGGTGCTGGAGAGCGCTCCCGGCACGGAGCCTCGGATCGTGGTGGCCGCGGCCTACCTGTGCCGCCTCGTCCCCTATCTCCCCGACGTCCGCGGGTCGCTGCATTGGGCCCCCTGGTTCGTCCAGCCCTGGGCGCCCTTCAACACCACGAACCCGTTCCTCGCCTGGCAGTGGGCGAACCAGCGCGTGCGCTACGACCATCCCAAGGCCGCCCACGACGTCCCCGGATGGCAGACCCCGCAGGAGACGCAGGCCCTGGAGACGGGCGTGTGCCGGGACACCTCCGTGTTTCTGGGGGCCTGGCTCGCCCACATGGGAAAGGAGTTCCGCGTGGTCACCGGCGTGCTGGAGGACAAGGATCCCCACGCGTGGGTCGTGCTGTTCGACGGCGAGACGAAGTATCTGCTGGAGACGGCCATGGACGGCGACATGTCCCGGCGGTATCCGCCCCGTCTGGAGCTGGCCACCCGGTACGTGCCGACGGAGATGATGTTCGACAGCCGCGGGGTGTGGCTGAACCGCGGGCAGCAGCCGGTCCGCGACTACGGCTCGCCGAGCGTGTGGTCCGCGACCCTGGAGGAAGCGCCATGATGGACGCGCAGTTCTGGAAGGCCACGGCCATCACGTTCGTCATCAACCTCGTCTATGCAATCGTGGCGCTGGTGCTGGGGGTGGTCGCGGTCAGGTGGATCGACCGGCGCATCTACACGGAGATCGACTTCATCGAGGAGATCAAGCGGGGGAACATCGCCGCCGCCATCTATGCCGGCGTCCTGCTGCTCTTCGTCGGCGTGATCCTGGCCGCGGCCCTGGCCAAGTAGGCGCCCCGCCCCGTCAGCGGCGGACGCGCAGCTCCAGCCGGTAGCGCCTCACCCACGTGTCGCGGTCGATCTCGCGGGGGCCGTCCTTGAAGCGCTGGAGCTGTCCCACGGCGTGGACGGCGGCGTGCTCGCCGGCGCGGAAGCCGACGTCCAGCCGGTGGCCCGTCCAGCCCGTCACCCACAGGAAGTCGTCCGCGCCGTAGGCGGCCAGGGTGGCGTCGCGGTCCACGCGGGCGAAGGTGTACTCGAGCCGCGTCTGCGAGGTCCGGGTGGAGCCCACGGCGAGGGCGGCCCACAGGCCCTTGTTGAGGTCGTCGGCCTCGGTGTTCCAGCAGTACTCGGCCAGGAGCAGGGTGGGGACGCTGCCGCTCGTGCGCAGGCGCGCCACGAGGTCCACCACCTTGTAGTCGAGGGCGAGGGGGGCCGGCGCGGGGACGCCGGCCACGCGCCGGTTCTGCCGGCGGATCTTCGGCTCCAGCTTGTCCGCGTCGAAGAACGCGACGTAGGACCCGAGCAGCTCGAGCTTGGTCCTCTGCCCGGCGGGCACGGCGGCCGACAGCGACGCCAGCAGCATGCCGGTGCCGTCGTCGTCGAAGACGTGGCTACCCTTCGCGCCCAGGACCGTGAGGCCGATGGACTCCAGGCCGCCGTGGTTGCGGAAGTCCAGGGTCAGGGCCCCGCCCTGGGGGCGCAGGTCGCGGTCCCAGAGCATCTCCGTGAGCGCCACCGGCATCACGAAGCGGCCGCCTTCCAGGCGCAGCCAGCGCGCGGGCTGCAGCCGCGCGAAGGCCAGGTCCAGCCGGGCGTCGCGCGACTTGTAGTTGTCGCGCACGATGGCGGGCGCCCCCTCCGTGTTCTCGTCGCTGCCGTAGTTGAAGTCCCCGCCCACGCCGAGCACGACCTCGTCGAGGTCGATCTCCAGGCGGGGCCGGAGCTGGCCGCGCCAGCGGTCGTCGTCCTCGAAGGTGCCGTCCGCGGCCGCGAGGTGCCGCGTCCACTCCTGGCGGAGCAGCAGGTCGGCGGTCAGCGTGACGCTGCGCTTCTGGGTCTGGTAGACGGGGGCGGGCTCCTGCTGTGCCGCCGCCGGTGCGGCCGTCAGCAGGGTGAGGACCAGGACGGCGCGCGCGTGGCTCACGGACGCGGGCGATTCTAGCACGGGCGTCCGGCCCCTCCCGGCGCGGTAACATCCATGGAGGAGGGCCCGACCATGATCCGGCGGCTGAAGAGCGGGAAGTACCGCCTCTACTCGCGGAAGAAGAACCCCAGGACCGGCAAGCGCCGGAATCTGGGGACGTTCGCCTCGCTGCAAGCGGCGCAGCGTCACGAGCGCGCGGTCCAGTACTTCAAGCGCCAGGGTTGACGCGGGTCCTGGCCGTCTTCCTGAAGGCGCCACGGCCGGGCGCGGTCAAGACCCGGCTCATTCCCGCCCTGGGGCCGGAGGCCGCCGCCGGGATCTACCGGGCGCTGGCGGAAGGCGTGATGGCCCGCACGCGGCCGCGCCCGGCCGAGTACGAGCGGATCCTGTTCTTCACTCCGGCCGAGGCGCGCGCGGAGATCGAGGCGTGGTTCCCCGGCGAGGACCTCGTGCCGCAGGCCGGCCCCGACCTGGGCGCGCGGATGTCCGCCGCCTTCGACGAGGCGCTCCGGCGGGGCGCCGACCGCGTGGCCGTCGTGGGCAGCGACGTCCCGGGGCTCACGCGCGACGACGTCCTGGCCGCGCTCGCTTCCCTCGAGGACCACGACCTGGTCCTGGGCCCCGCCCGGGACGGCGGCTACTACCTGATCGCGCTGCGCTCCGCGCGGCCGGCGCTCTTCCAGGGTATCGCGTGGGGCACGGCCTCCGTGCTCGCGGCGACCATGGAGCGCGCGGCGGCCCTCGGCCTCACCGTCGGCGTCCTGACCGAGCGGCGCGACATCGACACCGTGGAGGACCTGCGGGCGGAGTGGGCGCGGTTGTGGCTGATCCTGGGCAGGGGCGAGCTGGCGGCAACCGTGAAGCGGGCCCTCAGCCCGCGTTGAGGCCCTCGCCTCGATCTTCCCGCCGGCCACGGTAGACGGCCCGTCCTTGACTGCCCGGCTGCGGAGGGCTAAGAAGTGGGCCGCAGCACCTGCGGCCAGGCCGTCACGAGCGGATCGAGACGCCACCGGCGGCCGGACATGCGGGAGGAGGAGTCTCGATGGGAATCAAGCGGCCCTTGGTCCATACCGGTCTACTGGGTTTGGCGTTCCTCGTCGCCGTGGCCGCCCGAGGCGACGATCTTCGCGCGGCCCGGCAACGGTCTTCCGCCGACCGTGCTCGAGTGGCAGCCAAGGAACCGAAGACGACGGCAGAACGCGATTACCTCGAGATGTCTTCAATGGGTGCCATTGCCGCCAGCCTCGCGTCCCGGCCTTCGCTCGCCGGCCGGCCCGACGTCATCGGCGGTGCCGACGCGATCGTTCATTCGGTGCCCGCCGTCAGGAGCCAGTCCCAGACCTCGATCGCGATGAGCACCAACGGGGCTGTGCTCCTTGCGGGATACAACGACGCGAGAGGTCTCCAACAAACGGTGGCCGCAGGAAGGAGTCTCTCCGGCATCGTCCGGTCGACCAATGGGGGAGGCACCTGGATGGACGGCCCGCTGTTCGGCTCGCCTCCCCTGCCGGTCCTCCCGGCACCACCCAATGGGCAGGTCTTCGGTACCCGATGTGAAGTACGACGCGCTGAACAATCGCTGGATCTATTCGTCGCTGTATATTCGTCCAAGCGACGGTCTTCAGGGCCTCTGCGTCCATCGCTCCACCGACGATGGGGCGAGCTGGACCAACCCGCTGGAGGTAACGCCGGCCTTCGTGCCCAACAACTTCGCGGACAAGGCGCTCATGGACATCGACGCCGTGACGGGTCGCATTCTGATCTCGTGGACGCATTTCGGGGCCTCGGGCCCGGCGATCCGGACCACCTTCTCCGACAACGGCGGTGTCAACTGGTCACCTGCGGTGACGGTGGGTACGCCCCCCGCCGGATTCATGGGCGTTCAGGGATCGGTGCCTCGGTTTGGTCCCGGGAACACCGCCTACGTCGCGTGGCAGCTAACGGGAGCGGGCCGCAATGTCGGCTTCTCGCGCTCGACCACCGACGGCGCCGCTTGGACCGCGCCGTTCAACCTGACGACCCTGTATGCCGACGAGGACCAGGTACTCGGGATCGACCGGGTCAACACGTACCCGTCGATGGCCGTGGACCTCGCCAACGGGCGCGTGTACGTCGTCTACCAGGTCAACGACGCCTCGGGCACGGGGGACATCGGCTTCCAGCGCTCCACTGACGGCGGCATCTCGTTCTCTCCGCGCATCTTGATCAACAGCAATCCGGGCGGCGATCGCGCTCAGTTCTATCCCTGGGTCACCGTCGATCAGTCCAGCGGTCGCGTTCATGTCGTCTGGTACGACCAGGATGCCCTGGCCACGGGAGACATGACGGAACAGATGCACACGTCGACGATCGACGGTGGCATCACCTGGAGCCGCCCGACGCCTCTCGTCGACCGGCCCTTCCATGCCGGCTATGGGAACGACACGAGCCAGCCGAACCTCGGCGATTACAGCCAGTCGGTCGCCAGGAACGGCGTCCACCATGGTACCTGGGTTGGGAACAGCGTCTCCCCCCGCTTCGACGAGGGGCAGCCCGCCGACGGCAGCATGTTCACCCCGGATGCTTACCACGATGCCACCTCCGACGCGCAGCCGGTCGCGGCGCTGCGGCTCGTCGAGGAAGGCGTCGTGTTCACGGAGTCCAACTGCGTGAGCGGCGCGAACGGATTCTTCGACCCCGGCGAAATCGGCGACTTCACTTTCCCGATCGAGAACTACACGACGAACCCCATCGTGAGCCCGGTCACCTACACCGGGGTGGTGGCGACGCTCAGCACGGTGACGCCCGACGTCACCATACCGCAGCCCACCCAATCGTATGGAGACGTCGCCCCGGGCTCTACGGCCGCTAATGCCGTGCCGTTCCAGGTCCAGCTGGCCCCGTCGTTCGTGCCGGGCACGCACGTCGATCTGGCGCTTACGGTGTCCACGAGCCTGGGCCAGTCGACCGAGCTTCTCTACCGTCTGGCGACGGGGTCGCCAGGGACGACCACCGTCCTCCTCAGCGAGGACTTCAACGGGGTCGCGCCTCCCGCCTTACCGCCCAACTGGACGGCAACGACCGGCACCGGCGCTGCCGATCCGTGGGTGACCTCGACGGCCCTGACCACGACGAACGCGGCCTTTCACGACAACGATGGCGCCGCAGCGGAGTGGATGCGGTTGGCGTCGCCGGGCTTCACGGTCCCCGATCCCGGAGCCGGCGTGGAGTCGTACTTGACGGTGGATTTCGACGTCGTCGCCAACCTCGAAGACGACGCGGGTGCGATTGTCCGGGCCTTCGACGGCCTCTTCTTGCGGATCACGGACAACACGGCGGGCGCCCTCGTGAGGCCCGTGCTGGCGGAGGCCTTCGCCGAGAGGATCAACACCGGAAACGTGAACCACTACCCGAAGCACCTTCCGCGGTCGGCCGACCCCAACTACTTCCAGGACATGTCGGTCTGGTCCGGTCAGCTGGGCTCGGCCGCCACGCCCTCGCACGTCTCGATGACGCTCGCTGGCCCGGGGCTGGTGGGGCGGACCATCGACCTCCGTTTCGAGTACACCGAGGACTCGAGTTCGAATTGCGGCGCGGACCCCTGTGGCGTCGCGGTCGACGTCGTCGTCGTTCGGCACGTCGTGTCCGCCGACCTCCACTGCAACATTGTTCCGGTCGAGTTGACGGGCTTCATGGTGGAGTGACGCCGCTTACGAAGTTCGAATCCGTTTCCGGAACCGATAAAGACCCGCCTTCCGGCTCAGCGGCGATAACGGAGGGGATTTCTTGGCGGTCTTACCGCTACCCCAGGCCCTCGTGCTGCTTCTTGATCAGGGAGAGGAACTCCTCCCGCGTCTGAAGCTTGTCCCGGGAGCCGCCCAGCATGCAGGAGGTGACGGCCACGGAGTTCTGCTTCTCCACCCGCGCATGATCATGCATGGCCCTGGGCCTGGCCCCGCCGTCCTAGAATGCCGTCCGCGACACCTCGGCCAGGGCGGCCTGCGGCAGCACGAAGGCATGGGCGATGAGATCCGAGTCCGGCTCTCCGATCTCCGGGAAGCGGACGCCCGGCAGCACCTGGACGTCGAAGATCTCCTGCACCCCCTCCTCGAAGCGCATGAAGCCGAGGATGCTCCCCGTCTCCAGGTGCACGATCCACACGCCACAGACCCGCGGCTCGCTGCTCTCGGTGAGCGGCAGCCCGCCGAAGATGCTCGTCTCCCGCACCTGCGACAACCCCACGAAGGCCACCGGGCCGACGCAAGCCAGCCCGCGCGTGAACCCGGGGAGGCGGGCCACGGTCTCCAGCCGGCCCTTGCCGAGGTCCACGCGGGCCAGGGTGCCCGCGCCCGACTCGAGCACCCAGAGCTGTCCCTGGTGCCACCGCGGTGAGTGCGGCATCGACAGCCCGGCGACGACGATCTCGCCCGACGGGACGTCCACCAGCACGCCGCCCCTGGCCTTTCCCGCGCGCCAGCCGTCGCAGGCGTCGGTGCGCCCCAGGGCGGTCACGAAGCCCGGCTTGCCATCGACGACCGCGAGGCCGTTGAGGTGGCACCGATCGTCGGCGGCCAGGGCGCTCACGAACGGCGGCCGCCAGCGCGGCACGAAGCTGTGCTCCGCGTCCAGGGTGCACAGGGAGGAGAAGCGCGTATTGACCAGCCACAGCTCGTCGCCGGCGAACGCCAGCTCGTGCAGCCGGATGTCGCCGGTCACGTGCGCGCGGGAGGGCAGGAAGCAGGCGTCGTGCTGGCCCTCGGGCTGCAGCTGCCGCGTCACCGCGGGAACGTTCCGGTAGATCCAGACGTGGCGCTCCGTCCCGATGGCGAGCGAGGCGGCTCCCACCGCGATCCCCATCGGGCTTCGGAACGCGCGGAAATGGGTGTTCAAGGTCGGTCCGGCCGCGCGCAGGACGAAGACCCGGCCGCTCTGGTAGGTGCTCACAAGGAGCGAGATCCCGAGCTGGGCGAGGATCTGCGGGAAGCTCTCGGTATGCACGCTGCGGAGCGGCGAGCCCCGTGAGCCGGGGTCCGCCGTCGGCGCAGGGGCGGGGACGAGGATGCCCGCCGGCGGCGCAGCCCTGGGCCGTCGCGCGAACAGGTCGCGCGCCCGCTCCATCTGCGCGTGTACCTCCGGCAGCACGCCGCCTACCGTGGCCGCCGTCCCGGGGTCGGGCGGGGTCACGGTTCGAGCGGCCAGCTCGTGGTCCCAGCCCAGCCCGAGGAAGTGGCGCAGACGCGCGATCTCCTCCGCGGGGCGCTCGACGAGGTCGTCGTAGCTCGCGACGCACCACCGCTCCGGAGGCAGCACCTCGAGGTCGTCGAGCAGGTGCCGGGTCGTGATCGCCCATTGCCACGCCACCACCTCCTCGAGGGGGAGGCCGCGCAGGCCGCGCCACCCGGGGACGAGGAGCAGCGACCAGGGATCGCCGTCCCAGCCGGGAAGGTCGGGGTAGGTCACGGAGGCCTTTGCGCGCCAGGCCTCGACGGCGCTGCTGATGGTCTGCCGCGGATCGCGGAAGACGTAGACGAAGCGCGCGTCGGGAAAGGCGGCGGCCAGGAACGGCACGCGCAGCGCGTTGCGCGGCGTCATCTCGACCAGCCGCAGGCCCCCCGCGCCCGCCGGGGGAGGCTGCCCGTAGCGATCGCGGACCCGGTCGCGCAGCAGGGCCTCGAGGTTGCGGACCACGGCGGGATCGGCGTCTTCGGCGAGGAGGCGGTTGGAGTCGAACCCGCGCTGTTCCGGCGCCAGCGACGGGACGCCGTCGAACACCAAGTGGCCCTCGCCGCCGAGGGTCACCGTGCCCGGCGCCAGGGCCAGGGTTTCGAAGAACAGCGAGGCGCCGGAACACGGCGGCGCCACGATGAAGACCGGCCGGTCGAAGCTCTTCACAGGTCCGGTTGGAGGGCTTGCCCTGACAGCGCCCCCTAAATGATAGCCGCTCCCCCCTTACCACCCGAATCCCCGGCGTTATGATGGTGTCGACGGCCTCCAGGCAGGGACGGGGCGTATGGCGCGAGGTCCAGTCGGAAACAGCGAAGCGTGGACCCGGTCGCGGCGTCAGCGGCGGGTGCTGGCGCTGCGAGAGCGGCGCGCCCTGCGCAAGCGCGCCCGGGCCATGGCCCGGGGCCTGGCGGTCGGGGCCGTGCTGGCGGGTGCAGGACCGGCGGCCGCGGCGACCTTCACGGTCACCAACACGAACGACTCGGGGCCCGGTAGCCTTCGCCAGGCCCTGATCGACGCCAACGCCGCCGCGGGCGCGGACGACATCGTCTTCGCGGTCGTCCCCCCGGCCACGATCAGCGTGTTGAATACCCTGCCTCAGATCACGGGCCCGCTCACCCTCACAGGGCTGGGAGCTGCCAACCTGACCATCCGCCGGGACCCCGGCGCCGCCAGCAACTTCCGGATCTTCGACATCACGGCAGGCGCCGCGCCGCAGGTCACGATCACGGGCGTCACCCTGACGAACGGTAACCCCGGCAGCCTCCCGGGTGGGGCCATCAACGCCGCGGGCTCCGCCGGCCTAGCGGTGACGGTGGGCGACGCGGCGATTACCGGTAACAACGCCCACCGAGGAGGCGGGATCGCGGTCGGCAATAGCACGTCCCTGACCGTCCGGCGGACCCTCATCGAGGGGAACGCCTCGACGCTTCAGGGCGGCGGCCTCTACCTCCCCCTCGGCAATACACTCGTTCTCGAGGACAGTACCGTTCGCGGGAATGTCGCGGGGGACGGTGGCGGCGGCCTCTCCAGCTACCTTCCCGGCGGCCCGGTGACCATCCGCGGCACCACGATCTCCGGGAACACCAACGTGGCCGGTTTCGGCGGCGGCGGGCTGTCCTTCATCACCTATTACTCGCCGCCCATCGTGATCGAGAACTCGACGATCTCGGGGAATGCGACTGTGAATTGGGGCGGCGGCATCACTCAGCTGGAGCTGCTCCAGTCCGGCGGGGAGGGGACCGGGTCGAGCGCGCTCACCATCACGCACTCGACGATCACCCTGAACACTGCCACGGGGGCACCCGGCGCGGGCGGCCTGTACGACGGAGGGTTCGTGACGACCCTGCGGAACACCATCGTATCCGGCAACACCAACGCCAATGCCCCCGACATCTCCGGATCGGCAAAGGTCAACTTCTGCGCGGTGGGGTCTCCGTTGGGCTGGTTTCCGGAGGCTGGAAGCGGCAACAACCTTCCCTTCGGGACGGACCTCCAGCTCGGGCCGCTCCAAGACAACGGCGGCCCGACCCTGACCCACGAGCCGGGGCCGAACGCGGCGCCGGTCAACGCCGGAGATCCCGCCTTCGTCCCGCCGCCGGACTTCGATCAGCGCGGGCCCGGCTTCGCGCGCGTGATCGGCGGTGTCCTCGACATCGGTGCGGTGGAGCGGGACCCGGTGCCGGTCGAGGCCCAGGAGTTCACGATCGAGTAGCCCGTCGATCTGCAGAGCCTCCCGCGAGCCGTTCTCGGCGGCGGTCTGGGTGCGCGATGTCGTCGGCCACGGCCTAGAGCGACTTCAGGAACCTCACCACCTGCATCTGCTCCTGGCGCGAGAGCCGGCGCCACTTCTGCATGACGTTGCGGGCCTCGCTGCGCAGGAAGCTCTGGGCCGGGGTGTCGACCTCGGAGGGGCAGGTGTCGTTGGGCAGGGGGCCCGGTTGCGGGCAGCCCGCCACGGGCGGCGGCAGGTCGTGCAGCTCGATGGCCGCCTCCAGGGCGCTGTCGAGGTCCACGACGACGAGCGGCACGTTGGACGCGGAGGCGTCGCTGCGGACGGTCCGCGCGGGGGCGGCGCGGTTCAGGAACACGCGGGCGTCGTGGAGGAACGGCGGGCCCACGCGCCCGATCCCCATGAGCGGCGGCGTGCGCCATTCGACGCCGAAGGCCAGGCCTTGCGCAGGCATGGCGAAGTCCGCCAGGTTGCGGTTGAGCTCGGTCGATGTCCCCGGGGGCGGCACCGGGTTGTTCTTGCCCTGCCGGATCTGGCCCATGTTGTGGAGGAGCAGGTCCGACCACAGGGGCACCCAGCGGTTGCTGAGGTGCCGGGCCCCGATCGCGGCCGGCGACTGGCCGGTCCTCATGATCGGGATGTGGCACGACACGCAGTTGAGCTTCCGGTCCTCTGCGATGCCGCGGTTCGCGTCCGCGCTCGTGCCGACCGGCGTCCGGCCCGGGATCATCCGGCTGCGGAACGCGTCCAGGTCCACGCCGAAGAGCACGGCCCCGGCCTGGATGTCCCGCGCCTCCTGCGTCGTGGGCGGGTCCTCGAGGAGGCCGGGCTCGAACTCCGGCAGGCTGATGAGGCGGATGAGGGTGCGGATGTTGTGGACCTCCTGGGCCTTCAGCTCGGGATCCGGGGCGACGTCGCAGTTCCGCCCCACGTTCTGGTTGTTGTTCTGCTCGGTGGGGGCGAAGGGGCTCGTGAAGCCGATCTCGCCCTGGGTGCCGCCGATCATGAACTGGAACAGCGTCGGGCCCGCGGCCCGGAGGCCGAAGCGTGACACGCGGATGACGGGATCGCCGCCGATGAAGGCCCCGTCGGCGCGGTTCTCGTTGTGGCGGCCGGAGATGCAATCGCCCGGGCAATCGGGGCCGGGCGGGGGGTCGAGGCTGGAGAACGTGTCCTCGGCGTCGTTGGGGTCGTCGTTGGCCACGATGTCGCCGGCGAAGATCGCCTCCATGAGGCCGCGGCCGATGTAGGGCGGCGCGGCCCGCTCCCCGATCGCCCGCCGCCCGCCGAGGGCGCTGAGGCCCGAGATGGGGTCGATGCCGCCCTGCAGGTTGGGGTCGATGGACTCGGGGGGGATCACGTCGGGCAGGCAGTCTCCCGTGGTGCGCACGTGCTGGATCGGCCCCCCGAACGCGGCCAGGGGATCGAAGGCCCCGCTGGCGGGGAAGAAGTCGCCGAACAGCGTGAAGGCGGCGGTCGGCGGGGGGTTCTGCCTGGTGATGACGGCATGGTTTGTCACCCCCAGGCGTCCCGCGCGCGAGGCGGGAGTGGAGACGGTCAGCAGCCCGCTGTTGCCGGGGACGTCCTCCGCGTTCTGGTGGCAGCCCAGGCAGCGGTTCTGGTTGAAGATGGGGCCAAGGCCCTCCTCGGCCGTGTGCTCGGTGATGAAGAACCTGAGCGCGCTCGTGAAGACCTCCCGCTCCTGGTCGTCCAGTCCGGGATAGGCCAGCGCCTCCACGGTGTTGTCGGTGCCGAAGACGGCCCGAGGAAGGCGGGCCGCGGGCTGCAGCTTCGTGGTGTCGGGCGGGCCCGCCACCCCCGAGAGGTCGCGGTCGTCCACGGTGTCGACGGTGTCCGTGAGGTTGCCGTCGGCCCCGCATCCTGCGAGCAGGGCGGCCGCCAGCCCGCCCGCCAGCGCGGCGCCCATCCGGAAGGAACACGTGCTTCGCATCTCGCCTCCCTGCTCTAGAAGTCCCACGTCAGGTCGATGAACACGCGGCTCACGGAGTTGTCCTTCCGGGGGAAGCCCTCGAAGTCGAAATAGGACACGGCCAGGACGAGGTTCCTCTGGAAGCGGTAGTTCGCGCCGGCCTCGAAGCCCTTGACGGCGGTCCCCGCGCCCAGATCCGAATCCGCGAACGTGGCCAGGACGGCGTCCGCGTCCACGTCGCGGTAGGTGACGTAGACGGTGTAGGGATGCGCGCCCGAGCCCTTCCAGCCTCCGCCCCGCACCCCCACGCTGGCTCCCCAGGCGTTCCGCGCACGTTCCGGCCGGAAGTTGCGCGTGTACTCTCCGAGGACGAAGACCTGCGGGTCGCCCCCGCCCGAGACGGGCAGCGGCACGTGGACCTGTCCCAGGAGGTCGAGGACGTCGAAGTCGTCCTCCGTGAACCCGTCGGCCCCGGGCCCGAAGTTCACCTGGTTGTTCGTGAGCTGCAGGCCAGGACGCAGCAGGAAGGGAGGCGTGCCCGGCAGCACGAAGCCGCCCTGCCCCGGCACGAAGCTGGGTGAGCGCAGCCCCGCGTTGAGGTTCCGGTAGGCGTAGTAGGCCACCGCGCCAGAGACGCGCTTCGCCTGGACGTGGAGCTGGTCCGCGATGAGATACGCCTTGCCGGTCACCCCGGCGAAACGGAAGTCGGTGGGCTCCTCCATCACGAAATAGCCGAGGGTGTTCTCCACGCGGACGGGCCGCGCCTCGTCCGAGCTCTTGTGCAGGGTGTCGTTCAGCACGAGGCCGATGGGGCTCACGTCGTCGTCCCAGACGAGCTCGCTGCGCACGGTTCCCTGGTCGCCCCGCCAGAAGGGCTGGGGCACCTTCCCCGCGCTGAAGACGACGGCGTCCCGGTTCTTGAACGGCCGCACCACGAGGTAGAACTGGTCCAGCCCGAACGACTGGGCGCGGAACGAATCGCCGAGGCGGATGAACGGTGACGTGGGATTGGGATTCTCCCCCAGGCTGAACCGCAGCCCGCCCGCGACCACCGACTGGGGGTCCCGGTATTCCACCCCGAACCGGATGCGTGCCCGCAGGCCGTCGATGGAGTTCTCGTCCTGGAGGAGGTCGGTCTGGTCCTCCACCGACGTGAAGTCCTGCCGCACCGTGACCGCCGCCATGAGCCGGATGGGCGAGGTGGCGGTGACCGCGGGTGGCGGCGGACTAGGGGACGGCGACGGCGACGGCGACGGCGTCTGGGCCAGGGTCGAGCGTGCGGGCGCCGCCGCGATGACGACGAGGGCCACGAGGGGGGCGCATAGAGCCTTCAAGATGCTCCTCTCCTTCTCGGGCGCTCAGTGACGCCCGTCGACGAACGGCGCACCGGCTGCGACGCGCAAGGGCCTCGACTCTTCCAACGCCACGCGCAGGGAGCGAGGCGAGAATCCCACCTCGTTCAGGCCCCCCAGGAGCTCCGCGACATCCACGGTCTTGCCGGGCTCCAGGAAGCGGGCGTGGGCCACGATCCGCCGTTTCGTCTTGTCCACGGTGACGCTGTCGAGCCACTTGAACTGGCCCGCGAAGCTGCGGGCCGTGATGAAACCGATACCGTCCTCGACCGACTTCTGGCACATGCCGCAGCACAGGTGCGCGACCTCGGCCTCCAGCCGGAAGTGGTCCACGCCGGAGAGCTCGATCCGCCCCGGCACCAGCCCCTTCTCGCGGACGGCCCGGTCCAGCTCCACGAAATCCAGCAGGTTCATGTCGGGGACGTCCAGGTCCACCCAGTGGCCGTACTCGGGCAGGGAGTGTGCCAGGGTGTCGGCTGTCTGTTGCGTGATCACGTCGCCGCCACGTACTTCCACCGCCTGGCGCACCCACGGCAGCGGCGTGAGCGCGTCGCGCAGGTCGCCCAGGCAGCCGGTGCAGCACAGGTGGTTGATCCAGAGGCTGACGCGCGGCGTGGCGGCGGGGGCCACGTGCGTGGGCCTCGGTCCCCAGAGAGGCCAGAGGTGGGGGTTCTTGACGCGGTCCACGGCGAAGAGCGCGCCCGCCCAGATGAGGGTGAGGGCCGTCACTTGCCGGACGTTGCTGAACCTCATGGCGCCGGGCTCCTTTCGGCTACAGGTTCGACCGGTCGGCGAACGTCAGCAGGTAAAGAAGAGGGAACACCGCCACCAGGGCGATGGCCAGCGACGCGGCCACCACCACGGCGAGCTGCCTCGCGGTCCGCCCCCCCCGCGCCGCCTTGCGCTCCAGGTCCTCCACCCGTGAGAACTCCGTGTCCAGCTTGTTGGAGAACATCACCGCCATCAGGGCGCCGATCGGGTAGATGTGCGGGATCTCGTCCCAGCCGAAGTCCACCACCATGAGCTTGGTGAAGACCCAGAGCATCATCAGGCACCAGACGCGGGTGAAGACGCCGGTCATGAGCATGAACCCGCTCAACACCTCGGCCAGGCCGAAGGAGACGATCCAGTTCTCCCTGTGGAACGCGGGGTCCGTGCCCATGGAGAAGAAGCCGAGCATGGGGTCGTTCATCACCCAGGGGTAGTTGTCGGCCACGCCCGCGGTGAGGTTGTGGTTATAGAGCTTGAACCAGCCCAGGGCCACGAAGCCGAACCCGAGAATCAGCCGCACCCAGCGCATCTGCTGGCGGTTGAGGTTGGTGATGGCCAGCTTGTGCGACTGCCAGGGGGAGGACACGTACACCGCGGCCACCGTGACCACCGGCAGCGCGTCCACCGCCACCATCCAGCCCCAGCGGAAGAGATAGAGCCAGGTGCCCAGGATCAAGGCCCCGCTCAGGGGCAGGAACATCTGGGTCAGGATCAGGATGCCCAGGGCCACCTGGATGAACTTGAAGAACGTGGCGGAGGTGGGCTCGAGGGGGTAGCTCGGCATCACCAGCGAGTCGTTGGTGGCCGAATACATCAGGACGAGCGCCGGGCTGCGCAGGAACAGGATGACCGCCCACTCCCCCAGCGCGTGGAACCACCCCACGCGGACCGGCTTGTCCATGACGAAGGACGCCACCTCGTGGACGATGCGCTGGGGCGCCCCCGGCAAGCGGGCCTGGACCACGCGATCGACGAGCGTGTCGATCCTCTGCCGGAAGAACCACACGATCAGGAAGGCCGCGAGCACGGCAAAGACGACGCTGCCGATGCGGAGCATGTTCGGGTTCATGCCCAGCAGCGCGCCCGGCGTCCGGCGGAAGTACTCGTCGTGGAGCGGGTACTTGAGGTTGTGCTTGACGAACCGCTCGTGGGCCAGGACCACGGCCGGCATGAGGGCCAGGCCCGCCAGGAGCCAGGCGGCGCCGCGTCTCATGACCAGTCCGAGGCATACTCCAGGGCCCGCGCGAGCGCCTTCGGATCGGGAACCACGACGTGGTTTCGCTCCAGCCGCACCAGGCCGTCCTCCTGGAACTGGCTCAGGAGCCGGCTCACGGTCTCCAGGTTCGACCCGACCATGCTCGCCAGGTCCTTCGTCCCGAGCTTCAGGGCGATCCGGCAGCCCTCGGGGGTCGCCTCCCCGTACTTCGCGCAGAGCTGGTCCAGGGCCCGCAGCAGCCGGTAGGGAACGTCCCGGAAGGACTGGTCCACCATGTCGTCGCTGGTCCGCCGCAGCTTCTCGCAGAGGGACTCGATGACCTTCCACAGGAACTCCGGCCGCTCCGCCGCGAAGGCCTGGAAGTCGCGGCGGGAGATGGAGAGCATCTCCGTGTCCTCCATCGCCGCCACGGTGGCGGAGCGCGGATGGCCGTCGAGCAGCGCCAGCTCTCCCACGATCTCCCTGGGCCCCAGGACCTTCAGGATCTTCTCGTGGCCCGCCTCCGAGGTCTGGTAGACCTTCACGGAGCCGGAGAGGATCAGGTAGAGGGAGTCGGACGGATCCCCTTCGAAGAAGAGGATCGTGCCCCGGTCGTAGCGCCGCCGGGCGACGATCCTTGTGAGCTTTTCCAGCTCCTCGGGCCTGAGCTTCTGGAAGATCGGGATTCGTGAGAGCTCGTCCATGGCCGTCCCCCTGCGTCGGGCTCCGTGGCGCCACCGCAAGCGGCCCACACCCTTCCCAGGGGAGGCGCTTGCGTGGCTTGTCGGATTGCAGCCGCTGTTCTACGCTTCGGGGGTACGCCCGTCAACTTCGATCGGCGCCTAGCCCAGGCCCTCGTGCTGCTTCTTGATCAGGGAGAGGAACTCCTCCCGCGTCTGGAGCTTGTCCCGGAATCCGCCCAGCATGCAGGAGGTCACGGCCACGGAGTTCTGCTTCTCCACCCCGCGCATGATCATGCAGAGGTGCATGGCCTCGATCACGACGCCCACGCCTCGCGGCTTGACGTGCTGCTGGATGGCCTCGGCGATCTGGACGGTGAGCCGCTCCTGGACCTGCAGCCGCCGGGCGAAGGCGTCCACCAGCCGGGGGATCTTGGAGAGGCCGACGACCTTGCCCTTGGGAAGGTAGGCGACGTGGGCGCGGCCGAAGAAGGGAAGCAGGTGGTGCTCGCACATCGAGAAGACGTCGATGTCCTTGATGATGACCATCTCGTCGTAGTTCACGGTGAAGAGCGCGGTGTTGAGCAGGGCGCCCACGTCCTGGGAGTAGCCCTGGGTCAGGAACTGGAAGGCCTTCTCCACTCGCTCCGGCGTCTTCTCCAGGCCCTCCCGGCCCGGGTCCTCGCCGATGGCGGCGAGCACGGCGCGGACGTGGTCCCGGATGGGCGCGTCCGCCGTGGCGGCGATGCCGGAGCGCGCGGGCAGCGGCCCGTCGTCGAGCAGGGCCGCCGCCTCGACTTCATGTCGCGGCGACCTGCGGCGGTTCACGCGGTTGGTGGCCATGCTCAGCGGCGGGCGGGCAGCTCGAGCCGCTGCGGGACCGCCATGCGGGTGGGCACCTTGGTCACCGCGCACGACTTGCAGATGGGCTCGCCCGCGAAGGGGTCGTCCCAGGTGCGCTGCCGGTGCGCCGCGCGCAGCCGCTCGAAGTTCGCGCTGGCCCAGGCCTCCCGCAGGCTCTTCATCACCGGGTAGCGCGGCAGGCGCACCACCGGCCCGCCGTCGATCTCGAGGGTGAAGCCCTGGCAGCAGGGCATGGTGTGCCGACCGTCCCAGGTCACGACCATGCGGCGGAAGGGATCCGAGCACTGGAACTCGTCGGCGGACATCTGCCGCCAATGGGCGGCCTTCCAGTGATGCTGCTGCCCCGCGGGGAAGTAGCACTCGCTGATCGACATCCAGTCGACCCCCATCTTCCCCTTCCAGAACTCCTCCATGCGCCCGCTGTCCACGTGCTCAGCGTTCACGTGCGTGCGCACCACGGAGGCGCGGATCCGGCAGTCGGGGGCGCCCTTGCCCTCGGCCCGGGCCCTCACCGCGGAGCGCACGGAGTGGAGCAGGATCTCCCAGTTCCCGCCCACGCGCTGCCGGTGGTAGGTGTCGGGGTCGCAGGCGTCGACCGAGAACATCAGGTCCGTGATGCCGGCGTCCACCATGTGCGCGAAGAGCTCGGGGTGCTTGCGCGCGCCGCCGTTGCCGTTGGTGTTCATCATGATGTCGGGAAAGCCCAGCCCGGCGGCCTCGCGGACGAAGGACACGATGCGGGGGTGGAGCGAGGGCTCGCCGCGATAGTTCAGCTTGATCGAGCTCACCCCCATGTCCGCGCACTGCTGGATGAGCCGCCCGTAGAGGACGGGGTCCATGTAGCCCCGCTGGTAGGTGTGCTCGTCGAAGCCCTGGGTGCGGATGTGCTCGTGGGTCCAGATCTGGCAGAAGCCCTGCGGGTCCTCCTCCGAGCTGCCGCAGCGCAGGTCGCACACCGCGACCGTCTCCAGGTCCACGTGGACGGGATGGTCCGAGGCGTCCGTCTCCGCCTCGCGGCGGTCCCACTCGCGCCGGTAGGCCTCGTAGCGCTCGCTGCGGGTGGGGAGGCCGCCGAGGACGCGGAAGGTCGGGTCCTTGCTCATGAACGCAACAGTTTAGCGCGAACCGTTCCACGCCGGTAACGGCGCGTGACCGCGGCCGTGCCGCCGTTGGCGGGCGTGGTATGATCCCGCTCGCCTCGGCGGGGCGAAGCGCGATGGACCTGAGCAAGGTCGGCAAGTACGAGATAACGGCCAAGATCGGGCAAGGGGCGATGGGCGAGGTCTACAAGGCCCACGACCCGATCCTGAACCGCTTCGTGGCCATAAAGACGATGTCGGCCGCCATCGGCGCGGACGACGAGCTGCGCAAGCGCTTCCTGCGCGAGGCCCAGTCCGCGGCCCGCCTCAACCACCCCAACATCATCACGTTGTTCGATTTCGGCGAGGACCACGGCAAGGTCTACATGGCCATGGAGCTGCTCGAGGGCAGCGACCTCAAGGACCTCATCGCCAGCCAGGGCGTCACCCAGCTCGAGGACAAGCTGGGCTTCATGGAGCAGATCTGCGACGGCCTGGCCTTCGCGCACACGCAGGAGGTCGTGCACCGGGACCTGAAGCCCGCCAACATCCACGTGCAGCCCAACGGCCAGGTCAAGATCATGGACTTCGGCCTGGCCCGCCTCGGCACCTCCGAGATGACGCGTACGGGGATGGTCATGGGCACGCCGCACTACATGTCCCCGGAGCAGGTGAAGGGGAAGCGGGCCGACTTCCGCTCCGACATCTTCTCCCTCGGCGCGGTGTTCTACGAGCTGCTGACGGGGCACAAGCCCTTCGACGCGGAGTCGCTCCACGCGGTCCTGTTCCAGGTGATGGAGCACCAGCCCGAGGACGTGCGGCACTGGTCGCCCGAGGTCCCGAACATCCTGGTGCAGGTCGTGGACAAGGCGCTGGCCAAGGACCCCGATGCGCGCTACCAGCACGCGGGCGAGATGCGCGAGGCGCTGCGGCTGGTGCGGCAGGTGCTGTCGGGGGAGGTCGAGGAGGACCACGCCCTGGCCACGCTGGTCCAGCCGTATGCCGAGGACGCCACCGTCGTGACGGACGGGCCCGAGGGCCCGGTCGAGGCCACCGTCCTCCAGCCCTCGTCCTCGAGGGGCGGGGTGCCCCGGGTGCAGGGAAGCGCGGCGCTGAAGCCGGCCTCGTCGTCCCGGTTCGGCAAGACGAGCGTCCCCAGCAAGACCGCGCCCCCTCGCATGGGGTCCAACCCGCCGGCGATGAGGAGCGGTGCCCGCCGCGGCGTGCCGTCCTCCCGCCCGCCGGTGCCTCGGGCGATGGCCGAGACGCCCTCGCGGATGCCGCTCTACGTCGGCGGGGCGGTGGCGGTGGTGGCGATGGGGATCGCGGCCGCCGTCCTGTTGCGGCCCTCGCCCAAGACCGACGGCGGGGTAGCGGGCAAGGCGGACTCGGCGCAGACCCGGATGCTGCTCGACCAGATGGTCGAGGTGGCGCGGAAGAACCTCGAGCTCAAGGACTACAAGGGCGCCGCGGAGCAGGCGGAGAAGGTCATCAACCTCGACCCGGGCAACGGCGAGGCCGCGCAGGTCCGCGACCGGGCGCGCAAGACGCTCCAGGACCTGGACGCCGCCGCCAACGAGGCGCGGGCCGCCGTGCAGGCGGGAGACACCGACAAGGCCTCGCGCGCGATCTCCCGGGTCCTCGAGATCGACCCCAACCACCCGGTGGCCGCCGAGCTGTCCTCGCAGCTCAACAGCCGCTTCAAGGAGGAGGCCGAGCGGGCGCGGCGGGAGATGCAGTCCGCGGCCGGCGCGGCGGAGAGGGCCGGGGCCAGCCTCGCCGACTCCGCCTCCGCCGTGTCGGCCGGCCGGCAGGCCGGGGAGATGTTCCAGAAGAGGCAGTTCATGGCCGCCACCCAGAGGTTCCTGGAATCACGCGACGGCTACGAGCGCGCCCGCAGCGCCGCCATACAGCGGCGGGCGGACGCCACCCGCCCGCCCGTCACCACGCCCGTGACCGTCCCGCCCGTGACCACGCCGGTGACGGTCCCGCCCACCACCACGCCCCCCATCTCCCAGGCTCCCGCCACCCTGCCCCCGGTGACGGTGCCGCCGACCACCCAGCCCGTGAGCGAGGAGCCCGCGATTCGCAGAGTGGTGAACGATTACGCCCGGGCCCTCCAGAACAAGGACCTGGCGCTCTTCCGGTCGATCAAGCCCAACCTCTCCGCCTCCGAGGAGGAGAAGCTGCGGGACGCGTTCGCGAACATCAAGGACTGGCAGGTGAACATCTCGATCAGTTCCGTGGAGATCGACGGCGATCGGGCCACCGTGCGCGCTGCGCGGAACGACATGGTCAACGGCAAGCCGGTCAACCTTCGCCAGACCTTCGTCCTGGCCAAGGGAGCGAACGGGTGGACGTTACGAGAGATAGGGCAATAGGGGGTTCTCCGGACCGGTGGACAACCTCAGGACAAGGACTGTTCTGAGGGACCGTCGAAGGGAATCACGGAGCTACCGAGGATGGCGGGACTGCTCGCCACGACCTGGTGGCAACGTGACCACCAGATTCTGAACTAACGCAACGAACGGACGGACGTTAGTTCAGAAGGTGTAGTCGATCGAGACCACCGGCGTGACGAAGTCCTGCAGGCCGCGCTTGCCCTGGGACAGGAGCACGTTCCCCGAGAGCAGCAGCCTGCCGAACGGGTTGATCTTGAGGCCCACCGACCCCAACAGCACGTTGAGGTTGTCCCGCTGAAGCTGGTAGTCGAGGATGGTCGTGGTCTCGACGGGACCGCCGTTGCCGTGGGTGAACTCCCACTCCCTCTCCACCTTCACGATGCGGTCGAAGTCGCGAAGCGTGCGTCCGATGATGTCCGCGGTGAAGGTCACGCGGCGCAGGAGCGCGGCGTCGAAGCCCGCGGTGTAGTTGATCTCGTCGGGCAGCGGCCCCGTCACCGCCGAGCCCCCGCGCGAGAACGTGTAGCCGACGTTGACGTGGGGCGAGAACCTCTTCCCCGAGCCGGAGGCGATGAGGTACAGCTTGGCCTGGGTGGCGCCCGAGCCCAGGAGCTCCGTCTCGTCCGCGGTGGGAAGCCGCAGGTCCAGGCCCGCGGCCAGGCCGCCTCCCTCCGTGCTCTTGCGCAGCCGGTACTTGGCCCGCAGGACCAGGTCCCCGAAGCCCTCGGCCCGGCCGCGGGCGACGATGACGTTGTCGTCGGTCCCGTTCGGGAAGATGTGGAACACGAAGGGCTCGCCGGCGGTGGAGAACTTCTCGATGCGCTCGTGGACCCGGGCCTCCATGTCGATGCGGAGGTAGGGCAGCGCCATCCCCACGTCCAGGCGGTCCGTCACCCCGTAGTTGGCGAAGATGGAGGCCGTCTCCGCGGTGATGTCCAGGAAGAGGTTGGCGCGGATGACGTCCCCCTCGAAGAAGAAGTCGAGGTGGTCGCCGTCCCGGTTGAGGTCGGAGTGCGTGAGGAACAGCGTGATGTCGCCGTCGCGGAGGCTGTCGCCCTCGAAGGAATCGAAGGTGAAACGCGTGGCGTTGGCCCCGAAGCTGAACTTGCCCTTGCCCGCGGTATTGGCCCGCTCCGCGAAGATGGGCCCGAACGAGTCCGTGCTGCGGCTGAAGACGCCGAGCGCCGGGTCGAAGGTGTAGCTGAAGCCCCCCGAGGAAGACCCCACGGGGAACGTCGCGAGCTGGGACGCGATCCCTCGGTTGAGCTGGGTGAGCGTGGCCTGGGCCCCCGGCTGCGAGCCGAAGTGCGCCGCGTGTCCGGTGTCGGCGAGGATCACCGGGTTGCTGGGCGCGAAGAAACGGAGGAGGAATCCCGACAACCCGGCGTTCTGGGCCGACGACGTCTTCGGCAGCAGGACGAAGGCCAGCATGGCCGCCAGGCGGGCGATTCGGCGCATCAAGTTCCTCCTCAGGGCCCGGTAGCTAAAGCCGCGAACCCGCGAGAGGGTGGAACGTGGACGGTGAAAAGTCAAGCGGGCTCGTGCAGTATGATTCCGCGGCGCGCAAGGCTCCCCGATGCCCGCGAAGAACGAGTGGCGGTTGACCCGCACCGAGGCCCTCATCGCCGCGGCAGGCCTCCTCCTGCTGGCGGTGGCGGTGGTGCGCCTGGCCGTGCCCGACCGCTCGCGGATGAGGCCGCTCTCGCTCCAGGGCTTCGACATCCCCAGCGAGCCGATCGACCAGGGACAGACGCTGGAGCGCGAGCGCGTGTGGGAGCCCCCGGACGACGTCTACCTCGTGGGGTGGAGCCCCTGGATCGGGGCGGCGCGCTCGGGGGGAGAGCTGACGCTGTTCGCGGCGGGCGTCCAGCTCTTCTTCTTCGGGCAGGGTGACCGCGCGGCGAACGCCACCGTCTACCCGGCCGGGACGGGATACCTGCTGCGCAAAGGCGAGAAGCTGACCCTGCGGTACCGCCTCGAGAACATGGGCCCGGCCGGGGAGACGAAAGGGGCGGGGGCGGTGGTCTATTTCGTGCCCCTCGAGGGCAACTGACCGCCGACGTAATCTGTTGACACGCCCTCGGCCCGGACGCTAGCCTGCGGGCGCGATGGGCGCGCCGCGCGCGGGAAGCCTCGTCCTCCCGGCCCTGGTCTTCCTGCTGCCGTTCGAGCCGCGGTGGCCGGTCCTGCCCCTGTTCGGCTTCCAGGTCACGTTGCTGGAGCTCGCGGCGGCAGCGCTGGGCGGCGCGCTCGTCTGGTCCGTCCGGCGGCGCGTGCCGGCCCTGCTGCGGCGGCCCCCCTTGCCGCTGGCCTTCCTGGGGCTCTACGCCGCGGCCCACGTCCTGTCGGCGGCCTTCGCCCCCGCCCACCGCGACCTGGCCGCGAAGTTCGCGCTGCGGATGGTGGTGATGGCGGGGCTGGGCCTCGCGGTGGCGGCGGCGCCTCCGGAAGCGGGGCGGCGCGCCCTGGTCGCCCTGGTCGCGTCCGCGGCGGCGGTGGCGGCGCTGGCCGTGGCGGAGGGCGCTGGGCTCCGGGCGCTCGACCCCCTCCTGTCCCCCTTCCGCGAGATGCCGTTCAACATCGGCGGCTCGCGCCGCGCCTCGGCGGGCTCGGAGTACCCCAACCTCGCGGCCGCGTTCCTGATGGCGGGGATGCTCGCGGCATGCGGGCTGGCCGGCGCGTGGCGCCGTCCGGCGGCGCCGCTCCTGCCCCTGGCCGCGCTGTTCTCGGTGGCGCTCCTCTGGACGTACTCGCGCGGCGCGCTGGTGGCCACGGGCCTCGGCCTGGCGGCGCTGGCGGCGGCGGGCTGGCGGCAGCGGCGTCTGGCCGCGCCCGCGCTGGCGGGCCTGGCCGTCCTGCTCGCGGCGTCGGCCGGCTTCGCCTGGTCGGGCGAGGTCCACCGGCTCCGCCTCGCCGCCGAAGGCCCGGGCTCCTGGTACGGCGCGGCCTACGCGCCGGCGGAGGGGGCGCTCTCGCTCCGGCCCGCGGAGGTGCGGGCGACGGACGTGCGCGTCACGAACACGGGGCAGATGACCTGGACCGCGGGCGGCGTCTTCCACCTCGCGTACCACTGGTACGACACCCGCGGGCGCAAGCTGGAGGACGGCCGGCGCACGCTGCTACCCCGCGACATCGGGCCCGGGGAGACGGTCGTGCTGCGCGCGGAGCTGCAGGCGCCGCCGGGGGAAGGCCGCTACGTCCTGGCCTGGGACATGGTCCAGGAGCGGGTGGCCTGGTTCAGCGACCGCGGCGTGACGCCCGCCGCGGTGCCGGTGCGGGTGGCCGGCGACGCCACCGCGGCCGCGGTCGTGGCTCCGGACAACCCGATCCCCGCGGCGCCGCGGGGCTGGGCTCCGGGCCGCGCCGAGCTGTGGCGCCTGGCCTTCCAGCTGTGGCGGCAGCGCCCCTTGACCGGCGTGGGCTCCGACAACTTCCGCTGGCTCCACGGTCCGGCGGCGGGGCAGCCGTTCTGGGATACGCGCGTCTTCGCCAACAACGCGCTGCTGGAGGCGGCGGCCACCACCGGGATCCCGGGCGTCGTGGCCCTGGCCGGAACGCTGGTCGCCACCACCTTCGCCGCGGCCCGGCGTCTCCGCCGCGGGGGCGCGGCAGGGAGCGGGGCGGCGGCGCTCTTCGCGCTCAGCGTCGGCCTCGCGGCCCACGGCCTCGTGGACTACGTCCTGGCCTTCACCGGCCACTACCTGCTGTTCGGGTTCGTCGTGGGCTCCGCCGCGGGCCTGGCGCGGTCCGAGGCCCCGGCGTGATCGTCGGCTTCGACGCCACGACCCTCACCGGGCGGATCAGCGGTGTCGGGTACTACACCGCGCGGCTGATGGAGAGCCTGGCCGACGGCGCCGGCGAAGGCGTGGTGCGCCGCCTGGTGGTCTTGTCGAACCGCCCGGTGCCGGTCGAGGAGACCGACCGGGTCCAGGTGTACGGGCGCCGCCGCTTCGCGGTCCGCTCGGTGTGGATGCAGCTGGTCCTGCCCCGGATCCTCCGTGACGTGAAGCCCGACCTCGTGCACTTCACGAACTACCTGGCCCCCCTGGCCGGCGGAGTGCCCTACCTGGTCTCGTTCCACGACATGAGCCTCTCGCTGCTGCCCCAGTTCCACACGCTCAAGAAGAGGGTCCTCACCTCGAGCCTCATCCCGGCGGTGGCGCGCGGCGCGCGGATGATCCTCACGCCCTCCGAGTCCACGCGCCGCGACGTCGTGCGGCTGCTGCGCGTGGACCCCGGGCGCGTGCGCGTGATCCCGTACGCGGCCGCCTCGTCGTTCCGGCCGGTCCCCCTGGACCCCGACCGCCTGGAGGCGAGGCACGGGATTCGCACACCCTACTTTCTCTACGTGGGCACCCTCGAGCCGCGCAAGAACCTGGCCCGGGCCCTGCGCGCGTTCGCCTCCGTCGCGGACGCGCTGCCCGGCTGCCGCTTCGTGATCGTGGGCCAGCGTGGGTGGAGGTACGACGAGGTCCTGCGCGAGGCGGCGCATCCCGCCCTCCGCGGCCGGGTGGACTTCCTGGGCTACGTCGCCGAGGAGAGGCTGCCCGAGCTCTACGCCCATGCCCTGGCCCTGGTCTATCCCAGCCTGTACGAGGGCTTCGGCCTGCCCGTGGTGGAGAGCATGGCCTGCGGCACGCCGGTCCTGACCTCGCGCTCGTCGTCCCTGGCCGAGATCGGGGAGGGCGCGGCGCTGCTGGCGGACCCCGCGGACGAGAAGGGACTGGCCGACGCCCTGCTCTCCCTGGCCACCGACGAGGGGCTGCGGGAGCGCCTGCGCGCGCTCGGCCTCGAGCGGGCTCGCGCCTTCTCCTGGGAGCGCACGGGCCGCGAGACCGTGGAGGCGTACCGGGAGGTCTACGACGAGGTGCGGCGCCGGCCTTGAGCCGCACCCTCTCCGTGGCCGCGCTGTCCACGCTGCTGGCGGCGCTGCCCTTCGAGCCGCGGCGCCCCACCCTGCCCCTCTTCGGCCTGGAGCTCACGCTGCTGGAGGCGGTGGCGGCCGCGGCGATCCTCGTGCTGCTCTACGCGAACCGCGATCGCCTGCGTGGGCTCCTGCGCCGGCCTCCCCTCCCGCTCGTCTTCCTCTGGAGTTACGTCGCGGCGCAGCTCCTCTCCGCCGCCCTTGCTCCCATGAACCGGGGCCTGGCCGTGAAGTTCGCGCTGCGGATGGCGGCCGCGGCGGTGTTCGCGCTCGCGGTGGCGGCCATGCCGCGGGACGTGCTCCGCCGCGCCGTGCCGCCCCTGACCGTCTCCTGCGCCGTAGTCGCGGTGCTGGCGATCCTCGAGGGCCTGGGCCTGATCGGCCTCGATCGATTCCTGGACCACTTCCGTCCTGGGCCTTTCTGGATCGGGCTGTCGCGGCGGGCCGCGGCGGGCTCCGAGAGCCCGAACCTGGCGGCGGCGATGCTGCTCTACGGCCTGGTGCCGGCGGTGGGCCTCCTGGCCCTGAGCGGGAACGCTAGGCGTGTGGTGATCCCGCTGACGGTGCTCTTCTCGATGGGCCTGCTCTTCACGTACTCTCGCGGCGGCCTGATCGCCCTGGCGGTGGCCCTCGCGATCCTCTGTCTGGCGCTGACCCCGGGGCGCCGGTCTCTCGCGCGCGTGCCGGCGGCGGCGCTGACGACGCTGCTGGCGGCGGGAGCGGTCTTCGCCGTGACGGCGCGATCGCTGCGGTGGCTGCCCTACTTGGCGACGGGCATCCCCGCTCACGCGGCGCGTTACGCGCCCGGGGTGACGTTCCTGTCCTTCACGCCGGGAGAGATGCGACCGGTGCCCGTGGCCATCACCAACAGCGGGAGCGCCGCATGGAGCTCCGCGATCCTGGGCTGCA
>Ga0214472_10001338_pt1 | contig 27875 bp, 21 predicted proteins | sample RVTome_6_FD_207662 | JGI IMG/M metagenome (GOLD analysis project Ga0214472, IMG submission 207662) | Soil microbial communities from uranium-contaminated site in the Upper Colorado River Basin, Wyoming, United States - RVT140D175 | ecosystem: Environmental > Terrestrial > Soil > Contaminated >...
GCGCCATCTTCAAGGAAGGCACCCGCATCATCGCCGCCGGCAGCAACCCGATGGCCATCCGCCGGGGCATCGAAAAGGGGGTCGCCGCGGCCATCGAAAAACTGCACGCCCTGGCCAAGCCGGTCAGCAGCAAGGAAGAGATCGCGCAGGTCGGCGCCATCAGCGCCAACAACGACCGCGAAATCGGCGACCAATTGGCCGAAGCCATGGAGCGCGTCGGCAAGGACGGCGTCATCACCGTCGAAGAAGGCAAAGGCACCGAGACCACGCTGGAATTCGTCGAGGGGATGCAGTTCGACAAGGGCTACCTGTCGCCGTACTTCATCAACCGCCCCTCGGAGATGGATTGCCAACTGGAAAACGCCTACATCCTGATCCACGAAAAGAAGATCAGCAACCTCCGCGAGTTGATCCCGATCTTGGAGCAGACCAGCCAGGCCGGCAAGCCGCTGTTGATCATCGCCGAGGACGTCGAGGGCGAAGCGCTGACCACGCTGGTGGTCAACAAGCTCCGCGGCGTGTTGAACGTCTGCGCCGTCAAGGCGCCCGGGTTCGGCGACCGCCGCAAGGCTATGCTCGGCGACATCGCCACGTTGACCGGCGGCACGCTGATCAGCGAAGACCTGGGCATCAAGATGGAAAACATCAAGCTGGAGCATCTGGGCCGCGCCAAGCAGATCACCGTGGACAAGAACGACACGACGCTCGTCCAAGGCGCCGGATCTCACGACGTCATCCAGAAGCGCATCCAGCAGATTCGCAACCAGATCGAGGCCACCGACAGCGAGTACGACCGCGAGAAATTCCAGGAGCGGCTGGCCAAGCTGACCGGCGGCGTGGCGATCGTCTCCGTCGGCGCCAACAGCGAAGCCGACATGAAGCAAAAGAAGGCCCGCATTGAAGACGCCCTGCACGCCACCCGCGCCGCGGTGGAAGAGGGCATCCTGCCCGGCGGCGGCGTCGCTTTGTTGCGTTGCCAGGAAGCGGTCGAAAAGGTCCGTTCCTCGGCCCGCGGCGACGAGAAGATCGGCGTGGACGTCGTGCTGCACGCGCTTTCGACCCCGCTGCGTCAGATCGCCGACAATTGCGGCATCGACGGTTCGGTCGTGGCCGACGAGGTCAGCCAGAAGCCGACCAACACGGGCTACGACGCCAACGCGGGCGAGTACGTCGACATGCTGAAGGCCGGCATCATCGACCCGCTGAAAGTCGTCCGCAGCGCGCTGGCCAACGCCGCCAGCATCGCCGGATTGATGCTCACCACCGAAGCGATGGTTACGAATTTGGACAAAGAGGATAAAGAGAAGACGCGGGTCGAAGGCAGCGTCCGTTAGTACGCCGCTGACGACTGGATCGCCGAAACTGCAAGTGGCCACTTCGAGTCCGCCCGAGGTGGCCGCTTTTTTTCCGTGCCGCCGCCGTGCACCGCGCCGATTGGGGTGGCCTACGATTGTACAATAGAACATAACCAGACATCGCGATTGTCGTCGCCCCACGACCCGACCTATGGCCACAATGGCAGAAAAGCGAGACTATTACGAGATCCTCGGCGTAGCGCGGACGGCTTCGGATGGAGAAATCGCCGACGCCTACCGCAAGCTGGCGATCAAGTACCACCCGGACAAAAACCCCGGCGACGACGAAGCGGTGCAACGCTTCAAGGAGGCCGCCGAGGCGTTCGAGGTGCTGTCTGATCAGGAAAAGCGCGCCCGGTACGACCGCTTCGGACACGCCGCGGTGGGGGGCGCCGCGCCGCACTTTACCGACGTCAACGACATCTTCCAGGCGTTCGGCGATATCTTTGGCGACGGGCTGTTCGGCGATCTGTTCGGAGGCCGCACCCGCGGCGGCCGGCGCGTCTCGCGCGGCGCCGACGTCCGTTGCGAGGTGACGATCAACCTGTTGGAAGCCGCCCGCGGCGCGACCAAACACGTGGAGTTCAATCGTCATGAGCGCTGCGGCGATTGCCAGGGCTCCGGCGCCAAGCCGGGCACACAGCCGGAAACCTGCTCGTATTGCGGCGGCCACGGCCAGGTGATTCGCTCCTCGGGCATCTTGCGGGTGCAAACGACCTGCCCCTCGTGCCACGGCGCGGGCGCCACGATCCGCGAGCCGTGCCCCACCTGCCGGGGCCGCGGTCACGTACCGAAACACGTGCGGCGCGAAGTGCGGATTCCCGCGGGCGTGGACAGCAGCACCCGGTTGCGGCTTACCGCCGAAGGCGAACCGAGCCCCAACGGCGGGCCGGCCGGTGACTGTTACTGTTTCATCCACGTCACGGAACATCCGCTCCTGCACCGCGAAGGACAGCACCTGGTGTGCGAGGTGCCGATCACGTACACCCAGGCGGCGCTGGGCGCCGTCGTGGAAGTGCCGACGTTGGACGGCCGCGAGGAATTCACGATCCCGCCGGGCACGCAGCCGGGCGAAGTGTTTAAACTTCGCGGGCGTGGCATGCCTGACCCGCACGGCCGCGGCGTGGGGCATTTGCACATTCAAGTCGTTGTCGAAGTGCCGAAAAAGCTGCGTCCCAAAGAGGAAGAACTGCTGCGCAACCTGGCCGAAATCGAACATGCCAACGTGACGACGCACAGAAAGAATTTCATTGAAAAGCTTCGTGACTACTTCATCCCGGAAGATGAGGAATCGACGGAGAAACAACCGTGAACGATCGCAATAAATCCGCCGGCGACCCGACCGACGGCGATAAAGCCTCCGTCGATCAGGTGCTGGGAGACGAGGAGTTAGGCGGTATGGATTCGCAACACGAATCGGACACCGCGCAGACAGAATTGGCTGAAACCCAGGACCGCTTGTTGCGCTTGCAGGCGGAACTGGAAAACTACCGCAGACGGTCGCAGCGCGAACTGCAAGACGCGCTGCGCTACGCCGGCCTGCCGTTGATGCGCGAATTGCTGCCGGTGCAGGACAACGTCAACCGGGCGGTCGAAGCGGCCGACCAGACCTCCGATGCAGCGGGCCTGTTGGCCGGAGTGAAGATGGTGGCCGACCAGTTGCGCGACGTTTTGGCCCGCCACCAGTGCCAGCCAATCGAGGCCCTGCACCAGCCTTTTGACCCCAACGTGCACGAAGCCGTGTCGCAGCAGCCGTCGGAGGAATATCCGCCGGGCACCGTCGTGCAGGTGGTCCAGTCCGGATATCAACTGCACGACCGCGTCGTGCGTCCCGCGCAGGTTGTCGTTTCCACGAGTCCACCAGAAGCCAGCAATTGACAGCGGCCCAAGATGCCCACCTACGATTACGTCTGCGACGCCTGCGAGCATAAATTCGAACTGTTCCAGGGAATCAAGGAAAACGCCAAACGGAAATGCCCGGCTTGCGGCAAGCTGAAGTTGCGCCGCTTGTTCGGCACGGGCGCGGCGATCGTGTTCAAGGGATCGGGTTTCTATCAGACGGACTACCGCAGCGAGTCTTACAAGAGCCGCGCGGAGGCCGACAAGAAGGAGTCTAAGGACGGCGCGTCCGGCGGCGACAAGGCCAAAGACGGCGACAAAAAGTCGGACAAACCGGCCGCCAAAAGTGAAAACAAAAGCAACCGCGATAGCAAGTCAAACGAAAAGTGACGACCCGCCGCTGTCCAACCTGCAAGAAACCGTTTTCCGAAGCCGAATCCAACGCGCTTCCGTTTTGCAGCGAGCGCTGCCGGCAGGTTGATCTGGGCCGTTGGCTCGATGAAGATTTCGGTTTGCCATACGAATCCGCGGAATCTGACGACGAGCCCTTCGACGACGAGCCCTTCGACGACGAGCCCTTCGACGCCCAATCGTAACGACCCATAGCCGTCCTGCGCGGTTGCAGCGGCAGGCTCCCGGCGTATAATCCCTGGCTTGACGCCGCGCGGCGGACACTTCTGTGGAGCAAGCCCCCATGCCGGATGATCGCGGAATGCTCAGGGAAATCTCTTGGCGAGAGTTGTTTCCCTTCCTCTTGTTGGCACGCGTGTACCGCGTGGCGGCGCAACCGCAGTTATTGTTGCTGGCCGCCGCGGGCATTGTGCTGACCGTCGCCGGTTGGAATGCCGTCGGCCAGGTGTTTTCCGGCGCCGACGACTCGACGCTCGCCTTTCAGGTCGAACAGTATTCCGCCTGGCCGTGGAACACCGCGGTCCGACGTGCGGAGGAACCGTGGCCCGCTTGGCTCGCGTTTCCCACCGGCGGCAATCGACCGCTCTTGGGTCCGTGGGAATTGTTAAGCCGCCCCTTTCGCCTGGTGTTTTCCAGCAGCGTGCATCTCACCGCGTTGGTGGTTCATTTGCTCAATGGCCTGTGGGCGGCCGCCGTGTGGGCTTTTTTCGGCGGGGCCATATGCCGGGTGGCCGCCGTCCGCCTGGCGTCCGATGAGCGGGTTGGCCTGAAGGCCGCGCTTGAGCACGCGGCCAGGTATTGGACCGCTTATTTCTTTGGCCCTGCCGGCACGTTGCTGGTGGTATTGGCCGCGTCGCTGATGGCCGCCGCGGTGGGGTGGCTGTTGACGTGGGATTGGGGAATTGTCGTCATCAGCGTCATCTGGCCGCTGTTGTTGTTGGTCGCCGTATTGGGCGTGTTGGTGCTGGCCGGATTGCTATTGGGCTGGCCGCTGATGTGGGCCACCATCGGCACCGAACGTTCCGATCATTTCGACGCCTTGAGCCGTTCGTTTTCCTATGTATTTGGGCGGCCGCTGCACTACCTGTTTTATTTGGCCGTCGCGGCACTATTGGGACTGCTGGGCTGGATCTTCGTGGCGGCCTTCGCAGAAGCGGTCATTTACATCACCGCCTGGTCGGTCTCCTGGGGCGCCGGCGCCGATCGGTTCTGGCAGATCATCGTCAATGTTCCGCACCCCATGCCCACGTTGTTCGACTACACGGTACCCTCCCAGGTGGCCGAATCTGAAACATTGGGCGACGTCGGCATCGCCCTGATCCGCTTCTGGTGCATCATCGTGCAGCTCCTCGTCGCCGGCTTTGTGTACAGCTTTTTCTGGAGTTCCGCTTGCGGCATCTATGCGCTCTTGCGCTACCATCGGGACGGCACGGAACTGGACGAAGTCGATCTGGATGACGACGCCCTGCACGAGCTGCCAGATTTGCAGCGCGACGAGCAGGATGTGCCGATCGTCCCGGAAACCGACGGGAACGGGGAATGACCGCCTGCGACTCACGCCTCGATGTAACGCCTTAAGATTTCGCCGACATTGGCGTGAAACTGCCCCCGCGTGAAGACTTCATCGCAGCCTGCCTCGCGGGCGGCCGTCAGATGGGCCGTGTGTACGTGGGGACCGAAGGCGATCACGGCCGGCACGCGCGCCGGTCGTTCGCGCAGCCGCGCGACGACCGCCGCCGTGTCCAATCCCGGCGTGTTCAAGTCCAGGATCGCCAGCCGGGCGTCGCCGCCGGCCAGATTGTCAACCAACCGCTCGACGCTCATCGCAACGCTGACCGCCACGCCGGCGGCGGCGGCCGCTTGGGTCACCCGACTTGAAATCGCCAGGTCGGGGGTCAATAAATGCGCCGTCATGGATCGTCCGTCGCTTGAATACCGGGGGCGTTGTTAGGTAAATACCGAGGGCGTTGTTAGTTAAGCCGCACCGCGGTATGCGGCTATTAAACATTATTGTGTTCAGACCGCCTCGGCGCCGCGCAGGCCGTCGCTAACCCGCACTACGCGGTCGACGGGCAGGATGAACACCTTGCCGTCGCCGATGCTGCCCTCCGGCCCGGTACGCGCGGCGTCGGTGATTGCCTGCACGGTCCGGTCCAGGAAGTCGTCGTTGACCAGGATTTCCAAGGCAACCTTGCGCAGCAGGTTGGTCTTGTATTCGTAGCCGCGGTACAGTTCGGTCTGCCCACGTTGGCGTCCGTAGCCTTGCGCTTCGCAGACCGTCAACCGGCCCACTTCGATCCGCGCCAGCGCGTCGCGCACGGCCGACAGCTTGGTCGGCTGAATGATGGCCACCACGAGTTTCACTGCACGTTTCTCCGCCTACGGTCCGAAGACTAAGAACCGGGCGTCCAGCACCTTGCGGATCCGGCCGGCGCTCTCCTGCAAGTGGGCTTGCGTGTAAGCGTCCAGTTGGACGTCGCCGGAGAGGGCGTTTTTCATCCGTTCTTCTAGCCGCTCCAATTGCATGTAGGCGATGCTCTGACAGTCTTCCGGCGCCGAACGGTCGCCCAGAGCGATCTGCGACAACTGCTTCAAATACCGCCGCTGCAGGTTGCGGCGGATGCTGCTGACGGCCGGATTGCGGTTGGTGTACTCGCTCGGTTTCAAATCGTCGATCTCCGAGTAGATGGCCGTCGTCAATCGCTCCAACAGTTCCGCCGTCGTGAAGGCGTCCTCATTGGCCGGAATCTTCAATTCCGTATCGTGCAGGCGCGTGAGCGTCAACGACGAGAGCAGTTTCTGCAATACCCGGTCCTGCCACATGGCGATCACTTCGTGGGCCGGATAATCCACCCGGTCCGGCAGATTGCTGCCCCAGTGGCTCCAGCGCGTCGCCGCCAGATAGTTGTACATCTCCGGCGGGAACTCAAACGGCTTGTCGTTGAACACCTGTTCTTCCAACAGGGTGATCGCCGCGCGTTGTTTCTCGGCCTCCGTCACCACGATCGGCGGCCGTGCGTTTTCGTCGCCCTTATGATCGCGGTTCACGTAGGTGCCGCCGATATAGCGCGCGGCGAAGAACACGGCCCGGCCGTGATTGTGCAACAGCACGCCGACCGCCTGACGAGCGCGCTGATAACTGTCGCCGTCCTCGGTGACGCGTTCGATCAGCTCCGGCCACAACTGGTGGATCAGCGCCGTCCGCGCCTTGGCGTACGCGATCGGGTCGTCGCCTAGATCGTACCGGTTGGTCAGCGGATCGGGGTCGATGCCACGTGTGTCCTCATCCGTCGCGTAGGAGAGTCCGGCTTGGGCGCCGCGGGCGGCGATCTTTTTCAGCTCGTCCAGTTCACCGTCGGGCGATCCGCCGGAAGCCGGCTTGTAGCCGTATTCGATGGCCCACATGTCGTAGGGACCGATGGTGGTCGAAAAGAAGTCGCCTTGCGCGACGCCGGGAGGCGCCAGATTGGTGGGCGTGTAGTCCATCACCGAGGCCGCCAGCCCGACTTCGCCGGTGCGGCGGGTGTCGTGCAGTTCATCCTGCGACAGCAAGGTGCTGGCCTTGAAGTTGTGCCGTAAGCCCAGGGTATGGCCGACTTCGTGCATGGTGACGTCCTTCAGTCCCTGCATGGTCATCCGCTCGATCTCGGCCTCGCTATTGGCGGCGCCGGCCCCGGCCATCAGCGCGGCCGCGCCGAAGGCCAATTCACCGGGCATGCCCTGGTGCAGTTGGCAGCGGCAGCCGTACTCGTGCCGCAGGTGCTGCGGAATGCGGGCAAGCTGTTCATGGTGCGATTTCAAATCGACCGGTCCGCCGGTCATCGCTTCGATCGCTTCGGGAGTGAACGTCTCGTACTCCTGCTTCCAGAACTGCACCCAATCGGCGTCGAAGATGATGTCCGCGTCCAGGATTTGCCCGTTGGTCGGGTTCACCCGGCTGGGTCCCATCGCGAACGCGTTGCCGCTGGTGATCCAGCGAATCGTGTTGTAGTTGACGTCTTCCGGGTCCCACTCGGCGTCGTCGTCCTGCTGCCGCACTTCGACGGCGTTGACGAAGCCCGCCTTTTCAAACGCCTTGTTCCATTCGAGGATGCCGTCGCGAATCGGCTTGCGATATTGGAACGGAACCGTTTTTTCCAGCCAGAAGATGATCGGCGTCTTGGGCGGCGACAGCTCGGCCGAGGAGTCGGCCTTTTGCAGGTCCCAGCGGTTGATGTACCGGACGAAGCGGTCCTCGTCGCCCTTCTTGGAGAAGTCCTTGACCACCGTGAGGAAGTAACCCACACGGTCGTCGGCCAATCGGGGCGTGTAGCCGGTGGTGGGCAACATGCTGATCGAATAATGCACGTGGATCGTGGCGCCGCGGCTGTCCGGCACGCTGTCCAGGCTGAGATTGCCGCCGGAAGCATACGTAGCGGCGACTTCCAACTCGACGTTTTGCTCAAAACCCTTGACTTCGGCCCAGGTGCTCTTGGCCCGCGAGAACGCGAACCCGGGCAGCACCTGAGAAATCTGCGGCAGATCGCTCATGAACACCGGCGTGAGATCGATGACGGTGCCGCCGGAGGGGCCCTTGGTGACCGTCGGCAGGCTGAACAGCACGCTGTCAGTGTAAGCTAGCTGAACGGCTTTTTCTTCTGGACTCTTGGATCTCGCCTTGAAGCGGACGTTCCGCCGCACCAGGTGGACGTTGTCGTCCACCTTGCGGAACTGCCAGACCGCGTCGTCGCCCCAACTCCAGCCGGCCAACAGCGGCATCTCGCCGATGCCCTTGGCGATCGACATCAGGATGATGAAATCCTTGTTGAACTGCCCCGCCGACAGTTCGGCGAACAGTTGACTTTCCTTCTGGTGCAGCTTGATGACGCCGTCAATCGCTTTCGCGTCTTTCAATACCTGGGCGTACGGGGGATACTTGGGCTTCTCCTGTTCGCCCTCTGGCTTCGATTCCTGAGCGGCCGCTGGATTTGGAGAAACGGTAAACAAGAAAATACCGACCGCGCAGGCCGAAAACAGGGGGAGCAGCTTGTTCATGATTACCCTTCGAGGCTGGGAGTGACCGAAGCAGGGGAAAGCGTGGCGCACGGTTACGGACCGAACGGCGCGCATCGGGGATTCGTTAAATATACCCCAATATCACAGCCAAGAGAACGGTCGGAGATATCGATATTTCTTAGCAGTGGCCGTTACAATCGGCACGTCCGCTACCAGTGAAAGGTTCCCCAGGCTGCCTCGTCGGTGGCTCTTGGAGATCGCCGCGGGCGGGCGACGCGCCTCTTGCGTCCGACGGGCGGCCCGTCGATACGACACCGGAAAACTCTGAAGGACTCGCAGTTCGGCCCCATGCAAAGCGACCTGGATTACGCCACCGTGCTCTCGGCCTATCCCGACGATTGTCGGCCGCGGCAGGTCGATTTTCTCGGCGCCGCCGGCGGTTTCAGCGGCGCGCGGTTCTGGCGGCTGATCACTCCGCGGGGGACGCTTTGCCTGCGGCGGTGGCCACAGGAACATCCTTCCCCGCAGCGGCTCGAATTCATTCAGGCGGTGCTTTGGCACGTCAGCCAAGAGGGATTTCGCCGGCTGCCGCTGCCGCTGGAAACCCGCTCGCACGCGGGCTACGTGCGCCACGCGGGCCATTTTTGGGAACTGACTCCCTGGATGCCCGGCGCGGCCGATTATCTCGCCGCGCCCTCCACGGGCAAACTCGAGGCGGCGATGACCGCCTTGGCACAGTTCCACACGGCAGCCGCCAGCTTTCCGCTGCCTGAGTCTGGCAGCCTGCCGTCGCCAGCCATCCGTCAGCGTGTCGAGCAATTGAGCACCCTGGCTCACGGCGGGATCGACGAGTTGGAGGCGTCTTTGGTTGCCGCTGCCGTTTCCCAGGACCAAGGCATCGGCGAGCGTGCCCGGCGCATCTGCCGGCTGTTTGCTCGGCCGGCGGGCGGCGTGTTGGCGATGCTGGAAAACTGTCGGGCATTGAAGGTGCCGCAGCAGCCGTGCATCCGCGACATCTGGCACGACCACGTGTTGTTTCAGGGAAACGCCGTCAGCAGTCTGATTGACTTTGGCGCCATGCGTCCCGAAAGCGTCGCGGCCGACGCGGCCCGCCTGCTGGGAAGCCTGGCCCGCGATGATCCCGACGACTGGGCAAATGGACTGGCGGCCTACGAGTCCGTGCGGCCACTAACCGAGGCCGAGGCCCTGCTGGTCACGGCCCTGGACCGCAGCACGGTGCTGATGTCAGGGCTGAACTGGATCGAGTGGCTGTTCGTCCAGCGCCGCCAGTTCGACGACCTGGAGGCCGTGGCCGCCCGAATGGACGAGATTCTGCTGCGGCTGGAGTTTCTGCATCACCGCGAGCTGGGTTAGACGACAAGCAGACTTGTCGAAAATAATCCGGATTCACGGATGGAATCCGGCGGGGCTTATCGCAGCAGCGCCAGCACGTTTTGCGGATTGCTGTTGGCGATCGACAGCACGGCCGTGCCGGACTGGACAAGAATCTGCGCTCGCGTCAGACGGGCACTCTCGGCGGCAAAGTCGGCGTCGCGGATCGAGCTTTCCGCCTCGGTCAGGTTTTCCAACGTGTCACTCAGGGTGAAGATGTTGGTTTCCAGCGTCGTCTTCTGGAAGGCGCCCAACCGGCCACGCAGCGAGGTGACCTGCGAGATGACCTCCTCAATCACTGCTCCGGCGCCGTTGACGTTGGTTTCCAAGGCTTTTATTCCGCCGGAACGCAACTCGAAGAGCTTGCCGTTCACACCCCCCAAGGTGGCCGTGTTCACGCCCTGGATTCCGATCCTCGCCTGTTGATTGGAAACGACGTCCGGGCCGAGTTGGAACTGGGCGCCGCCGCCGGTAATCGTAAAGCTGAAGGAATCGCCGTCGGTGAGCGATGCGTCCACGGTAAAGCCGATGTCCAGCGAGGCGGTGTTAATCGACGCCTTGAGACCTTTTGCCACGGCCTGGATACCGTTGATCTGAGCGTTGACGTCGGTGCCGACGCTGCGCGTCACTTTGGTGCCGGAGGAATCGGTCAGGTCGAAACTGCCGCTGAGCGCCACGACCGAAACGAACGAATCGGAGCCAAACGTGGTGGCGTTAAACGTCAAGCCGGTTTCTGCCAGATCCTCATTGCCCAACAACCCCACCCCTGATGGCGTTCCCGTGGTCACCACGCCGCCTGAGGAAACGCCGGTGTCGGAGATGTTAACGAATCCGCCGCCAGTGGCTCCACCCAAAGCGGCCGTGAATAAGGAGTTCAGGCCGTTGGCCGGCAAGTTGATGGCATCCACCACGTGCTGTGCGGTAGTCACGCCTTGCTTGACGCCCACGGTCAACGTTTTGGTCAATGAATCGTACGCAACCGTTTCATCGCCGCCGCCGGTCAACAGCGGGTTGTTTACGAATTGCAGCGTTACGCCGTCGAAGGCGGCGCCGGAATCGACGGCCGTGACGGTGACTGTCGCGGTTGTACCGTTGACCGCGCTTGTCGTCAGGGAAGACTGGGCGTCCGACTGTGTGGTGCCAGACGTGGCAAAGGCAAGGTCCTGAAACTCGCCAGCGACCAGCGGCGTTGCCGTCAAACGGCCCGTTCCGTCACTGCCTTCGGCGTTACTGATGCTAATTCCTAGCGGACCGAGCGCGGCGGCGTTGGCCGGGTCGTCAAAGTAGGCGATCAGGTCGTTGGCCGTGGAGGTCACCAAACCGTTGGCGTCGGTCGCCAGGTTGACGATCAGCGTGCCTTCGCTGGCGATGCCGCCGGATGTCTCCACGCGGCCGCTGTCGTTGAAGAAGTCGATCAGCCCGGCGCCCGTGCTGGTGCCGAAGTTGTTGGCGAAGAAGAATTTCGAGGCGACCGAATCGCCCGACAACAAAGTGCTGATGCCCGCGGCCGTCGTGGTGTTGGCCACGGTGAACGTCAGGGTGCCCGCGGCGCCGCCCGTCGCGCCTGTGTTGGCCAACGCCGTGGTGGCCGAAACGTCCGCGGTGACGATGGCCGCGCTACCGTTGTTCGTGGCGTCGCCGGCAAAGTTCAGGGAGGCCGAGAACGTACCCTCGGTATTGATGGCGGCCAGAATCGTGTTGGCCGTGGTAGTGCCGTCGTTGATGTCGATGGTCAATCGCTTGGTCGTCGCGTTATACGTGGCGGTGGCGGTGTTACCGGTCTCTGCGCCAGTATCAGTAATGAACACGTCGACGTTGTTGAAATCAACGCCGCGAGTGGCCGCTTCGATCCGCAGGCCCGAATTGGCGCCGGTGTTCGTGAAGCGAAGGTCCGCGAACGACCGCGACTCCTGCCCTTCGTAAACCACGGTGTCTTGTCCAGTCCCGTCGTTGGCGACAAAGCGGATCTGCGTGCCGTCGAATTCCGGTCCTTCGGTGGCCGCCTGGAAAACCAGGCTGGCGTTGGCGTTCGTGCCGGTCAACGTGGCCGTCGAACGGGCGGTGACTTGCGGGTCCGTCGACAGATCAACGGAGAGCGCCTGGCCCGGATTGCTGACGAAGCGGATATTGCGTGAATTCTCCGGCCCCAGGAGCTGAAGCCGATTATTCGTCGACGCGGAGCCAGAGTAGGCGAATTCCTGGAAAGCGGTAACGGGTGTGATGCCGGTTTCATCCGTGGCCAGGGCGGCGCTCAATACGGCGCCGGCGGTGGCATCGTTGTTGATGGCGTCAACCACTTGCTGACCAGTGGCCACAACGGCGCCACCGGCGACGCCGCCGGTAAAGGCGTCGGAGTAAGCGTTGGACGAGACGACGCCGGTGCCGTCGTTGTCAACTGTAAGCACAGCGCTGAACAATGCGCCGGCCTTGGCGTTGCCGGCCGCGCCCAGCGCGGTGATGATCTGGCTGGCGGTCGTTCGGCCTTCCTGGAGGCGAATGTACAGCGTGCCGGCGTCGCCGCCGCTATTGCCCGTGTTTCCGAACCGACCGTCGCGGAAGGCGATTTCGGCGGCCGTCAGGACGCCGGAGCCGTCGTTCGTGGCGTCTTGCGACGTGTCCAATGCGGCGGTAAACGTCCCTTCGCTGTTGATGGCCGCGAGTACGGCGTTCGCGTCGGTCGTGCCGGCGTTGATGTCCAGCGTCAGCGTCTTGGCCGCGGCGTTGTACGTGGCCGTGGCGTTGTTGCCAACGACGGAGCCGGAACTCGTGTAGAGAACTTGCACGCCGTTGAAGGCACTGCCGGCGGTGGCCGCCGTGATCGTCAAGTCCGTGTTGGCAATCGCCGTGTTGATCGCCGCGCTGGCCGCCTGAGCATCGTGATTGTACGTGATCACTTCACTGCCGGCCGCCAACCCGGCCGAAGCCAAGAGCAGGTCGTCATCGACGTAGTTGACGTCGACGTTGTTGAACTCCGCGCCTTGCACGCGCGCGGTGAACAGGATGGCATTGTTGGCCGTGCCGATGCCGTGCGTGGTCTCGTAGGCGACGTTGTTCGACGTCGTAAACGTGCCGGTGCCATCGTTGCCCGCGGCGTTGGCCAGGGTCACAGTGAGTCCGCTGGCGGCAATCGCCGTGTTTAGCGCTCCGTTGGCGGCGATCAGCGCGTTGGCGTCGGCCAACGTGCTGGTGCCGATGGTCAATGTCCTCGTAGCGGCGTTGAACGAACTTGCGCCCACGGCAACCGCCGTATCGATGTTGAACGTGATGCCGGCGCCGACTGATCCGGCAGGCGTCACGGTGACGTCAAGATCGTTATTGGCGCCCGACTGGACCAGCCGGTAAACGGCCGACGTAGCGCTGTTTACGTGGTCGTCGTCCACGGTGGCGGTGGCGGCGACAAAAGCTTGTGTCTGCAATTGGACGTCGAGCGTGTCCGGGTCGCTGCCCGTGCCGGCGGTATAGGTGACGGTCGTCGCGGCGGTGCCGCCGGCGGAGTACTTGACGCGGATATTGCCTTCGTCGAATCCGGCTTGGTCGGCGGTGAGCACGATGTCGTTGTTGGTGCCAAAGCTGGAAGTGACGATCGAGCCGGCGGTGGCGCCTTGCTCGACGACCGCTTCCACGCCCGTTGCGTCGGATACTAGATTGATGGCCGAGGCGATCGAACTGATCGTGCTGCCCGCGGCGAAGTTAAAGGCTTCGACGCCGTTCTTTCCACCGACCTGTAGCGAAACGTCACCGGCGGCGGCTCCGAACGCATAGTTGAGCGAACCCTTGGTCGCCTGGGTGACGATGTCCACGGCGACGTTGATCGACGATTGCGTTCCAAAATTTGCCAGGTCGATTTTTAAATCTTGGATTTTGGTGTTGTCGACGCCTTCAGCGAGAAAGTCCAGGCTGCCGTCCAGCAGCTTGCGGCCCTGGAAGCTGGTGATTTGGGCGATCCGGTCGATGGCTTCCAACGACGAGTCGATCTGTAATTGATTCGCGGCGATTTGCTCTAAACTCAAGGCGCCGGAGTTGGCCGCCTCGGAGACCAAACCCCGAATGTCGTTCAGCAGGGCGCTGACCTGACCCAACGCGCTGTCGGCCGTGGCGATCAACTGGTTGGCCCGCTCGCTGTTGGTGATGGCTCGCTGTGTGCTGATGATATCGCTGCGCAGCACCTCGCTGGCGATCAATCCGGCCGGGTCGTCTTTACCGACGTTGATCCGCAAGCCGGTGCTCAACCGTGTGAGGGCCTCCTGCAATTGAACGTTCGACCGCTGCAAGGTCTTTTGTGCGTTGAGCGAACTGACATTCGTGTTAATGCGAGTCATTCCAGCTTCCCTTGGTAAAAAGAAGGCCTACGTCCAAGCACGACCGGAGTTGACGGGGAGGCGAAAGTTCCGAATCCGCTTGTGTGCCCTCGGCCGCCCCGGACAATCGTCCTGCGAAGAACGGCCAACGGCACGTTTCAAATCAATTAAGTCAAAACCTCAAGTTGGTTCGTGGCGTTTGTCATGCCGTGCTTGCACGTCCAAACTCGTCGAACTACGCGCGATGTCTGGGACATCTAATCGCTGTATCGACGGACCAGCCTGAGCACTTTAGGTAAACTGGGCATGAATCGGACGCGGAGTCCGATCATGTCCTACCGTTCGTTCTCGTCAATCAGTGAGGCATGTCCGAAAGAAATCGGCACCCACAGCCGCCAGCGCAGTGAAAAGCGCACAAACAGCCGGCACAACCCTTAAAGTCGACCGTCCTGAAGGTAACGCGGACGGCGCCGTCGGCCGCCGCTTCAGTCGCTGGAATTCGATTCCGGCCGTTGTTTGCCCGGCTTGCCGATAGTGCGGGCGTCTTTGGGATCGAGGCGCGCGGCCTGCAGGTTTTCGCGCTGGATGGCCTCGTAGACTTCCTGCCGATGGACCGGGATTTCCGTCGGCGCGTTGATTCCCAGCCGCACTTTGTCGCCGCGGATATCGACGATCGTGACGACGATGTTATCGCCGATGATGATGCTTTCGTCGCGTTGTCTCGACAGAACGAGCATCGATGGCTCCTTCCTTCATTCATGCGGACGCGGCGATCGTCCAAGCAATATCGGAATAATGGAAACACAGGCTGCGTCGTCTATGCGACTGGACCGCTCGTGCGGACTGGGGCACGCAATCCGCGGACTCCGGTGGGAACTATGCAATCTTCCTCAGCGGCGGTACCGATGGGGTGAGTTCGTATTGCGTGGGCTCGTCCCCGTTGACAATCACCTGGCGACCCAAACGCCGTCGCAGGTTGATCACCAGCGGACCCTTCAGGTTGAGTGTGACGGAGCGCTCGGTTTTGCCGACCACCACGAGCACTTGAGGCTGATCTTCGGCCTCCAGACCTAGCGGTGACAACTCGCTGCGGTAAACTCTGGCTTGATAATTGGTTACGAACCGGCGCGGGTTGACGACGGCCAATGCAATCTCCGGCCGCGACGTACTTTGCAGCCACGCCAGCAATTCATTTTGTTTGTCGGCCAGCAGCACCCACTGGCGGCAATGTTCCAAGCCTAACAGCCCGGCGGGAAAATGGAGAATATCACCGTCGGTAACTTCAACATCTCCGAACCGCGTCGTATTGATTCGCATCCTTGCAGACCTTACCAGTGCAGAGGTTCAAATGCCGTTGGACCGCCACGCGGCCGCTGGCGCGACGTCCGGTACACCAGCGCACATACGCTTCATCGGACGGCGCGGATTTACCGGAACAGAAAAAAAGCGCGCCGATGCGGGAGGTTTAGAGAAAATCGAGCAGCGAGACCCTTTGTGTCAGTGCGGAGGCCTGTAACGAAGCCTCAAACGACGCCTGGCGGGACGTCAACTGCGAGATCACGTCGACCAGGTCCACGTCGATTTCGACTGAGAGCGTCGAACGCAGTTCCAATTCCTCGGTGTCCAGCCGGGTCTGCAAGACGTCCAGCCCCTGCTGCCGCGCGCCCAACTCCGCATGCGCGAAGTTCAATTGCAGCGATGCCGCGTCCAACACGTCCACGGCCCGTTCGATGGCGCGGGTGTCGTTGGCGGCGAGCGCGTCGCGCAGCCGCGCCAGCGCCGTGAACAGTCCGGCCACTTCCAGCGGATTCACGTCGGCGCCGGACAGGACCGCCGCCGTGCCGCCGGCCAAAGTGCCGGTGGCCGTCAAGTCGATCAGTCCCGTACCATCACCGGGCGACCCGTCCGCCGGATCGAGGCTGGCCCGAAATAACGTATTTACGCTCGGGTCGGCCGACAGCACGTTGACAATATTGTTGGCGGTGGTGGTCGCCGTGTCGATGTCGAAGATCAGCGTCCCGTTGGTGGCGTTGTAGGAGACCGACTCCTGCCCCGGACCGTTGCCAGAATCGATAAAGCTGACGACGACACCTTCGAGCTGTGTGCCGGATCCCGCGGCGGTAAATACGAGGTCGTTGTTCGCTCCGGCCATCGTTACCGTCGCCGTGGCCGCAGCGCCGACGTTCTGCGCGGTGGCGCTGACGGCATTCACGCCCAAAAAACCCAAATCCTGGGCCGCCTGGCTGCCGTTGCGCTTATCAATGGTCAACAACCCGTCGCCCGGCGGTCCGTCGTTGACGATTTCGATGCCGTTGCCGCTGGTGGCCAGCCGCGCCACCACCGGAACGGTGGCAGCCAGGTTGTCCGGGTGATTGTTGATGAGATTCAGCACGTCGGCGATTGTGGTGGCCACGGCTCCCGGCGCCGACAGGTCGATTTCAAATTCCGTGCCGTCGCTGCGCAAGATGGCGAAGTCCGCGCCTTCTTCGGTATGCACGCCGACGCCGAAATTGAGATCCTCCAGCCGCGTGGCAGTCGTGAAGCTGCGGATTCCCAATTCGGTTGCCGTGGTGCCGCCGTTCTCGCCGATCGTGAAGTCCGATCCGCTCAGCCGCGAGCGGAGGTTGATGCCCGTCGCCGTGGCGTTGATTTCCGCCAGCACGCTGGCTTGCGAGCCGTTGAGAATGTTCAGCAGGTCTTCAACCGTCTCGGCGGTGGTGAGACTGATCACATGCGTCTGGGCGCCGTTGACGATTTGCAATCCGGAAGTCTGGTCGAATTCGATGCCGCTGCCGCCGGCCGTCACGCCGGCCGCGGCCGGATCAGTCAGCGAATCGGCAATGACGCCCGAACCGTCGTTGTCGATTTCGCGGGTGTTCAGCCGCGCCGTAAAAGTACCTTCCGCCGTGACCGCGGCGATCACCTGATTGGCGGTGGTCACGCCGGCTTCAATGTTGATGAACAGCGTATTGGCGTCGCCACCGGTGTTGAAGGTGTTGGCCACGTTCACGCCGGCTGCCGCTGTCGGCACGACACCGCCGGCAACATTTGCCTCGGCCGATGCGTCCCGCGCGGCGGTGAACGTGCCGTCCAGCGCGATGGCGGCGATCAGCGTGTCGACGGACGTTTCGTCGGTGTCGTCGACGGTAAGCGTCAGCGTCTTGGAGCCGGGATTGTACACGGCCGTGGCGGCGTCGCCGATGTCGCCGCCGTCGACAATGTCGACAGACACGCCATTCAACGCGGTTCCGGCCGTCGCCGCCGTCAGGATCAGATCGTTGCTGGCGCCGGGCAGTGCCAACGACGCCCGAGCGGCGACAGCCGTTGTGGCGTACGTGACGGTCTCGTTGCCGGCGGTCAAGCCTGGTGCGGCCTGCAATTGCGAATCATCCACGAAATTGACGGTGACCCCATTAAAGGCGGCGCCGCGCTGCGCAGCCTCGAAAATCAGATCGTTGTTCACGCCGGCCGGCGAAACTTCTACGAAGGCGCGAGTACCGAGTATATTGGCCAGTGGCGTGGTCAACTTAAGCCGCGGATTCAAGTCGCCGCCGACGACCGGTCCCGTGCCGGCGCCGCTCTCTTCCAGGATGCCGAGTTCCATCACGGTCGTGCCGCCGCCGACTTCGCGAATGGTCAAGTTGCCCAACCCGGCGGCGTCAAGCGATACGTTCAGACCCGTGGCAGTGACGTCGACCCGCACGGTGCGGCCGGTCGGCGGATTGGCTTCCAGCAACGCCACGATGTCGCCGACGGTTTCCGCGCCGCTGATATCGACGATGGAAGTCGTGTTGCCGTCGGCCACGGCGACGCTGCCGGCGCTGATGCCGAGTCCTCCGCGGAGGTCGGCCAGGCGGGTGTCGGCGGTCAAGATGGGATTGAAATCGGACGTGCCTTTGACCGGCTTGCTGATCGCTCCCAGCGCGGCGTCACCGGTCAGATTGGTTTCGAACAATACGTCGATGTCCGAATAGCTCAGCACCGACTGACTGTCGCCGACGTACTTGATGAAATTCCCCTGCTGCTGGAAGGGTCGCGTCGTAGTCTTCGAGCCGGAAAATAGAAAACGTCCTCGAAAGCCTTGGTTGGCGATGTCCAGCAGTTGCTGCGTCGCCCGCTGGACGATCAGCGCGGCGGCCGCCCTTTGCGTATCGCTGGCGGTCGTGCCGACGTTGCCCACGGCCTCGCCGCGCGCGCTGGCGATCAAATTGGCGACGCTGGACAGGGCCGTATCGGTGGCTGCCAGGAACGACTGGTTGGTCAGCAAGTTGACGCGCACCTGTCCCTTGCGTTCCAGCAAGCTTTGGATGCCGATGGCGCGCAGCGCCGCCGGCGCGTCGTCGCTGGGCAGCAGCACCCGGCGCCCCGTGCCCAGTTGCGTCTGCAACTTCAGCACGTCCAACTGGTCGGTTTGGATCTGCTGCGATAACCGCTGTCGGACCAGCAGGTCGCTGACGCGCGACGTCGGCAGTGGGATGATGGTCGCCATGGCGGACCGTTGCACTTCGGCCGTTTAAATGTTGACGAGTAATTCCAGCAGTTCGCTGAGCGTGGAAATGTAGCGCGCGGACGCCTGAAACGCGCGCTGAAACGAAATCATCCGCACCGCTTCTTCGTCCAGGCTGACGCCGCTGACGCCGAGTTGCTGGCCGCGCAAAGTTTCTTCAAACACGCGGAATCCATCGGCCACCGCCCGGGCGACTGAAGATCCTTGCGTGACTTCCGCCGTGAGCCGGCTGTACAGCACGGTGAGCGTGGCGCCGCTGGCAGACTCCAGTTGAAGATCCATGAAGCCGGCCATGTTCAGCGCGTTACCGTTGGCTTCGCGCCCCTCGCCGCCGATCCGCGCTCCCTGGGCCGCGAACTTCGCGGGGTCTTTGACCAACACCTGGTTGACGCTGATGTCGCGCGCCGTGGACCCGGAAAAGAAAGTATTCAGCCCCAGCGCCGCCAGCACGCCGCTGGTGTCGTCGCTGAAGAAGATGTCCTGATCCGGCGAGTCGCTGTTGATCGTCAATCGCCCGGTCGAAGACACCGTGGCGGTGATGCCGCCCACGGCGCTGAGCGCCGCCGCCAGGTCGTTCAGCGAAGTGTCCGTGCCCAGGCCGTCCAGGTTGACCAGAATGTTGGTGGTTCCTGAAACCAGCCCGGTCTGCTTGTTGAACAACTCAACTTGAAACGAGCCGTTGACGGGAGTGAACTCCAGCCCCGTGGCGTCCAGCGCCAAGGTGGCGTCGTCGACGGGAAATTCGCTGGTGAGCGATTGAAACCCGGAGAGCCCCTGCCCGCCCGTGTGCAGTTGGTTGAACTCAAAAATAAAGGTCGCCGCGAACGAGTCGAGGTTGTCGAGGAATCCGCCCAGGATGGTGTCGCGCGAGACGGTCAACCCGGTGAGTTCGCCGCCGGACGACTCGAGCGAGGCGTTGGTTTCTTCAATCCTCAGGTCGGCGATCGACAGTCCCCGGTCGGTCTCCAGGTTGATCGAGACGACCCGCGAAATCCCCTCGAAGACCAGAAAGTCGCCGCCGCTGAAGATGTTGACGGCGCCGCTGGGCTGTTCTTCGGTCCGGATTTCGATCAATTGAGCCAGTTTCGACAATGCCAGCCCGCGCTGGTCGCGCAGGCCTACCGCGTCGCTGGCGTTGGTGCTGCCGCCCTCGGTCTGCGTGATGCGGATGTTCAGCGTGCGGACTTCTTCCAGCAGCGTGTTGATTTCGTCGGCCGTGTCGATGACCCGGTCGTTTAAGTCGCTGCGAATCTGATCCACGCGGTTGGCCAGCCGGGCGACGTCGTCCGCCAGACGGCGTCCCTGTAAGACGGCCAGGTTGCGGATGCCGACGTCGTCGATCTGGTTGGCGACGTCGTTGATGGTGTTGAAGAAATTGTTCAGCGACGTGCTCAGGTCCGTGTCGCTCAGCTCGCCGATGATGGCCTCCAGTTGCAGATAAACCTCTTCTTGCGTTTCGCTACTGGAGCGGTCGCTCTCGGCGCCGCGCAGCCGCTCTTCCAGGAACTTGTCGATCTTCTGGACGATCGCCTCGACTTCTACGCCCAATCCCAGCAGCAGATTGCCGACGCGCTGTGTAGGCGCAGGCGACAGCACCACCTCCTCGCGGATATATCCGGGGGTGTTTGCGTTGGCGATGTTTTGGCCGACAACCTGCAAGCCAATCTGTTGGGCGCGCAGGGCGTTGTTGGCCAGTTGGATCGAGCCGAAAAGAGACATGGAAATGACTTGCGCAGATTGCCTGCAACGCGGGAAGCCGCTAGGCCTCCTGGTCGACTAATGAACCACCGACCTTTGAGTTTCCGCTCTTTTCATATGTCGGCTGTTGCCGGCCTCCGGTAGCAATAATCTCCAATAACTGCGATAGGTGCAGCAGAGTTCTCTGCACCAGCACCCAATTGGTTAAGCTGTGGTGTTGAAGTAAGCGCGATCGCGACCGCACCTCGTCGATCTGATGTTTCACTTCCGGTTTTCGTTCGGCGGGCAGCGCGCCGGCCAGTTCACGGATGTTGTCCGCCGGCAGTCCTTCGTCGGCCGCCCGGGCCAGCAAGCTGGCGCGGCGCTGCTGGCACTGGGTCAATCGCTCGACCAAATCCTGTTCTTGTCGGCCGATGGCCGTGATCCGGTCGATGTCCGAGGCGCCCAGCGCGTCGCGCTTCTGGCTGAGCGTGGCCAATAGGTCATCCTGCACCGCCGACAGATCGCTCAGCAGCGTGGCCAATTCATCTTCCCAGTTTTCCGTCATGTGGCGTTTCCTGCGTCGTTTAGCCGCGGGGCCATCGGCCCGCGCGCCGAACCATGTGAATTACATGACTCGCGCGAACGATATCGCCGAGCACCCGCGGGCCGTTGGCCCTGCGGTTAAACGAGGGTAATAGCTAACTTCGCGTTACATTGAACAACTCGAACATCGGACCGGTGAATTGGCTGGCGCTGGACGCGGCCAACTTCTCGGCCAGCATCTGGTCCAACTGGCCTTGAAAGATTTCTTCGGCCTGGCCGCCGTGAAAGTACGCCGGTTTGCCTTGTGTCTTGCGCATCGCACCGAGCATCTGGCTGAAGAACGTTTCGCCGACGAACGAATCGAAGGTCTCGCGCAGTTGCGGGTCGTCGCCTGTCGCCTGCTGCGTACCGCTTGTCGGATCAGTGCGTGACAACGAGGTCGGCGGCGACGACGGCAGCGGCAAGAGACCGGCGCCGGTGGCGGGGTGGATTGTCATGATTCGACTTCCCAGTGGTGTGCGATTATCAGCTACTCGATGATCACGCGGCCGTACAAGTTCCCGGCCTTGTCCAACGCGCGGATTACGCCGACGATCGTCTCGGGCGTGGCTTGAATGGCGTTCAGCGCCGTGACCAGGTCTTCCAGCTTGGCCGCTTGCACCTGTACCCACTGGTTGCCGCCGGGGCCGGCCGCGGTGTTGACCACCACGTCGTTGACCTGCACCAGCGAAGGGGCGATCTCCACGTCTCCGCCCACGGCAATGCTGCCCGACTCGCGATCGATCACCACGCGGGCTTCCGTCTTCGGGTCACGCAGCGGCAGTTCCAGGATCAGCGAGACAAACGGCACGGGGTTGCTCAAATATTGTTGAGGCACCGACACGACGACGTTCATCGCATTCAACGCGACGGCCTCGACCTCTTCGTAGCTGCGCGCTCCGGGCTGACGAGCGCCCGGCGAAGGAGTGGCGAAATTCGCCACGGTGTCGGCGATTTCCCAGGCCGTTGTGAAGTCGGCATGGTTCTTGTCCAGCACGAGTGTGATTTTGCCGTCCATTGAAAACACGTTGATGAACTCTTCGACCAACTGGCAGCCGCCGTCGATCTTGCCAGTGGTGGGCGAACGCGGGTTTTCCAAGCGGACGGCGCCTTGGGCAAAGGCGTATACGCGGCTGCTTTCCGCCTTCGGGCCTTTCAACGGCGCCATGAACAATCGCCCGCCGGCCAGGCTCTTGGCGCTGCCGAACGAGCTGACGTAGCAATCCAGCTTATCTCCTTCCCGCGCGCCGGCCGCCGGCACGGTGGCCTCGACGACCACCAGGGCCACGTTCTTGGTGTCTTTCATTTCGCGTTGCAATTCGCTTTTGCTGATCGGATTGCCCATCAACTGCAGCGCCGTGCCCAGGCTGCGGATCATCGGTTGATACGCCCCGCCGTCGCCCGTGCCGCCCAGCCCCACGACCAACCCCAGCCCGCGCAGCGCGTTCTCTTCCTGACCCTTCACCCGGCAGATGTCCTTGATGCGGATAGCGGCCAGGCTGGTTTCGCTTGACAACATACAAGCCGTGGCGATCAGCAACGCGACACGGTACACACGGTGTGTGAGGAACATAGTGCAATAGTCCTGTTTTTGAATGCCTCGGTTGTCTCGTTTAACCGCAGGGCCAACGGCCCGCGAGTCGGAGTTGTCCTGGTTCGTCATGCGCGCGGGCCGTCGGCCCTGCGGCTAAACGAGGGCGTTGTTGCGTCAAAACGGCAGGAACCGATCATACAGCCGCGTGAACCAGCCGCGCTTGTAGCCGTCGCGGACCTGGCCGCGCTCGCGCTTGCGGATTTTCAGGTCGACCACGTTCTCGCTCAGCACGGTGCGGTTGGGCAGCACGGCTTCCGGATCGATCTCGCCGGTCAACTCCTGCTCCCAAGTCTCGTCGTTGATCACCATTTCCTTGCGGGCGTTGAGCACCAGGTTTCCGTTGGGGCGGACTTCGACCACGCGGGCGGCGATGCGAAATTGCAAACCGCCTTTGGACTCCAGCTCCGACTCGGCCCGGTACTGCGCGTTCAAGGCGCCGGTCACTTGTGGGTCGCCTTGTCGCTGTGGCGCCTTCTTGATGTTGAAGCCGTCCAGCTCGATCCACTCCTGCAATACGGCGTCCAGGTTCGCCCGTTTGCGCTGTTCGATCTCGCCTTCGCTATTGACCTGAAAGGCGTCGTTGACGATGACCGTGATGATGTCTCCGACCTGCGTGGCCTGTGGCACGATGCTCAGCATCGAACTGTTTTCCAACGTCAGCACCCGCGCCCCCGGCGGACCGTAAAGGCTGGAAGTTTGTGCGAACGAATCTGCACTTGCACACAGTCCCATCACGAGCACAAGTAAGCAGCCGTTTAATGCGCCACGGCGTCCAATCAGGGTGGCGCGCCCAGTATGGGCGTGAGTGCCTTCAATGCATTTCCACGCCCATTCTGGGCGTGCCACCCTCGTTGCCTTGGTGTTTACAGCCTGGTTCATCGACCTGCTCCTACTTGTTCGGCTGTTGATGTATGAACCTGCGCCGGTACGGTGCCCGCGGTGCGCAGGGCTTGGGCGACGACTTCGACGGTCTGCGGTCCACTGACGCGGGCGAAGAACGACTTGCGGTTGGTCAGCGATTCGACGGCGATCAACTCGCCCAGACTGCCGTCATCCACGGCGCGGGCGGTCGTGCGGACTTCGATGCCGCCAGCCCGCGAGTAGACGGTCAACACGTCGCGGCGGCGGACCAGCACCACCGGCTGCACCGAACGGTCGTCGAGCACCTGGCCAGCACGAATGGCACGCGTCACCTCCATGCCGATCACGGCTTCGACGGTGGAAAACATGACTTTTTCGCCGCGCGGCGGGGCGGCGTGTTGCAGTTCGACGTCCGTGGCCCGCACCTTCGCGCCGCGGGGAATCGGCCGTGTGGCGACGACGACGGCCGGCGCTTGAGACACGTCGGCGTCCACGAAGAAACCCACCGGTCCGGTCATGGATTGCAGGACCACGTCGAATCGCACGCGGCCCTCGGGCAGTTCGCGTGCGCCGGAAACGGAAACTGCTTCGTGATGCGAACTCACGGCGTCGGCCTGCGCTTCGTTAAGTTCCAACTCCACGTCCCAGTGTCCCGGCGCCACGCGGGCCTGCAGGTATTCGCCGATTGCCTGCCCGACGCGATCCTCAGCGCGGCGGGTTTGCGACGTCGTCAAGAACGCTGCCGTTTGCGTCCGGGCCGCGGCCGGGCCGGAGACGGCCACGCGGCCGGCGCCGGAAAACAGATGGCTGACGGGGTTCAGGTTGTGCCGGGCCAGGGCGTCCTGGATGTCGCGCAGCGTCACTTCCTGCGTACGTCCTGCCGCCGGGGCGGGCAGCAACTCCAGCGACTCCAACCGCGCTGCTTCCTCCGCGTCGGCCGACTCCACGTCCGCCACGTCGCCCAATCGCACGATGCTCTTGGTGGCGCGGTGCTCGGTATGCAGCCGGATCACCGCCGCGTGCGACGATGAAGCGATCAGCGCGAGCGCGACAACGACGATGATTTCGAGCCGGGTAGTTGGCATGGTCTGGTCCGATTTCGGCACTGGGCTGAAAGGATTCTAGCGAGTCCAAAACAAGGGGAACCACGAAGGCACGAAGGGCACGAAGATGACGAGTTTGATAGTCCCGCAGGGTCGCCGCGGTGCAGCAAATACATTTTGGGATGGGCTTTGTTTATTCTCGTCGCCGATTGTCGATACGCTTGCGCCTTTGTGTCCTTCGTGCCTTTGTGGTGCTCTGCCTTTTTGTTGATGCGTTCATTCATACGCCAATGTGTGTTTTTCTAAAACCGCCGCAGGTTTGCGATGAGCTGCAAGACTTGATCGCCGGCTTGCACGGCTTGGGAGTTCAACTCGAAGGCCCGCTGCGTGGTGATCAGGTCGATCAGTTCCCGCACCGGTTCGACGTTGGACAACTCCAGCATCCCTTGCCGCACCGTGCCCAGCCCGTCGACGCCCGGCGTGGCCGGCGTGGGCGGGCCCGAAGCGTCGGTCTCGGCCAGCAGATTCTCGCCGAGCTTCAAAAGCCCCTGAGGGTTGGGAAATTTGGCCAGTTCCAATTGCGTGAGTTGCGTCAATTGCGATTGTCCCGCTTGGCGAACCGATACGATCCCCTCACCGCTGACGACGATGTCGGTAGCATCCGGCGGGATCGTCGTCACCGGTTCCAGCAGCCGTCCGATGCTGGCCGATCCCATCACGAGAGAACCGTCGGCGTTAATCGAGAAGTTGCCGGCGCGGGTATAGACGATCTGCCCGTCGGGCTGCGTGATTTGAAAGAAGCCGTCGCCGGCGATGGCCAGATCCAACGGGTTGTTGGTGGTTTCAAAGTTCCCCTGTCCGTAGTCGGTCTGCACGCTGGAAACCCGCGAACCGAGCCCCACTGAGATGCCGGTGGCCGTCAGGTTGCCGCCGGAATCGAGCGCCCCGGGAAGCATGTGATGTTGGTAAAACAGGTCCTCGAAGTTGGCCCTGTCTTTCTTGAAACCCGTTGTGTTGACGTTCGCCAGGTTGTTGGCGATCACGTCCAGCTTGGTCTCCAGCGCGCCCATGCCCGTGGCGGCTGTGTAGAGTGATTGGATGCTCATTGGTAGTTTTGGGTTGAATGGCGTTGGTTAAAGGTAGTCGGTAGACGGGGAGGGGAAGTCGGTAGATGGGGATTTGCGAGTCAACTTTTGCTCCCCGTCAGCGTGTCCCCGTCTACCGTCTACCGACTACCGTCTACCTTTCAAGTTCGCATCACTCGGTTAATCAGCGTTCCCAGCATCTGGTCCTGATTGCGGATCAGGTTCACGTTGGCCTCAAACGCGCGGGAGGCTTCAATCATGTCCATCATCTCCAAGGCCGGTTTGACGCCGGACATCTCCAGCCGGCGGTTGAGCACGCGACGGTCGGCCTCGGGCACCGGCTGTGTGGTGGCCAGCGGCATGAACCGGTTTTCGCCCACTTTAGCCAGGTCGCCCAAAGAAGGAGGCTCGACCAACGCCAGGCGGATGTTGGTGCCCGCCTGGCTGATCGTTCCGTCGGTCATTACGTCCCACGTAGGGCCGGCGGGGTCGATCTGAATCGGTTGCCGGGCGTCGTCCAGCACCGCGTGTCCTTCCTGCGTTTCGAGCGCGCCGGTGTTGCTGAGGACGAAGTTGCCGGCGCGGGTCAGATAGTCTTGCTGCCCGTCGCGGACCATGAAGAACCCCGGACCGCCGATGGCCATGTCGGTCACGTTGCCGGTGTCGGCCATCGGGCCCGGGTTGTGTTGAGTTCGGGTTTCCCGGACGACCACGCCTCCGCCGACGTCGTTGATCGTGCGCGAACCGGGATAGTCGATGCCGCGCTCGGTCTCCTCGGCATAGCGGGCCTGAAACAGGGCCAGGTCGCGCTTGAAACCGACCGTGTCGACGTTGGCCAGATTGTTGGCGATGACGTTCAGCCGAGCGGCCTGCGCCTGAGCGCCTTCGGCCGAGATGTACATTCCGTAGGGCATCGTCGCGCACGCGCCTTGCTCACGGGTCGCCCCCCCGCGAACTTCCAACCTCGGCTGCTTTATGCAACGCCCGTGCCAAGCGACACAAAGGCGGGTGGCGATCGTGCGTTCCCCGCATGAAAGCGGCGCGGGCGATTGGAGTTGCGTCGCTGGCGCGAGGACCCAACCCCGCAGCTTGCTAGCAGAACGAATCTGCCGGCACGCGCAATTCCTGCGCGACGAAGCGCAGAACCGGCCGGATACGTGTGGCTAGAGCACCGGCAACGCCTCTGTGACCACAAACTCTCGCTTATCGTCCCGCGCCAGGCGGCAGGCGGCGTGATCGGGGTCGTGATCCCAGAGGACCCACCAGGAGTCGTCGGCCGCGCGGCCCAGCACTTCCGGCTTGCGACGGCGCGTCGCCAGCGGATCGGTGTCGTAGGCCATGCCCCAGTGAGAACGGACGTGCGCGGCCATCGGGCAGAGATCGCCGGGATAAATGGCCGTCTGTCCCTGCGACTCGAAAATCAGCGCGTGGTGGCCGCGGGTGTGGCCCCCGGTCCACAGTGCCCGCAGACCCGGGAGGATTTCGGCGTTGTCGTCAAACAGCTCCAGTTGGTTGGATTCGGCGATCGGCAGGAAGTGTTCCGTAGGGTACGCGCCGCGCAGTTCGGCCGCGCCGCTGGTGGCGATCTTCCATTCGGTGCGGGCAACGAAATGACGCGCACCGGGAAACGTCAATTCCAGTCGTCCCTGGTCGTCGTACCGCGTGGCGCCGCCGGCGTGGTCAAAGTGCAGATGGCTGAACACCACGGTGTCGACGTCGGCAAGCGCAACGCCGAGCGTCTCGAGACTGGCTTCCAACGGCGCGCCCGGCTCCAGGTCCATCAGTTCGCGCTCTTTATCGCTCGCCTTGCCGCCGTAGCCGGTGTCGATGAGCACCGTGTGCTCACCGTCGCGGGCCAGCACGCAGTTGCAGGCCATGCGGATGCGGTTCAACTCGTCCGCCGGCTGGAGTTTTTCCCACAGCGGCTTGGGCACCACGCCGAACATCGTGCCGCCGTCGATGCGAGCCGTCCCTCCGCTGGCCGTATCGAGCTGCCAAGAGCCGAGCTGCATTTTGATCGCTCGTGCCGTGTTCAGATGTGTATGGGGCTCGCCGGGCACCGGAAAGCAGCGGTTGCCGGTCCCGCCCGGCAGTGTACCACGTATGGGCTGCACAAAGGCGCCAAACCGGGTCTGGGCCGTCAATCAGCCTGAAGGCTGAACTCCAACGGACGCCGCACAAAGGCGCCAAACCGGGTCTGGGCCGTCAATCAGCCTGAAGGCTGAACTCCAAC
>Ga0214472_10001339_pt1 | contig 27855 bp, 25 predicted proteins | sample RVTome_6_FD_207662 | JGI IMG/M metagenome (GOLD analysis project Ga0214472, IMG submission 207662) | Soil microbial communities from uranium-contaminated site in the Upper Colorado River Basin, Wyoming, United States - RVT140D175 | ecosystem: Environmental > Terrestrial > Soil > Contaminated >...
CGCCGTACCGGGCGCCGAAGTCCGCGCCGACCGGCTCGCGGAAGTACACCGGCAGGAGCTGCGCGTGCGAGTCGGTCATGTGCAGCAGCGACACGTTGCCGAACGGCGGCCGCTCGTAGAGCTCGTCTGTGGCTTGGGCGTCGCTCGTTCCCGGGCGCAGTGATGCGCCCGCGGCGGCGGCGAGCGAAAGCAGTCTCAGGAATTCGCGTCTATGCATGCGCGCATTCTGCACGAGCGCGCGGGCGGGCGCCGATCAGACAGACTTATCGGCGGATCAGTCGGTGGGGGTTGCAGGGAGGCGGCGCGGCTGCGGACAATGCTCGCATGCCCGGTCTGGTGAAGCCCCACGGAGGAGGACCGCTCAAGCCCCTGATGCTCGCCGGCGATGCCCTCGCCGCGGAGCGCGCGCGCGCCGGCTCGCTGGCGAAGCTGCGCGTCAGTTCGCGCGAGAAAGGCGATCTCATCATGCTCGGCATCGGCGGCTTCACGCCGCTCGAGGGGTTCATGACTCGCGCCGACTGGGAAGACGTGTGCGATGGCTACCGCACCGCGGCGGGCCTGTTCTGGCCGATTCCGATCACGCTGTCCACCGACGAGGCGGTCGCCGACGGCATCAAGACTGGCGCGGAGATCGCGCTCCTCGATCCGGATGCCGACGAGGTCCTCGCCACGATGCGAGTCAGCGAGAAGTACCGCATCGACAAGGCGCACGAGTGCATGTCGGTGTTCAAGACCACCGATCTCGAGCACCCGGGCGTGAAGCTGGTGATGCAGCAGGGCGAGGTGAACCTCGCCGGCCCGGTGAAAGTGCTCTCGGACGGCGGCTTCAAGGCGAAGTACGGGCGGCTCTTCATGACGCCCGCCGAGACGCGCGCCGAGTTCGAGCGCCTGGGCTGGTCGCGCGTGGCCGCGTTCCAGACGCGCAATCCCATGCACCGCTCGCACGAATACCTCGCCAAGGTGGCGATCGAGACCTGCGACGGCGTGCTGGTGCACTCGCTGCTCGGTGCCCTCAAGCCGGGCGACATCCCGGCGGAGGTGCGCACGCGCGCCATCGCCGTGCTGATCGTGAAGTACTTCCGGCCGGGCACCGTGGTGCAGGCGGGCTACCCGCTCGACATGCGCTACGCGGGCCCGCGCGAGGCGCTGCTGCATGCCCTCTTTCGCCAGAACTACGGCTGCTCGCACCAGATCGTGGGGCGCGACCATGCTGGCGTGGGCAGCTACTACGGCCCGTTCGACGCGCACCGCATCTTCGACGAGATCCCGCGCGGCGCGCTCGAGACGCAGCCGCTGAAGATGGACGTGACGTTCTGGTGCTACCGCTGCGGCGGCATGGCTTCGGGGCGCACCTGCGCGCACGGCGACGCCGACCGCCTGCAGGTCTCGGGCACGCAGCTGCGCAAGTGGCTGTCAGAGGGAAGCCCCGTGCCGGCCGAGTTCAGCCGGCCCGAGGTGCTGGAGATCCTGCGCGCGTACTACGCCTCGCTCGAGGCCGCCCCGGCTCAGACGCCGTAGAGCTTGGGGCAGCTGCGGCAGGCCTCGGGCGGCGGTACCTCTTCCCCGGCTGCGGTGCCGCCGGCGAGCGCGCCGAGCACCATGTGGGACGCGCCGACCACGCGCTTGGCGAAGCGGGCGCGGAACTCCCGGTAAGCCGCCCCATCCCAGATCTCGGCGAGCGGCCGCTCGTTCAGGTTGCCGAACCGCACCACCGGCACCTCGAGCGCGCGGCCCTCGAACACGCGCGGGATGCTGCTCTGCCCGGTGAGGGAGGTGTAGACGCAGGGCGACACGTCGCCATCGGCCGAGACGAAGAGGATCTTCAGCGGATTGAGGTCGCAGACCGCCATTTCCCGGTACTCGAGGGGGTAGGACCGGAACGCGATGCCGCGGCGACGCGCCGCCGCGCGCGCTTCCTCGAGCGCGCGCGCGGGCAGCCCTTCGTTGTAGGCGCGCAGCGCATCCAGTCCCGGCGTGATGACGTAGTCGAGGTTGGTCGCCACCAGCTCGTCGACACCGAGCGCGGCAGCGAGCTCTGCAGCGCGCGGCAGCTCGGCGAGGTTCTGCGGCGTCATCAGGTAGAGAATCTCCACTTTCGGCCTGGTGCCGCGCCGCTGCGCGAGAAACCCGAGCAGGTTCTCGAGGAGCTTCGCGAAATCCGAGCCGACCCGGATCGCCTCGTGCGTCGCGGCGCTCGCCCCGGCGATCGACACCGCGAGCAGGTCGAGCTCCAGATCGAGCAGCCGCGCGCCGGCCCCGTGCGTGAGTCGCGTGCCGTTGGTGGTGAACCCTACGCGGCAGCCGGCCTGCTTCGCGCGCTCGATCATGTCGAAGATGCGCCGGTGCAGCAGCGGCTCGCCCCAGCCCTGGAGGTAGACCCACTTCGTGCGGGCAAAGGCATCCGCCGCGCGCTCGAATGTTTCCCAGGCCATGTCGCGGCCCGGCCAGTGCTCGGCGAGCACCGTCACCGGGCACATCACGCATTTGAGGTTGCAGCGCGAGGTGACCTCGACCTGGAACGCTTCGAACGCTCGCTCCGGCGCGCGCTTTCTGAACCAGGTGACAGCCGCCTCGATCATGGCCCCGCGCTAATGATAAGGCCCCGGCGCCGGCCGGCGGTCTTCGCCGGCCGGGCCGGGGCCCGGGTTGCCTGCTGCGGCCGGAGGCCCGCTACTTGATGTCGGGCACCGGGAAGATCACCCCGCCGAAGATCAGGTAGGCGAGAAGCAGCGTCCAGAAGATGTTGACGATCTGGGCGCCGATGAAGGCCACCGCCGGACGCCCGCCTTCCATCGTGGCGAGGTCGACGAAGCGCGTCTCCAGCCCGATGCAGACGAAAGCCAGCGCGAACCACCACGTGCGCAACTCGCCGAGCACCGACTTCGTGCCGTTGACCATGTCAGCCGGCAGGAGGAACGAGAACACCGCCGAGGCAACCAGGAAGCCGAGGACGAACTTCGGGAAGCGCTCCCAGATGATGCCCGCCGTCGGTTTCTGGCCGGTGGCCGCGCCGCTCTTGTAGGTCCACCACACGACCAAGATGAAGGCCGCCACGCCGATCAGCGCATTCTGCGAGAACTTGACGATCACGCCGGTCTTCATCGCCGCGTCGCTGATCAGCGCGCCCGCCGCCACCACCGTGGCGCTGGTGTCGAGCGTGCCGCCCATCCAGGCGCCCGCCATGATGTCGGGTATTTCGAATGTCTTCACCAGCCAGGGCATGATGATCATCATCGGCACCGCGACGATGAGCACGAGCGAGGTCACGTAGGACAGCTTCTTCTTGTCGCCCTGGATCGCGCCGCAGGTCGCGATCGCGGCGGAGACGCCGCAGATCGCCACCGAGGACGAGAGCATGGCGGCGAAGTCGTCGTCCACCCGCAGCTTCCTCGCCATCCAGAAACAGACGTACCAGATCACCACCACCACCAGCACCGCCTGCAGGAGGCCGAGCACGCCCGCCTGCAGCACTTCGAGGAACAGCAGCCCCGCGCCCAGGATGACGAGGCCGGTCTTGATGTAGTACTCGGTCTGCACCCCGGGCTTGAGCCACGCCGGCGTGCCGAGGGTGTTGCTGATCAGCAGGCCCAGGAGCAGCGCGAAGATCACGTACTCGATGCCGTACTCGACGAACAGGCCGTTGCCCGCGAGCATGCGCGCGAGCCATGCCAGGATGAAGACCGCCGGGAAGGCGAGCGCGAACGCGCCCACCTTGCCGCCGATCAGGGCGAAGCCGACGGCGCCGATGATCAACCCCGCGATGCCGATGTAGAGCCCCTTGCTGAGATTGCCCGCGGAGAAGACCTTGCTGCCCGCGAGCGCCCCGGCGTGGCCGCGGATCTCCGTGCCGAGCGAGCCGGCGACGGTGTTGCGGCCGCCCGCCTTGGCGAGGTCGCCCGCCGACTTCTCGATCGCCTTGCGGTCGTTCTTCTGCAGCGCCGCCTTCAGCTCGCCCGCCGCGGCGGCGACGTTCTTCCTGCCCATGCTGTCGGCTTCCTTCGCGACCTCGTCCAGCGCCGTGGTCCAGCCGGGGGCGCGCGCCGCGATCTGGGCGTCCGTGGTCCAGCGGAAGGTCGACCTGAGGTTGCCGAGGTCGAACCACTTCCAGCTGAATGCGGCAAGGATTACGGCGATGACGAAAAACCCGAGATAGACGGCAACCCAGTCCTCGGATTTCCATTTTTGCGCAGCCATGGTTTCTCCCCTTTGGTTCCGGCCTGGTTTTCGAGTTATTGCCTTGCCTGCGCGCAGCGCGGCCGGCCGTGGATCGCGCCCTCCGCAGGATTCTATAGCCTTGCCGTCTTTGCGGGGAATGGTGCGCCGCAAGAGGCTTGTGCGCTGCGTCAACTCCGCAGCTTGAGCTAAGCTGCTCCCGTGGAATTGCTCGAATTCGCGCGCGGCCCGGCCCTGGTGTTCTCAGCGGCCGTGTGCGCCTTCGGCCTGGCTTGGCGGCTCTACGGCATCTTGCGCCGCCCGCTGCGCACCGACCTTTCCGCGCCGCGCCGCAGCGATACCGTCGCGGGTGGACTGCGCGCGATTCTCGCCAAGATGCTGCCGCCGAAGGGCGTCAAGGTGCGCGGCGTCGCGATGGCGAACGCCTATGCCTGGCACATCGGCCTCGCGCTGGTCGTGTTCGCCTTCGCGCCGCACATCGCCTTCATCGCGCGCCACACCGGCATCGGCTGGCCCGCGCTTCCCGACCCGGTCACGTACGTCGCCACGGCGGTGGCGATCGTGGGCCTGCTCATCGCGCTGCTCACCCGGCTCACCGACCCGGTGCTGAGGTTGTTGTCGAATTTCGACGACTACTTCAGCTGGCTGGTCACCATGGCGCCGCTCGCCACCGGCATGGCGCTGCTGCCGATGCCCGCGCAGCCGCTGTGGCTGGCGGTCCACCTGCTCAGCCTCGAGCTGCTGCTGGTGTGGCTGCCCTTCGGCAAGCTGGCGCACGCGGCGCTGGTGTTCGTGTCGCGCTACCGCACCGGCGCGGATTTCACGCGCAAGGGAGCCGCGCTATGAGCGAATTCGACGCGCCGCGCTTCAGGATCGGCAAGCCCGAGACGCGCTACGACAAGCAGGGCGAGGCGAGCGACGCCGAGCGCGCCGCGGCAGCCCTGCGGGCTTTCATGCGCGACATGACGCGCTCGAGCGCCGCGTACCTGGAGTCGTGCATCCACTGCGGGCACTGCGCCGAGGCCTGCCACTTCTACGTGACGAGCGGCGACGCGCAGCACACGCCGATCTGGAAGCTCGAGCCGTTCAAGCAGGCGTACCAGCGCGAAGCGGGGCCGTTCGCCTGGCTGTACAGGACGTTCAACCTGAAGAAGCGAGTGACGGCCGGCGAGCTGCGCGAGTGGCAGGAGCTGCTCTACGATTCGTGCACCATGTGCGGCCGCTGCACGCTGGCCTGCCCGATGGGCATCGACATCGCGGGACTGGTGGCGCAGGCGCGCCACGGCATGTTTGCCGCGGGCCTGGTGCCGCACGAGCTGTGGGCGGCCGCCGATCGCGCCGAGCGCGAGGGCAGCCCGCTCGGTGCGACGCCCAGGGTGCTCAAGGACCGCATCGCGTGGCTGGAGGACGAGCACGACGTGAAGATCGCGCTCGACCGCGCCGAGGCCGATGTCCTGGTGACGCTATCGTCGATCGAGCTGATGAAGTATCCGGCCTCACTGGTCGCCCTGGCAAGGATCCTCAATCGCATGAGCGTGTCCTGGACCTTCCGCTCGGACGGCTACGAGGCGACCAACTTCGGCCTGTTTTCGGGCAATCTCGACTGGCAGCGCGACATGAGCCTGCGCGTGATCCACGCGGCGATCGCCTGCAAGGCGAAGACGCTGGTCCTGCCCGAGTGTGGCCACGCCTACGGCGCCATGCGCTGGCAGGGCGCCAACATGCTCGGCAAGCCGCTGCCCTTCCGTGTGCTGCACATTTCCGAGTTCCTTGCCGAAGCGGTGCGCGAGGCTCGCCTGAAGCTCAAGCCGATGCAGGGCAGCGTGACGTTCCACGACCCCTGCCAAGTGTCGCGGCGCGGCGGCGCGACGGGAGCGCCGCGCGAGGTGCTCGCCGCGCTTGGGGCGGACTTGCGCGAGATGGCGCCGGCAGGGGACGCCAACTGGTGCTGCGGCGGGGGCGGCGGCGTGGTGACGCTGCATCGCGCCGACACACATCGCTACCGCGCGTTCGAGATCAAGATGAAACAGGTCGAGGCAACGGGCGCCGAGCGCCTGGCGACCAGCTGCTCCAACTGCCGCCTCACCTTCGACGACGGCCAGGCGCACCACGGCTGGGACCGGAAGATGGAGAGCCTGCTGGAGCTGGTCGCCGCGCAGCTTGCCTGAGCTAGGCCGCGGACTTGACCGGCTCGGCGCCCTGCAGGGCGGTGAGGCGTTCCTTGGCGAACTGCACGAAACTGTTCACCAGGCGCGAGTGGAACCGCTCCTTCGGGTAGACCACTGACAGGTGCCGCGTGAGCCGCGGCGCGAGCGGGATGCGGACCAGCTGGCCGAGCTGCGTCTCCTTGGCCACCGTGGTGCGCGACATGATGGCGAACCCGAGGCCCGTGGCCACCAGCCCCTTCAACGCCTCGGGGCTGCCCAGCTCCATCACCACCTGCAGCGTGTCGGGCGCGACGCCGGCCTTCTGCAGGTAGTGGTCGATGACCTCGCGCGTGCCGGAGCCGGGCTCGCGGCTGATGTAGGAATGCTCGGTGAGCGCCTTGGGCGTCGCCGACGTCAGTCTGGCGAGCGGGTGCGAGGGCGCGCATACCACCTGCAGCTCGTCGTCGCAGCACACGTCGGTCACCAGCGAGGGCAGGTGCGAGTCGCCCTCGATGAAGCCCAGGTCGAGGGTGCGCTCGGCGATGCGCAACTGCACCGCCTCGGAATTGGCCACGAACAGCCGTGGCACCACCCCAGGGTAGCGCGACTTGAATTCTCCGAGCACCTGCGGCAGCAGGAACTCGGCGATGGTGGTGCTCGCGCCGATGAGCAGCGGTCCAGCGACCTGGCCGCTCATCTCCTTCAGCCGCGTGTCGAGCTCGGCCGACATGCCGAGGATGCGCTCGGCGTATTCCAGCGCCAGCTGGCCCGCGGCGGTGAGGGCGATGCGCCCGTGGGCGCGGTCGAAAAGGCGCGTGTCGAAATGCTCTTCCAGTTGGCGGATCTGGAAGGTCACCGCCGGCTGGGTCATGAACAGCGCCTCCGCCGCCTTGGTGAAGGAGAGGTGTTTCGCGACCGCGTGAAAGACCTGGAGGCGACGGTCCGCCATGACTGCGCCATCCGCGATGAATAAGGAAATGCCATTGAAGCATAAACCCGGGCGGTCATAAAGCCGCGCCGGCGCTCTACTTATGGACCGCCCGCCCTCGCATCAGGCCTGGCATCACCGGCTACGGGCTCGCGTGCGCAGGCTAGGCGCTCGGAGGCACGGGCGGTGCGCGCTCGGTCGCCTTCGGTTGCCACAGCCCCAAGTGGGTGAGGATCGCGCGCACCACCGCGGGTCCTCGATCAGCGCGATGACACGCATCGGACCTTTACACTTGGGACATTCGAGAGGGTCCGCCTCATACACCTTGCGGATGAGCCGCCCCCAGGCGGCCTTGGCGCGGCTCGCGAACTCGCTCAGGGCTTCGGTGGCGCCGCTCGAGATCGTCGCTGCGGGAGCGCCCTTCGCCGCGCGCGCCCCACGGCTGCGGCTCGAGTACCAACCGCAGTATCTGACCAGTTGCTCGTAGCGGTCGGGAATATGTTTGCAAAGCAGCTCCAGCCACTGGGCGCCGGACATGACCTGGAAGCTTCGCTTCAGTCCCAGGTGCATCTTGGAGCGATAGATTACGGTGCCGCTCGGGGCGTCATGCTCATCTTGGCAAGGGAGAGCGGCGCGCGCAGACTCGGCGATCGCGTACGCTTGCCGATTGTACGCCGGGGCGCGGTATAGTCGGCCTGCGGCCGTGAGCGAATCCGATCCAGCTCAACTCGTTCCCTACGTTACCGGGGGGCGTTCGTGCTCGCCTTCATCTTCGGCGCGGTGGGCAACAAGACCAGCGCGGTTTTTATCCGACTGTGCGATGCCGCAATCTTCTGTTGTCGGCCCGACAAGAGCAGTTGGCCCCACCGGATCGGTGTACGCTTTTCAAGGGAATCGGCCATGTCCGCAATAGGAAACGGTCGCACCCTTGCCGACGATGCCGGCAAGGCGGACGGCACCACCGAAGTACGGCGCCAGGAAGCGTTGCTTAAAACGGGGGCCTTGCAGAACGCGATCCTCACCAGCGCCAATTTCTCGATTATCGCCACCGACGAAAAAGGCATCATTCAATTATTCAATGTCGGCGCCGAGCGCATGCTGGGCTACACGGCCGCCGAAGTTGTGAACAGGATAAGCCCGAGCGATATTCATGATCCGCAGGAAGTGATGGCGCGCGCCCAGGCATTGAGCCTCGAGCTCGCAACCCCCATTGCGCCGGGCTTCGAGGCATTGGCTTTCAAAGCTTCGCGCGGGATCGAGGACATCTATGAATTGACCTATATCTGCAAGGACGGCAGCCGCTTTCCGGCCATCGTGTCGATCACGGCGCTGCGCGATGATTCTGGCGAAATTATCGGTTATCTGCTGATCGGCACCGATAATTCCGTGCGCAAGCAGGTCGAATTGGAACTGAACAACGCCATGGCCGTTGCGAAAAAAGCCAACCTCGCGAAATCGGATTTCCTTTCCAGCATGAGCCATGAGCTGCGCACGCCGCTCAGTGCGATCCTCGGTTTCGCTCAGTTGATGGAGTCCGGTTCGCCGTCGCCAACGGCCTCCCAGAAGCGAAGCATCGATGAGATTCTCAAGGCAGGATGGTACCTGCTGGAACTGATCAACGAAATCCTCGATCTCGCGCTGATCGAGTCCGGGAAGCTGTCGCTGTCGCCGGAACCGATATCGCTCACCGAAGTCGTGCGTGAATGCCAGGCCATGATCGAACCGCAGGCGCAAAAGCGCGACATCCGCATGACCTTTCCCCAGTTCGAAATCCCGTACTTTGTCAAAGTCGACCGGACCCGGGTGAAGCAGGTTCTGATCAACCTTCTTTCCAACGCGATCAAATACAACAAGGTGGGCGGGGCGGTCGTCGTGGACTGCATCGCGAGCACCCCAGGACGCATTCGCATCAGTGTCAAGGACACCGGCGAAGGATTGACTCCGGAGAAGCTCGCGCAGCTGTTCCAGCCGTTCAACCGTCTCGGAAAAGAGGCCGGCATCGACGAAGGCACAGGCATCGGCCTGATGGTGAGCAAGCGGCTGGTCGAATTGATGAATGGCGAAATCGGCGTGGAAAGCACGGTCGGTGTGGGCAGTGTGTTCTGGATCGAACTGAACCTGACGGCTGAACCTCGACCTGCCGCCGCCGCAGTCGATCCCACGGCAGTCGCCCAAGCGCAAGTTCATGCCGGCGGGCGCTTGCGCACCCTGCTCTATGTCGAGGACAACCCCGCTAGTCTGATGCTGGTCGAGGATCTCATCACGCGCCGTCCCGATATTCGCTTGCTGAGTGCGGCGGACGGCAATCGGGGCGTCGAGATTGCGCGCGCCTCCCGGCCGGATGTAATCCTGATGGACATCAATCTGCCTGGCATCAGCGGTATCCAGGCGCTGAAAATCCTGCGCGCAGACCCGGCAACAGCGCACATCCCGGTGGTTGCCCTCAGTGCCAATGCCATACCCCGAGATATCGCGAAAGGTCTGGACGCAGGATTCTTCCGTTATCTCACCAAACCTATCAAGGTCAACGAGTTCATGGATACGCTGGACGTGGCACTGAAATTTGCGAAAACGCGATCGGCCCGCACCAATAAGGAGAAAAAAGCATGATGGTTAGTGCATCCGACATTCTTAACGCCAGCATCCTGATCGTCGACGATCAGGAGTCCAATGTCAGTCTGCTTGAGCAATTGCTGCGTGAGGCCGGCTACACCTGCGTTGCCTCGAGCATGAACCCGCGCGAGGTCTGCGCGCTGCATCGCAAGAACCGCTACGACCTGATCCTGCTCGACCTGCAGATGCCCGGCATGGATGGATTCCAGGTGATGGAAGGCCTCAAGACCAACGATGCGGACGGCTACCTTCCGGTCCTCGTGATCACCGCCCAACCTGGCCACAAGCTGCGCGCGTTGCAAGCCGGCGCAAAGGATTTCATCAGCAAGCCGTTCGATTTGGTCGAAGTCAAGACGCGCATCCACAACATGCTGGAAGTGCGGCTGCTGTACAAAAAACTCGAGAATTACAACAAGGTGCTGGAACAGACGGTGCAAGAACGGACCGCCGAGCTGCGCGAAAGCGAAGCCCGCTATCGCAGCCTGACCGAACTGGCCACCGACTGGTACTGGGAGCAGGACGAGAACGGGAACTTCACCAGGGTTTCCGGCCCGGTCCTGGAGATGCTCGGAATCCGGGTCGACGCCCTGGTGGGAGATAAAAGCGGTGTTCGGGTGGCAGGCTGGAATGAGGCGGAGCGGGAGGTACTGCAGGCAACCATTGCAGCCCGGCAGCCATTCCTGGATCTTGCCTTCAGCCGCGTCAATGCCGATGGCTCGCAACAAACGTTTCGGGTGAGCGGGGAGCCGATGTTCAACCGGTCCGCCCGCTTCATCGGGTACCGCGGAATCGGCGTGGAAACAACCGCAAAAAAATAGAATGCCGGATCCCGACGGTCAGCGATGTCACCACCCCATAGTCCGAATCAAAACCATCTTCTCGCCGCCCTGCCCACGGCGGAATTCGAGCGCCTGGCTCCCCATCTGGAACTGATCCCGATGCTGCTCGGTGAAATCGTCTACGAACCCGGCGGACAAATGCAGCACGCCTATTTCCCCACCACCGCCATCGTGTCGCTGCACTATGTCATGGAGTCTGGCGCATCGGCCGAAGCCGCGGGGGTGGGCAATGAGGGCGTAGTCGGTATTTCGCTGTTCATGGGAGGGGATACCACGCCAAGCTCGGCTGTGGTGCAGACCGCGGGCCACGCTTACCGGCTGGAGCGCCGTTTGCTGAAGCAGGAATTCGATCGCGCCGGCTTGATGCAGCGTTTGTTGCTGCGCTACACCCAGGCGCTGATTACACAGATGACCCAGACCGCGGTCTGCAATCGGCACCATTCGGTGGAGCAGCAACTGTGCCGCTGGCTATTGTTGACCCTCGACCGAGTCCCCTCGCGCGAGTTGATCATGACGCAGGAATTGATCGCCAGTATGCTCGGCGTGCGCCGGGAAAGCATTACGGAGGCCGCCGTGAAATTGCAGCACGCCGGTTTTATTCGCTACCGCCGTGGGCACATTGCAGTGCTTGAGCGGTCCGGACTGGAGACCCGCGCGTGCGAGTGCTACGCCGTGGTCAAGAAGGAATTGGGCCGCCTGCTGTCCGATGTGCGGTACCGCCAAGGCATTTCTACTGTCGTCCGATAACCGCCTCCGGCCAACAGGCCCGCCCGGGGAAATCACCGGATCAATGCACCAGCTGGTTGATTTCGATGATCGGCAGCAATATCGCGAGCACGATCAACAGCACGATTCCCCCCATCACCAGGATCATCGCCGGCTCGAGTAGCGTCAGGAACACCGCCAGGCGCCGCTCCAGCGCCTGAGTCTCCAGGTGCGCGGCGCGCTTGAGCATCTGCTCGAGCTTCCCGCTCGCCTCCCCGCTCGCCACCAGGTGGATCAGGAGCGGCGGAAACGCGCGCGTTTCGCCCAGCGCCCGCGCCAGGCTGGTGCCTTGGTGCACCCGCTCGATCGCGCGCTCGATGGCCTCTCTCATCACCATGTTGGTCATCACCCGCGCACCGGAGTCGAGTGCGGAGAGTAGTGGCACGCCACCGCCGACCAGAATGGCGAGCGTGCTGGCGAAGCGCGAGGTGTTGACGCCGCGAATCAGCGATCCCAGCCAGGGCATGCGCAGCAACAGGACGTGCCAGCGGCGTCTTGCGGCAGCGCGGCGCAGCGTCATGCGTGCAGCCACCGCCCCCCCGACGATGATCGCGACGAGATACGGCCAAGTCGCGCGCAGGAAGTCGCTCAGCCCGATCAGCGCGCGAGTCAGCCACGGCAGGCTCTGCCGCGACTGCTGGAACACCTGCACCACCTGCGGCACCACATAGATCAGCAGTCCGGTGACGATCATGATCGCCACGACCGTGACCAGGATGGGGTAGAGCAGCGCGAGACCGGTTTTCTGTTTCAGCGCCTGGCGCGCGTCGAGATAGTCGGCAAGATGCTGCAACACGGTCGGCAGCGCGCCCGATTCCTCGCCGCCGTGCACCAGCGCCCGGTAGAAATCCGGAAAGCTCTTTTCGTAGGCGCCCAGCGCCCCGGCCAGTGACAGACCGGCCGTCACTTCGGTTTTGACTCCGGTCAGCACCTCCCGCGTCATCGGCTCGGCGGCCTCTTCGATCAGAGCGTTGAGCGACTGCTCCATCGTCAGGCCGGAGTCGAGCAGTGTCGCCATCTGCCTGGTCACCAGACTCAGCTCGGCCGATGAGATGCCCCGCGCCCATAGCTGCCGTGCGCGCTCGCGCGCGTGTACCTGGCCGATCATCGAGGGCAGCAGGCCCTGTGTACGCAACTGCATGCGTGCCTGGCGCGCCGTGTCGGCCTGCACCACGCCGGATACCGTGCGACCGGCCGCGTCCAGCGCCTCGTATTGGAATGCTTCCATGGCGGTCGCTATTTGCCCGTCACGCGCGCCAACTCTGCCAGGCCGTTCCTGATATCGTGGGACATCGCATTTGCACTGAGCGCTATGATCGGGGTGTGCGCCGTTGCCGGATCTGCGCGCAGAATCCTGCCATTTCCCTCAGGGCGTGAAAGCGCGCTTCGCTTTCGCGCAGTTCGGCGGTCCGTTTCTCCACCATCTGTTCCAGCATCTTGCTGTAATTCTCAACCTTTTTGTACAACAGTCGTACTTCCAGCATGTTGTGAATACGCGTTTTCACTTCGAGAACATCGAACGGCTTGCTCACGAAATCCTTTGCGCCGGCTTGCAGCGCCTGCAGCTTGTGAGCCGGTTGGGCAGTGAGCACGATGACCGGAAGGTAGCCGTCCGCATCGTTGGTCTTGAGGCCTTCCATCACCTGGAATCCATCCATGCCGGGCATCTGCAGATCGAGCAGGATCAGGTCGTAGCGGTTCTTGAGGTGAAGCTCGCAGACCTCGCCCGGATCCATCGTGGACGTGATGGAAACATAGCCGGCACCGCGCAGCATCCGCTCGAGCAGAAGGACATTGGACTCTTGATCGTCAACAATCAGGATGCTGGCGTTAAGAATGTCGGGTGCACTAACCATCATGCTTTTCCCTCTCTATTTGCGCGGGCCGATTCCGTTTTCGCAAATTTCAGCGCCAGGTCCAGCGTATCCATGAACTCGTTGACCTTGATAGGTTTGGTGAGATAACGGAAGAATCCTGCCTTCAGGCCTTTCTTGATATCGCTTGGCATGGCATTGGCACTGACGGCAATGACGGGGATGTGCGCCGTTACCGGATCTTCACGCAGGATTTTCAGCGCTTGGATACCGTTGATGCCGGGCAGATTGATGTCCATCAGGATCACCTCCGGCTGATTGTCGCGCGCAAGTTTGATGCCGACATTCCCGTTCACTGCGGTCAGCAGGCGCATGTCGGTGTGGCGCGCGATGATTTGCTCGACCAGTTTCAGGTTCGCCGGGTTGTCTTCTACATAGAGCAGGGTGTGTAGCCGCGCACCGCGAGACACATGCGGTTGGGCCAGTGCTGCTGCTTCACCTCCTTCCATGAAAAGGTGTGGCTCAGCAACCGAGATGAGTTCGAACCAGAATACGCTGCCCACTCCGACGGTGCTTTCCACGCCGATTACGCCCTCCATCAGTTCGACCAGTCGCTTGGCCATCACGAGGCCGATGCCTGTGCCTTCCTCGCCGCCAGCCTCCTGTCCGAGACGATTGAACGGCTGAAAGAGCTGCGCCAGCTGTTCCGGAGGCAAGCCCGCGCCGGTGTCCCTGATGCTCACGCGAATGCGTCCTCGGGTGCTCGCGATGCAGTCCACGACGACCGCCCCGCCCACCTTGTTGTATTTGATCGCGTTGGAAAGAAGGTTGATCAGAACCTGCTTCAACCGGGTCCGATCGGCACGGACAAAGTAAAGGATGTCGAACTGGGGAAAGGTCAGTTTGATGCCACGCTGTTGCGCCTGCGGTTCGAACATGCCCTGGCATTCGAGCATGACTTCGGCCAGCGACACCGGCTCCCGCGACATCGGCACTTGCCTGGACTCGACCTTCGCGAGATCGAGGATTTCGTTGATCAGCTTCAGCAGATGCCATCCCGCCTGAAGAATCTGGTCTATGCTTTCCTTCTGGGCGGGCGTTGCCGGCGGGGAGTCGGAGTCCATCAACTGGGCGAAACCGAGGATCGCATTGAGCGGGGAGCGCAGCTCATGGCTCATGCTGGACAAGAAATCCGATTTCGCGAGGTTGGCTTTTTCCGCCACGGCCTTGGCGTTGTGCAGTTCCGATTCGACCTGCTTGCGCACGGAATTGTCAGTGCCGATCAGCAGATAGCCGAGGATTGCGCCCTGAACGTCGCGCAGCGCCGTAATCGACACGATGGCCGGAAAGCGGCTGCCATCCTTGCAGATATAGGTCAATTCATAGATGTCCTCGATCCCGCGCGAAGCTTTGAAAGCCAATGCCTCGAAGCCCGGCGCAATGGGGGTTGCGAGCTCGAGGCTCAATGCCTGGGCGCGCGCCATCACTTCCTGCGGATCGTGGATGTCGCTGGGGTTGATCCTGTTCACGACTTCGGCGGCCAGATAGCCCAGCATGCGCTCGGCGCCGACATTGAATAATTGAATGATGCCTTTCTCGTCGGTGGCGATAATCGAGAAATTGGCGCTGGTGAGGATCGCGTTCTGCAGGGCCGCCGCTTGAAGCAATGCCTCTTCCGCCTGCTTGCGCGCGGTGTTGTCGGTGCCAATCAACAGATAGCCGATGATGGCGTCCTGCGCGTCGCGCAGCGCGGTGACGGACACCACCGCCGGGAAGCGGCTCCCATCCTTGCGGATATAGGTCAGCTCGTAGATGTCTTCGATCCCGCGCGAGGCCTTGAAAACCAGCGCCTCAAAGCCCGGCGTAATCGGGGTTCCCAGTTCGACGCTCAGCGCTTTGGCGCGCGCGATCACTTCCTGCGGATCGGAAATGTCGGCCGGGGTGATCTTGTTCATCACTTCGGCGGCGGTGTAGCCCAGCATGCGCTCGGCGCCGACGTTGAAGATCTGAATGACGCCCTTCGCGTCGGTGGCGATACTCGAGAAGTTGGCGCTGTTGAAGATCGCGCTCTGCAGGGCCCCCGCCTTGAGCAGCGCCTCTTCCGCCCGCTTGCGCGCGCTGTTGTCGGTGCCGATCAACAGATAGCCGATGATGGCGTCCTGCGCATCGCGCAGCGCGGTGACGGACACCACCGCCGGGAACCGGCTCCCATCCTTGCGGATATAGGTCAGCTCGTAGATGTCTTCGATCCCGCGCGAGGCCTTGAAAACCAGCGCCTCGAAGCCCGGCGTAATCGGCGTGGAGAGCTCGACGCTCAACGCCTTGGCACGCGCGATCACTTCCTGCGGATCGGAAATGTCGGCCGGCGTGATCTTGTTCATCACGTCGGCGGCCGCGTAGCCCAGCATGCGCTCGGCGCCGACGTTGAAGATCTGGATGACGCCCTTCGCGTCAGTGGCGATACTCGAGAAGTTGGCGCTGTTGAAAATCGCGCTCTGCAGGGCTCCTGTTTTGAGCAATGCCGCCTGCCGCTGGACCTCGAAGTTGGCAGCCACCGCGCTTTTTCTGGACATGTCGCTATTCCCCCGTCACGCGCGCCAGCTCTTCCAAGCTGGTCACGCCTTGGACAACCCAGCGCGAGCCGTCTTCCCGCAACGATCGCATGCCGTGCGCGACCGCGTAGTCGCGCAACTGCTGCTCCGATGTGCGACCATGGATCAGCCGGCGCAAGCCGTCGTCTACCGTCAGCATTTCGTAAATGCCGGTGCGGCCGCGGTAACCAGATTGGTTGCAGACGGCGCAACCCAGTGCGGTATATAGGGTTCCGCCCGCCGGCACTACGCCGGTGTCCACAACCTCGAGCTGTAGCGGGTCTTGCACGACCGCCTTCCGGCATTCCTGGCAAAGCTGGCGAACCAGACGCTGCGCGACGACTCCGATCAGGCTGGAGGCGAGCAGAAACGGCTCCACGCCCATGTCGACGAGGCGGTTGACGGCGCTCACCGCATCGTTGGTGTGCAGCGTCGCGAACACCAGATGACCGGTGAGGCTCGCCTGCACCGCGATCTGCGCGGTCTCCAGATCGCGGATTTCGCCGATCATGACCACGTCCGGATCCTGGCGCAGGATGGTCCTCAGCGCCCGCGCGAAACTCATCTCGATCTTGGTGTTGACCTGGGTCTGGCTGATGCCGTCGAGGGCGTACTCGATCGGGTCCTCGACGGTCATGATGTTGAGCGCGGTCGCATCGAGCCGCGACAGCGCGGCGTAGAGCGTCGTCGTCTTGCCCGAGCCGGTCGGGCCGGTGATCAGAACGATGCCGTGAGGCTCCTTGATCAACTTGTCCATGTGCGCCAGCTCAGCCTCGTCCATGCCGAGACGCGTCAGGTCGAGCCGCCCGGCCTGCTTGTCGAGCAGGCGCAGCACCACGCGCTCGCCGTGCCCGGTCGGGATCGTCGACACGCGCACGTCGACCGGCTTGCCGGCCACGCGCAGCGCGATGCGGCCGTCCTGCGGCAGGCGCTTCTCCGCGATATCGAGTTGCGCCATGATCTTCACGCGCGAGACGATCGCCGCATGCAGCGCGCGCGCCGGCTCGATCAGGTCGCGCAGCGTGCCGTCGATGCGCAGCCGCACCACCGAGCGCGTTTCGAAGGGCTCGATATGGATGTCCGAGGCGCCGTCGCGCAGCGCCTGGGTGAACAATGCATTGATCAGGCGGATGACGGGCGCGTCGTCCTGGCTTTCGAGCAGATCCTCGATCCTGGGGATTTCCTGCAGCAACCTGGAGAGGTCCAGGTCCTGCGCGAGGTCGCCGGCCAGCGCCGCCGCGCCGGCATCTGCACCGCTGTACGACGCGGTGACTAACTCGTCGAATTCCCCGGCATCAACGCGGCGGGCGCGTAGCGGCACGCCGAGCGTCCGGCGCAATTCGGCGAGCGCACCCGAGTGGGCGTCGCTGCGCACCGCCACCTCCGCTCCACCTCCATCTAAGGCGGTGACAACGACACCGTTGGCTTTGGCAAACGCGTAGGGAATCCTGTTTGCACCTCGGTTCATCATTTGCGCCCCTCGTCAGGGTACGGGCTCAGCTCGATTTCCAGCGGCGGGGCCGGCCGGGTCGCCGGCGCCGTTTTCGGCGGCAGGCTGGGCGCTTCCATATCGGGCAGCGGCGGGCTGGGCGGGGGTTTCGCCTTGTATTGCTCGCCGAGGATGTAATCGTAGCGCTCACCGGTGAAGGCGTCGGCGCGCGCGCTGTCGCGCACCAGCGTCGGCCGCAGGAAGATCATCAGGTTGGTCTTGTTGCGCGAGCGCGTTTTGTAGCGGAACAGGCTGCCGAGCAAGGGGATGTCTCCGAGCACGGGGACCTTCTGTACACCGTCGTTAACCGTATCCTGGATCAGGCCGCCGATCACCACCATCTGCCCGTCTTCGACCAGGACCGTCGTGGCCACCGCGCGCTTGTTGGTGATCACGCCGGCGGGGTTGGTCTGGTCCTGGATGCTGGAGACCTCCTGGTAGATCTGCAGGCGCACCGTACCGCCCTCCGAGATCTGCGGCTTGATCCGCAGCGTCAACCCGACATCGTGCCGTTCGATCGTCTGGAAAGGTGTAGGCGTGGTGGCCGCGCCCGTCAGTGCGTACTGGCCGGTGATGAAGGGAACGTTCTGGCCAATGACGATCGCCGCTTCCTCGTTGTCCAGGGTCAGAAGTGTCGGCGTGGACAGGATATTGGCGTTGGCGTCGGTTTCCAGCGCACGCACCAAGACACCGATGTTCAGAATCTGGCCCACGCCGGGAATGTTTATGCTGCCGTTTACCACCCCGACGTTGAGCCCCGGAGCGGCTGTGGCCGGGTTCTGCGAAATGCCGATTATGTTCTGGCCCGTGGTGCCGAAATTGGTACCGCCGAAGCCCTGGGTATCGGTCCTGCCCAATCCGCTCAGGCTCTGCCATTGGACGCCGAACTCGGCGGCCTTGTCGGCGGTGAGCTCCGCGATCAGCGCCTCGACATAGACTTGCGCGCGACGCACGTCGAGTTTGTCCAGCACCGCGCGCAGATTATTGTAGATCGCGTCGGGCGCGGTGATGATGATCGAGTTGGTGGCCGCGTCCGCCTGGATGATGCCGGGCGCAGCCGCAGTTGCCTGTGACTGGCCGCCGGTCGGACCGTAGACAGCCTGCCCCGCCGGCGCCGCGGCCAACATCGATACAGGCGTTAATGCTCCGAGTACGCTCGGAGCCGATCCGGAACGCGGCGCGGCCGCTGCGCCTGCATCTCCCTGATAGATCGCCTGCAGGGTCTCGGCGAGCTTTACCGCCTCGGCGTTTTTCAGATAGACAACGTGAATGTTGCCGCCGGCATTGGTTGGCGAATCCAGCATCGCCACGAACTTGCGTAACCGGGTAAGGCGCGAAGGATCGCCTGCGCGCGCCAGCAGGCTGTTGGAGCGGGCATCCGCGACCACCACGAAGCGCTGAGTCGGGTCCTGCGCAGTTGCGCGCTGCGCCTGCGATGCTTCCGCGAACAGCCGGTTGACGGTCGCCGCCACATCAACCGCAGAAGCATACTGAAGCGGGATCACCGCCGGGTCGGTGCCGCTAGGCTGGTCGATCGAGTCGATGATTCTGTCGATGCGCCGCAGGTTACTGGCGTAATCCGTGATCACCAGCGTGTTGGTATTCGGGTAGACGGTGATGGTGTTATTGGGGGCGATCAGCGGCCGCAGTGACGTCACCAGCAGTGCTGCAGACTCGTATTTCAAAGTGAACACCTGGGTCTGAATCTGGTCGGAGGCGCGCGACTTGTCCTGCGGGCCGAGCGTGGGGCTGTAGTGCAGTTTGGCGTCGGCTTCGGGAAGAATCTTGACGATGCCGCGGTCCTCGACCGCGGCGAAGCCTTGCAGGCGCAACGCCGAAAGAAGCACTTCATATACGAACGCCCTCGGCAACGGCTTCGCCGAGACGATGTTGATCGTGCCCTTTACCCGCGGGTCGATCACGAAGTTCTTGCCGGTGATTTCGCTCACCACTTTCACCACGCCCTCGATGTCGGCGTTGACGAAGTTGAGGGTGACGTGATCGGGGTCGGCGGGGCGCGCGGACACGCTAGCACCGCCGGCGGGTGTCGTTTCGGCGGGCCACGCCGGCACGGCAAAAGCGGCCACGCCGATCCACACGATGGCAATCGGTAACCTGTAACGCTTCATAAATTGAGCCTTGGACGCGCTGTCAGCAAGTGACGCGGATATCATTTTTTAATTGGCGGGGCGGCGGAATTCGCGGCTGCGGTCTTCTGCGGCCACGCGAGCGATTCGCGAGCCCCGTTGCGCTCCAGGATAACGTGATCGGTATGAACCTCCACGAGCCGCAGGCCCGGTTCGACGTCTGCGCCTTGCAGCACCGCGACCGTTTTCTTCGCATCCAGCCGCAGCACCGCGTAGCCCGACCGGCTGCCTGAGGCGGCCACGACGCCGAGCAGCCTGACTGCGATTCCCGCCGGCGCGGCGCCGTTGCGGTCCCGTTGCGCACTGCCGCGTTGCGCGCTGCCGAACAGACCGTATGCGGCCTCCACCCGGCCGCCTGTCTGCACCGCCGCCTGCGCACGCGGCTCAGGTCGCGGGCCGAGCCACGCCCAGGTCCAGTACGCCAGCACCAGGCCAAGCAGCGCGAGTGCGGCGAATGTCACCAGTGACACAACTGCCGTTTGCGCAAAATTCGATCGTTCGAGGGAGATCGATTGCATCTTTCGTCAACCGGAATACCGTCTGCAGGATGGGACACATCGCAGGATAGGACGAAATTGCTCCTCCGTATGTTCGCTCGCGTACAGAGCATTCACGGGCGATGGCGATAATGACCATAGTTGCCATTGGGCGAACGTCGGACGCGCCTCGGATCGATCGAGTGCAAGGAGCATCAAATGAAAGTGAAGTCATCGCAAGACGGATTCACGTTGCTCGAAGTGATGGTGGTGGTCGTCATCATCGGCATACTTGCCGCCCTTGTGGTGCCGAAAATTATCAGCCGCCCGGACGAGGCGCGGGTGATCGCTGCGAAGCAGGACATCGCGAGCGTGATGCAGGCGCTCAAGCTCTACCGTCTTGACAACCAGCGCTACCCCGCGACCGAACAGGGATTGCAGGCGCTGGTGACGCAACCGGCTACTGCCCCGCTTATGCCCAACTGGAAAGCAGGCGGATATGTCGAGCGCCTGCCCAAGGACCCCTGGGGCAATCCCTACCAATATCTGAATCCCGGGATACACGGCGAGATCGACATTTTCAGTTTCGGCGCCGATGGCGCGCCCGGCGGCGAAGGCAACGACGTCGACATCGGTTCGTGGTCGCTTTAGGAATGAGTGATTTGGCGACTAGGCGATTGGGTGATTGGGTGATTAAGTGAGCGAGACAGAATCGGGGTTCACGCTCATCGAGTTGCTGGTGGTGCTGCTAATCATGGGATTGCTCGCCGGCCTGGTAAGCACCATCACGCGGCCCGACGATCGCGCCCTGCTTCGCGTCGAGGCCGAGCGGCTCGCGCAACTGCTGGATCTCGCCGCGACAAAGTCGCGCCTCACCGGCAAGTCCATCGCCTGGACAGCAGACGGACCGGGCTACCGCTTCTGGCAATTCAGCGAAGACACTCATTGGTCCGAGATCCGCGACGACGACTCCCTGCGCGCGCGAACACTCCCACAGGGAATGGTGATCGCCGGAATGCGCGTGGAAAACATGCGCACGCCGGAGCACATGCGCCTGGAGTTCAACCCCTACGGCCCGACGCTTTCCTTCAGCGTCGAGATGTCTCTTGGCGCCGCGAATGACACGGTGGCGGGGTCCCCGATCGGCGATGTGCGAGTGTTGCCGGAGCAGGGAAGAACGAATGACGAAATGGTGCGGCGGTAAACGCGGCGGTTTTACCTTGGTCGAGGTGCTGGTCGCTCTTGCCATCATCTCGATCGCGCTTCTCGCGGCGCTGCGCGCGGCGGGCCAGGGCACCACCAACGTGGGCGAACTGCGCGCGCGGCTGCTTGCCGGCTGGGTCGCGGAGAATCTTCTGGCGGAGCATCGCGCCCGCGGCGATTGGCTGCCGCTTGGCATACAGCGCGGCAAGGAACGCGAGGGCGGCATCGAGTTCGCCTGGCGCGAGGAGGTCATCGCGACGCCGAATTCCGCGTTCCGCCGCATCGATGTCTTGGTGTTTGCGGCGCCCGAAGAATCGCGCGCACTTGCGTACTTCACCGGGTTTGTGGTGCAGCCGCCGACGACGGTCAAATGAAATCCGCTCCCGCGGCACGCGGCTTCACCTTGATCGAGCTGCTCACGGCGCTGCTCATCCTGTCGCTGCTGGCACTGATGTCCTACCGCGGCCTAGGCGCGGTGCTCGATACGCGCGCGCACGTCAGGCAGGAGACCGACAAATGGCGGCGGGTGGCAAATTTCTTCGCGCGCTTTGAGCAGGACGTTCAGCTCGCGGCGCCGCGGCCGGTGCGCACCGCATCCGGCAGCGCACCGGCATGGCTCGGAAGGCCCGATACGACGCCCGGGCCGCGCCTGGAGGTCAGCCGCTTTGCCTCGGCCGAGGGCGTGGACACGCCACGGCGGGTCGCGTACGGGCTGAACGAGAAACAGGAGATCGAACTGTGGCTATGGCCGGGTCTCGACCTGGCGCCCGATGCGCTGCCCGCACGCTACCCCGTGCTGAGCGGAGTGACGAAGTTCGAATTTCAGTACCTCAATGCCGATCTTGCGTGGGTGGGCGCATGGCCGACGTCGCCGCGCGACGCTGCCATTCCCCGGGCCGTGCGGCTGCGCATCGTGCTCGCCTCCGGCGAGGAGATCGTGCGCGTGTTTGCGCTGACCTCATGAGAGCGCGACAACACGGGGTGGCCATCGTGCTCGCCATGGGCGTGGTCGCGCTTGCCGCGCTGGCCGCGATTGCGATGATGGTGGCGCAGAGCACGTGGTCGAGGCAGGTCGAGCTGACCGCCGGCCATGCCCAGGCGCAGCTCCTCATTCAGGCCGGGCTGGATTGGGCCCGCGCAGTGTTGAGCGACGATCGCCGCTCCAATAGTGTCGATCATCTCGGCGAACCCTGGGCGCTGCGCTTGCCGCCGATGCCGGTGGAAAACGGCGCACTCTCCGGTTACATCGAGGACCAGCAGGGCAAGTTCAATCTCGATAATCTGGTGAAGAGTGGAAAGGTGAACCTCGCGCAGCTCGCTCACTTCCAGCGCCTGCTGTCCGTGCTGGGGTTGCCCACCGCGCTCGCCGGCGCGCTCGCCGACTGGATCGACGCCGACAGCGAGCCGCAGCCGCAGTACGGAGCCGAAGACGCGTACTACCTCTCGCTGCAGCCGCCTTACCTCGCCGCTAACCGGCCATTGATCGATGTGGCCGAGCTCGCGCTGGTGCGCGGTTTCGACGAGAACGTTCGTGCACGCCTGCGCCCGTTCGTGTCGGCATTGCCTGTCTTCACTCCCGTGAACGTGAACACTGCATCGCCTGAAGTCATTGCAGCAGTGGTCGATGGCTTGGGTCTGGACGGCGCCCGTGCTTTGGTCGAGAAGCGCGAGCGCGCTTATTTTCGCGACCGCACTGATCTCCTGAACCAGCTTCCCAGGGGCGTCCTGGTGGCGACTGAAGACATCTCTTTCAGCAGCGATTACTTCGTCGCGACGACGCGGGTAACCATCGGCGGGGCGCAGGCGCGCGGATCGGCGCTGCTCGCGCGCGGGATCGCCGGCTGGCCCGCTATCGTCTGGCGCAAATATCCATGAGCCAGCTGCGCATCCGCGGTTCGCTTGCCGACGCACCGGTGCGGTGTCAATGGGCGCTCGTCAACGATGGCCGCGAACCGGTTGCCGGAGAAGGACCGCTCGCGGAGTTGCCGCGCCGCGCCGAGCGCGTCCAGTTGGTGATTCCCGCCGCGCAGGTGCTGATCACGCGCGCGCGCCTGCCGCAGGGGGCCCGCCGCGGCCCCGGGTCGGTACTGGCTTTCGCGGTGGAGGAAAAGACGGCAGGCGAGCCGGAGGCAAACCAGGTGAGTTGGCTCGGGGCCGTTGGCGACGAAGAGGCGCTCGCGGTTGCGGACAAGGAGGGACTGGAGCGCTGGCGTCATGCGCTCGGTGCTGTGGGCATTCGTGCCTACGAAGTGCACTGCGAAACGCTTTGTTTGCCCTGGGCGACGGGAGAATGGAGTCTTGCCTGGAATGGCAGCGAGGGGTTTGTGCGCACCGGCGAGTTCGAAGGCGCGGCCACCGATTGCGGCGACCGGCAAGCCCCGCCGTTGTCCCTGCGCCTGATGCTGGAAGAAGTGCAGGCACGCAGCGCCGGCCCGTCATCGATCGCGATCTATCCAACTTCTCCGGAGGCGGCGCCGGACATCGCGGCATGGCAAAGCGAGCTTGGAATCGCCCTGCGTATGGCCGGAACATGGGATTGGCGAACAGTGCCTGCCGGCGCCGGCGTCAGCCTGGCCCAGGAGCGCCAACGCTGGCGCGCCTTCACCGGCGCGGCTGCCCGCCTGCGACCAGCCGCCTGGATCGTGGGCGCGGCGCTGGCGGTCCAGGCGGCCGCGCTGGTCATTGATTGGACGTCGCTTGCAAACGAGCAGCGAGCCGTGCGCGCTCAGATGGAGGCGCGCTTTCGCAGCGCCTTTCCCGACGCCGTCGCCGTCGTGGACCCGGCGCTGCAGATGCGCCGCCAGCTCGCCGCGGCGCGGCGTCGGGCGGGGGTGCCCGACGGCGGCGACTTCGCGCCGATGATCGAGAAAGTGGCGATCGGGTTGAAAGGGCTGCCCGCGGGCGCTCTGCGCACCGTGTCCTACGAGAGCGGTCGCATGACCCTCGATCTTGCCGCGACCGAAGAGGCGGCGCTGCGCCGCATCGTGGCGCGCCTGGTCCAGACGGGATTGATCGTCGATGTAACGGGGACGAAGCTCATCACGGTGCGCTCCCTATGAAAGCCGTGCTGCGCAGAATCTGGGAGTCGCGCTCACCGCGCGAGCGCATGGTCATCGCCGTGCTGGCGGCAGTCCTGGGCGCTGCATCCTACCTGTGGCTGCTGCACTCGGCGGATCGGGCTCGCGTGCAGTTGCGCACGAGCGTCGCGACACTGCGCACGCAAGCGGCGCTCCTCGACCAGCAGGCGACCGAGCACGAGCGCCTGCGCGCAACGCCCGCGCCACCGCCCTCGCCGGCCGATCTGCGCGCGCTGGTACAAGCGCGGGCTGACGCTGCCCGGTTGTCCGGCGCGCTGACGCGCGTCGATGCGCCGGACGCCGATCACGTGCGCACCACATTCGACGCCGTGTCCTTCGCCGACTGGCTCGGCTGGATCGCGGCTCTGCAAGCGCAGCACGTGCGCCTCGAGGCGGCGCGCGTCGAAGCCCTGTCCGCGCCAGGCATGGTCAGCGCGACGGCGACGCTCACCCGCGCCAGAGCACAGTAATGCGTTGGACCGCGCCCGCATTGGGCCTGGGCGCTTTTGCTGCCGCATTGATCGCGCTCGCACTCGATCGCGGCCGCATGCACGGCGACGCCACGCTGCAATGGCGCGCCGCCGGCTCGGCGCTGACGCCCCTCTCCGCCTCTCGGCGAGGTTGAGTTGCACCTCAAGGCCGTCGGCTCCGCCATGCACGCCGCGCTGAGCATGTTCGCCCTGTGTGGGCCAGCGTACAGCGCATCTGCCGCGGTTGGCGCATAAAGACTGTTACGACAGATGGCCTCAGAACCGGTTGATCTTGTTTTTCTGAACGAAACCCGACTCCTGCCATCCTCGTGACGCATGAACCTCAACGCCGGAATCAGGATGCATGGCCGAACGGGTTTGTTAACTTTCGCAGAAAACGTACTAAAGGAGTTTCATCATGAATAATCGTCAAACCGCGCGGCTGCTTGCAATGGCCGCGTTATTTTCCGTGGCCCCGATTCAGGGGGCATGGGCTCAAACCGCACCATCACTAGGTACGGCGTCGAACTTCTCGGTCCTGGGCGGCGCGGGGGTCACTTGCACCGACTCGACTATCACGGGAGTCGCGGGCTCGCTCCTGACTGTCACTCAAACTGAGACGTGCAACATCGTCGGCTCCATTAACCAGGGGGACGCTACAGCCATCCAGGCTTTCGACGACGCTGCGCTGGCGTACGGGGAGCTGGCGGCCATTCCGTGCCCGGCCGACGCTGAGCACAATCTTATCGGGGACCTCGGCGGGAAGGTTCTTTCGCCGGGTCTCTACTGTATCAGCGGGGTCGGGCTGTTGACGAGCCCCTTGACGCTCGACGGACCCTCAGACGGGATCTGGATTTTCAAAGCCTCGACCAGCATCACACCCATCGGTGGCTCGGTAGTCATGGCGGGCGGCGGGCAGGCGGGTAACGTGTACTGGCACACCGGCACCGCCGTGTCACTCGACAATACGCGCTTCGTCGGGAATGTGCTCGCGGGATCGGGCGTTACCTTTACCGGTGTCGGCTCGAGCCTGGTCGGTCGAGCGTTGGCAAAAACTGCAGTGACGATGACCGGCGCTGATATCTCCTTCGGCAGCGACGGCGGAGTGCAGCCTCCGGTTGTAGTGCCGCCTCCGGTTCAGGGCGCAACCGCGCCATCACTAGGTACGGCGTCGAACATGGCGGTCCTGGGCGGCACGGGGGTCACCTGTACCGACTCCGGCGTCGCTGGAAACGTGGGCTCACTCGTATCGGTCACCGGTATTCCGGGTTTGTGCACCCTAATTGGAACAGTAAACGCCGCTGACGCCACCAGCACCACGGCTTTCAACGACGTTGCCCTGGCGTACGACGCGCTCATGGCTATGCCATGCAATGCCGACAACAACCTGACCGGGCAACCGCTCGGCGGGAAAACGCTCGCGCCGGGGGTCTATTGTTTCCCCAGCACGACGGCTGACCTAACCACGGGCACTTTGACGCTCGACGCGGGTGGCGACAGCAACGCGGTCTGGGTCTTCCAAGTCGGGACCGCCATCACGACCGGCACCGCCTCGGTAGTCATGATTAACGGCGGGCAGGAGCGTAACGTGTTCTGGCAGCTCGGCAGCGCCGCGACCATCGGGACGGATACGGCGTTCAAGGGCAATATTCTCGCGGGTTCGGCCATCTCTTTTACCGGGGTGAATTCAAGCCTGGTCGGTCGGGCGCTGGCGAAGACAGCAGTGACGATGACCGGCGCTAATATCTCCCTCGGCCAGTAAGCTGCTGACGTTTTAGAGCCAGTTGTTTTAAAGGGACCCTCGCGGGTCCTTTTTTTTGCGCAGTCCTTGGGACCGAGGCTTACGCCTTCAGCGGGGGTAGCAGCCTCGTCGCGTTATCGCGGTCGATGGCGCGCGGGTCCTTCGCCTTGAAGTGATACGCCGCGAGTCCCGCAAACAGTCGGCATCCTCGAACGCGGCTCCGAGAATTGATCGCTTTTATGTGGAACCACCCAACCGCCTGGCGGCGCGCGCGACTCCCCCTTCCGTCTGCCCCGGCGCCACGGTTCCGGCAACGATCTCGTTCCTGCCCACCCGGTAGGTTTCCAGCGGCTTGAATACCGTTTCCTGGAGCCGCCGGATGCCTCACGAGCCATAAGTGGGGCTATCTATCGGCGGGTATCGGGCCGGGGAAGCGAGCACGTTCACGCCGTAACTCGGACCGGCCGCGTGCGAGCGTGGGAAGGCGTCAGTCGATGATGTGGTGGACGGGCGCCTTCTCCATTTCCCACTCGCCGGTCTTCCGGTCGTAGCGGGACAAGGTGAAGCAATGCCAGTTCTCGTCATCCAGCTTCATGTGATCGCCCCGGTAGTAATACCCCGGCCACCGCGTTTCCTGGCGGAACAGCGTGTGACGGGTCACGGACTCCGAGGCCAATACCCGATGCTGCAGCTCCCACGTACGCTGCAGCTGGTGCAGGTCCTCGGCACCCATCTGGCTCAGGTCTTCCTTCAGCATGCCGAGCAGCTCGAGCCCGCGCTCGAGCAGCACGCCGTTGGTCATGTAATTGGTGCTGATGCCGCCGACGTATTCGTCCATGAGCTTCTCGAGGCGCTGAAGACCCTGGATCGGCAGGAGATAGCTCGGCGATACGGTTCCGGCGACGATCTCGTTGCGGCCGACCCGGTAGTTCTCCAGCGGCTGGTAGATCACCTTCTCGAGGTCGCGATACTCCTGTTCGCTGACCTGGGGCTGGTCTTTCCCCAGGTCGTTCACGTACTTGACCGCCGCCTTGCCGGCGATCCGGCCTTCCGCGAAGGATCCTGAGGAGAACTTGTGGGCGGTGCCGCCGATGGTGTCGCCGGCGCCGAAAAGCCCGTCTACAGTCATCATGCGGTTGTATCCCCACTGATAGTCCGCGGGCGCACAGTCTTCCGGACCGCTCGCCCACGCGCCGGAGCAGGTGGCGTGAGAGCCCATGACATAGGGCTCGGACGTGGTCAGCTCGGGATTGACGTGCTTGGGATCGATGTTCTGCGACGCCCAGACGACCGCTTGCCCGATCGTCATGCCGAGGAAGTTCTCCCAGCCTACGGTCTCCTTGTGGGGATCCTGGAAGGCCTCCTTGGTCACCATGCGGATG